>Ga0256841_1000199_pt1 | contig 66476 bp, 57 predicted proteins | sample 356308metaG_FD_185971 | JGI IMG/M metagenome (GOLD analysis project Ga0256841, IMG submission 185971) | Hydrothermal vent microbial communities from Mid Atlantic Ridge, Atlantic Ocean - 356-308 | ecosystem: Environmental > Aquatic > Marine > Hydrothermal vents | place: Atlantic Ocean: Mid... | reverse complement strand
GCGCTCGAATCGAGGCAGGTAATGTCAGTATCGGCATGATCCGAAAACGAGCGCGAGGCATTCGGGATACAGACTATTTCAAGCTCAAGATTCGGCAATCATCACTGCCCGATGACCATTCCATGTTCTATGATCTGGCGTATTCTTCACTCACATAACCGGAGAAGAACCCAAAATATGGGTTTTTTTACCATGAATTACAGCATGTTGCGTGACGATTATGCTGGATGCAGTTCGTACCTGTCATGCTATCCGGTTTTTCCCGGGATCTTTTCACCCAGCTTGCCCGAACGTCCTGCAAGTCGATGAATGACATCGGCTTTTGTCCGTTCGAACAATTTGGGCAAAAATCTCTCCGGGAAAATTCCGGATTCCGGTGCAACATGCGGGCTAACTCGAGCCCCCCTGTAGGAAACTTCCTACAGAAAATACCGCCCTTCGACTATATTCCGGGCCTGTCCGTTGGAGCTATATTTAACTCGGGAATATTCCCGGCCAGTAGCACACGGGCAGGAAAGAACATGGAACAGAAACCGGAGTACAGCCAGGAAAACCGCCAGGATCGGGGCAATCGCCCGTTCCTGCGGGAAAGGCATATGTTTCGTCTGCTGTTGCAGAGCAATGCCAACTATTTTGGAACGCTGCCCGGTAGTCTCCTGCCGGTCAAGAAGCCAATCTGCTGCAACAGTTACTATGAAGAAATTGCCAAGGTGGCATGGGATCGCAAGGCCCATCGGCTGGCAGCGGTCATTGTCCTGCATCAGGCCGGTGGCTACGCCGGAGGCACACGCATGACCCGGGCGCCGGAGTATCTGCGCTTCTATGTTTCTCTGGATGGCGGGGAGCACTGGCAGGATCAGGGACTGGCTTCGGTGGATGTGGAAAATGCGCCGTCTGGTGGCGATCGTCACCATGCCGTTTCTCTTCAGCCCCTGTTGTCGGAAGATGAATTGCGTAATGCAGAAGTCAGGGTGCGGGTCATCCTCGCCTGGGAAGATATTCCTCCTCCGGATCGCCCCGACTGGCAACCGGTGTTCGGCGATATTCATGAGACCGTTTACCCGCCTGCGGGCAAGGAGGAAGCCGCCCATGATCGTCCTCTGCTGGCCGCGGGGCTGAATGAAGAGCATCAGGCCATGCTGCTGACCGTGGTGCGGCTTACCAGGGAAGAACGGAACGCCCGGCGTTTCCGTTATCTCGGTTTCTGGCTGGCAAGTGAAAGGGATGGCCCGCCGGAACGCTGTCTCGGAAGTCTGCCCCTGTCCCCCGACAATGCCGAGCAGATACTCGAGTTCCCCCTGAATCTTCCGGATTGCCGGTGGGTCTGTGCAGCCAACAGCCGTTTGCTGGATCTGTTACTGGTGCTGTCGCCTGAGCGCCTGGATCCGGGGCGCTGTCCGGCAACAGGGGATGACTCCATCAGAATGACCCGGGCCAGTCTGTCCATGGCTCCACGGGTCAAGGCCGGAGCCGGGGAGATTGCGCTGGTGGGAGGGTGTTCCGCACGTGATCTTCATGTGGCCGAACTTCAGCTGAACAGCGCCCGGGAAGGGGGAATCATCATCCAGGGTGTGCCCATGGAAGGCCATCGCTATGTCGTGGAAGCGAGTGATGATGGTTTGAATTGGCATCCCCTGTCCCAGAGCTTCATGGTCACTGATGATCAGGGAAACCGTACCCGCCACAGGCCGGATCCCGACACCGGTCAGTTTCAGTACCTGCCTCACGAAAAAAACGTGCTCGGTATTCTTGCCCACTGGGAGCATCCCGGTTCGGGGAAATGGCAGTTGCGCCTGCGGGTGTACATGCAGGGAATTCTTCTGCCTCACAGTGACCGGGTGCTGGTACGCATCGCTGAAGATCCACCTGGACGCTGCGGCGCGGCAGTCGTTGAAGACGCTGGGCCGGTCGTTTCGGGCATGCACCCTGAACCGATTCTGAGCGGAATCCTCGTTGGCACAGGGTTTTGTCAGCACTTTCAATGGTGAAAACCCGGGGCGAGGGAGCTCGGGTTCTCCCGTGCCTTGGTTGAAAAGAGTTTTTTCGAATGCTCTGTTAGCCCGAATATTGCACCAGAACGCGCAAAATATGGGTTTTTTTTACCATGAATTACAGCCTGTTGCGTGACGAGTATGCTGGATACAGTTTGTACCTGTCATGCTATCCGGTTTTTCCCGGGACCTTTTCACCCAGCTTGCCCGAACGCCCTGCAAGTCGATGAATAACATCGACTTTTGTCCGTTCGAACAATCTGGGCAAAAATCTCTCCGGGAAAATTCCGGATTCCGGTGCAATATTCGGGTTAGGCGGTGAAACATCCGTCCTGGGCTGGTAAACTCAGCCCTTTCCCTGTCGGCATTGAAGAACAGTCCATGGTGCGCATCATCAGTATCGCCAATCAGAAGGGTGGCGTTGGCAAGACCACTACCGCGGTCAATCTCGCCTCGGCCCTGGCCGGCGTGCGCAAGCGGGTGCTGCTGGTTGATCTCGATCCCCAGGGCAACGCCACCATGGGCTGTGGGGTGGACAAGCACGAGCTGGAACTGAGCACCTGTGATGTGCTGCTGGAGAATGTCCCGTCGCGCAAGGTATTGCAGCGCAGCGCGGAAGATCAGTTCGATGTATTGCCTTCCAATACCGACCTGACCGCCGCCGAAGTGGGGCTGATGAATCACAGCATGCGGGAAAAACGTCTGGCTCTTGCCCTCAAGCCCCTGCAGGATGAATACGATTACATTCTTATCGACTGCCCGCCTTCGCTGAGCATGCTCACCATCAATGCCCTGGTGGCCAGCGACGGCGTACTGGTGCCCCTGCAGACCGAATACTATGCCCTGGAAGGGCTCACCGGCCTGCTCAGCACTATCGAACAGATTCGCGAGTTCTACAATTCCCGGCTTAAGCTGGAAGGCATACTGCGTACCATGCATGACATGCGCAACCGGTTGTCGGCGGAAGTATCACGGCAGCTCATCGATCATTTTGGCGATACCGTTTTCCGCACCATCATTCCGCGCAACGTGCGTGTGGCGGAGGCTCCCAGCCATGGTCAGTCGGTTCTGCTGTATGATAGATATTCACGCGGAGCGGTCAGTTATATGGCGCTGGCCAGTGAAATGCTGCGGCGCCATGAATCACAAACCGGATAACAGAGCACTATGGCAAAACGTGGATTAGGAAGAGGGCTGGATGCGCTCCTGGGTGGCGGCCAGGCCGGTAACCGAAGCAACAACAGGGATGAGCCGCCGGCGGTAACCGGTGCGCCCATGATGCTGGCAGTGGATCTGCTGCAGCGGGGACGTTTTCAGCCGCGCCGGCACTTCGACGAGGACAAGCTGCGGGAACTGGCCGATTCCATCGCCGCCCAGGGGGTGGTGCAGCCCGTGGTAGTGCGAGAGGTGGCAGACGGCAAGTATGAGCTCATAGCCGGCGAACGCCGCTGGCGCGCTGCCCAGCTGGCCGGCCTGTCGGAAGTACCTGCGGTATTGCAGAATGTGGATGACCAGGCGGCCATGGCCATGGGACTCATCGAAAACATTCAGCGCGACGATCTCAATCCCCTGGAGGAGGCTCAGGCCCTGCATCGTCTGCTGGAGGAGTTTGAGCTCACCCACCAGGAAATCGCCCAGGCGGTGGGTAAATCACGCACCACGGTGACCAACCTCATGCGCTTGCTGGAGCTCAACCCGGACGTGAAGCAGCTGGTCGATTCCCGCAGTCTGGAGATGGGGCATGCCCGTGCGCTGCTGTCCCTGGAGGGGGAGCTGCAAAGCGAAGCGGCGAGAATCGTGGTCAAGAAAGGCTTGTCGGTGCGTGAAACAGAGGCGCTGACGCGGCGTATCAAGGAGTCTGGTGGTGAACCCAGGCGCAGCACTGCGGCCAAAGTCGAGGATGACCCTGATGTGCGCCGGCTGCTGCAGTCTCTGACCGAGCGCCTGGGAGCGCCAGTGCAGCTCAAGCAGGCCAGTGGTGGCAAGGGCAAGCTCATTATCAGCTATAACAGTCTCGATGAACTCGAAGGCATCATGGAGCATATCAAGTAGTCCATGCGATTTCGCATGGACAGTTAGTGGATTGGAGTGTAATTTAATCCCTGCATCGGTTGATTTTATATGCGTAACTGCTTATACTTGCCGCGCTTTGCGCTGAGGCAGTCAGCGTGGTGGGGGGCATCGTGATGCAGCCTTTGGACAGGCGCCGCGCGGGTGGACTGCTGCTGGTACAGGCGGTGCTGCTGTTGCTGGTGACGCTGATGGCATGGTTTTTTGGCCATACCGCGGCTCTGTCGGCCTTTTTGGGCGGCGGCGCGGCGCTTGGGGCGAATGCTCTTTTCGCCTGGCTGGTGTTTGCACCCTACCGCGCCCAACAGCCGGGGGCGATGCTAACAAGGTTTTATGCGGCAGAGACAGGCAAACTGATCGTGGTCGGCCTGTGCTTTGCAGCGATATTTATTTGGTTGAGGCCGCTTAATGCAGCGGCTCTTTTTGTGAGTTTTTTTCTGGTTCAGGTAGTGTCTCCTGTGCTGGCCCACGGGCTGATCAGGGATGCGCAGAGATCGAGTTGAGACTATGGCTTCTGGCGAAACGATAACTTCCAGCGAATACATACAGCACCATCTCACCAATCTCACCTTCGGCCGTTTTCCCGATGGTCACTGGGGTATCGCACACAACGCAGCCGAGGCCAAGGAGATGGGCTTCTGGGCGCTGCATCTGGACAGCCTGTTCTGGACCACCGCGCTGGCAGCGATCTTCGGCTATTTCTTCTACAAGGCGGCGCGGAACGCCACCGCGGGTGTTCCCGGCAAGCTGCAGAACTTCGTCGAAACCATGGTCGAGTTTGTCGAAGACAGCGTGAAAGGTTCCTTTTCCGGGCGCAATCCCTTGATCGCCCCTCTTGCGCTGACGGTGTTCTGCTGGGTATTCCTCATGAACCTGATGGATCTGGTGCCCGTGGACGTGATTCCGCGTCTGGCCGGTGCCATCGGCATCCATCACATGAAAGTAGTGCCTTCCACGGATCCGAACATTACCTTTGCCCTGGCGCTGGGCGTGTTTGCCCTGATCATCTTCTACAGTATCAAGGTCAAGGGTGTGGGTGGTTTCGTCAAGGAACTGACCGGCATGCCCTTCCAGACGGACAACCTGCTGCTCAAGCCCGTTTTCTTCGTCATCAACCTGTTTCTTGAAGGCGTCAACCTGCTGGCCAAGCCGATTTCGCTTTCCTTGCGTCTGTTCGGTAACATGTATGCAGGCGAGATGATTTTCATTCTTATTGCGCTCATGTACAGCGCCGGGGTTGGTCTGGGCATCTTTGGCGGGGTTTTGCAGTTCGTGTGGGCTGTGTTCCATATCCTGGTCATTACCCTTCAGGCGTTCATTTTCATGACCCTGACCATTGTCTATCTGGACATGGCGCACAGTGAGCACTGACAACAACCGATTTTGTTTTAACTTTTACATTTATCTTTATTGAGAACTGGAGACAATCATGGAACAAGCATTGCTGGTAATTGCCGCCGCGATCATGATGGGGCTGGGCGCCGTGGGCGCCGCTATCGGTATCGGCGTCCTCGGAGGACGCTTTCTGGAAGGCGCTGCCCGTCAGCCGGAATTGATTCCCATGCTGCGTACACAATTCTTCATCGTCATGGGTCTGACCGACGCGGTTCCCATGATTGCCGTGGGTTTGGGTATGTATGTACTGTTCGCCCTCGCAGGCTAAGACCTCGGGTGAACTTTCCAACCTCTCGTCTTAACGGGGTAACGGGATGAATATCAATCTGACTCTAATCGCTCAGCTGATATCTTTTGCGGTGTTCGTATGGTTCACCATGAAATATGTCTGGCCGCCGATGGTCAAGGCCATGGAGGATCGCAAGGCAAAGATTGCCGATGGTCTGGCCGCGGCTGAAAGAGGTGTTCATGAGCAGGAGCTGGCCAAGAAGGCTGCTCTGGAAAAGCTGCATGAAGCCAAGCAGCAATCGGCGGAAATCGTTTCCCGGGCGGAAAAACGTGCTGCGGAAATCGTCGATGAAGCCAAGGATCAGGCGCGGGCCGAAGGCGAGCGGCTGCTGACCGCGGCGCGTGCCGAAATCGAACAGGAAGCCAACAAGACCAGGGAGGCCTTGCGCGCCAAGGTCGCGGAGCTGGCGGTACTCGGCGCGGAAAAAATTCTGCGCAAGGAGATCGACGCCGATGCTCACAAGGATATTGTTGACTCCCTGGCCAAGCAGATCTAGGTCGCGTCATGTCCCAGGATTTGATAACGATCGCCAGGCCTTACGCCGAAGCGGTGTTCGCCAGAGCCACAGAAACCGACAAGCTGGATGAATGGGGGGAAGCCCTGGAATTTCTGGCTGTGGTGGCAAGCGACGAAACGGTAGCCGACATTATTGCCAATCCGGCGGTGGATCATGAGCGCAAGGCCGGCCTGTTGCTGGACTTGGGCGAGGGCCGCCTGTCCGGGGAAGCGCAGAATCTGGTACGCCTGCTGGTGGAGAACGATCGTCTCCCGGTCTTGCCGGAGATTGCCGGTCTGTATCAGCAGCTCAAGGCCGAGCACGACGGCGCCATCGATGTGGATGTGGTGACGGCCTATGCGCTCGATCCGGAGCTGGAAAAAGAGCTGGCCGATGCCCTGAAGCAGAAACTGGGGCGGGAGGTACATATCAGCAGCAGCGAGGATCCATCCCTCATCGGCGGCGTGAAGGTCCGGGCGGGCGATATGGTCATAGATGGTTCAGTGGCTGGGGCCTTGTCCCAGCTGGCCAACGAATTAGGAATTTAAGCGGGTAAGCAACATGCAACTCAATCCCTCCGAAATCAGCGAGCTGATCAAGAGCAGAATCGAGAAATTCGATCTAAAATCAGAAGCTCACAATGAAGGTACGGTCACCGCGGTAACCGACGGAATCGTGCAGATTCACGGACTGGCGGATGTCATGTCCTACGAAATGCTGGAATTTCCCGGCAACACCTATGGCCTGGCGCTGAACCTGGAGCGCGATACCGTAGGCGCCGTGGTGCTGGGTGACTACAAGCACATCACCGAAGGCGATTCGGTGAAGTGTACCGGCAAGGTACTGGAAGTGCCCATCGGCCCCGAGCTTCTGGGCCGGGTCGTGGATACCCTGGGCAACCCCCTGGACGGAAAGGGTCCCATAGATACCAAGCTGTCGGCGGCCATGGAGCAGATTGCTCCTGGTGTTATCGCGCGGAAATCCGTCGACCAGCCGGTGCAGACCGGTATCAAGGCCATCGATGCCATGGTGCCCATCGGTCGTGGCCAGCGTGAGCTGATCATTGGCGACCGTCAGACCGGCAAGTCCGCCATCGCCATCGATGCCATCATCAATCAGAAAGGTACCGGCATCAAGTGTATCTATGTGGCGGTGGGGCAGAAGAACTCCACCATCGCGCAGATGGTGCGCAAGCTGGAAGAACATGACGCCATGGAGCACACCATCATCGTGGCCGCGCCAGCCGCGGACTCGGCCGCCATGCAGTTCCTGGCACCTTATGCCGGCTGCACAATAGGTGAGTACTTCCGTGATCGTGGTGAAGATGCCCTGATCATCTATGATGATCTCACCAAGCAGGCCTGGGCCTACCGTCAGGTATCCCTGCTGCTGCGCCGTCCGCCTGGTCGTGAAGCCTATCCTGGTGATGTTTTCTATCTGCACTCCCGTCTTCTGGAACGCGCCGCGCGTATCAACGAGGCCGAGGTGGAGAAGCGCACCAACGGGGAAGTAAAGGGCAAGACCGGTTCCCTGACCGCTCTGCCCATCATCGAGACCCAGGCGGGTGACGTGTCTGCTTTTGTTCCGACCAACGTAATATCCATCACCGATGGTCAGATCTTCCTGGAATCCGATCTGTTCAATGCCGGTGTGCGTCCCGCCATCAACGCGGGTCTGTCCGTATCCCGGGTGGGGGGTTCGGCCCAGACCAAGATCATCAAGAAACTGGGTGGCGGTGTGCGTCTGGCCCTGGCCCAGTATCGGGAATTGGCGGCTTTCTCCCAGTTTGCTTCCGATCTGGACGAAGCCACGCGCAAGCAGCTGGATCGTGGTCAGCGGGTTACAGAACTGATGAAACAGGGGCAGTATTCCCCCTTGTCCGTGGCGGAAATGGCCATTTCCCTGTTTGCCGCCAACGAAGGCTATCTGGACGACCTGGAGGCCGACAAGGTAGTGGATTTCGAGGCTGCCCTGCTGTCTTATATGAACAGCAGCCAGAAGGAGCTCATGGACAAGGTCAATGAATCTGGCGACTGGAATGATGAAATCGAGAACGCTTTCCACGATGCCCTCAAGGATTTCAAGGCCAATCACAGCTGGTAATGCAGAGACGAGACTCAACCGGAATCAGGACTGAAACATGGCAGGCGCTAAAGAGATACGCACACAGATCGCTTCCATCAAGAGCACGCAGAAAATCACGCGCGCGATGGAAATGGTTGCCGCAGCCAAGATGCGCAAGGCGCAGGACCGGATGCATGCATCCCGTCCTTACGCGGAAAAGATGCGCACCGTCATTGGCCACCTGGCCATGGCCCATCCCCAGGTGAAGCATCCTTTCATGGTAGAGAGGGAAGTCAAATCCGTGGGCTATATCATCGTATCGTCCGATCGTGGTCTCTGCGGCGGTCTGAACAACAACCTGTTCCGGCGTCTGGTCAAGGATGTGCAGAAACTGCATGACGACAACATCGACGTGCGTTACTGCCTGGTCGGCAGCAAGGCCGTGACATTTTTCAGTCGTGTCGGTGGCGACGTTCTGGCCCAGGTGACCCAGGTTGGCGAGTCTGCGCACATGGAAGACCTGGTCGGTACTGTGAAAGTCATGCTGGACGCCTATACCGACGGCAAGGTGGATGAAATCCGCGTGGCCTACAACCGCTTTGTCAACACCATGACCCAGGATCCGGTAGTGGAGCAGCTGGTGCCCCTGCCCGAGGCAGAGGAAGACGAGGAAGAGGCTGCCAAGCTGCGCACCCACTGGGACTATATCTACGAGCCGGATGCGGATGTGGTACTGAACGACCTGCTGGCGCGTTATGTGGAATCCCTGGCATACCAGGCTGTTGTGGAGAACGGCGCATGCGAACAGTCCGCGAGGATGGTCGCCATGAAGGCTGCGTCGGACAATGCCGGCAGCCTCATCGACGAACTGGAACTGGTGTACAACAAGGCGCGTCAGGCGGCGATCACTCAGGAAATTTCCGAGATCGTCAGTGGCGCGGCCGCCGTATAACGAATTTGAATTTGGGTATTTTGCCGCACGTCGCGGCCTGAACATTGAATCAAGAGGATCCGCACAATGAGTACGGGTAATGTGGTGGAAATCATTGGCGCCGTGGTGGACGTGAAGTTCCCGCGCGACTCCATGCCGAAGATCTATGATGCATTGAAGATCGAGTCCGAGGATCTGGTGCTTGAAGTGCAGCAGCAGCTGGGCGACGGTGTGGTGCGCTCCATCGCCATGGGATCGACCAATGGCTTGAAGCGCGGGCTGGAAGTGGCCAATACCGGGGCGCCCATCAGCGTACCCGTGGGTCAGGCTACTCTGGGCCGCATCATGGATGTTCTGGGCAACCCCGTTGACGAAGCGGGTCCGGTAAAGGCGGATGTGGCCATGCCCATTCACCGTGAAGCGCCAAAACTGGAAGACCAGGCAACCACCACCGAGGTGCTGGAAACCGGCATCAAGGTAATTGATCTGATCATGCCCATCGTCAAGGGCGGCAAGGTGGGGCTGTTCGGTGGCGCTGGCGTGGGCAAGACCGTAACCCTCATGGAGCTGATTCGGAACATCGCGGTGGAACACTCCGGTTTCTCCGTATTCGCCGGCGTGGGAGAGCGTACCCGGGAGGGTAATGACTTCTACCATGAAATGAGCGAGGGCGGCGTACTGGACAAGGTATCCCTGGTTTATGGCCAGATGAACGAGCCTCCCGGCAACCGCCTGCGGGTGGCGCTAACCGGTTTGACCATGGCGGAGTACTTCCGTGATGAAGGCCGGGACGTACTGATGTTCATCGACAACATCTACCGCTACACCCTGGCGGGTACCGAGGTGTCCGCCCTGCTGGGACGGATGCCTTCCGCGGTAGGCTATCAGCCCACCCTGGCGGAGGAAATGGGCGTGTTGCAGGAGCGCATCACCTCCACCAAGACCGGTTCCATCACTTCTTTCCAGGCCGTGTATGTGCCCGCGGATGACCTGACCGACCCGTCTCCGGCAACCACCTTTGCCCATCTGGACGCCACCCTGGTGTTGTCCCGGCAGATTGCCGAGCTGGGAATCTATCCTGCGGTGGATCCACTGGATTCGACTTCTCGGATTCTCGATCCGCATGTGGTGGGCAGCGAGCATTACGAGACCGCACGGGCGGTTCAGGGCGTGTTGCAGCGCTACAAGGAATTGAAGGACATCATCGCCATTCTGGGCATGGACGAGCTTTCCGAAGAAGACAAGCTGATCGTACAGCGGGCGCGGAAGATCCAGCGCTTCCTGTCCCAGCCTTTCTTCGTTGCGGAAGTATTCACCGGCGCCCCCGGCAAGTATGTTTCCCTGAAGGACACCATCAAGTCTTTCAAGGCCATCGTTGCCGGCGAATATGATCATCTTCCCGAGCAGGCCTTCTACATGTGCGGCGGTATCGAAGATGTCATTGAAAGAAGCAACCAGCAGAGCTGAGGCCTGACGGGAGAATAAATCATGGCCATGACAGTGCATGTGGATATCGTTAGCGCGGAAGGCAGCCTGTTTTCCGGTCAGGGCGAGATGATCTATGCCCCGGCGGTAATGGGCGAGATCGGAATCGCGCCACGCCATGCGCCCCTGGTCACCCGTCTCAAGCCGGGTGACGTGCGCGTCGATCCCGGTCAGGGCAAGCCCATGGAGCATTTCTATGTATCCGGCGGCATTATCGAGGTGCAGCCCTTCCGGGTGACGGTGATGGCGGATACCGGCATACGCGCCGCCGATCTGGACGAAGCGGCTGCTGCCGAGGCCAAACGCCGCGCCGAACAGGCCCTGGCCAACAACAGCAGCAAGATGGAGCTGGCCAAGGCCCAGGCAGAGCTCGCAGAAGCCATGGCGCAGCTGCGGGCCATAGAGAAATTGCGCAAGCAGAAATGACGCAATCGGGCTGAGCTTCCACACGGAACTCTGTTGCTGCGTTGCAATCCAGTTAACCCGCATGTTGCACCGGAATCCGGAATTTTCCCGGGGAGATTTTTGCCCAGATTGTTCGAATGGACAAAAGCCGATGTTATTCATCGACTTGCAGGGCGTTCGGGCAAGCTGGGTGAAAAGATCCCGGGAAAAACCGGATACGCATGACAGGTACGAACTGTATCCAGCATACTCGTCACGCAACATGCTGTAATTCATGGTAAAAAAGCCCATATTTTGCGCGTTCTGGTGAAATATGCGGGTTAAAGCCCTGTCAGTAATCGCTGTCAGGGCTGTTTATTTTTTGTAAAATCAAAACTATGAGTAATGAAAAAGTAAAACCGGGAAAGTACGTTTCCATCAGTTACGCTATCCGCGACGACGCAGACAATGTTGTGGAGCAGCACGATCTGCCCATCGGCTTTGTCTATGGTTCCGATACAGAACTCATTGGCGGGATGGATCAGGCCATTGCCGGCAAAATGGCTGGAGACGAAGTGGAAGTCGATCTGCCTCCCCAGGACACTTTCGGTGAACATGATCCGGAGCTGACCTTTACCGATGATCTGGAGAACGTACCGCCCCAGTTTCGCCATGTTGGTGCGGAAGTGCAGATGCAGAATGAAGCAGGGGAAACCAAGACTTTCTATGTTTCCAGAATCGAGGATGGCAAGGTCACCATCGATGGCAATCATCCCCTGGCGGGAAAAACCCTCAAGGTGCACGTAAGGATTCTGGAAGTGCGGGATGCCAAGCCGGGTGAAGATCGTACCAGCGGGATTCATTCGGTGCAGGCGCCAGGATCCATGAGCATAAACTGATTCAGGTTTCAGGGAGGAAAAAGGATGAAGCTCGGTATCGTCATTCTGGCCGCGGGCCAGGGAACAAGAATGAAATCCCGTTTACCCAAGGTGCTTCATCCTCTGGCAGGCAAGCCACTGCTGGCGCATGTCATCGATACCGCCTCGGTTCTGCAACCGGATCGCATGGTCGTGGTCTATGGACATGGGGGCGAGCAGGTGCGCGACGCCCTGGATCGGCCTGGTCTGCAATGGGTGGAACAGGCCGAGCAACTGGGCACGGGGCATGCCGTACAGCAAGCGGTTCCCGCACTGCAAGACGTCGATCGGGTTCTGATCCTGTATGGCGACGTACCTCTCATGCGCGCCGAAAGTCTCAAGGCGCTGCTCAATAACAGCGGTTCCGGCTTTGGCCTGATGACCGTGGATCTGGATGATCCCACGGGATACGGGCGCATCCTGCGGGACGAGCGGGGGCGGGTGCAGGGCATAGTCGAACAGAAAGACGCCGAGCCATGGCAACTGGAGATCGGGGAGATCAACACTGGCATCATGCTGGTGGATGCCCGTTCCCTGGAAAACTGGCTTGAGCGGCTTACGCCCAAGAACGCCCAGGGCGAGTATTATCTTACCGACATCGTTTCCCTGGCAGTAGCCGAAGGCATGGAAATTCAGGTGACCCAGCCGGGCGATCCGGTGGAAGCCGAAGGGGTCAACAGCCGGTCTCAGCTGGCAGCCCTGGAACGCGTGTATCAGCGCTGGCAGGCAAATGCACTGATGGATCGGGGCGTCACCCTGCGGGATCCGGCCCGGTTCGATCTGCGCGGCAATCTGGCAACCGGCATGGACGTGAGCCTGGATGTAAATGTCCTTCTCGAAGGCGAAGTGGTGCTGGGAGACAATGTCAGCATCGGTGCGAATACGGTGCTGCGCAATGTCCGCGTGGCCGACAATGTACTGATTCGTGAAAACTGTGTCATCGAGGATGCCATCATTGGTCCGGACAGCGCCATAGGACCCTTCTCCCGGATACGTCCTGGCACCGAGCTGGTCGGTGGCGCGCATGTGGGCAATTTCGTGGAGATCAAGAATTCCAGTATCGGCCTGGGCTCCAAGGTAAACCACCTTACCTATATCGGCGACACCAGCATGGGAGCCGGGGTGAATATCGGTGCTGGCACCATCACCTGCAACTATGATGGTGCTTTCAAGCATCGCACCGTAATCGAAGACAACGCCTTCATCGGCTCCAATGCTGCTCTGGTGGCGCCGGTGACCGTAGGTGAAGATGCCACCATAGGAGCGGGTTCCGTCATTGCCCGGGACGCCCCGGCAGCTGAACTCACCGTGGCCAGGAGCAAGCAGGTAACCATCAGAGGCTGGAAGCGGCCAAAAAAGGGAGCATGACATGTGTGGAATCGTAGGCGCCATCAGCAGCCGCAATATCACCCCGGTACTCATGGAGGGGCTGCGGCGTCTGGAATACCGGGGATATGATTCTGCCGGCATCGCCATTTGTGATGACGAGGGGCATCTGCAGCGAATTCGTTCCGTTGGCAAGGTGGCTTCCTTGCAGGAGCGCCTGGATTCCTCTCCCATCCATGGCAGTCTCGGGATTGCCCATACCCGCTGGGCCACGCACGGCATTCCCGCCGAGCGTAACGCTCATCCGCATATGAGTGGTGAGCGGGTCGCCATCGTGCACAATGGCATCATTGAAAATCACGCCGATCTGCGTGCGGAACTGGAAGCAGAAGGCTATCGCTTCGTCTCGGAAACCGACACCGAAGTCATCGCTCATCTGCTTGCCCGGGAGCTGGACAAAACCCCGGATCTGCCCGTGGCCTTTCGCAAGGTTATATCGCGTCTCGTTGGCGCCTACGCCCTGGCTGCTTCCACTCCGGAAGATCCGGATCGCATCGTCGTGGCCCGTGCTGGCAGCCCCCTGGTCATCGGCATCGGAGAAGGTGAGCATTTCATCGCTTCTGATGTTTTTGCCCTGTTGCCCCAAACCCAGGACTTCATATTTCTCGAAGAAGGTGATCTGGCGGAAATCTATCGTGATCAGGTGAAGATCTTCGATGTCGAGGGACACCCCGTGCAGCGCCCGGTGAAATCCTCCAGGCTGAATGCCGCAGCTGCAGACAAGGGTCCCTATCAGCATTACATGCTCAAGGAAATCTTCGAGCAGCCCGGCGTGGTGGCGGAAACCCTGGAGGGGCGCATCTACAAGGGGCGGCTGCTGGAAGAAAGCTTTGGCCATGAAACCCGGGAGCTGCTGGATCAGACCCGGCAGATCCATATCATCGCCTGCGGCACCAGCTATCACGCGGGACTGGTGGCAAGGTACTGGTTCGAGGAAATTGGCATTCCCTGCATGGTGGAGGTCGCCAGTGAGTTCCGTTACCGGCACGCGGTAGTGCCGGAAGGCACGCTGTTCGTCACTATCTCCCAGTCCGGTGAAACCGCTGATACCCTGGCTGCCCTGCGTGGATCCCGCGAGCAGGGCTATCTGGGCAGCCTGGTGGTTTGCAATGTTCCCGAAAGCTCCCTGGTGCGTGAATCCGATGTGGCGCTCATGACCCGCGCCGGTACCGAAATCGGCGTGGCCTCCACCAAGGCTTTTACCACTCAGCTGGTCGCCCTGCGTCTGCTCGTACTGGCCATGGCCAAACGCACGGGACATGGCGAGGAGGAGTTGCGCGCGCACGTCGATGAACTGCACTCCCTGCCCCGGCAAATTGAAGTGGCCCTGAAGCTGAATGAAGACATCCAGCAGATGGCCCGTTCATTTTCCGACAAGGAACATGCTCTGTTCCTCGGTCGTGGTCCTTTCTACCCCATTGCCCTGGAAGGCGCGCTCAAGCTCAAGGAAATTTCCTATATCCACGCGGAAGCCTATCCCGCCGGGGAACTCAAACACGGCCCCTTGGCCCTGGTGGACGAAAAAATGCCGGTAATCTGCGCCCTGCCCAATGATCCCCTGCTGGACAAGGTGCTGTCCAACCTGCAGGAAGTGCGCGCCCGTGGCGGCGAGCTGTTCCTGTTCAGTGATCAGGAAGTACGCATAGACCTGGACAAGTACCAGAGCCTGACCCTGTCCGACATTTATCCTGGCACTTCCCCCATTGTCTATACCGTGCCGCTGCAACTGCTGGCCTATCATGTGGCCCTGATCAAGGGAACCGATGTGGATCAGCCGCGGAATCTGGCGAAATCGGTTACGGTGGAGTAAGTCATTTACTTAACAGGATATTGAAAAATATAGTTTTCAATATCCTGTTAAGTAAATCGCCGTGGTGCCGATGAGAAATGCAGATGCCAATGACTTTTCTCGAGGGGATCACCATGTTGCGGAATGCGAACACTCCTGCAGGCAATGTTGCACTGGATTTTCTGAATGATTTTGCTGCTGATTTGAGCAGCAGGGATATCGAGCTGCCTCCTTTCCCGGATGTCTACAGCCGGATTCTCGGTGCCCTCAATGATCCGGATCTGTCGTTGGACCGGCTGGCAAAAATGGTAACTGCGGCGCCAGATCTTTGTGTGCGTATTCTGCTTCTGGCAAACTCGGCTCTGTACAATCGGGCTGGCGTGTAGGTTGTGGATATCGGGGTGGCTGTTTCCCGCCTCGGGGCGAGCGCGGTGCGCAATGCCACGGTGTCTGTCGCAACCCGGGAAATGTTCAACTGCCCGAAAAGTTCTCCCATCTGGAAACAACTGGAAGGCTTGCGTTCGGCTTCAGTGCGCACCGCGGCGTACACATCCGTACTGGCGGATTATGTGGGTTTGGCGGAGATGCGGGATGATGCCATGCTCACGGGACTGTTACACAATGTAGGTCATTTCTACATTCTTACCAAGTCGAAACAGTTTCCGGAATTCGTAGAGGAGATGTCCATCGAGCAATGGATGCCGGGAATCGGCTGCGCCCTGATCGATAACTGGGGTTTTTCGGAGGAGATTGCCAGGGCGGTGGAAGTTCAGAATGACCGGGATGGGGTGCATTTTGGTCCGGCCAATCTTGCCGATCTTCTCAAGGCGGCGAAGCTGTTTGTGCGCATGGTGGACTCTGATGTTCCGGAAAGCCTGGTAGAAGAAGTTTCCCGGGAGGATGCGCCCTATCTGGCGAAGCTGGATATTCGCGCGGACAACATGCTGGATATCTGTAATGGTTTTGCAGAGGATGTACAGGCCTTTGTCTCGGTGTTGAAATAGTCAGAGGAGAGGCCCGCATAAAAAAGCGGCCTTCACGGCCGCCTTTTTGTTTTGGTGCCGGGTCGATATCAGGATTTTTCCTTGAGCAGGTCGCGTATTTCTTCCAGCAGTACTTCCTGCTTGGGAGGCGCGGCCGCCTCTTCTTCCTGCTTTTCTGTTTCCATGGCGGCCTTGGCCTTGTTGATGCCCTTGATGACCAGGAACAGAACAAAGGCCACGATGAGGAATGCGATTACCGCATTGAGAAAGGCGCCGTATTTGATCAGGACTTCCTTTCCGTCCATCCCCTTACCCAGGGACAGAGCCAGATTGGAAAAATCCAGGCCGCCGGTAAAGTAGCCGATGGGCGGCATGATGACATCGGAAACCAGTGATTTGACGATGGTACCGAAAGCGCCGCCAATGATGATGCCTACGGCCATGTCGACCATGTTGCCCTTGACAGCAAATTCCTTGAATTCTGAAAGCATTCCCATGATATTCCCCGCTGATGTACTGGTTGGTGTTTTATATTCCCTTTAGGTGTGTGGGCAGCGAATCTATGTGACGCATCCGCTGCTCATCACCATATACTGCTGGGCGGTAGCAGAGTTCGCGGCAGTCATGCTGCGACTGCTTGCGCTCTGGATTGAAGGGTAATCCCTGTTTTGACCCCGGTCAATATTTCTTATGATGAAAAAATGGGTAGCACTCTGGCAGGGTGCGAGTTTGGCTCGTTGTAGCGTGGGGGAATTGCGCTATGTTTGGCTATGCATTACGCTATGGATTCATGGTATGCAAGAGTTCCCGAGTGGTGAACAGAAAATATCGTTTGCGCGGCAGGGTTTGGATCGAAGGGTCTGACGGTACTTTTCTCGGCTATGGGCGGGTCGTGCTGCTGGAGCGCATACGAGAACACGGTTCCATCAGCGCCGCTGCCCGCTCCATGGAAATGTCCTATCGGCACGCCTGGAAACTGGTCGATTCCATGAACCGGCAGAGCCGCAAGATCCTGGTGGAAAGAAGCACCGGGGGAAAAGGTGGCGGCGGGGCCAGGCTCACCCGGGCCGGCGAGGAGGCGGTGGCGGAATTCTGGTCGGCCTATGCCGATTTCAGGAGTTTTCTTGCCGAGCGAAACCGCCGGGTGGAGTTGTATTAACCCGAATATTGCACCAGAACGCGCAAAATGTGGGTTTTTTACCATGAATTACAGCATGTTGCGTGACGATTATGCTGGATACAGTTTGTACCTGTCATGCTATCCGGTTTTTCCCGGGATCTTTTCACCCAGCTTGCCCGAACGCACTGCAAGCCGATGAATAACATCGGCTTTTGTCCGTTCGAACAATCTGGGTAAAAATCTCTCCGGGAAAATTCCGGATTCCGGTGCAATATTCGGGTTAACTCGGCAACAATCTATGTTGTATTCAGGGCTTCAAGAAAAGGTCAGATCAAGGCGCGGTTCGCAGGCAAGGGTTGTTCCCTTGGCAAGAGCCGGAACGCGACAAGATTGTTGCCGAGTTAATAGCATGAGATACCTGCTCATCCTGTTGCTGATGTTCTGTGCTGTGCCCCTGTCGGGTGCTGCGGATATCCAGGTGGCCGTGGCCAGCAATTTCGCCGAAACGGCGCGTCAGCTGGCTGTGGCGTTTGAACAACAGGAGGGGCACAGGCTCGGCCTGTCCTTCGGTTCCACCGGCAAGCAGTATGCGCAGATTCATCACGGCGCGCCTTTTCATGTCTGGTTCGCTGCGGATGCGCGCCGCCCCTTGCTCCTGGAGCAGGAGGGGCGCGCCATTCCCGGCAGCCGCTTTACCTATGCCCTGGGACGCCTGGTATTGTGGAGTCCGAGACCGGGCCTGGTGGATGATCGAGGCGAGATCCTGGCGCAGGGTGATTTCCGCCATCTGGCCCTGGCCAATCCTCGTCTGGCGCCCTACGGGCTGGCGGCGAAGCAGGCACTGGAGAAGCGCGGCCTGTGGCAACAGTTGCAGCCTCGCCTGGTGCGTGGCGAGAATATCGGCCAGACTTTTCAGTTCGTGAAAAGCGGCAATGCCGAGCTGGGTTTTGTCGCCGCGTCCCAGGTGTTGCGTCGGGACAGGCCTGCGCCTGGTTCCTTCTGGTTGCTTCCGGCGGAACTGCATGCGCCCATCGAGCAGCAGGCGCTGCTCCTCAGTGAGGATCCTGTGGCCCGGGCCTTTGTCGATTTCGTGCGCAGCGAGAAAGGTCGCTCCATCATTCTCGCCAACGGCTATGAGGTACCCTGATGTTTGCCGGGCAAGACCTGAATGCGCTGTTGCTGTCCCTGAAACTGGCGGGTCTGACTACCCTCATATTGCTGCTGCTGGGCACGCCCCTGGCCTGGTGGCTGGCGCGTACGCGCTGGCGTTACAAGTTTTTTCTGGAAGCGCTGGTGGCCTTGCCACTGGTATTGCCGCCTACCGTGCTGGGTTTCTACCTGCTGGTGGCTCTGGGGCCGAATGGGCCCATAGGCGGGTTCATGGAAGCACTGGGAGGGCATTCCCTGGCCTTTACCTTTGCTGGCCTGGTGATCGGATCGGTTTTGTATTCCCTGCCATTTGTGATCCAGCCACTGCAAAATGCCTTTCATGCCGTGGGTGCAAGGCCCATGGAAGTCGCCGCGACCCTGGGCGCCGGGCCTGTGGATCGCTTTTTTAGCGTGGCTGTGCCTCTGGCCCGGCCGGGTTTTCTCACCGCAGCGGTGCTGGGTTTTGCCCATACCCTGGGAGAATTCGGCGTGGTGCTGATGATCGGTGGCAACATTCCTGGCCGCACCCAGGTGATTTCCATCGCCATCTATGATCATGTGGAAGCGCTGGAATATGGCCGGGCGCACTGGATATCCGGTGCTCTGCTGCTGTTTTCCTTTGTCCTGCTGCTCCTTGTCTATGGGCTGAATCGACGTCCTCCCGGAGGTGGCGCATGACGGTAGCCGGACGTTTGTGCTTGCAGCGTGGAGATTTTTCCCTGGATGTGGCATTCCGGCTGCCCGCCAGGGGGGTTACGGCGCTGTTCGGCCCGTCCGGTTGCGGCAAGACCACCCTGTTGCGGGCCATGGCCGGTCTGGAGCCCGGAGCGCGGGGTTATATGAAAGTCGGGGAGAACATCTGGCAGGATGAATCGCGTTTTCTGCCGCCTCACCAGCGTTCCCTGGGATATGTGTTTCAGGAACCCAGCTTGTTCGCCCATCTGAGCGTGCGGCGCAATATCGAATACGGTCAGCGCCGTTTGGCGAAGCAGGCTCCCCGGCCATCCCTGGACAGGATCGTGACATTGCTTGGGCTGGAGGCGCTGCTGGAACGAAAGCCGTACCAGCTTTCCGGCGGTGAGCAGCAACGGGTGGCCATTGCCCGGGCGCTGGCGGTGAATCCGGCCCTGCTCCTTCTGGACGAACCCCTGGTGGCTCTGGATGAGGCGCGCAAGGCGGAAATTCTGCCCTGGCTGGAGTCCCTGCACCGGGAATTGTCCATTCCGCTGCTCTATGTGAGTCATTCCCGGGATGAAGTTGCACGTCTGGCGGATCACCTGCTGCTTCTGGAGGCCGGCAGATTGCGCGCCTGTGGTCCGGTGGATGAGTTGTTCGCCCGCCTGGATCTGCCACTGGCGCACCGGCCGGATGCCGAGACCATTATCGAAACCAGGGTCGCCGGGCATGAACCGGAATATGATTTGAGCTGGCTGGATTTTTCCGCCGGCCGTTTTGTTCTGGCGCGCAACCATCTGCCGGTGGGAAGTCCGGTGCGGCTGCAGGTGAAAGCGAATGATGTAAGCATCACCCTGGCCCGTCAGCGGGGGACCAGCATCCTGAATATCTTTCCTGCGGTCGTGGCTGAACTGGCGCAAGACGGCAGGGCCAAAATCATGGTGCGCCTGGATCTGGCCGGCCAGCCTCTGCTCTGCCGCATTACCCGCAAGTCAGCCGTGGAGTTGCAACTGGCGCCGGGGAAGGCGGTGTTCGCCCAGGTGAAAAGCGTGGCGCTGCTGTTGTGATCCGGGATCATCTGCTTTTGAAATCTTCCTTGTTCACCGCCAGGTGATAGTTGGGGTCTTCCACTACATTCACTTCCACCAGATCTCCGGCGGTTCTGAGCAACTGGCGGCACTCCGGCGCCAGATGTTTCAGATGCAGACGCTTGTGTTCCCGAAGATAGCGTTCCGCCAGCCTGTCGATGGCTTCGATGGCGGAATGATCCGCCACCCGTGAATTCTGGAAATCCACCACCACGTCATCCGGGTCGTTCTTCGGATCGAATATTTCCTGAAAATGATGCACCGAGGCGAAGAACAACGGGCCGTTCAGTTCATACACCTTGCCGCCCATGCGATTGATCCGGGTGCTGGCGTTGATGTGCTTGGCATGCTGCCAGGCGAATACCAGCGCCGAGAGAATCACCCCGACGATGACTGCGATGGCCAGATCCTGAAACACGGTGATCACGGCCACGGAAATTCCGATAAAGGTGTCCGCCGGGGGAATCTTGCCGATGAGACGGAAGCTGCACCATTCGAAGGTGCCGATGACCACCATGAACATCACGCCGACCAGCACTGCGATGGGAATCTGCTCGATAAGGGAGGAACCGGCCAGAATAAAGGACAGCAGGAACAGGGCGGCGCTGATGCCCGACAGACGTCCGCGTCCGCCGGATTTGATGTTGATGATGCTTTGGCCCACCATGGCGCATCCACCCATGCCGCCAAACAGACCGGTAGTGATATTGGCCGCGCCCTGACCGATGCATTCCCTGTTGGGCTGGCCACGGGTTTCCGTGAGTTCATCCACCAGATTCAGGGTCAGCAGGCTTTCGATGAGTCCCACCAGGGCCATGATCAGGGCATAGGGAAAGACGATTTTCAGGGTTTCCCAATCGAAGGGAATATTCGGAATATGGAACTCGGGCAGGCTGCCCTTGATGGAGGCCATGTCGCCCACGGTGGGGGTGTCCAGCCCCAGTCCCAGAGTTAGCAGACTGCCGGTGATGATGGCCACCAGGGTCGAAGGTATGGCTTTGCTCAGGCGCGGAAAGAACTCGATGATGGCCATGGTCAGGGCGATGAGGGCAAGCATGATGATCAGGGGCTGACCGCTGATCCATTCGGGTCTGCCCACCGCGTCCGTGAGAATCGCGCCGCTGGCGTCGCGCACCTTGAAATGATCCAGCTGGGCGAGAAAGATCACCAGCGCCAGACCGTTGACGAAGCCCAGAAACACCGGGTGCGGCACCAGGCGGATGAACTTGCCCAGTTTCAGCACCCCGAAGCTGATCTGTATGAGTCCCATGAGTACCACGGCGGCGAACAGGTATTCCACGCCATGCTCCAGCACCAGGGAAACGACGACTACTGCGATGGCACCGGTGGCACCGGAGATCATGCCGGGTCGTCCACCCACGATGGCGGCCACCAGCCCCATGATGAAGGCGGCATACAACCCCACCAGGGGCGCCACATGGGCGACGAAGGCAAAGGCCACGGCTTCGGGAACCAGGGCCAGCGCCACGGTAAGGCCGGAAAGAATATCGATGCGGGCATTGTGCGGCGCATGCCGGGAGATGATGTCGAACATTGGGGTTTCCTGGGGGGCGGGTTCTGCGTGGAGAATGCAGAAAAACATGATATTCTAATATGTTTCCCGGATTCTGTCGCACCGGGTTTTGTCTGACGCGGATTTCAGGAGCCTTTCGAGCCATGATTATCACCCTATCTCCATCCAAGGGGCAGGACTTTGAAACCCCGGTAGTGCTGGATGACGCCACCCTGCCGGCCATGCTGGACGATTCTCAACTACTCATCGATGTGTTGCGCAAATACAGTGTCTCCCAGGTGCGGGAACTGATGGAGGTCAGCGAGAACATCGCCAGGCTGAATGTGGACCGCTACAAGAGTTTTTCCCTGCCGTTTACTCCGGACAATGCCCGCCCCGCCCTGTTTGCCTTCAAGGGAGATGTGTACCGGGGCATTCCGGTGCAGGAATATACGGAAGAGGATCTGCGCTTTGCCCAGGAACATCTGCGCATGCTGTCCGGTCTATATGGCTGTCTGCGTCCCCTGGATCTGATTCAACCCTATCGGCTGGAAATGAAGACCCGGCTGAAAAATCCCCGGGGAGACAATCTCTATCAGTTTTGGGGCGACAGGCTGACTCAGTGCCTGAATGCGGAACTGGCGAAGCAAAAGGAAGCCACCCTGGTGAATCTGGCTTCCAACGAATATTTCAAGGCGGTCAAGCCGAAGCTGCTGGAAGGCCGCTTGCTGAATATCGCTTTCAAGGAAGAAAAGAACGGCAAGGCCAGAATCATCGCTGTGTTCGCCAAGCGCGCCCGGGGCATGATGGCGGATTTCATCATCCGCAATCGCATCGAGAGCGCCGAAGACATCCAGGGTTTTGACCGGGAGGGCTACCGCTATTCCAGGGCCGATTCGGATGAGCGCACCTGGGTATTCAAGCGTCCACAACCATAACCAGATTCATAAATATAAAGGGTGCAATTATTACTGCATTGTGCAATAATGAGAATCGTTCGCATTAATAGTCAATCATCATGACACAACAGACACTTTCCACCGTTTCTCCGGGACACCGGGTGCGCCTGGTCTCCATCGATGGCGACCGGTTGCTGACCCGTCGCTTGCTCGCCCTGGGGTTGAGCGTGGGAAACGAAATGGAAGTGCTGCACCATCGCAAGGGTGATGTGGTGGTGGGGCGTGGCGGCAACCGCCTGGCGCTGGGACATGACATCGCCGATCGCCTGGTGATTCAGGAGATCCCCTGATGGGTGGTGCCTGCTGTGAAAAGGCCGCGCCCCTGCGTGGTGACTACTCCCTGACCATCGCCATTGCCGGCAATCCCAATTGCGGCAAGTCCGCCCTGTTCAACGCCTTCACCGGCATCCGCCAGACTACGGGCAATTGGCCTGGGGTTACCGTGGATCGCAAGGAAGGTCAGTTCAGCCTGGAGCAGTACAAGGTCAGGCTCATCGATCTGCCGGGCATCTACAGTCTGGACGCTTCTTCCCTCGATGAGGAGATCACCCGGGACTATCTGCTGTCCCGGGAAGCGGATCTGATCATCAATGTGGTAGACGCCTCCAATCTGGAACGCAATCTGTATTTCACCGTGCAGCTGCTGGAAATGGGCGTGCCCATGGTCATTGCGCTCAACATGATGGACGTGGCGCGCAAGCGTGGCGTAAAGATCGACGTGGACAGGCTGGCGGAGGAGCTGGGCTGTCCGGTGGTGCCGGTGGTGGCGACTAGCGGCGAAGGCACGGCGGAGCTGAAGGCGCGCATGCTGGCCGTGGCCCGGGGTGACGAATGTGGTGGCTTTGCCCTGGCCAACGAAGAGGTGGTGGAGCAGGCCGTGGCCGAGCTGGAAGCGCATCTGGCCGAAGAAAACCCGGCCAACCGTCACTGGCTGGCCCTGAAGATGCTCGAATCCGACGAGCAGATTCCTGAAAACGCCAGCGCCGAACTGCGCGATCTTGTGACCCGGTGGCGCAAGGCCATAGAGGATCGCAGCGGCGAGGAAGCGGATATCCATATCAGTGATACGCGCTTCAGTCATGCCCATGCTCTGGCGCAGACCGTGGTGCAGGAGCGCGGCAGGCTCGGACGCACCGTATCCGACCGCATCGATTCCGTGGTGCTGAGCCGCTGGCTGGGCGTGCCGGTGTTCCTGTTCATGATGTACCTCATGTTCATGTTCACCATCAACATTGGCGGCGCTTTCGTGGATTTCTTCGACGGCGTGGCCGGCGCCTTTGCCGTGGATGGGCTGGGTCATCTTTTGTCCACCTGGGGCGCGCCGGACTGGTTGCGCGTATTGCTCGCCGACGGTGTGGGAGGCGGCTTGCAGGTGGTGGCGACCTTCATTCCCATTATCACGGCCCTGTATCTGTTTCTGTCCGCCCTGGAAGATTCCGGTTACATGGCCCGGGCCGCCTTCGTCATGGATCGCTTCATGCGCAGTATCGGTCTGCCGGGCAAGGCTTTCGTGCCCCTGATCGTGGGTTTCGGCTGCAATGTGCCAGCCATCATGGCCACCCGGACTCTGGAAAACCTGCGCGAGCGCAAGCTCACCATACTCATGAACCCTTTCATGTCCTGCGGCGCTCGCCTGCCGGTATATGTTTTGTTTGCGGCGGCGTTTTTCCCGAACAACGGTCAGAATCTGGTGTTCAGCCTGTATCTCATCGGCATCCTGGTGGCGGTGCTGACCGGGCTGGTGATGAAAAAAACCCTGCTGCGGGGAGAGAGCGCCGGCTTCATGATGGAGCTGCCGCCCTATCATCTGCCCACCCTCAAGGGTGTGCTGCTGCGCACCTGGGATCGGGTAAAGCTGTTCATCCGTGAGGCCGGCAAGGTCATCGTGGTCATGGTGCTGGTGCTGAATGTGCTCAATTCCATCGGAACCGATGGTTCCTTCGGCAATGAAGATTCCGAAAAATCGGTTTTGAGCGTGGCTTCCCAGACGCTTACCCCGGTATTCGCGCCCATGGGCATTCATCCGGACAACTGGCCCGCGGTGGTGGGTATTGTGTCTGGCGTACTGGCCAAGGAAGTGGTGGTAGGCACCCTGGATACGCTCTATACCCGGTTGGCGGAAGAGGTCTCAGGCAGCGGCGGGGATGAGGGCGAGTTCGATCTCTGGCAGGAATTGCAGGACGCCACGGCGACGGTGCCGGAAAATCTTTCCGGCCTGGGAGAGTTGCTCACCGATCCCCTGGGACTGGGCGCGGCGGACGTGCGGGACATCAGTGAGGTGGCCGCCGAACAGGAAGTGAGCATGGATGTATTCGGCGCCATGGCGGCGCGTTTCGACGGTCAGATTGGCGCTTTTGCCTACCTGCTGTTCGTGCTGCTGTATTTTCCCTGTGTGGCCACCATTGGCGCCATCAAGCGCGAGGCCGGCGGTCCCTGGGCGGCGTTCGTGGCTTTCTGGACCACCAGCGTGGCCTATGTCACTGCCAGCGTCTGGTATCAGGCGGCCACCTGGTCCCAGCACCCCGGCAGCTCGGTCTTGTGGATGGCCCTGCTGCTTGGCTATCTCCTGCTGATCATCCTGGGGCTCAAGCGCTGGGTGAACCGGGGAAGACCCGGACTGGTCACCCCTGCCATGGAGCGGGGCTGATGCTTTCCGACATCCGCGCTTACCTGCAGGAAAGAGGGCAGGCGTCCCTGTCCGATATTGCCCGGCATCTGGATGTGACGCCGGAAGTAGCCAGGGACATGCTGCAACTGTGGCTGAAAAAGGGCAAGGTGCAGCGCATTGCGGCCACGCCTTCCTGCGGCAGCAGTTGTTCCCAGTGTGATCCCGCCACTACCGAGATCTATGTCTGGGGGGAAGCCGAAGGGCGGAAACGGTTTGTGCAGCAAAAATGCAGCTTGTCCTGAAGTTTTGACCGGGCAACAAAAAGGCGGCTTGTCAGCCGCCTTTCTGGTTCTGGGTGTTGGAACCCCGGTTACTGGGCCCGGTTGGACATCCCGGTGCTCATCAGCAGCACATCATAGGGGCCGGTAAGCTCGATCACCACGGGATCGCCGGTGTCGGAGAGAATGCCGGTTTTTTCCGTGGTGAAGGTGAAGAAGTATTCACCCGGCAGGGAAGCCCCCAGGTCGATAACCTGCCCCGGGGCGATGGGGCCGTCCATGAGAACCACCTCGGTATCCCCCCGGTTGACCTTCAGGTGAACCTTTTCGAACTCGCATTCGGTGCGCGTACAGATCTGAACGCGCAGTTGCTCATTGCCTTCGGATGTATAGGAATACACGTCGGTGTCATAGTTGAATATGCCCACCCACTCGGTCGTCGCAGGGGTAATGATCTCCCTGGCTTCGCAGGCATCAGCAGGGGCTTGAGGAGGCTGGCCGTTATTGACGGTAGGATTGAGCGGAACGATGTTCCCATTATTGTCCACGCTGGTAAGGTCGCATTCACAATTGCTCAGTCCGGCGGGGATGGTGCCAATATTATTGACGTTGCATCCGATATAGAAATACTGGATTTCACTGGTTTCCGGTGTCGTGACTTTGGTCTTCTTGACCAGGCTGCGGCCAAAGGTGCCCACCATGGCGACATTCGAGCGCAGGGGGTCGGCGTGCTGGGGATCGTTGTTGGGCTCGGTTTCGGTATCGAAACGGTTTTCGTCCGGATTGGCGGTCACCTGGCCGGTGTCTTCCAGGCGCGCGGCAATATTGTAACCGCGGTAGTCACCGGCATTGTCCTTGGAGGCCACGGAGATATAGTAGGTGCCGGTTTTTCCCAGGGTGACCTCGGTGATTTTTGCGCCATCCACGGGAGAGGTTTTGGTGGCTCCAGCGCCACCGTTGCCGTCGTCACCGTTGTTGCCTCCGTTGTCGCCGCCACTGGTGGCGCTGTCGAAAGAGGCGATGACGTTGCCGTTCAGGTCTCTTACCTTCAGAACCCATCCACCGGTGTCGGTAAAGTTGCCGGGGTCGGCGAGGAAATAGACCGTCAGTTTCTGGCTGGGCTTGTCCGTGGTGACATAGTACCAGTCTTCGTCGAAGGTACCCAGGCTGTTGCCGTGGTAGAACTGACCGAGAAGCAATCCGTCCGCATTGAGAATGTGATCATTGGGCTCGGTCTCGCCATAGCCCTGTTCCTTGATCATGGGGTAGAGTTTTACCCCGCAGGCGATGGGCGCGTCGCGGCAGTCCTGGATGCCGGCGTCATAGCCTTCCTGATAGTCCTTGTCCTTGTTCGGGTTTCCCGTGCCGCCAGGCCAGAAAATCGCGGCCTGTGCTTGCAAGACGGGTAGGGTCAGGATTCCCATGGCGACCGCCAGGGCAGACCAGCGAACCGTTTTTTTGGGCGAGTTCTTCACTTTCATTCTCCGTAACAACTGTGCTGTGGGCATCTTTTGTGGTCCCGGGGTCTGCGTGCTGTGCAGTGTTTTCATGATCAACCTCCGTTGGGCGGGAGCTTGGTGCTGCGCAGCAGGAAGTTATAGGGGCCGGTCAGATCATCCACGGTATGGACACCGGTCACCGGATCGACCTGGGGGCCGTCCACGGGTTCCGGGGAAAGCTCGATGAAATAGGTGCCCGGGCTGGCCGCGCCGATTTCGAAAGTCGAACCGGGGAGCATGGGGCCATCGAGAAGCACCGCGGAACCATTGACGTAGAGAATGCGCACATGCACCCGGGCAAAATCGCAGCTGCCCTTGGTGCAGAGTTCAAAATGCAGTTGCTCGTCGCCTTCGGAATAATAACTGAACCAGTCGTTGTCGTAATCATAGGCATAGTTCCAGCTGCCCTGCTCGGTGCCGGTGCCGGGTACCAGTTCATTCCGGGCTTCGCAGGCTTCATCCGGTGGCAGAGAGCCGGGTTGGATTCCTGGTGTGCCGGGATCCGTATCGATATTTGGATTGTCAGGTGTAACAGGGTTGTTGGTGATATCGCATTCACAGGTATCCAGGCCAACGGGCATGGTGGCCACATTCATCGGATTGCAGCCTTTATAGAAATATTTCAGTTCGTATTCCGGAGGTTGCGCCGGCGTGTACCAGCGCACCCAGCGCCGGCCAAAGGTGCCGAACATGTGAACATTGGAGTTCAGCGGGTCGGCGTTTTCCTGCAGGTCGTTGGGCTCGGTTTCCGCATCCTGGAAATTGCTGTCCGGGTTGGGGGACAGCTGGTCGGAAGGGGAGATCATGGCGGCGATGTGATACGCCCTTTCCGCACCGCTACCATCTTCCAGGGATTCCACGGATATGTAGTAGCGGCCGGGGAGGCCCAGGGTAGTGAGCATGATATGGGCGTTGCTCAAGGGCGTCTTTGCCAGTATCGGCTCGCCGGGATCGACGATGTCCTCCGGCTGGTCGCCATTGCGATAGACGTTGCCCGTGCCGGTGGTGGTGGTGTCGAAAGTCGCGATGACATTGCCGAAGCTATCATGCACCTTTACCAGCCAGCCAGCGGTATCCGTGTAGTTTTCCTGATCGCCGAGAAAGTTGATCAGCAGATTCTGGTTTGGTTTGGTGGTGCCCAGGTAGAACCAGTCCTGGTCGAACTTGTCCAGGGTATTTCCCTTGTAGAACCGGTTGAGGAAAATCCGATCCGCCGCGCCAGGGTGGTCATTGGGTTCGGTTTCACCCCAGCCAGGGTTGGCTACCACGTCTTCTAGCAGGACTTCGCAGTCCTTGGGCTTGTTGACGCAGTCTTCCTGGGCGGTCTTGTAACCCTTTTTGTAATCCTTGGATTTTTTCGTAGTATCGTTGTTGTCGCCACCACCAGGCCAGTAGATGGCTGCAAGGCCTTGCACGCTGATGGCGCTCATGAATCCCATTGCCAGGGCAAGGGCAGACCAGCGGGCGGTCTTGTTTAGTGAATTCTTCACCTTATTCCTCCATAATGATGCTGATGGCGGCGCTCGGCTCTCCCGTTTTCTGGGGGGGCACGGAGCTGCCAGGCGATACTCGCCATAATGCGAACAAACCCAAGCATAGTAGAAAAAACCAGCTTTTTCCAATACTAGCTGATAAAAGTTCTAGCTAAATCCACGATTTTGTGAGCTTGAACAAGATTAGCAGGAAATTATTTTCCAAGCTGTGATGCAGTGGTCTTGTGGCGTAATTGACTCATCGTCCGGCAAACCAGACCAGGGAGGCTGTTGATGCCCGAAATATCGGATTTTCTGAAACTGATGGTCAGGAACGAGGCTTCCGACCTGTTCTTTTCTCCCGGCTCCCCCCTGCACATGAAAGTGGACGGGGTGTTGTCGGTAGTAAAGGACAACCCTTTGAGCGGCAAGGGAGTGGCGGCCCTGGCGAATTCGATGATGAATGACCGGCAGCGCCTGGCCTTTGCCGAACGCCCGGAGATGAATCTCGGGCTGTCCATGGAGGGGCATGGGCGTTTCCGCGTGAATGTCTTTCGTCAGCGTGGTGAGGTGGCCATGGTGATTCGCTATCTGCAGGACAGGATTCCTTCCATTGCCGAACTGCATTTGCCGCCGATTCTCGAGGAACTGGTGATGAAGCCCCGGGGACTGATACTGGCCGTCGGCGCAACCGGGGCGGGCAAGTCCACTACCCTGGCGTCCATGCTGGATTACCGCAACCGTAACAGCCGCAGCCATATTCTCACCATTGAAGACCCCATCGAATATGTGCATCGCTATCATCAGTCGGTGGTCAACCAGCGGGAAGTGGGCATGGATACGGATAGCTACGAGGATGCCCTGATGAATGCCATGCGCGAGGCGCCGGATGTGATACTCATTGGCGAGATTCGTGAGCGTTCCACCATGCAGCATGCCATTGCCTATGCGGAGACAGGACATCTGTGTCTGTCCACCTTGCATGGCAGCAATGCCTCCCATGTGTTGCAGCGCATCATGACCTTTTTTCCCAAGGACATGCATGAACAGTTGTTCATGGATCTGGCCCATAATCTGGTGGCCATCATCTCCCAGCGTTTGGTGCGCAACCATGAAGGCAAGCGCATGCCGGCGGTGGAGGTGCTGTTGATCACGCCGCTGATCCGGGATCTGATCGCCAAGGGCAAGCTGGATGAAGTGCGGGAAGCCATGGAAAAAAGCAGCGAAACCGGCATGCAGACTTTCGACCAGTCGCTTTTCCAACTCTACAAGAGCGGCCATATCAGCGAGCAAAAGGCCATGGAGAACGCCGAATCCCAGTCCAATCTCGGCGTGCGCATCCGTCTCGACAAGGGGGAAGGGGAAGGAGAGTTGAACGCCGCCCTGGACGGCAACTGATGGGGATCTCGAAAAATTCCTTCCATGGAATTTTTCTCGTCGCAAAGAGAAAATGTGATTTCCTCTTTGTTCACATTTTCAATCACTTGTGGTGATCGAAAATGGCGGGACATCCCTGTCCCGCAAGGGCATCTCGATTTTTCGAGATGCCCTGATACAATTGCCGCATGGATGTTTCCTCGATACTCGACGGCCTCAATGCCGCCCAGCGTGATGCGGTATCCGCGCCGCCCTGTTCCACCCTGGTGCTGGCCGGCGCGGGATCGGGCAAGACCCGGGTGCTGGTGCATCGCATCGCCTGGCTGATCCAGGTGGAGGGAGTTTCTCCCTGGAGCATACTCGCGGTGACTTTCACCAACAAGGCGGCGAAGGAAATGCGTCAGCGCATCGAGGAACTGCTGGGCTTTCCCGTCGGGGGCATGTGGGTGGGTACTTTTCACGGTCTGGCGCATCGACTGTTGCGCGCCCACTGGCAGGAAGCCAATTTGCCCAAGGGCTTCCAGATTCTCGACAGCGACGACCAGTTTCGTCTGGTGAAGAGAGTCATACGGGAGTTGAACCTGGACGATGCCAAGTGGCCGCCCCGCCAGGCCCAGTGGTTCATCAACGAGCAGAAGGACGAAGGGCGTCGTCCTCCGCATCTGGAAGACGGTGGTGATCACTGGCGGCGCCAGATGATTCGCATCTACACTGCCTATCAGGCCGCCTGTGAGCGAGCCGGAGCGGTGGATTTTGCCGAGCTGCTGTTGCGCGCCCATGAACTGTGGCGGGATCGTCCGGATGTGTTGCAGCATTATCAGCAGCGTTTCCAGCATGTGCTGGTGGATGAATTTCAGGACACCAACGCCATTCAGTACGCCTGGCTGCGCCTTCTCGCCGGAGATCGGGACAATCTGTTCGTAGTGGGGGATGACGACCAGTCCATCTATGGCTGGCGTGGCGCCCGGGTGGAGAATATCCAGGATTTCCCCCGGCATTTTCCCAACGCACAACTGGTTAAGCTGGAGCAAAACTATCGCTCCACCGGTAACATCCTGCGTGGAGCAAATGCGGTTATCGCCAACAATCCGGAGCGGCTGGGCAAGGAACTGTGGACGGAAGGTGGTGAAGGCGATCCCATCCGCATCTATGCCGCTTTCAATGAAACCGACGAAGCGCGTTTCGTCGTGGATCGCATCAGCGATTTCATCGACGCTGGCAATCTGCGCGCGGAAACGGCCATTCTCTACCGCACCACGGCCCAGTCCCGGGTGTTCGAGGAAGCCCTGCTGCAGGCGGGTATTCCCTACCGGGTGTATGGCGGTCTGCGCTTCTTCGAACGGGCCGAGATCAAGGACGCCCTGGCCTATCTGCGCCAGCTGTCCAACCCCCATGACGATTCCGCCTTCGAGCGTGCCGTAAACCAGCCCCCCCGGGGAATCGGAGCCAAAACCCTGGAGGCGGTGCGTGCCCATGCCCGGGATTTCAACTGCTCTTTGTGGCAGGCCAGCGAAGACCTGCTGCGCGGCGCCGGCATGACCCCAAGAGCCGCCAAGGCGCTGCAGGGCTATCTGGACATCATTCAGGAGATGCAGGCCGCGACCAGGGATCTGCCCTTGTGGGAAACTGCCGAGCACGTCATCCATCACAGTCGTCTGCCGGAACATTTCAGGAAATCCCGGGATGGCAAGGGCCAGGATCGTATCGAAAACCTGGAAGAACTGGTGAACGCCACCCGGCAGTTCAGCCATGAACCGGAAGAACAGGAAGACATGTCCGAGCTGGATGCCTTTCTGTCTCACGCCGCCCTGGAGGCCGGGGACAATCAGGCTCAGGAATATGAAGACAGTGTGCAGCTCATGACCCTGCATTCCGCCAAGGGACTGGAGTTCCCCCTGGTGTTTCTGGTGGGGGTGGAGGAGGGATTGTTTCCTCACAGCATGTCTGCCGAAGACCCTGCCCGCCTCGAAGAGGAACGCCGTCTCTGCTATGTAGGCATGACCCGGGCCATGCAGCAGCTCTATTTGAGTTACGCGGAAAACCGCCGTTTGCATGGCAAGGAATCCTGGCCTGTGCCATCCCGGTTTCTGCGCGAGATTCCCGCAGAAGTCACCGAGGAAGTCCGCGCCCGCCCGGCCATCGCCCGTCCCTACAGCGCCCGGGGCGGTTCACTGGACGACGCGGTGGAAAGCACCGGCTTTGCTCTCGGACAACGGGTCACCCACGCCAAGTTCGGCGAAGGAGTGGTGCTCAATGCCGAAGGCCAGGGCAACGCCGCCCGGGTACAGGTGAACTTTGAGTCCGTGGGCAGCAAATGGCTGGTGGTGGCCTATGCCAATCTTCAGACAGTGTGAGTTTTTTGCCGCGCAATCGCGAAGACAGGCCGTTGAAAAACGGTTTTTTTCAACGGCTTGCTATTGGTGATAAGGCTTGCTCAATTCGTGTACGGCTTCGATCATGGCGGCGGCGTGTTCCGGATCGATGCCGGGGTGAATGCCGTGGCCGAGATTGAATACATGGCCGCTGCCATGACCGTAGTTTTCGAGAATGTTGGCTACGGATTTGCGGATCACTTGCGGTGAGGCGTACAGGGTGCTGGGATCCATATTGCCCTGCAGGGCAACTCTTCCACCGACACGCTGGCGGGCCTCGCCGATGTCCGTGGTCCAGTCCAGCCCCAGGGCGTCGCAACCCGTGTCCGCCATGGCTTCCAGCCACTGGCCGCCGCCCTTGGTGAACAGCACCACGGGCACCTTGCGGCCTTCGGCCTCCCGGGTCAGGCCGTTGATGATTTTCTGCATGTAGGCCAGGGAGAATTCCCGGTAGTCTGCCGGAGTAAGAGTGCCGCCCCAGGTATCGAAGATCATGACCGCCTGGGCGCCGGCGGCGATCTGCGCATTCAGATAGCTGGTAACGGATTGGGCCAGTTTGTCCAGCAGGGCGTGCATGAGATCGGGGCGATCGAACATCATCCCCTTGGACAGGGCGAAATTCTTGGTGCTGCCGCCTTCCACCATGTAGGTGGCCAGGGTCCAGGGACTGCCGGAGAAGCCGATGAGGGGCACCCGGCCATCCAGTTCCCGGCGGATGGTGCGCACCGCGTCCATTACATAGCGCAGTTCTTCCTCGGGGTCGGGGATGGGCAGGGCATCGATGGCGGCCTGATCCTGAACCGGGCGCTCGAAGCGCGGACCTTCGCCTTCCTCAAAATACAGGCCCAGGCCCATGGCGTCGGGAATGGTCAGGATATCGGAGAACAGAATGGCCGCATCCAGGGGAAAACGCTCCAGGGGCTGAATGGTGACCTCGCAGGCCAGTTCCGGGTTCTGACAGAGGCTGAGGAAATCGCCGGCCTTTTCCCGGGTGGCGCGATATTCGGGCAGATAGCGGCCGGCCTGGCGCATCATCCATACCGGCGTCATGTTAACGGGTTCGCGCAGCAGGGCGCGCAGCAGGCGGTCGTTTTTCAATGTGCTCATGGAATATTCCCGGGGTCGCTCTCGTTGGCGGATGATTTTACAGGGGATGGCCGGGAAATGCTCGTTATCACTGCCCCTTGAGCCAGGTTTCAAACTCCCGGGGGTGAGAAGTGAACAGTCCGGACTGGTTTTTTCGCGCGGCTGCCCAGGCTTGTTCCAGTCGTTGGCGCAGAGGTTTTTCCAGTTTTTCGGGTTTCAGCGGGTGGGCATAGCCATCGCGGACCATGCGTTCGTTCAGCGAAACTTCTCCTTCGGTGTACACCACGGCGGTAAAGCGTCCGTAACGGTCACGGTTTTCCAGATCCACAGGGGTGGAGATTTGCTGACCCGGTTTGATCAGCGTTTTGAGATGCGCTGTTGCCGCCCTGCCCATCTCCAGCAACGCCTCCCGGGACAGTCCGGTGCGTTCCTGATCAAAATCCAGTTTGGGGTTGTCGGTATCTTCGGGAGCGTCCAGGCCCTTGAGCTGGAGTTGCACGGGCTTGCCGCTGACGGAAACGCGCAGGGTGTCGGCGTCGATGATTTCGATGACATTCAGATAGGCCTGGGCATGCAGTCCGGCGCTGAACAGCAGGAGCAGTATTGTGCTGAGTTTCATTTTTGCATCCTCAATGGCTGGTGCCTTCCGAGCGGCCCAGCTTGTTGTGTACATTATATTTCCCCGATGGCTTTTTCATGGGAATGCGTTTGATTTCCTTCAAGGTGGTGGCGTCGTAGATCACCAGGGCGCCATCCATGTCCCAGATGCTTACCAGGGCGTATTTGCCGTCCCTGGTGAATTCCACATGGGCGGAGGTCTTGCCGGGGGCGGGCTTGAGGGTCTTGACGATTTCCAGGGACTGCTTGTCGATGACGTGCATCAGATCCCGGTTGGGGCCAAAGAATACGTCTGTCCATGCGTAGGGGGTTTTTTCATGGCTGCGCAGGAAAAAGCCCGGTCCCTGGGTGGGGATGCGCTTGATGACTTTCCAGGTCTTCATGTCCACCACAGTGATCTCGGGTTTGCGGATATTGGGCGTGGCCAGCACCCGGGTATTGCCACGCTGCCAGGTAATGGCGGAGCTGAGATGGGGCATGCCAGGCAGATCGATTGCTGCGATCTTGCGTTTGAGGTCAAGGTCATAGACATCGGTTCCGCCGGCCCGGGAACTGCCGATGACTTTTTCGTAGTCCTGAGTAAGAAAAAAATCGTCCAGGATGCGTTCCAGGGTGATGCGTTGCACCGGGAAACGCTTTGCCGGTTCCAGTTCTCCGGAGTCTGGCCGGTAGTCATGCACCCACTGACCGAAGCCGGCGGGGGGTGTTTCGTCATAGTTGATTTCCCACAGCTCGGGAGCATCCTTGAGCGTGGCGATAAAGCTGTGGCGGGGGTCGGCGGTGTACACGGCGCTGACTCTTGAGCTGGTTCCGTCTGCGGCTACTGCCGGTAGAATCTTCAGGGGCGTCAGATCCTTTGCGTCCAGGGCCACCAGGGTATGAGGCAGATAGTTGGCCACCATGACCACCTTGCCATCGTGGGAGACAGCCAGGTTGCGGGCGTTGATGCCGGCGCGGATTTCCGCTACCCAGGTGAGGTTGTAGACATCGAATTTGCTGACCCAGCCGTCCCGTGAAAGGAAATAGACATAGCGTCCGCCTTTGGCCCACTTGGGGCCGCCATGCACGGCAAAGCGGGTGGGGAAGCGGCCTATGGGCTCGAAGCTGTCCCCGTCGAGGAGGGTGAAGTGGTGATCGCCCAGCTCCACCACCACGAACAGATTGTCCAGATCCGCCTGGAATTTTGGCTTGTCCGGCAGGCTGCCATCCGGGTGATGAATGACTTGACTGGCTCGGATTGCGTCCATGTTCCAGACCGGCATGTGTTCCAAAGGCGTATAGATGTAATCCACCAGTAACTGGATCTGGGCCGGGCTGAGCTTGTCGCCGAAGCCCTGCATCTGAGTGGCGGGGCGGCCCTGGCTGATCACCTGAAAAGCCTGTTTCTTTTTCAGGCGCTTGAGATTCTGTGGCAACAGGGCGGGGCCTTGCGCGCCCAGGCGGTTTTCCAGATGACAGGCGGCGCAATGTTGTTTATAGAGCGAGGGTGCATCATCGTTGCTGGCGAAAAGTTGCATCGGCAAGCAAAGGATGGGCAGCAGTAGTAATCCGGGAAGCTTGTATCTGGTCATGTGTCTTTCTTGCGCCGAAAGCGGCAGTAGATGAAATTCTGGTCTTTTCCCGCGGGAGTGCGGTGAATCTCGGTGCGGGTTTCTTCGAGTGCAAAGCTGCCGCCCAATGTGGTGGCCAGTGCTTGCGGCGTATAGCGTTGTACCGGCAGTCCGCTGCATTGTGGTGGTCCTTCCGGCCCGAAGGTGGCGATGACGCAGCTGCCGCCCGGTTCCAGCGCCGTTGACAGTTGCTTCAGGTAGCGTTCCCGGTCTTCGGCTTGGGTAAGAAAATGAAATACTGCCCGGTCGTGCCAGATACGGTAGGGGCCACCAGGCGAGCCATCCAGCAGATCTTCTTCCAGCCATTTGACGCGAGATGCGCGTTCCCCCAAACGTTGCCGGGTCGCTTCAAGGGCTGTGCCGGATATGTCCAGAACACTCAGGTTTTGCCAGCCCAGATCCAGGAGATGATCCACCAGCCGGGAAATCCCGCCACCGACATCGATGAGTGCTGCCGTGGGCGGTTCGCCGCTGGCCTGGATGAGCGCCAGGGAGGTTTCAGGGCGGGGTTGAAACCAACTGGTATCTTCCTCAGCCTTCTTGCTGTAGATGCTTTCCCAGTGCGCCTTGCGATCCGCTGTCACAAGCCAATTTCCTCATCAGTCAGATAACAGGCCGGGTCTTCGGCCCAGGGGTCTTCGCTTAGCTGCAGGGCGCGCACCCGAGTGTTGCCGTTGCAGATGTTCAAATGGGCGCATTTTCCACAGCGGCCTTGCACTGGCCGGGGGTGTTGTTTCAGTCCGGCCATGATGGGGTCGGAAGTGTCCTGCCAGATTTCGGAGAAAGGCCGTTCCTTGACATTGCCCAGGTCGTAGTGCCACCACATGGTGTCCGGGTGTACCCGGCCCTGGTTGTCGATGTTGGAGATGTTCACTCCGGAGCTGTTGCCGCCCCATTGCCGCAGTTTTTCCCGGATATGTTCAGCTTGTTGCGGATAGTGTTTTTTCACCCAATGCAGCAGATACACACCGTCGGCGTCATTGTTGCCGGTGACGAACTCGGTGTCCCGCCCGGCCTGAACATCCTGCATGGCCCGCTCGAAGAGCAGATCCATGGCCCAGCGGGTGGTTTTGAAATGGGTGTCGTCGTTGCGGTTCTTGTTGCCCCGGCCGGCGTAGTTCAGGTGCGAGAAATAAAACTTGTCGATGCCTTCGTCATCCATGAGTTGCAGCAGTTGCGGCAGCTCAGCGGCGTTGTCCTGGGTCATGGTGAAACGCAGGCCAACCTTGATGCCCAGGTCGTGACAACGGCGCAGGGCGGCCATGGAAGCGTCAAAAGCACCTTCCTTGCGGCGGAACTTGTCATGGGTCTCGCGGATGCCGTCGATGGAGATGCCCAGGTAGTCGAAACCCACCTGCCTGATTTTTTCGATGTTGCCGTCATCGATGAGGGTGCCGTTGGTGGACAGGGCGGTATAGAAGCCCATGGCCTTGGCCCTGTGGGCGATGTCGAAGATGTCCGGGCGCAACAATGGCTCGCCGCCGGACAGTATCAGTACCGGCACGCCAAAGGCTTTCAGGTCGTCCATGACGGTGAACACTTGTTCGGTGTTCAGTTCATTGGGAAAGTCCGTGTCCGCGGAAATGGAATAACAGTGCTTGCAGGTGAGGTTGCAGCGGCGGATCAGATTCCAGATCACCACCGGGCCGGGGGGATTGCGCCTGGCCCCCAGTGGTTTGGGATCGAGGATTTCCTTCATGAATTGCGATATGCGGAACATGTCAGGTCTTGTCTCCAGGCAGGCGCAGGCCGGTTTTTTTCAGAATACGGGTGCTGAACAGTACATCGTGGCCCAGATCATCATCGCCCAGCAGGGTGGCGATCTTTTCCACTTTGTCCATCACTTCCTCCCGGTTTCGGCCATGCACCATGGCAAACAGGTTGTAGTTCCACAGGGGGGGGTGTTTGGGGCGGTGATAGGCGTGGCTGACGTAATCCAGGGCGCCGATCATTTCACCGCAGGACTGAATGCGATCTTCCGGCACTTCCCATACGCTCATGCCGTTGCCGCGAAAACCCAGTACATAATGATTGGGTACGGCGCCGATGCGGCGAATGATGCCTTGCTCCTGCATGGCCTGCATGCGCTGCATGACCGTGGTCTCGTCACTGCCCACTTTTTCCGCCACCGTGGCATAGGGTTGCCGGGTCAGGGGCAGTCCGGCCTGGGTGGCTTCGATGATGGCGCGATCCAGGGAATCCATGTTCACAGCTCGAAATGCAGGCCCACGAAGAACTCTTGTTTCTTGGGCATGTTGTACACGGGGCAGCCGGTCTGCGCCTGGATTTCCCCCAGCACCTGGTCAATGCGCTCCGGGGTTTCCGTGGCGAGAACGAACCACATGTTCAGTTCGTGATCCCGGGCGTAATTGTGCGCCACCTCGGGATAGCTGTTCACCTGTTCTGCTACCTGTTCAAAATCCTCTTTTGGAACGGCCATGGCGCACAGGCTCAGGCCGCCGCCCATGCGCTCGGCGTTGTACAGGGGACCGAAGCGGGACAGGCGCTTGTCATCCAGCATGGCCTGCAGGCGCGAAATCAGCTCTTCTTCACTGATGCCGAATTCCTCAGCAGCCTGCGCATAGGGTTGCGGGCAGATGGGAAAGCCTTTTTGCAGCTTGTTGATGATGGCGCGGTCGATGGCGTCCAAGGGTGTATTCCGCTGGGTTGTCAGAGATATTTCGCGCCGCGCTGCTTGAAGCGCTCGCCACTGAACAATACCTCATGAGGGATTTCCTGCAAACCCTCGGCTTCCACCAGTTCTTCTATGATGTCCAGCACCCGCTCCCTGTCCTTGCCGTGAATCATGCAGAACAGGTTGTACGGCCAGCGGGGCAGGCGCCGGGGACGCTGGTAACACAGGGTTACGCAGTCATGCCTGCCCAGAGCCTTGCCTACGCGTTGTACCTGGTCATCGGGCACGTCCCAGACCACCATGGCATTGGCGGTGTAGCCCAGTTCATGATGGCGCACCACCAGACCAAAACGCTTGATCAGGCCACGTTCCTGCAGGGAACGTACCTGTTCCAGCACTTGTTGCTCGTCCAGGTTCATCTGCTGGCCGATTTCCGCCCAGGGGCGGCGGCTGATGGGCAGCCCGTCCTGGATCAGCCCGATGAGGCGCTGTTCGGTATCGCTCAGCACCACAGGGGAAAACCCAGGTCGATGTGAAATTGCTCTTCCAGAGGAAGATCCATGATTGCATGTCCGGTACGGGTCTCAATCTCGGCAAGTACTTCATGAAGCTGCCGTTCATCCCGCGCCGTGACCACGAACCAGAGGTTGAAATCGTGCTCCCGTTCGTAGTTGTGATTCACTTCTTCATAGCTGCTGACGATGCCGGCAACCTGATGCAGCTGATCTGCAGGTACGGACATCGCGGCCAGGGTGCTGACGCCGACCTTTTTCGGCTTGAATACCGGTCCTATACGGCTGATGTAGCCGTGTTCCCGGAGTTTTGTCAGGATTTCCAGCACCAGCGCCTCGGAAGCGCCCAGTTCCCGGGCCATATCGGCATAGGGCGTGGGTGTCAGGGGAAAGCCCTTCTGGTATTCGTTGAGGAGACGTTTTTCCAGGGTGGAAAGTTCCGGTTCCAGGGCTCTGGTCATGGCAGGATAGTTGCGGGCGGCAATGGCGGTCATGATTACAGTCCTGTCTTGTGGGCGCGGTCGGTGAAGAAGATGCCACTGGGTTTTTGCGCCTTGATGCGGGTTTTCAATTCGAGGCTGCGAGTGTCGTAGATCTGTATTTCATCCTGGTCGCGCACCGATATCCAGACTTCTTCCCCGCGAGGTGTGAATTCCATGTGCAGGGTACCCTTGCCGGTTTTCAGGGTCTTGATGATCTTCAGGGTTTCGCTGTCGATGACCTGCACCGTATCGTTGTCCGGGAAAGCAAAGTTCACCCACAGCTGACGGCCGTCGGGGCGCGCCATGACGAATACGGGCTGCCCGTGTACCGGGATCTTGCCGGCGAGCTTCCAGCTTCCCATGTCCATTACCAGCACCTCATGATGACCGACTGCGGGCAGGAAGGCGCGATTGCCGGCGACGGCCCAGCCTTCCAGGTGAGGCATCTTGTACACGGGCAATTGCTGTTCTCCCTTGCCGTAATGATCCAGAATGCGCTGAATGCCTTTTTCCGGGTGCCACAGATCCAGTAGAGCCAGACCATCCTCGCCAAACAGGCCGTTGATATAGTAGCGGCCATCCGGGGTGATCAGCCCGTCATAGGGCAGGCGGCCGATATCCGTGTATTTGGTGATGCCGGGCCTGGCCGGATCGCTCATGTCCAGGATCCAGGTTTCTCCGGTATCGTACAGAGCGAACACGAAACGCTGATCCGGCGCGTCCACCAGGCCCACGGTCTTGGAGTGTTTGTCCTTGAAAGGCGTGGCGGGAATGTCTGCCACCAGGGACAGATCATCGGCGGAAAACACCTTCACGCCCCCCGGCGTGTAGTTGGATACGGCGACCAGTTTTCCGTCCTGGGAGATGGCGCCGCCGATGCTGTTGCCGCCCTGGAGAACGCGTTTGTCGATTTTTCCGCACAGGATATCGATCTTGGTGAGTCCGCCGTCCCGGCCAAAGACATAGGCATAGCGTTCGTCCCGGGAATAGACCACCGAGGCATGAGACAGGTCGCCCAGACCCTCGACCCGGGACAGAACCTTGTGGGCGCTGGTGTCGATGACCAGCACGCTGCCGCTGGCGCGCTCGATAATGACGCCCATGTCCCCCGTGCCACGGGTAAGGCAATTGCCTGATGCTATTGTTGGCAACAGCAAGGACAGAAACAGGAGTGTTTTCCAATTCATTGTGTTGCCCCTGTTTTCAGCCGTTTCACCAGCCAAGCGGCTTCGGCTTCATTGATGAATGTCCGCCAAGGCGGCATGGGGGTTCCCGGGCGCCCGTTGAGGATGGTTTGTATCAGTGCTGCTTCCGGCATGGATTTCAGGCGTTCTGGTAGCAATGATGGTCCCAGCCCACCCTTGAGCAGTGATCCATGGCAGGCGCCACAATCCTGGTGTAGCAGGTACAGCAGTTCATTCTGTCTTGCTGGTCTTGGGGTGTCAGCGTTGATTGAGCCGACGAACGCCAGGCCAAGCAATCCAAGAGCAAAAGTGCGAGACAAGCGGCTATCCCCTGTGGTCAACAATGGTAATCACCTTAGCAAATGAGATGGCTTCTACCTTGACTATCATCAATAAAACCCGAGGCACGGGTATGTGCCTCGGGTTTTCAGCTTACAACAACCTGAGATTGCCTGACAGCGGATCAGTGCCCTCCGGTCTCATGGCGGCGATGTACCGCAAAGATACCGGTCGGTGTCTTGATGCCCTTGATGGTCTTGACCAGTTTCAGGGTTTCATCGTTATACACGCGAACCACATTTTCCTTCCAGTCGGAAACATAGACGAATTTGCCGTCGTTGTCTGGTTCGGGGTGCACGCTCAAGGTACCGTCAAAGATATGTTTGACAGCCTTGAATGGCGGTTTGCGCTCGAACACGGTGATTTCGTTGGGCTTGGGTGGGAAGATGGAATCCGCCCAGACATATTTCATATTGTGCGCGGCGCGAATGAACAGGCCTGGAGCTTCGGTTTTCACGTTGCCCACAATTTCGTTGGTATCGGTGCGCCAGATAGTGAGTTTGCCTTCGCCGATATGCGGTGTGGCAGCGTATTCAACACCATCCTCTACCCAGACAGCGCCTTCACCGGGATGGGGCTTCTTGCCAGTCGGGATTTTCTTCAGGATCTTCATGCTGGCGACATCAATCGCGGCGACCCAGTTGGAGCTTTGAGAAGCCAGGTAGAAGGTTTTGTTGTCTTCACGCAGGAAACCGTCATGCAGAATCTTGCCCACGTTGGCAACTTTCTTGATGGGGAAGTCCGGCTTGCTCCAGTCGATACGCCAGACCTGACCGCCTTCTTTCAGCGCCATCAGGAAGTAGGGCCCCACTTTCTTGGGATCAACGTCGTTGACCGAGCAAATACGTGAATCGACATAATCTCCATCGGGATCCTTGACATGATGGGTGTCAATAATCTTGATGGGCTTCAGGGTTTGTGCGTCAACGATAACGGCCTGGGTGGGAATATACATGCCGGTGAGCAGGTATTTACCGTTGTCGGAAACTGCTATCCCCCTGGCATCAAGACCCAAACGAACTTTCTTGATCGCCAGCAGGCTCTTGAGATCATATTGATACAGCCAACCATCCCGGCCCAGATTGTAGGCATATTTTCCATCCGGGCTGAAAGTATAGCCATGAGCGCGGGCGCCGGCAGGCAAATGCGCTACCACATCCTGTTTTGTGGTATCGATGACCGCCACACTGAAGTTTTCACGCTCGGTAACGAACAGCAGATCATCCACGTTTTTCGCAGGAGTAACCTTGCCGTTTTCAGAAGGCTTTACATCCTGCCAGGTCTTCATCATGTCTTCCATGCCCCAATGGAAATCCTTGGGGGGCGGAACATTGTAGACATGCTGGGAAATGGCCTTGATTTCAGCATCGGTGAGGGGCTTGCCGATAGGATTGGCAGCAGTACCCCAGGCGGGCATGGCTGTGCCGGAACGACCGCCTTTCACCGTGGCAAAGACAGATTCCTCGGGGAATGGGTAGGTGTAGATTCCCGCCTTTTTCGCGGCGGCACCTTTGAGGCCGTTGCGCAGGCGATCCATGGTGATGTTGGGACCAGTAGCACCCGTCAGTTTGGGGTTGTGGCAACCGCCGCATTCTGAACTGACGAAATCAGTAACACTTCGACCCTGGATGTTTTTGGCTGGAGTGATGTCTTTATAGGCAGTGTCGGCATTGGCGGCCAAGCTGCCGCAAGCCATGGCAATGGATAGCGCGACAGAGCCGAAAGCCTTTCTTGCAAAAGTTGGTGAAGTTGGATATTTACGCATTGATTTTACTCCCTCGTATGGCTACGGGTTAAATGAACGATAGCTCAGCAGGCGACTTCATCTGAAATCTTTAAACACGCACGCTCAACATCGTATTGTACGAAGGAAACTACCACAACAATTATTGGGTTGATTTGATGCAAGTCAATAGGTGCTTCCCGAAACAGAGGGGTAGCGCATTCTTCCTGAATTCGTGAGTTCATCAAGCTGCATCGCACAAGCTCTTGATTCGTCAAGGAGTCTGTCGGATTTATTAACAGGGTAACAATTTATGGGCATCTCGAAAAATCGAGATGCCCGGGTGGGACAGGGATGTCCCACCACTTTCGATCACCACAAGTGATTGAAAATGTGAGCAAAGAGGAAATCTCTCTTTGCAACGAGAAATGTCCCGCACAACGAATTTTTCGAAATCCCGCAAGTGCTGCAGCCATTGACTCAAATCATTGCAATATGAGCGAGAACCAGAATAGGCTGCTTGCCTTTGAATTTATTGCCCAACAAATCATGTATAGCAAAGCTACATCCATTGTATTCCTGACAATCCTTTGTTTTTGCGCAAATGCTGCAGCGGCGTCTGCTGAATCCGAAGAGTTGAAACGATACACCGAGCAAGCCAGAGAAATTGTCAGCAAGCTTGGACAATCGCTGAAAACAACATTGAAACAGACCTTGAAGAAGGAAAATACCGCTCGCGCAGTGGAAACCTGTCATATCAAGGCACCAGATATTGTCGCCGATGCCGGAAATCATGGCTGGGATGTGCGCAGAACCAGCCTGAAAGTCCGCAATCTGGAAGATGCCCCAGACAAATGGGAGGCAGCCGTACTGGATGATTTTGCGAAGCGGAAAGCCGCAGGCGAACCCATTGCCGGGATGGAATTTGCTCAAATCATCACTACAGACAAGGGCCGACGCTTTCGCTACATGAAAGCCATCGGGATACGAAAAGTATGCCTCAAATGCCATGGCAGCGACCTGCGTAGCGATGTGCTAAAACAACTGGACAGCCTCTATCCTTTTGATCAGGCGACGGGTTTTGAACCCGGTGATCTTCGGGGTGCTTACAGCCTGAGCAGAATCCTGGACGAATAAGGGGAATCCAAAACAATGCCTTATGCGGGACCTTTCTCGTTGCAAAGAGAAGGAGATTTTCTCTTTGCGACAAGAAAAATTCCATGGAGGGAATTTTTCGAGGTCCCTGATGGATATCTCGATTTTTTCGATATGCCCTTACAAGGTATATGGAAGGCAAGAATGCAAGCATGCTACCATTAATAAAGAGTACCTATAATTTATTTGAGAGAAGGTGATTTCATGACAGCAAATGTTAATCAGCTCAGTGAGGAGGATCTTACCCTTACCGAGAGTGCCCAGCAGAAGATGCAGGAACTGGCGGGCCAGGTGGAAGAGTCCATCGAAGGCGTGCGTGTCTATGCGACCCCCGGTGGTTGCAGTGGTGTGAGCTTTGGCATGACCTTCACTGACCAGGTCAGTGGCGAAGACAAGGTTCGTGATTATGGAGACTTCAAACTCATCGTGGACAATGGCACCCTGGGCTACCTGAAAGGCGTGGAAATCGATTTCGTTGCCAGTGATGGTGATGATGCGCGCTTCGTGTTCAACAATCTGCAGCCTGTGGCCGGCGGTGGTTGTGGAACCTGTGGATCAAACACCGGCGGTGGCTGCGGCTGATTCTGGTAAGCAAGGGTGTTTCTAAACGAAATCGGCGCCTTCAGGCGCCGTTTTCATTTGGTGCGCTGAAAAAATCAAAAAGGCTTGAAGACTGCCAGCAGGACAATGGCGACCAGAACCAGCAGGGGAAATTCATTGAACCAGCGGTACCATTTGTCGGAATGACGGTTGCTGTCGGCGCGAAAGTCCTTCATCAGCTTGCCACACCAGAAATGGTAGGCTACCAGCACGCCCACCAGTAGTAGCTTGAGATGCAGCCACATCATGCCGCTGTAGGCTTCCCATGCGCCGGCAATCAGCATCCAGGTGCCGAATACCAGGGTAAGGATCATCCAGGGCGTGACGAAATAATAGAGCTTGCGCTCCATGTCCTTGAATTTTTCATTCAGCTCCGGCTGGTTCACGGACATGGCATGATGCACGAACAGGCGTGGCAGATAGAACAGCCCGACAAACCAGCTGATCATGAAAATGAGATGCAGGGCTTTGAGCCAGGGCCAGGGGGACATGTTTTTCTCCGTTATTCTGTTTTGCCAGGGGGTTCTTTGGGCGGCTTCTTGAACCAGCCGAATACGGTCTTTCCCGCCTTCTTCAGCAGGCGCCAGATCTTTGGCAGCAGCCAGATGGCCAGCAGTATAAAGAGTATGAGCAGCAATACAAACAGCCAGGGATGGTTGAGGGCTGTCCACAGGCCGCCGAGCACTGCGGCATCTTCGCTGAGCGAGGCGGTCCAGTTGGTCACGGGTTCCGGTGAGGTATTGATCAGAGCCCGGCTGCTGGCTTTGCTTACATGGCTGGTGGTCGCCAGGCCTCCCCCAAGGATCAATCCCAGCAGCTCTCCCGCGCCGCCCATGTCCAGTCCCTGGGCGGCTGCCGCCGCCATCAGTGCGCCGGCCGGGATGCGGATGAAGGTATGCAGTGCGTCCCACAGACTGTCCAGTCCGGGAACCTTGTCGGCAAAAAACTCCACCACGAACATCAGTCCCGCAGCGCCCATGACCATGGGGTTGCTCAATATTTCCAGACCCGGCGGGAGTTCCGCCTGACCGTTCATGCCCATCCAGCCCAGCACCAGCATGGTGGCATACAGATTGATGCCGGAGGCCCAGCCGGCGCCAAGCATCAGGGCAATGGTCTGAATGGTTTGTGACTCCATGAGCAGACTTGTTCAGTAGCTGTGATGCGACATGTTGTAGAATATGCCCTTTCCCCGGAGCAATTGGAAGAGAAAATGGTCAAGATCGGCATCGTCGGAGGCACGGGTTATACAGGTGTGGAGTTGCTGCGCCTGCTGGTGCGTCATGGAGAAGTGGAGCTGACCGTGATCACTTCCCGCTCGGAAGCCGGGCGGCCGGTGGCGGACCTGTATCCAAATCTGCGTGGCTATACGGATCTGTGTTTTACCGAGCCGGATGAAACCGCCTTGAAGCAGTGTGATCTGGTGTTCTTCGCCACGCCCAATGGCATCGCCATGCAGCAGGCGCCGGCTCTGCTCGCGGCCGGGGTGCGGGTCATCGATCTGGCGGCGGATTTCCGTATTCGGGATCTGAATGTATGGCAGCAATGGTATGGCATGCAGCATGCTTGTCCCGAGCTGGTGCCGGAAGCCGTATATGGCCTGCCCGAGCTGTATCGGGAAGAGATCAAAAAGGCGCAACTGGTTGCCAACCCGGGTTGTTACCCAACGGCAGTGACCCTGGGTTTCCTGCCTTTGCTCAAGACCGGGGTGGTGGATCTGGAAGCGCTGGTGGCGGACTGCAAATCCGGTGTCAGCGGCGCCGGGCGTGGCGCCAATGCCGCCATGCTCATGGCAGAGACTGGCGAGAGCTTCAAGGCCTATGCGGTGTCGGGGCATCGCCATCAGCCCGAGATCCGGCAGAATCTGAGCCGCGCCCTGGGGCAGGAGGTCGCCCTGACTTTCGTGCCTCATCTGCTGCCCATGATTCGTGGGATCCATGCGACCCTGTATGCGAAAATCCGCGGTGACGCAGATTTGCAGGCGCTCTATGAGCAGGTCTATGCCGATGAACCTTTCGTGGATGTGATGCCCGCCGGCTCCCATCCCGAGACGCGCTCCGTTCGTGGCGGCAACGTCTGCCGTATTGCATTGCACCGGCCCCAGGAGGGCGACATGGTGGTGGTGCTGTCGGTTATCGACAACCTGGTCAAGGGCGCGGCGGGCCAGGCGGTGCAGAACATGAATCTCATGTTCGGGCTGGACGAGCGGCAGGGTCTGGATCTGGTGGGAATGCTGCCTTGAAGCCGGTTACGTCCAGCCAGGTGAAAGCCAAGCGGATCAAGTCGCCGCGTATCGTCCATCATCAGGATCACCGGTTGCGCTGGCGGGTGGGTTTGCTGCTGGTGCTGATCGCTGGCATCGCCTGGCAGATCTACAGCTTTGGTCTCACTCAGGGCGGGTTCAGAAAGACCGAGAGCGAGCGGGAACAGGCCCGTCTGACCCGGGAGCTGGAAAAAACGCAGTCCGCCCTGCAGGAAGCGCGGGCGGAAGCCGTGCGTTACCGCCGTCAGGCGGAAATCGAGGTGAAGGCCAGTCGCCAGCTTCAGGAGGAGCTGGTCAGAATCCAGACCGAGCGCGCCTCCCTGAAATCGGATGTGGAAATGTTGCGCAGTCTGATTTCGGATGACAACGGATCCTTGTACATACGGAGTTTCAGGATGCAGCCTTTGTCCGAGCCTGGTCGCTATCGCTATTCTTTCACTCTGGTGCAGGTGCTGGAGAAGGTGGACGTGACCAAGGGCAAACTGCTCATGAAAGTGAGCGGCAAGCTCAAGGGAAAGCGCAAGCGTCTGGATCGCTCCGAGTTTGCCGATGATGGGGAAAAGGTACTCAAGCTGGAATTCTCGAATTATCAGGATGTTTCGGGAGACATGCGTCTGCCGGACGGATTTGAGGCGCAAAGCCTGCTGATCGAGTTTCTGCCGCGCAACAAGGAACTGAAAAAGCTGAGCAAACGGTTTTCCTGGAGCGATATTCTTGTTCCGGCGGAAGATGAGTCGAACGGGTTGGAACAGAGATAAAAAGATATGGCAAAAGTAAAAAAGCTCAAACTGCCTCCCATTGCCACCGTGATCGGCGCGGATACGCAGATCAGCGGTGATGTCAGTTTTTCCTCCGGCATGCATATCGACGGTATCGTCAAAGGCAATGTGACCGGGATTCCGGATACCCGATCCACGCTGGTGATCAGTCATGGCGGGCGTGTGGAAGGCGATGTCAAAGTCGAGAATCTCATTCTCGATGGCGCGGTCATCGGCGATGTGTTCGCCTGCAACCGGGTGGAACTGGCGGCGGGAGCCAAAGTCAGTGGTACGGTGCATTACGCCTTGCTGGAAATGGCCATGGGCGCCAGGGTGAACGGGCAGTTGATTCATGCCGAGGATATTGGAGACAAGTGCTCACTTAAGGGAGCAACTGAAGGAAAAAGCGATACCCCGGATACTGAGTATTAACTCGGCAACAATCTATGTCGTATTCAGGGCTTCAAGAAAAGGTCAGATCAAGGCGCGGCTCGCAGGCAAGGGTTGTTCCCTTGGCAAGAGCCGGAACGCGGAGCTGGCCTTTTCTTGAAGCCCCTAACCGATTGATCTATAAGGACAGGCCCGCTTGCCCTTGCCCGCGGACAGCGTTATCAGCCCTTGTTGTAGAATCACTACAACGGCGGTCTGATGCCTTGCCGCGAACAAGGGCAAGCGGGCTGAACGCGATATAGATTGTTACCGAGTTAATAATATCATTGCCTGCTCTGGCGAAGCCACAGGATCATTGCTGCATGCGCCTGCTGATTTATCTGTTTCTCTTCTTCCTGCCTTTGATTGTGGCTTTTTATCCGCACAGGAAGGCGTCTGAACAGTCACCTCCGCCTCTGATCGTCGCTGCCGAGCAGGGTGATCTGCGCCTTCTGGAGCAATTGCTGGTGGAAACTGATAGCGCTGATTTGCGCGACAGTTGCTCCTGGACGCCCTTGATGAAAGCGGCGCTCAATGGCCATGAAGAAGTGGTGCGCCGCCTGCTGGCTCGTGGCGCCGACGTGAATGCTGAAGACAAGGGCGGATACACGGCGCTGATGCTGGCGGCATCCAACAATCATTTGCATATAGTGGAACTGCTGATCGAAGCCGGAGCAGATGTCAACCATCGGGAGCGCACCAGGGGATGGAATGCATTGGAGTGGGCGATGCGATCCGGCCATGATGACATGGTGCAACTGTTGAAAAACAGAGGGGCCACTGGACACTGTCCAGATTGCTCATGACGCAATGGGTAGAGATTGGGTATGGTATCAGTAAAAAAAGGGTAATTGGCCGGATTTGATATATTTTCTGTTTGACCTGTAGTGATCAATGTTTATGCTAGCGCAGTAACTGGCATCAAGCGTCAAATATTTGCTGCCAAGGGGGGCTTTCCATAACCTGGATGAGCCTGATGGTCAGGTTACAGATTGAAGCCGATACCGGGGCGTCGTTATTGAGACGCGGCAGGTCGATGCCCGGATTCAACGGCTGTAGTTCCATCTGCCTGATCTCCAGGGGATCTCGAAAAATTCCTTGCGTGGAGTTTTTCTGGTCGCAAAGAGAAAATGCGATTTCCTCTTTGCTCCCGTTTTCAATCACTTGTGGTGATCGAAAATGGCGGGGCACCTCTGTTCCACTCGGGCGCCTCGATTTTTCGAGATGCCCTTTGTACACCAAAATTCATGAATCGTCGGCTTCCCGTGCATTGCGGGAAGGAAATCGGATGGCTGCGGGTTTTTGCCTGTAGCCTTGGGGGCATAGTAAAAGACCATGACAAAGACAATGACTTCTCTTCGTGTTGTACTGCTGCTCATGCTGAGCATGCTGTTTTCTCCGGCCATGGCAGGCATCAACTCCAAGCTGGTGGTGAATGTCGATCCGGGCAACACCAAGCGAACCGGTCAGACCTTCAGCTATATCCTCAGCTACAGCTGTAGTCTTACCTCAGGAGACTGTACCGGAGGTAAGATTACCGATGTATTGCCGACGGATGTGGTTTTTGTCAGCGCCCTGGGTACCAGTGATGTGGCTTCCATCACCGCGCCGGCGGTGGGTAGCAATGGCACCGTTACCTTCAACATGATAGACCCTGTGCCCGCCGGTAATTCCGGGGATTTGCAGATCGATGTCCGTTTCCCCATTGGCACCACGCCTGATGGCACGGTGGCGAGCAATACCGCAACCAGCACCAATATGGGGACGCCCACATCAGCCGGGCCGGTGGATGTCACCGCAGTTGCGGATGTGAATGTCAGCCTCAGCAAACAGCTGCTGACCAATCCTTCCTACCTGGATCGCACCACGGAATACCGCCTTCGCGCCAGCAACACCGGAGAACTGAACGTCTCCAACATGACCTTTGTGGACACCCTTCCCACGGGGGATATCAATGCGAATCCGCCGATTTTCCTGGGCGCCACGCCGGCTGCGGACTGTGAGCCCGGGTGTCAGAATACCAAGGTTGGCACCTTGCAGTGGTCGGGCCTGTCCGTCAATGCCGGGCAGAACCGGGATATCACGGTGCGTGTGCAATACGATAGCGCGGATTATTCCGACGGGGTCGATGTGACCAACAGCTTTACTGCTGATGGCCTTCCTCTGGGTGAGCCCAACAGCCAGAATTTCGGCGTCGGCCCTGTTACTCATCCGGTGCAGACTTTCGTTCCCGCCCCGAATCCGGGTTTCGACAAATCCCAGGGCGGCCCCATTCCCCCGGCGATCAGTACTGTGCCGGACAATGGTCAGGAATACTATTACCACTTCCGGCCCAGGAACAATGGCAACGTGGATCTTTCCAACATCATTGTCGAGGATACCCTTCCCGTTGAATTCAGTCTGACCCGGGTTGCCACGGGAGCCTACAACAGCAACCTGTCGGATTATGCTGCGGGCGTAGGCGTTCAGGTGGAATATCAGCGATCTGACAATCCGGGAGTCTGGAATCTTCTGGGCAGCTCGCCGGATCGCGCAACGAATACTGTATTGCCTGCGCCTTCCCTGCCTGCTGGTGTCTATGTCACCGCATTGCGCTGGCTGTATGGCACCGCGGCTCCCGGTATGGATGCCAGCAGCTGGGGCAACCGTCCCCGCGCCTATGGAAAGATCATCAACCCGGACAATGCCGGCGGAACGGTGACTGCAGGGGATACGGTTCAGAACTGCGCTATACTGCATAGCGAATATCCCGCGGGCACGGCCCTGGCGGATCAGCAGGATTGTACGTCTTTCCAGGTCAGTGCTCCCTATGTCCAGTTCTATCCGGACAAGACAGATCTGACCAACAGCAGCCCCTATCTCAGTGGTGATACCGTAACCTGGCGTCTGCGTCCGCGTCTGCACAGCTATTCCAGCGTGGATATGCCGCTCAATCAGCTGGTGCTGACCGATCTACTGCCCATCGATCTGATCTACGCCGGCAATCAGTCTTTCAGTGATCCCGGCGGTTACGGGATTCCCGCCCCGGATGTGTTCGAGCAGATCGACAATTACAAGAATACCGGTCGTACCCTGTTGCGCTGGCGTTGGACGGTAGCGGGCAATTTCCCCAGGAACAGCTATGTGTACATTGACTATGACACCACCGTGCGCAATGGCGCGCCCCTGGGCAACCTGGGCAATACCTTTGGCATGCAGCACAATGCACCCAACGTCGGGCAACGCTGTTTTGGTTCCAACGTGAATGACGTGCTGGACATGGACGAGGATGGCTCGGATACCGACCAGCGCTGTACCCGAAACCGAACCATTGATGTGCAGGCGGTGGCGCAGCTCGTGTCCAACAAGACTGTCAAGGGCACCTGTGACGCGAGCGGATTTACCAGCAGTTCATCCGGTCTGCTCAGCGGCAGCGCCTTCCAGTACAAGATCCTGGTGCAAAATGTAGGTACCGTTCCGGTAGAGAACTTTACCCTTATCGATATTCTGCCCTTCGCCGGGGATACCGGCGTGGTGGATACCTTGCCGCGGGGTTCCCAGTGGGAGCCTTCTCTGGTGTCGCCCATTGTCACGCCTTCCGATGTGACGGTGTACTACAGTACCTCCGGCAACCCCTGCCGGGGCGAGGTAGGTGGGCCGACCACCGGCTGTGATGCGCCCAACTGGAGTACCGTGCCTCCGACGCCGATTTCCGATGTGAAATCCTTCAAGCTGGAATTCACCGGCGCTCCCGCCAATTCCTATGACACCAAGGAAATGGTGTTCAATATGGTAGCGCCCGCGGGGTTGACAGCGGGGCAGTTTGCCTACAACTCCTTTGCCTGGCGCGGTTATCGCAGTGATCTGGGCACGCCGCTTGGCGCGGAACCCAACAAGGTGGGTATCGAACTGGGTACCTGCACCGGCGCCAGCCTGGGGGATTATGTATGGATCGATACCAATGGCGACGGGCTGCAGAACGATGGCCCGACCGGTCTGAACGATGTACAGATGTTCCTGTACACCCCGGGCAATGATGGCGTGCCAGGCACTTTTGATGATGTGCAGCTTGGCACCACGCTGACCGCCATGGGACCAGGCGGGCAGTCCGGCTGGTATTCCTTCCCTGGCCTGGCTCCTGGCGACTATTACGTCTGCATGGATGCGCCTGCCACCTACAGCATTACCACCCCTGAGCTGGGCGGTGATCCGACACAGGATTCCAATATCAATCCGGCCACCAGTTGTTCGTCTCTGGTGACCCTGGCGGTGAACGAGGACAATCCCACTATCGATGCGGGTCTGGTACCCACGGGAACCGCCTCCCTGGGTGACTATGTCTGGTTCGACTACAACGGTGACGGCATTCAGAACGAATCGCCCCTGGATGGCGTGAATGGCGTGACCGTGGAGCTGTATGTCGATAACGGCAATGGCGCGCCAGATGCTGCCGACACCATGGTGGCGGTAACCGCCACCGCAGACGATGTCAACGGCATCCCCGGCCATTATCGTTTCGATGGTCTGGCGCCTGGAGTCCCCTATTATGTGAAATTCAGTGTGCCCGCATCTGCCAATGGCTTTACCCTGCGCAACCAGGGGGGTGATGACACGCTGGATTCCGATGCCCATCAAACGACGGGCGTGGGCCAGATCGTGACCCTGACCGCTGGAGAATATGATCCCAGCCACGATGCGGGAATCACGCTGCCTACAGGTGGCCTGCTTCTGGGTAACCAGATCTGGTTGGACAACGACAATGATGGCATCTTCGAGCCGCAGAACGGTGAAGTCGGTATCAACGGCGTACGTCTGACCCTGTACCGGGATGTCAATGGCGACGGGACGCCTTCCACCAATGAATACGCCGGCTCTACCATCAGTTCCACCCTCAATGGTCTGGATGGTCGTTACAGCTTCGGCTCCCTGGATGGAGGCGACTACATTGTCGTGGTGAATCTGGACAATTTCTCCGGAACGGGCGCTCTCGCGGGCCTGCAGACCTGCACCGGCAATGATCCGGCTACCGATCCCGATGACGATGTCAATGGTGACGATGATGGCACCTATATTGGTGCGGTACTGGCCAGTCTGCCGGTTACCCTGCAGCCCAATAACGAGCCGGTCACCGATGGCGACAGCGACAACAATACCAACCTGACTGTGGATTTCTGCTTCACTTCGGTCAATGTGACGGTGCCGCAGTATGACTACGGTGATGATCCCGACCAGCTTGTCGGCGCCGGTCCTCTGGAGTACCAGACCACTGCGCTGGACATGGGCGCCAGCCACGAGCTGGGCGCGGCCTCTCCTTTCCTGGGGGACTGCGTGGATGCCGACAATGGTGTCTATCAGGATGCAGATGCCGCGGCAGATGACAACAGCCAATTCGGCTCCAGCTACGGCACCTGCGCCACGGCTGGTGACGATGAAGACGGCGTGAGCTTCTCGGCCACTTCGCTGTTGCCCAATGATCCACTGGATGTGACCCTGTCCGTGGGCGCCGCGTCTCCGGCAGACTGCAATGTCAGTGGCTGGATCGACTGGAACCGGGATGGCAGCTTCGCGGCCGGTGAACAGGTGGCGAATGCCGTATCGGTTGCCGCAGGCGCTTCCACCACCCTCAATCTGGTGGTGCCCGCGGGTCAGACCCCAGGTCCGGTGTACGCTCGATTCCGCTGTACCAGTACTGCTGGGGCGATCTCTCCCGTCGGCTATCTGGCCGATGGCGAGGTGGAAGACTATCGCCTCGACGTGGTTGGCGAAGACTGGGGTGATCTGCCCGACAGCTTCCTCACCAGTTCCGCTTCCGGTGGCGCGAGTCACCAGGTGGATCCGGGTAATCCGCTGATGCTTGGCAGCTGTGTGGATACGGAGGCCGATGGTCAGCCCGGAGCTACCGCCAACGACGACGATCTGAATGTCGGTACCACCACGGTTGGCTTGTGTGCGGATGATGAAGATGGCGTGACCTTTATCAATGGTGGAACCGAGTTGCTTGCCTGTCAGGTCAATGCCATCAGTGTCACCGCGAACCGTAATGCGCTGCTGGATGCCTGGATCGATTTCAACGGCAATGGCAGTTTCGAAGCGGCCGAGCGGGTCTTCAACGGCCAGGCGCTGAACGCCGGCGCCAACCAGCTGATGGTCAATGTGCCCTGCGACGCCACTACCGGCAACAGCTATGCACGTTTCCGTATCAGTTCCGCTGGCGTGTCCGGTCCCGCAGGGCCGGCGCCTGATGGAGAGGTGGAAGATTACCTGGTTACCATCAATGGCAATGACTTTGGTGATGCCGCAGGCAGCTTCCCGGTAACCATCGCCGACAATGGTGCGCGTCATGGTGTATCCAGTACCAACCCGATGTATCTCGGTTCCTGCGTGGATACCGAAGCTGACGGCCAGGTTTCAGCCAATGCCGATGGTGATGATACTGCCGTTGGCGTGGGTACTGTGGGAACCTGTCAGAACAACGACGATGAAGACGGTGTGGTATTCAATGACCCAATTGCCGCTTGTCTGTCCACAGGCATAACCGTTACCGCGAACACGGCAGGCGTGCTGGATGCCTGGCTGGATGTGGATGGGGATGGCAGCTGGTCTGCCGCAGAGCGCATCTTCAGCGGGCAGACATTGACCGCTGGAGCCAACAACCTGAACTTCAGTGTGCCCTGTAACGCTACCCTGGGTGATGCCCAGTTGCGGTTCCGGTTCAGTAGCAGTGGCGTTGCCGGTCCTGACGGAGCGGCTGCGGATGGTGAGGTTGAGGATTACACCATGCCGATTCAAAGCACGGACATGGGTGACCTGCCTGACAGCTATGGCACCCTGTTGGCATCCAATGGGGCGGTGCATGTGTTTGATGCCGGTTCCAGCCTGTATCTGGGAAGCTGTGTAGATGGCGAACAGGACGGCGCTCCCGGCGCCAATGATGATGGGGATGACAATGCTGCCGGCAGCCCTGTAGCAGGAACCTGCGCTGGCAATGACGACGAGGATGGCGTGACCTTCATCCAGCCCTGGGTTGCAGGCAACAATACCGATATTACGGTGGTTGCCAGTGCCGCAGGCATCCTCAATGCCTGGGCGGACTTCAACAACGATGGCGATTTTGCCGATGCAGGCGAAGTTATTGCGGCAGGTGTAACCATGTCCGCAGGCAACAACACCCTGACCATTGCGGTGCCGCCTGGAGCCATAGCCGGAAATATCCATACCCGATTCCGTCTGTCCAGCGCGGGCATCTCCACTCCCACCGGGGTAGCCGCCGATGGTGAAGTGGAAGATCACCTGGTGAGCCTGGTTCGCTCTACGGATCTGGAGCTTGCCAAGGCTGTCACTTTGACAACCGATGCCGATGGCAGTGGCGGATATACCGTGGGTGATGTGGTTACCTTCACCCTCACCCTGACCAACCAGGGCCCCAACGATGCCACTGGCGTCAATATTCAGGATGTGGTGCCGGATGGTTACACCAATATCAGCAATATCTCCAATGGGGGATTGTTGACCGGTGGAAATACCATCAACTGGCTGGGATTGTCCCTGAACAACGGTCAGAACATGGCGCTGACTTTCGATGCGACCCTGACCGGAACAGGCAACTACACCAATGTTGCCCAGGTGACAGCCTCGGATCAGGATGATCCGGACTCCACTCCCAACAATGATGATGGTGATCAGTCCGAGGATGACGAAGCCAATGTCACGCCGAATGTGGATCCGGTCATCGATCTGTCGCTGATCAAATCCGTTGCCTTGGCCACGGATGCCGATGGCAGTGGCAGCGTTACCGCCGGTGATACCGTGACCTTCACCCTGTTGCTGGCCAATGCCGGTCCGGATGCGGCCACTGGTGTCGGTGTGCAGGATGTGGTTCCCAATGGCTTCAGCGGCATCAGCGCAATCAGTAATGGTGGCGTGGCTACCGGTAACACAATTGACTGGAGCGGATTGAATGTCACGGCGGGAGGCAGTTTGTCCCTCACCTTCAATGCCATTGTTGGAGCCAGTGGTTCCTATGCCAACGTGGCGCAGGTTACCGCGGCCAATGAGTTCGATATCGATTCGACTCCCAATAATGACGATGGCGATCAGTCCGAGGACGATGAAAGCAGTGTCGTACTCAATGTGGGTGCAACCATAGATCTGCAGCTGCTGAAAACCATCAGCAATCCAGCTCCCATGGTTGGGGATGTGGTGACCTTCACCCTGTCGCTCTCCAATACAGGGCTGGATACGGCCACCGGAGTCAGTATTCAGGATGTGGTGCCCGATGGCTATACGGGAATTACCAATATCAGCAATGGCGGTACCCTGGCGGGTTCTACCATTACCTGGAGTGGTATGACTGTAGCCGCCGGGGGTACGCCCATCACCCTGACTTTCGATGCCACTGTGCAGCCCACGGGCAACTATCGCAATGTTGCCCAGGTAACGGCAGCCAATGAATTCGATATCGACTCGGTTCCCAACAATGACGACGGGGATCAGTCCGAGGACGATGAGGATTATGCCGAGCCCACTGTACAGCAGGTCATCGATCTGTCCGTGGCGAAAAGCGTCGTACTGCTCACCGATGCCGATGGCAGTGGAGACTATACTCCGGGTGATACAGTACGCTTCAGTATTCAGGTGAACAATGCCGGCCCGAATGCCGCTACTGGTGTGGCGGTGCGGGATGTGGTACCCAATGGTTACAGCGGTATCAGCAACATCAGCAACGGCGGTGTTCTGAATGGCGCCACTGTTACCTGGACTGGCTTGAGCATAGCGGTGAATGGCAGCCTGACACTTGAATTCGATGCCGTAATCGAACTCAATGGTGATCACACCAACGTGGCCGAGGTGGTCGCTGCCGATCAGACGGATTCCGATTCCACGCCAGGAAACGGTGATCCAGGCGAAGATGATCAGGACAGTGTTCAGATCACGCCCTCTGATGTTATCGATCTTAGCCTGGAGAAAACCGTAACCGGCGGACCTGTCTACACTCCTGGAGACGTGGTTACCTTTACCCTTATGGTATCCAATGCCGGTCCCAGCACGGCAACCGGTGTGGCGGTGACCGATCCTGTTCCGGGCGGCTTCCAGGACATCACCAATATCAGCAACGGTGGTGTACTGACAGGCAATACCATTGTCTGGTCAGGCCTGACGGTGGCTGCGGGCGGAAATCTGCCGCTGACCTTCCAGGCCACGGTAGGCATTGGTGATCTGCATAACGTCGCCGAGATCACCGGGGCGAATGAATTCGATCCCGACTCGGTTCCGGGTAACAATGATCCGGGAGAGGACGATATCGGTGACGTCAATCTGAGCCTCAGGCCCCCGGCGCCGGTACCTGCCCTGTCGGTCTGGATGTTGTTGCTGCTGAGCTTGACCCTGATGCTCGTGGCGATCAGAAAGGCCTACAGACCGTAGCGTCATGTCGGACAGACTCCCCGGTGTTTGCAGAAACATCGGGGAGTTTTTTTATGGGGTATTTCTTCTTCCCGCAGGCAGGAATGGCGATCCGTAGAAGACCTCTTTACCACGCACTCCGCAAGGACAAAGGTACTTGATAGATTTACTGGGTAATTCGATAATGCCTTTCCCAGAATATCAGGTGATGTAGCACCAGAGGTGAAGCAATGACCGAACAAGCCGAATCAGCCACCCCCAGCGTGACCTTTACTGCGGCAGCGGCAAAGAAGGTGGCTGGCATGATCGAAGAAGAAGGCAATCCCGATCTGAAACTGCGTGTATATATTCAGGGCGGCGGCTGTTCCGGATTTCAGTATGGGTTTGCTTTCGATGAAGAAGTGAACGAAGGTGATGAGAGCTTTGTGACCGATGGCGTTACCTTGCTGATCGATCCCATGAGCATGCAATATCTGGAAGGCGCTGAAGTTGATTATGTCGAAGGGTTGCAGGGCGCCCAGTTCGTTGTGCGTAATCCGAATGCGACCACTACCTGTGGATGCGGTTCGTCATTTTCCGTTTGACTGCTATCTCCTTCCTGTAGATCTTGATGATCTTGTACATATCGATTGTTATCCGCTCAATCAGCCAGGGCTGGTGGCTATCACCAGGCGGTTGCGTCCCTGTTTCTTGCCTCTGAACAGGGCCTGATCCACGGGGGGCAGGGAAGCATCCAGATTTTCCCTGATACAGACTCCCAAACCTACGGTAATGCTGATGCGCAATGCCTGTTTTTTCCAGCTGAATTTATGGGATGCTACCGCCTGACGCAGCCGCTCCATGATTTCAGCGGCGGTTTCCAGATTGCTTTCCGGCAACAGGACGATGAACTCCTCGCCACCCCAGCGGGCAATGATATCGTTCTGGCGCAGATTCTCCTTGAGCAGTGTGGACATCTCCTGGAGTACCGCATCACCGCAATCATGGCCATACTGGTCGTTGAACTGCTTGAAGAAATCGATATCCAGCAATGCCAGGGCACAGTTGCTGCGTCTGGGCAGGGGGGTGTCGTTTCCCGGAAAGAGTTCGGTGAAGGCGCGTCGGTTGAGTAACCCGGTGAGGGTGTCCGTGCGAGCCAGGTGGCTGAGCTTCTTGTTTGCTTCGGTGAGCGCCCGGGTTCTTTCATTGACCCGTTTCTCCAGTTCCATATTGCGTTTCAGCAGGCCGGCCATGCGCCAGCGTATGAAGGCATACAGAGTACCGCCAACGGCGGTCAGAAAAAGCAGCCAGGCCCATGGTGTCTGATACCAGGCGGGGAGTATGGTGATGGCGATTTGGTCGGGCTGCCTGTTCCATTGTCCATCCAGATTTGTGGTCTTTACCTGAAAGCGATAGTCACCAGGCGGGAGATTGGTGTAGCTGGCAAAGCGACTTTCCGCATCGGTTTCCGTCCAGGATTCGTCCGCCCCCAGCATTCGATAGGCAAAACGCTGGGATGCCGGGAAAACGTAGTTGTCGCTGCTGAAGGAAATATTGATGTTCGACCAGCGAGGAGGTATGACCAGATGGCTGGTGTAGCTCAGAGGATGAGCCAGGGGACTGTCCCCGTCCCCCGGGTGAATTTCCCGGTTATCCAGCCGCAAATCCGTGAAAATGATTTTTGGAACAGAAGAGTCGTGGTTGATCCACTCGGGAGAGAAGAATGTCAGTCCCACGGTTCCGCCAAAATAGATGAGGTCGTTCTGATCGCGAGTGCCCGATCCGATGAAATAGCCTTCGGACAGGGCGCCATCTCTTGCATCGAAATTTCGTATCCTGCCGGTTTCGGGATTCAGGCGGCTGATGCTGTTTATGGTGCTGATCCAGAGGTTGCCGTCAGACGATTGCTGAATCGCGCCTATGGCGTTGGAAAGAAGCCCCTGTCGGGTACTGAAGAAAGCAAGCTGGCTGTTCCTCAGGTTCAGATCGGAAGGTATGTCGAGGCGGAAAAGACCATCGCCCTGAGTGCCTGCCCATATGTCGCCATTGCGTGAACGGAACAGGTAGGTGACCGTGTTGAAGCCATGATCACTGCCTTCCAGGCTGGAGAGTATGCGTGTGGATGAGGTATCCACCAGATGAATGGCGCCAAGACCTCCCACCAGAATCTTCCCGGCGTCCAGTTGCAACAACCCGTACACATGGGGAATATCCAGTTGGCCGACGATTTTTCTGTTGGCGGGGTCATATTTCAGCAATTCCGTGGGGCGTGCCACCCAGAGATAGCCCTCCTGATCTTCGAGCATGGCAACGAAATAATAGGGTGAGTCAACTTCTCTGGGCTCAAGTTCATCTCCGCCGGGAGGCAGGCGACGCAAGCCCGTGGTACAACCGGCCCAGATGGTTCCGTCCCTGGCCGCATATACACCATAGACTGCCTCGTTGTCCGTGGGGCCGGGAGCATCTGCCTGCGGCAGCAATTCAAAACGCTCATCTCCCGCGCGGCGCCGCACCAGTCCGTTGATGCTGCCAATATACATGTCGCCATGGTGGTCTATGGCCAGTCCGAGTATGCGCTTGTCAGGTGTATTGAGGTAGCGCGACGGGTTTTCCTTGCCAAACCGAACCAGATGGGGAGTTACATGGCTGACCCCCCCAACATGAGTGCCTACCCATACCGTACCGTTGTGATCTGTATACAGGCTGCGTATATAGTGATCGCTCAGTCCTTCCGGACGCAACCGGCTGTCTGCGATGCGCACAAGCGTATCTTCCTGAGTCAGATAAATATTCAGGCCGCCAACAGAGCCGATCCAGATATTGCCTTGGGCATCTTCGGTGAAGGAGAGGGTGCTCAGGGGGGTAAGAGAATCCGGGGAATCAGACTGGTATTCAAAATGCCGAAGTATTTTTTTCCTGGAAAGATCGATGAGCCAGACTCCCTGGTTGTGTACCGCAACCCATAGTCGTTTCCTGCTGTCCAGGAAGAGCGCTTCCACATTGTCGGGGCGGGTCTGAAACAGCTCCGGGAGGAAGGGCGCGGATGCACCGGTTTTCGGATCGAGCTGACGCAGTCCCCGGCTGCTTGCCACCAGAATCATGCCATCGGGAAGACGCAGCAGATCATGGATGGTGGGTGGCGCAGCGGGGATGTCTTCCAGATTGACCGGATGGATGCGCCTTGTGTTCAGATTCAGAGAGAAAAGCCCCTGCAAGGTGCCGAACAGAATTTGATCATCCAGTATTTCCAGAACACGTACATCGCTGGCGCTCTTGTTGCCGGTGCTTCCCGAGTGGGTGTGGTGATAAAACTCATCCGTCAGGGGGTTGTATTCGTCAAGACCCTTTCCCCGGGTTCCGATCCACAGATGTCCGTGCTTGTCTTCCGCCAGTACATTGACAAAATCCCGGTTCAGGGAGGCGGTATCATCCTTGTCATGCCGGAATACCCGCACCTCGTGGCCATCATAGCGGTTCAGCCCGTCCTGGGTTCCAATCCAGATATAACCGGCCCGATCCTGCAAGATCGCGTTGCCGGTAACCTGGGATAACCCCTGTTTGGTGCCAAGTGCGAAAAAAGGCATGCTTTTGTAACGCATTGCCGTGTGATTTGCCTGCGCAGTCGATGCGCTTCCCAGAGATATCAGGCAGATGGCAAAGGCGGAAAAAAAACGGAGCAGAAAATGAGCTGTGCGCATGTGCTGATTATAGGGCATCTGTCATGGCAGACTGCTGAAAAAGCCACGCCCTGGGTTTTTCCGATCTGTTGCGGGGTCTGTTTCCCCCTGGATGTGCCGGACGGGGTGTTGCCGCAACCTTGGTCAGAAGCCCTGGTTTTTTGGATAGATTCCACCGAGGATCACTGGGTGTCTGGCGCCGGTGACCTCGGGCAGGTTGCCCGTGGCGCCTGTCAGTGTTTGCTTTGCCAGCCAGGCGAAGGCTGCTGCTTCCACCCAGTCCGGGCTAATGCCTCCGGCGATACTGTCGGTTGGCGCAACAGGTATGGGTGAGAGCCGGCGGGACAGCTCAGTCATGAGTTGCCGGTTGTGGGCGCCGCCGCCGCATACCAGTATTTCGTCCGTGTCCCCGGCCCAGTTCAGGATTGCCTGGCTGACGGTGACTGCAGTTAAAGCGAGCAGACTGGCCTGGACATCGTGGTCCCGGATTTCGGGATACTGGCGCAATCGCGCCTCCAGCCATTCCTGGTTGAAATACTCGGTGCCGGTACTCTTGGGTGGCGACTGCCGAAAATAATCATCTTGCAGAAGGCTTTGCAGCAGCGGGGGATGAACATTGCCCTGGGCAGCCCACTCGCCGCTCGCATCATAAGGCTGATTTCGGTTTTTCCGACACCATCCATCCATCAGGCAATTGCCTGGCCCGGTATCGAAACCGGTAATGCAGTCGCCGGCAGCGGGCAGGACAGTGATATTGGCGATGCCACCGATATTCAGTATCACCCGGTTTTTTTCCGGAGAATGAAACAGAGCCTGATGAAAGGCCGGTACCAGAGGCGCGCCCTGACCGCCTGCGGCAATATCCCGGCGGCGAAAATCCGCTACCACGGTGATTCCGGTGTTTTCCGCGATGACGCTGGGATCGCCGATCTGCAGGGTAAAAGGGACTACGGAGGAGGGATGGTGGTACAGGGTCTGGCCATGACTGCCAATGGCCCGGATCCGGGAGGCCGGGATGCCGGCCGAATCCAGAAGACTCAATGCCGCCTGGGAAAACTGCTGTGCGCAGAGATGGTCGATTTCACCGTATTCCTGCAAGGTGCAGGAAGCTCGGGACGCCTGAGCCCGCAGCCGCTGTTCCAGAGCTGCGGGCCAGGGATGGGACAAGGTATGGAGTAATCGTATTCCCGTCGGATGGGTGCTTATCAGGGCAGCATCGATGCCATCCATGCTGGTGCCCGACATCAGGCCGATATAGTAGCCCTCTGCCGCCATGGGCTATTTGGCGGAAGCCACCATGGTCTTGGCCCTAAGCTCGTCGAGTCGGGCCAGCAAAGGACGGGTGATTTTCCTGAATCGCTCCAGTTCGCTTTTCGGCAGACGTATGGATTTCGGCAGCTTGATGGTCAGGGGATTCTTGTGCTTGCCATGGACACGAAATTCGTAGTGAAGATGAGGGCCGGTGGCCAGTCCGGTGCTGCCCACATAGCCTATGATCTGGCCCTGCTTTACACTCTGACCTTTTTTCAGCCCCCGGGCGAAGCGGGACAAGTGGCCGTAAACCGTGGTGTACTTGCCGCCGTGATGCAGAAAAATGACGTTTCCGTAACCGCCTTTCTTGCCGCGAAATACGACTTTTCCATTTCCAGTGGCCTTGACCGGAGTACCCCTGGGGGCAGCGTAATCCACGCCCTTGTGGGAACGCCAGCGTTTGAGAACCGGATGCCAGCGCTTGCGCGTGAAACGGGAACTGATGCGGCCAAATTTTACCGGGGTGCGGATGAAGGCCCTGCGTTTGGCATTGCCGTCGGGGTCGTAATATGACGTGTCTCCATTCCTGTCTGCATAGCGCACGGCTTTGTAGACCTTGCCGCGGTTGATGAACTCGGCGGCAACGATGGGGCCGTTTCGGTATTTCTCGCCATCCAGATACTGTTCTTCATAGATGACATGAAACTGGTCGCCTTCGCGCAGCTCCAGGGCGAAATCAATATCCCAGCCGAAAATCTGGGCCAGTTCCATGATCTGAGTATCGCTAAGTCCGGCCTTCTGTCCATCCAGGAACAGGGACGATTCGATGACGCCGGTAGTGGCGGCATAGCGCTTTTCCACCGGACGGGAGACTTCCTGGGCGATGAAACCGTCTTTGCTTGCTTTTATCTCCAGGCTGGAAACCCGATTTCTTTGCAAGACAAGTTCTTGTAGATCGCCCTTGTCATCAAAGCCGAAACGCAATTCCTGCCCGGGATTGATGTGCGCCAGGGCTTTGGCTGTGCTGCTGCTGTTGACGATTTGGTGCAACAGCCCGGGTTGCAGTTTCTGCTCCTTGAAAATGGAAGCCAGGGTTTCCCCGCTGTCGATTTTGTGGCTGGTCCAGTTCAGCCCTTGAGGTTTTTGCTTGGTTATGGACTCATCCTTTGCCAGGGCATGAGCGCCCGGATTGTCTTGTTCTGCTGTTGTTTCTGTGGCGGGAGCTGATCGATTTCCCGAAGGAGAAGCCGCTTGTCCCACCGACAATGGCTGCTGCGCGGTGTCGGCTGGTGGATTTTTGCCGGGACGGCTGTTCAGGGACTGGGCCGGCAGTGTGTCATTGACTGGAGGCAGCGGCAGCAGATTTTCGTCCTGTTTGCTGTCGGAGGTTCCCGGGAGCAGGTCGCCATTCATGTAGCGATAGCCGAAAAAGGCGGCTGCGCCGCCAATGATCAGTAACAGAAACAGACGGAACATCATCTTGCGGCGGCGACGGGCCGCTTGTCTTCGGGAATTGAAAATATAGTCTTGCATCGAGCTTCCTGTCAGGAAAATGAAGGGGAATTCGTTTCCATGGATATCCTGGAGTTGCTGTACAGCAGACTCCTGGCGCCGCTGCCGAGTTCCTTGCCGAGTCGAATTATGCCATGAAAAACCGTTTGTTGCGGCTACATGCGGCATTGATGCGGGAGCTTTGCTCCAATTTTTGTTACATTTCCGTTCCTCACACACCTGAACTGGGAGAAAAACATGCCTTCCGTAGAAGAGTCACTGGAGCTGATACGGCGCGGAGCAGATGAAATTCTGATCGAAAAGGAGCTGGTAAAAAAGCTTGAACGAGGCGCTCCCCTGCGAGTGAAGGCAGGTTTCGATCCGACTGCGCCGGATCTGCATCTGGGGCATACCGTGCTCATCAACAAGTTGCGTCAGTTCCAGGATCTTGGTCATGAGGTCATGTTTCTGATCGGTGATTTTACCGGCATGATTGGTGATCCTACTGGCAAGAGCGCCACCCGCCCGCCCCTGACTCGGGATCAGGTTCTGGAAAACGCCAAGAGCTATGAAGAGCAGATCTACAAGATTCTCGACCCGGAAAAGACCCTGGTGCTGTTCAACTCCAGCTGGATGGGGGAGATGAATGCCGCTGATCTGATTCAACTGGCGGCCAGGCACACCGTGGCGCGGATGCTCGAACGTGATGATTTCAACAAGCGCTACAAGGGCGGCCAGCCTATCGCCATTCATGAATTTCTCTATCCTCTGGTGCAAGGCTATGACTCGGTGGCCATGAAAGCCGATGTCGAACTGGGTGGAACCGATCAGAAGTTCAATCTGCTTGTGGGGCGCCAGTTGCAGGAGGCCTACGGACAAGAACCCCAGGTCGTGTTGACCATGCCCATACTGGAAGGTCTGGACGGGGTGCAGAAAATGTCCAAATCCCTGAACAACTACATAGGGATCACGGACGCGCCAGAAGAAATGTTCGGCAAGATCATGTCGATTTCCGATGATCTCATGTGGCGCTACTTTGAATTATTGAGTTTTCGCCCCATGTCAGAAATAGCAGGCTTTCGCCAGCAGATCGAGGAAGGCGCCAATCCCCGGGACATCAAATTCCTTCTGGGGGAGGAAATCGTATCCCGTTTTCATGATCAGGCTGCGGCACAAAAGGCAAAGCAGGCATTTATCGACCGTTTTCGCAAAGGCGCCATGCCGGAAGACATGCCGGAAGTGGAATTGCAGGCACCAAATGAGAAAGGATTTCCCATTGCCAATCTGCTCAAGGAAGCAGGCCTGGTAACCAGTACCTCAGACGCCTTGCGCATGCTCAAACAAGGCGCGGTACGTCTCGACGGAGAACGAGTAGAGGATCGTGCTACCCTGCTGGCGCCTGGTAGCGAGGTAGTGGCTCAGGTAGGCAAGCGGCGTTTTGCGCGGGTGAAAATCCGCTCATGAAGAGGGCGCTATTGGGATATTGTACGAAAAAGGTTGACGCTTCCGGGCAAGTGCCTATAATGCGCCCTCCCGACGCAGTCTTCAATGCTGATTTCCTCATGAAACAGCACTTTGGATGGCGCATCGGGTGCAGGTGCGGCTTGAGACGAGATTGGCCTTGAAAGGGGCTTGACGGTAAAAAGAAGCACCGTATAATACGCCGCCCCGACCTGCCGAAAGGCAGTCGGTCAGCTTCAGGTAAAGCGAAGCTGGAAGTGATGGCGCCCCGGACGGAAAAAAGATTTCAAAAAGGGGTTGACGGCAGAAATCTTCGCCGTATAATACGCCGCCTCGCAACGAGATGTTGCGGACTGATGCGGAAAAACAGCGAGATGTTTTTGTTGACAGCATCAAAAAGCAGTCGCTATAATTTGCGGTCTGCGCTGAGGGAACTCGGCAAGCTCTTTAACAAGTAGATCAGGTAATTTGTGTGGGTGCTCCGTCGCTTGGGTCTTGATGGCCAATTAGATATCGACGAAGCATCATATCAATTCCTAATTAATATGACGTGTAGTCGAGCAAGGATTTTTCCCTCCTAAAAGGGAAGTTCAAACTTTAAACTGAAGAGTTTGATCCTGGCTCAGATTGAACGCTGGCGGTATGCTTAACACATGCAAGTCGAACGCGAAAGAGATCTTCGGATCTTGAGTAGAGTGGCGGACGGGTGAGTAACGCGTAGGAATCTGCCTGGTAGTGGGGGATAGCCCGGAGAAATCCGGATTAATACCGCATACGCCCTACGGGGGAAAGATGGCCTCTTCTTGAAAGCTATCGCTATCAGATGAGCCTGCGTCGGATTAGCTTGTTGGTGAGGTAATGGCTCACCAAGGCGACGATCCGTAGCTGGTCTGAGAGGACGATCAGCCACACTGGGACTGAGACACGGCCCAGACTCCTACGGGAGGCAGCAGTGGGGAATATTGGACAATGAGCGAAAGCTTGATCCAGCAATGCCGCGTGTGTGAAGAAGGCCTGCGGGTTGTAAAGCACTTTCAGTGGGGAAGAAAAGCCGAAGGTTAATACCCTTTGGTCTTGACGTTACCCACAGAAGAAGCACCGGCTAACTCCGTGCCAGCAGCCGCGGTAATACGGAGGGTGCAAGCGTTAATCGGAATTACTGGGCGTAAAGCGCGCGTAGGCGGTTTGGTAAGTCAGATGTGAAAGCCCTGGGCTCAACCTGGGAACTGCATTTGATACTGCCAGGCTAGAGTATGGTAGAGGGAAGTGGAATTCCGGGTGTAGCGGTGAAATGCGTAGATATCCGGAGGAACACCAGTGGCGAAGGCGACTTCCTGGACCAATACTGACGCTGAGGTGCGAAAGCGTGGGTAGCAAACAGGATTAGATACCCTGGTAGTCCACGCCGTAAACGATGTCAACTAGCCGTTGGGCTCATTTAAGGGCTTAGTGGCGCAGCTAACGCGATAAGTTGACCGCCTGGGGAGTACGGTCGCAAGATTAAAACTCAAAGGAATTGACGGGGGCCCGCACAAGCGGTGGAGCATGTGGT
>Ga0256841_1000198_pt1 | contig 66511 bp, 65 predicted proteins | sample 356308metaG_FD_185971 | JGI IMG/M metagenome (GOLD analysis project Ga0256841, IMG submission 185971) | Hydrothermal vent microbial communities from Mid Atlantic Ridge, Atlantic Ocean - 356-308 | ecosystem: Environmental > Aquatic > Marine > Hydrothermal vents | place: Atlantic Ocean: Mid... | reverse complement strand
CGCCGTTCAGGCCCTGAACTGACCCACCACCTGGCGCAGGCCCTCGGCCATCTCTGCCAAGGCGGCATTGGAGGCGTCCATCTCCCGCGCGTCGGCAGCGGTGCGCTCGGCCACCTTGGAGATGCCATCGACGGTCGCGCCCACCTCCTGAGAGACACGGCTCTGTTCCTCGGCGGCACTCGCGATCTCGGTTATCATCGCCGTGATCTCGTTGACCCGAGCATTGATGCCGGTGAGACACTCCCCCGAACGTCCGGCCTGTTCGACCCCCTCGCGGGCGGCATCACGCCCGTCGGCCATAGCCTTCACCACGGTCCCGACCCGCTGCTGGAGGCCTTCGATCATCTGCTGGATCTCCCGGGTCGCATCCTGGGTGCGGCCGGCCAGGGTGCGGACCTCTTCCGCCACCACCGCGAAGCCCCGACCCTGCTCACCCGCCCGGGCGGCCTCGATGGCCGCATTCAGGGCCAACAGGTTGGTCTGCTCTGCAATCCCGCCGATCACGTCCAGGACCGAGCCGATGGAATCGGCATCCTTCTCCAGATCCCCGATGAGGCCCGAAGCGGTCTCCACCTCCTGGGCCAGGGGGCTGATCCTGGCCACCGCCCCCTCCACGATCTCGATACCCTCGCGGGCCTGGGTGTCGGCCCCGCGGGCGGCGGCGGCGGTATTTTCGGCATTGCGTGCCACCTCGCGGATGGATTCCACCATCTGCGCCATGGCCGCCGCAAGCTGTCGGGTCTGCGTCAACTGTCCGTCCATACCTTCGCGGGTGTGGGTACTGATAGTGCGCAGCTGCGCCGAGGCCCCGGCCAGACCATCGGCTGACTCGCCGACCCTTTGTAGCAGACCACGCAGGCGCTCCACCATCTCCCTGGCCGCCCGTTGCAGGGCGCCCAGTTCGTCATCGCGCGTGACCTCCACCTCTACCGAGAGGTCGCCACCGGCGACGCCCTCCATCTTGGCGGCGACCCGCGAAAGGGCGTCACAGGCACTGCGCATCTGCCAGTTCAAGAGCCCGAGCATGAGCAGACCCGCGAGGACCACAACGCCGTAGGTGAGGTATTCGGCTTGGTGTTCGCGGGCCACCACATCCGAGACATCACGCGCGGACACCAGCCAGGCCAACGGCTGCTCCCGGTTTCCCGGGATGGGCTGCACAGCGATCCGATAATAACTGTTCTCCACCCTTTGCACGGTCACGTCCGCGTCCTTGAACGGCATAGAGAGGACCTCGTCCGGGCGGCCTGAATCGCTCCCCGCCACCAGCAAACGACCATCTCCGGCATACAGGGCGGCCATCCCGCCGACCGCCTCTGCGAACTTTCGCAAGGCCATCGCGGGCGATTTGTACAAGACCCCCGCCCCTACCAGCCGCCCGCGCACATACAAGGGCAACGCGACCACCAGTCGCGCCTCCCCCGAAGAGAGACGGACCAGCCCGCGGGCCACCTTCTGCTCGGACAGGGCACGGGAGACCAGGGCGGGCACAGCGCCGGTTCCCTCCTCGGGGGCATGCATCAAGACACGGCCCCCGGCATCCACGACCGCCAAGGCATCGATCAGACCGCCGGCCGAGAGGCGCCGGTAGGTGGGCAGGGCGGCCTCGCGCAAGGCCGGGACATCACCGGCACGCAAGGCCTTGATGGCGTCTCGGTTACGGGTGAGCGTAGTCTTGCCAGATTCCATGGCATCCTCCTCGGCGGCCAGTACCTGCCGCCACAGGGCGTAGCCCTGTTGCAGCACCTCCGCACGCAGCTCATCCTTGCCAAAGCGGTTCACCAACCACCCATTGACCACGGTGCCGAGTGCGGCCAAGACCACCACCGCGCTCACGGCCAAGGTGAAACGGGTACGTAAGCTGTTCAGTTTCATGGCATCCCCCTGGGGAATCCGCAGGGGAAGGAGGAATCCGCCTCCCACCCCTATACAAGATCACTCGACAGGCAACCCGGCTTGCTGCCAGGCAGGGAAGCCGTCCCGATAATAGTGGACCTTGGTGAACCCCCAGGACACCGCCCGGGCGCTGGCCTTGGAGGAACGCATGCACTTGGGACCGTTGCAGTAGATCACCACCGGCTCGTTCTTAGCCACCTCCGCGGAGAGGGATGCCTCATTGAAGACCTTGTGCAGTTCCAGATGGACGGCACCGGCGACACGACCCGCATCCCAATCGCTGTCGCGGCGTACATCCACGAATAGGACCCCCTGCTTGAACAGATCATGGGCCTGGGGGGTGTCTACGGTGACGGCCCCGGGAATCCGGGTGGGAGACAGCCCTCCCGCCACGGCGGCGAGGGAGATCAGGGAAAAGACGAGGGCGGACAGGATACGTCGTGGATGGATCATGGGATGGCTCCTTTGGTGTGGTCGAACAGGGGAAGAGGCGCCGGTCTGTAGTCGCGCCGCCTGGGGCGCGTATGATCGCCGGCTTTCGCCCTTGCCCCTTTTACGGCGATTCGGGAGAAGCCTTGAGCATCGCGGGCCTGCCCGGGCGCGAGAGTACGGCACTTGAACCAGATCATCACCACGGTCCGCAGAGCGCCCACTATCCGGCCAACCCTTCAGGGTGTTTCCGGAGATTGCCCGAGGTCACCTTTTCTTTGACCCAGTAGAGACGACGACTTACCATGCCCCGTCCCGATTGCAGGAATCCAGATGACCCCACAGCGCCTTGCACCCTGGCTGGTACTGACAACCTGTCTGCTCACCGCGTGCGGCCCCTCCCAACCCCCCACCATGCCCCTGTTTCGGGCCATCCACACCGGTAATCTGGACCAGGTCAAACGCCACCTCCGCCAGGGCACGGACATCAACCAAACAGGCCCCGATGGGGAAACGCCATTACATGTGGCCGCCCGTGACGGACGGGTGGCCATGGTGGAGCTGCTGCTGAAGCATGGCGCCTCCATCGATGCCCGCGATCACAACGACCGTACCCCCATGGAACTGGCCCTGCTGGCCGGCAAGGTGCAGGTGGCGCGGGTACTGGCGAAACGCGGCGCGGCCTTCGATCCCCAGGCCCTGCTCCTGCTCATGGCCGACCGGGGCGTCGCCGACCGCGATGTGCTGCGCTTCCTGATACATGCGGGGGCCCGCCTGGACGGGACGGACCAAGAGGGCTTCAGCCCCTTGCACATCGCCATCGTGCGGGGCAATCTGCGTCTCGGCAAGCGCCTTTTGATCATGGGCGCGAACCCGAACCAACCCCTACCCGACGGCAGCCTGCCCCTGGACGCCGCACGCCTCACCGGCATCCCCGAGCTGGTCCGCCTGCTCCGAGACTATGGCGCCCGATCCAAAGGAGACCCGTCCAGCGCCCGCGCCATTCCGAATGATGAGGTGAAGACGCGGACACCGTGAAGATTTTCACCCCGGACCTCTCTGCAGGGGAGAGAGGGAATTCAACGCGCCTGCGGCGCAGTTCAGAGGGTTATATCCAGAATGAGTCAGACCGTTGAAGACCTCACCATCGCCTATCACGAGGACGGCATCGACGTCGTCAAGGAGCTGGACCGGGTGATTCTGTCCAAGGGTGCCTGGTGCACCATCCTCTACCGCTACCAGGAATGGAACCGCAACAAGCAGGAATACGGCCCGGAGAAATACAGCATCCGCCGCTATCAGAAACGTGCCGGAGAATACCGCCAGCAGTCACGCTTCAACATCTCCAGCAAGGCCCAGGCCGAGGCCATCGTCAAGGCCCTGAGGCAATGGACGGAAGGCAATGGAAATGATGGATGAGGCCCTCTATCCCGCCGTCTCCCGCCCGTCCTTCGTGATCCGATACCTCCGCCGGATATCCTCGAGGAGCCCGCGGGCCGCATCCTCCACCATGTCGAACACCCGTTCGAAGCCGTTGGCCCCACCATAGTAGGGATCCGGGACCTCCCGCGTACGCCAGTCGGGAGCGAAATCCATGAACAGGCCCAGCTTCTTCTCCTGTCCGGACGGACACAACCGGCTGATGGCATGGTAGTTGTCCTGGTCCATCACCAGGACGTAGTCGAAACCCTCGAAATCCTCCGCCACGACCTGACGCGCGCGCTGCGCGCTCAGGTCGATCCCCCGCCGGGCCGCCGTTTCCTGGGCCCGCCGATCCGGCGGCTCGCCCACGTGATAGGCGTGGGTCCCCGCGGAATCCACCTCCACCTGCGCGGCCAGCCCCTCCTGCCTCAGCAGGTGTTGAAACACCCCCTGGGCCGTGGGAGAGCGGCAGATGTTACCCATACACACGAACAGTACCCGCACCTTGCTCATGGCTCACCCTTCCCCGCCTCCTTGGCCACCAATGCCTCCACCACCTTGAACATCCGCTCGCTGCCGGCGGTCAGCGTGGGACTGGTGCGGTATTTGCCGGCCACGATGACGCTGGGCACGCCGTCGATGCCGTAACGGCGGGTCATCAATTTGGCCTTGCGTACCTTCATGTCCACCTCGAAGGAATCGTAGGCCGAGAGGAAGGCATCCCGATCCACCCCCTGGCTCGCCACCCAGTCGGCCAGGGCCTGCTTGGTAAACAGGCGCTTGCGCTCCCGGTGCAGGGCGGTGAACAGTTTGGGGTGCAAGCGGTCGAGGACCCCCATCACCTGCATGGCGTAGTAGGCCCGCGCATGGGGCTCCCAACTGGGGCCGAGGATCGCCGGCATGCGCCTGAAGGCGGCCTCGGCCGGTTTGTGGGCCAACCACTTGTCGATAACGGGCTCCAGGTGGTAGCAGTGGGGGCAGCCATACCAGAAGAGTTCCAGGACCTCCACCTTGTCTCCGGTCTCCGTGGGTTGGGGCTGGGCCAAGAGCTGGTAATCGAACCCCTCCTCCAAGGCAAGGACCGGCGTCGCCGCCAAGGCCATGGACAGCACCCAGCCGAAGACGAAAAGGTTGTATCGGGATCTGCTCATTCAGCTCACTCCTCTGATGATGTAACGTTCGTCGCTGGAAGAAAACGCGGGTTCCGTCCAGCGGATATACGACGCAGGACAATCGCGGCATTCGCCAAGGATCGTGATCCGTTGGACCCTGGGAGGAAGAGGGAAGACGCATCACCCCTTTCGGCGACCGGGGCCTCCATGGAAGGGGGCCCTGCCCGACCCGCCTTCAGGACCAGACCTTTTGAGGCCTCACCCAGTGGATGGTTCCGCCCTGAGAACGCTCGACCTCGTCTACCCGGCCTCAAGCCGCGCGTGCCGCCTCCACTACCGCGGCGAGTTGGGAGGAATAGGGCCGCCCCTGCCACACCAAGGCCTCGGGGTGCCACTGGAGGCCCAACACCAGACGCCGGTCGGATATCTCGATGGCCTCCACGACACCGTCGGAGGCATGGGCCGAGGCACGCAGGCCCCTGCCCAACCGGTCTACGGCCTGGTGATGGAAACTGTTCACCTGGAAACGCCCGGCACCACTCACATGGTAGAGGCGGGAACCCTTCTCCACTTCCACCAGGTGAGCCAGGCGGTGGCGCGGCCGGTTGGGGTCGTCGTGATGCACGGCGGTGTGCAGATGGCTGTCGATATCGGGGATGAGATCGCCGCCACGGGCGACGTTGAGCATGTGCATCCCCCGGGAGATACCCAACACCGGCAGATCCCGCTCCAAAGCACGGCGCATGAGATCCAGTTCGAAGGCGTCCCGCTCGCGGTCCCCCTCGTCCGGCTCGCTCCCCGCGGGGCGCCCGCCGTAGAGTGAGGGATCGATATCCCTTCCACCGGAAAAGATCAACCCATCCAGGCGATCGAGAACACGCCCCACGGGAATCTTCAGGCTGGGGGCGAGAATCACCGGAATACCCCCAGCCGCCTCTACCCCACGGGCATAGTCCCAACGCACCACATAGAGGCCGCGGTACTCGGGATCGTTGGCGGCGGTGATGCCAATCAGGGGAACCTCAGAGCGCATAGTCCAAAGCCAGGCCGAGAAATACCGACATCCCGAACCAGTTGTTGTTGAGAAAAGCGGCGAAGCAACGCGCCGGGCGCCGCTCGCGGATCAGGTACTGTTGCCAGGCGAACAGCCCCGCCCCGACCACCAGGCCAGCCCAATATCCAGCCCCCCTCGCCGCATTCCATCCGATCCAGGCCAGCAAGCCCAGCAGAAGCAGTTGCAGCAGGGCGATGATGAGGCGGTCATACCGACCGAACAGGATGGCGGTGGACTTGATGCCGATCGCCCGATCATCCTCCCGGTCCACCATGGCATATTCTGTATCATAGATCAGCGCCCAAAGCACGGCCGCCAGGAACAGCCACCAGGCCAAGGGCGGCACCACGCCCTGGACGGCGCTGAAGGCCATGGGGGCGGCCCAACCGAAGGCTGCCCCCAGGACCACCTGAGGAAGGTGGGTGAAGCGCTTCATGAAGGGATAGGCCGCCGCCAGGGCCAGGGCCCCCAGTGAGAGCAGGACGGTCTGGCGGTCGAGGGTGAGGACCAGGGCGAAAGCCACCAGGCTCAGGCCCACGAACACCCACAGGGCCTCGCGGGGCGATACCAGACCGGTAGCCAGGGGCCGGTCACGGGTGCGCGCCACCCGGCCATCGAAATGCCGATCGGCGTAGTCATTGATGGCACAGCCCGCCGAGCGCATACAGACCACCCCGAGCACGAACACCAGCACCACCTGCCAGGGCGGTCTGCCGTCCCCGGCGATCCACAGGGCCCAAAGCGCGGGCCAGAGCAGCAGGAAGATGCCGATGGGCCGGTTAAGGCGCACCAACAGGGCATAACGGCGCAGACGTTCCCGCCAATCGGGGGGGCTGATCTCCCCGGCCACCTTCACCAACGCCCGCACCCCGCCGGGACATCGCAGGATATGGCCACCTCGGAGGGACGCGCTCCCGCTCCTCCGCCCAAAAAGCGGGGGGGGGTCGGCAACGCGCACGTTGCGATTCTCATGTCGAACACCGGGTTCATCTCGGCAGACCGTGCAGAAAGATCTCGTTCACCAAGAGGGGATGCCCCGCAATATAGAACAGGGTACGCCGCCCCCAGAGTACACCCCGATGCCCTTGGATGCGCATGGGCCCTTCAGCGGGACCGAAGCGGGTCATCTCCATGGACCCGCGCCGCACCGCGGGGTCGGAGAACAGGACCTCCCCCAAGGGCCGGGTACCCAAGCGGCCCAAACGGGCACCCCGCCTCAAGGTCGCCACGGGAATCAGGGTCCGCGCGTAGACCCAAGGGGTGGCGTCACAATGCAACTCCACCTCACGAATCAACACCCGAGCCTCGAAACGCAGCCCTAAGATCCGCGCCTCTCCCGGCAGGGGACGGCCCCAAGCCTGGTCCAGCAAGACCACTCGGAAACGCCGCGGACAGCGGGTCAGGATGCGACGGGTGAGCGAACCCTCGTCCACCAGCCAGGGGCACAGGTCCGCCGGTGGGCGAAGAAGACGGAGGCGGGGCCAGGGCAACCAGCGGGGTTCTCGTGAAGGCTTGGGTTTCAATATGCGCCTTTCTCATCGCAAGAGGTCACTGAATGTCTGACGGCAAGGCCTCCCATCGGGTTGTCTGCCGACGGAAAGGGAAGGCGCGGGCCTCTTCCCGCCATTTTTCGACGGCTTCCCGCGGAAGCAACTGTCGGGGCCGCCCCACCCCGCCGCGAACCGTACCCGATCGAAAACGGAGCCCAAGATTATGGCACAGATGAAGTCCGCAAAAAGCAGGGGAGACAAAGGGGCCCGGATTTGAGATCCTACACCCATGTTGCCGACGCTGCCTCACCTCCTCCCCACTTCGTTCGAACCCCTGCGCCGGATGGGCCTGGAGACCCTCCAGGTCAACCTGGGCTACCGCTGCAATCAGCGCTGCATCCACTGCCACGTGGCCGCGGGTCCCCACCGCAACGAACAGATGGATTCCCACATCCTCGCCCTGGTGTTGGAGACCCTCGCCCAGGGGAAATTCCACACCCTGGACGTCACGGGCGGCGCCCCTGAACTCAATCCGGGTTTCCGCGATCTGGTACGTGGGGCGCGCGCCCTCGGCATCGAGGTCATCGACCGCTGCAACCTTAGCATCCTCTCCGAGCCAGGCCAGGAGGACCTCGCCGAATTCCTCGCCGCAGAGAGGGTGACCGTGGTGGCCTCCCTGCCCTGCTATCTGGAGGAGAACGTGGATCGTCAGCGGGGCGCCGGTGCCTTCGTGCGCAGCATCGCCGGGCTGCGCCGGCTCAACGCCCTCGGCTACGGCGATCCTGCCACAGGCCTCCGGCTCGACTTGGTATACAACCCCCAGGATGCCCAGCTCCCGCCTCCCCAGGCCGGGCTGGAGGACGACTACCGCCGTGTCCTGAGCGAACGCCATGGCGTCCATTTCAATCACCTGCGTGCCCTCGCCAATCTGCCCATCCAGCGTTTCGGCAGCCGCCTGCTCTCCGCCGGGCGTTTTCAGGAATACCTCGACCTGCTGCGTCAGGCCCACCGTGACGAGAACCGTTCCCGGGTCATGTGCCGCACCTTGGTGAGCGTGGACTGGCGGGGCTACCTGTACGACTGCGACTTCAACCAGATGCTTGACCTGCCCCTCAACCTGAAGGGCGTGGAACGTCCGCACCTGCGTGACCTGATCGGGCGCGAACTGGGCGGCAACCCCATCCGGGTGGCCGAGCACTGCTATGGCTGCACCGCCGGTCAGGGCTCCAGTTGCGGTGGCGCCCTCGCGGAGGAACCCCCTCAGCAGTGAGCCGGATCTCGGTGGTGATCCCCTCGCTGAACGAGGCCGATCATCTGACGTCGGCCCTGAACGACTTGGCCCCGTTGCGTGCCGCCGGCCACGAACTCATCCTGGTGGACGGCGGCAGCACGGACGGCACCCCTGAACAGGCGGCGGGGTGCGTGGACCGGGTGTTGCGGTCCGCGCCCGGAAGGGCGTTGCAGATGAACCTGGGCGCCGAGGCCGCCGGCGGTGATACCCTCTGGTTCCTGCACGCCGACACCCGGGTCCCACCGGACGGCCTGCGCGCCCTGGAACGGGCCATCGAGGCGGGCCGCCCCTGGGGCCGGTTCGACGTCCGCCTGAGCGGCGCCCAGCCCCTGTTGCGGGTGGTGGAACGGGCGATGAACCTGCGCTCCCGCCTGACCGGGATCGCCACCGGTGACCAGGGCATCTTCGTGCGCGCCGAGGCCTTTCGCCGGGTGGGCGGTTTCCCGCCCCTGCCGTTGATGGAGGACATCGCCCTGAGCCGGCGTCTGCGCTCCCTCGCCCGGCCCGCCTGCCTGCGCCCCCCCCTGGTGACATCCAGCCGCCGCTGGGAACGAGATGGGGTGGTCCGTACCATCCTGCTCATGTGGCGTCTGCGCCTGGCCTATGCCCTGGGGGCCGATCCCAGACGGCTAGCACGGCGCTACTACGGTTGAGGAAACCCACCCCGGACGGGGCCGCTCAGCCCACCGCGGCCTGTAACGCCGCCACCACCCTATCCTGATCCGATACGCTCAACCAGGGCGACATGGGCAGACTCAGGACCCTTGCGGCCGCCGCGTCGGCACGAGGCACCGGCGCGGCGAAGGCCTCCAGGGCCGGTTGCCGGGTCAGGGGCACCGGATAGTGCACCGCGGTGGGGATCCCCTGCTCCCGCAACGCCCCGGCCACCCTGTCGCGGTCCTCCACCTGCACCGTATACTGCGCATAGACGCTGGTGTTGCAGGGTTCCACATAGGGGGTCTCCACGCAGCCGGCGAGCCGCTCGCTATAGCGTTCACCGATCCTGCGCCTGGCCTCCACCTCATCCGGAAAGACCTCGAGCTTGGCCAGCAGGACCGCCGCCTGCAGGCTGTCCAGACGACCGTTGATGCCGAGCAGGGGGTGATGGTAGCGCCGGTCCTGGCCATGCACACGGATCTGGCGCATACGTTCGGCCAGATCGTCATCGTCGGTGAAACAGGCACCGCCATCGCCATAGCCCCCCAGGGGCTTGGAGGGGAAGAAACTGGTGCAGCCGATGGTGGACAGCGCGCAGGAACGACGTCCCTTGTAGGTGGCACCAAAGCTCTGCGCCGCGTCTTCGATGACCGGAAGCTCCCCGGCCGCCGCCGCGATGGCGTCCATGTCCGCACACTGGCCGTAGAGGCTCACCGGCATGATGGCACGGGTGCGGGGCGTGATGGCCGCAGCCACGGCCTGCGGGTCGATGTTGCAGGTACGGGGGTCGATATCCACGAATACCGGTGTCGCCCCGAGCAGGGCGATCGTCTCCCCCGTGGCGATAAAGGTGAAGGGCGTGGTGATGACCTCGTCCCCCCTGCCGATGCCCAAGGCCATCATCGCCACCAGGAGGGCGTCGGTACCGCTCGACACGCCGATACAGTGCCTCACCCCCACGTATTCGGCCAGACGCCGTTCGAGTTCCTCCACTTCCGGCCCCATGATATAGCGGCCGTGCTCCAGGACCGCCTGGATGCCGGCGTCGATCTGCGGTTTCAAGGCCCGGTATTGGGCCTGAAGGTCTATGAATTGCATGCAAGAATCCCTTGACTGGGGAATGAAAGAGACCGGTCGATGCCGCCTGGGGCGGTTACGCGGAGGAAGGACAATCAGGGAATCGAGCGAGCCACCCTCAGGGGATGAAACGGACGACGGCCACCACCACACCCGCAATCGTGACCATCATCGCGAAGGTCCAGTACATGAACCGGTCCATACGGTGCGCGAGATCCTTGATACTGGCGTTCACCTCCACGAAACGCTTGTCCATTTGCCCGAAACGGGCATTCATGTCCTCGCGCATCTCTTCGAAACGCTTGTCCACCTGCTCGAAACGGGCATTCATGTCCTCGCGCATCTCTTCGAAACGCTTGTCCACCTGCTCGAAACGCTTGTCCACCTGTTCGAAACGCTTCTCCATGAGGCGAAAGCCTTGCTCCATCAGCTCTCTCTGATGCCGCAATCCCTCCTCCACGTGCAGCATCCGATCACGCAGCTCCAGCTCATAACGGACGTTCGCCACCGCCTGGACCGACTGCCCACCCAATTCCTCACGGATCTGCTCCTGAACCAGATGCCGAATCTGCTCCAGATCTTCTTGCGCCAACATAGATATCCAACCTCCACCATGAGAGGAATTCACTTCCTGCGCCCGCAGGGATGAAACACTCTCATACAAGCCTACGGCGATCACTCCCACGTCGCCCGGCCCAGACGATTACATTATACCCGTCGCACGTGAATATTTGGTTTTTCGAGGGTGTTCCTCGTGCCCTTGGGCAAGGCGCGGAAGCGAGCAATCGCCACGCCGCCCAGGGGCGCGAGGGGCGGCCGCAGTGGCGAGGAGTGGCACAGGGAAGTGCCGTCTACGGACCGAAGAACGGAAATATTTGCGTGCGACGGGTATATAAACCCGTGGCACAGGGAGTTGCGTTCGTTCGCGCCCAGGGGCCGGGCAGCACGACGCGTCATAGGGGGCCATGGCAGGCAGAGACAAGGACACCCTGGGGGCGGGACCGTGTCCCTGAAATGCAGATTCCGGGTCTGACGGATATCCGTCAATGGGCATCCCGGGACTCCAGATCCTCCCACCGGGCGTAGGCCGTGGCCAGCTCCCCCTCCAGGGCGTGCAGGCGCCTCTGCAACTCCGCGATCCGTCCGCCCCCCGCCCGGTACAGGGCCGGATCGGCCAACTCTCCCTCCAGGCCGGCCTTCTCGGATTCGAGGGCCTCGATCCGCCCCGGCAGGACCTCCAGTTCCTTGCGCTCCCGGTAGGAAATGCGGGCCGGCTCCCGCCGACGCGGTCTGGATGGCGCCTTGGCCCGAGGCTGGGCCGGGGCCTCGGGGGGCGGCCGTTGCCGCAGCCAGTCGCTGTAGCCACCCACGTACTCGCCCCAATGACCATCACCCTCATGCACCAGGCAAGCGGTGACCAGATGATCCAGAAAGTCACGGTCGTGACTCACCAGCAACAGGGTCCCTTCGTATTCCCCCAGGCGCTCTTCCAGCAGTTCCAGGGTCTCGATATCGAGGTCGTTGGTGGGCTCGTCCAGCACCAGCAGGTTGGCCGGACGCAGGAACAGGCGGGCCAGCAACAGGCGGTTGCGTTCACCCCCCGAAAGGGATTTCACCGGCTGTTGGGCCCGCGCCGGGGTGAACAGGAAGTCCTGAAGCCAGGACAGCACATGGCGCTTGCGCCCCCCCACCTCCACCTGATCGCCACCCTGGGCGAGGCTGTCGCGCACGCGGGCCTCGGGGTCGAGCCGGGCCCGCTGCTGGTCGAAATAGGCCACCTCCAGACGGGTGCCCAGGCGGATGCGGCCCCTGTCCGGGGGCAGTTCCCCCAACAACAGGCGGATCAGGGTGGTCTTGCCGCAACCATTGGGCCCAAGGATACCTACCCGGTCGCCGCGCAGGATCGAGGTGGACAGGTCCTTCACCACCGGGCGCCCGGACCAGGAGAAGCTCACCCCTTCCGCCTCCACGACCAGGCGGCCCGAGGCCTCGCCCGACGACATCCGGATCCGCGCCCGGCCCTGCGGGTCACGGCGCCGGCGGCGTTCTTCGCGCAGGGCCTGGAGGTTGCGTACCCGGCCCTGGTTGCGGGTGCGCCGCGCCTGGATCCCCTGGCGGATCCAGGCCTCCTCCTCGGACAGGCGCTTGTCGAAGCGCGCCCGTTCCAGGGCCTCGGCATGGGCCCGTTCCTCCCGCCGGCGCAGATAGTTGGCATAGTCCCCCGGCCAATCCGTGAGTATGCCCCGATCCAATTCCAGGATGCGGGTGGCGAGCCGTTGCAGGAAGCGACGGTCGTGGGTGACGAAAAGGATGGCCCCGGGGAAGCCCCCCAGAAAGCCCTCCAACCAGTCGATGGCGGCGATATCCAGGTGATTGGTGGGTTCGTCCAGGAGCAACAGATCGGGATCGCCGGCCAGGGCACGGGCCAGCAGGACGCGGCGCTTCAGCCCCCCCGACTGTTGCTCGAAGCGCAGATCCGGATCCAGGCCGAGGCGCGAGATCACTTGCTCCACCTGTTGCTCCAGGCGCCAGGCATCGGCCGCCTCCAGGTCGTGCTGGGCCGCGGCAAGCCGCGCCAGATTCGCCTCCGAGGGATCGGCGGCCACCGCCCGACCCGCCTGGTGATAGGCACGCACCAGATGGGCGCGGTCGGCGAGCCCGCCCGCCACCACCTCAAAGACGCTGCCTTCGAGATCGCTGGGGACCTCCTGCCAGAGGGCCGAGATCCGCACCCCCTGCCCCACCACCCGCTCACCCTCGTCGGCCTGGACCTCGCCGGCCAGCACCCGGAGCAGGGTGGACTTGCCCTCGCCATTGCGTCCGATCAAGGCCACTCGCTCGCCCCTCTCCAGGCCGAGACCCACCCCGTCCAACAGGGGCTCCGCGCCATAGGCGAGATGCAGATTGCGCAATTCCAGCAGGGCCAAGGTCAGACCTCCTTCCGGGCTTGCAAGCGATACCCCAGCTCCCACAAGCCGTTGGGATGTGGCACCTCCAGCGGCTCGCCATCGAGCCAGTGCCAGGGCCCTTCGGGAAACAGCCCGCGCATCGCCTCCAAGGCACAGTGGAAGGGGGGGCCGCCCGCGCGTCCGGTCTGCATGAACAGGGCGAACAGGGTCCCACGCGGTTCGAGCCAGCGCCACAGGCGTCGGGCATAGTCCGTCCAGCGGGACGGCGGCAGGGCGCAGAGGCAGGTCTGCTCGTAGATGGCGGCAAAGGGGCGCTCCGGCTCCCAGGCGAGGACATCGGTCTGGACCAGATCCGCCGCCAGACCCGCCTCCGCCAGGCGCTTCCGCAGGCACTCGATGGGGGTCGCGGCCAGATCCAGGGCCGTCACCCGGGCCCCGGCGCGGGCCAGGGCCTCCACCTCATAGCCATGGCCACAGCCCGGGACCAGGACCCGCCGCCCGGCCAGGCCGCCCGGGGTGACCCATTCATCCAGGGCCGGGCTGGGCCCGCCGCGATCCCATCCGGTCCGACCCTCGCGGTACATCTGCTCCCAGGGCGTCGCATCGTCACTCATCTGTCCCCTCTCTCCACACCAAGGCCGAAAGACGGGCATTCTATACCGTTTTTCGAGGCCGCCCCGGGGCCCGAGGGCGGGGTGATAGAGGTGCCCCATAGGCGAAGACCCCTGCATGAGGGGCATGATCCGGCGGGGATCCGCACGCTCACGAATCCTCATGCCCTCCTCTGGCCCTCTCGGCGCCCGAGGGTTCATACACCCGTGGCACGTGAATATCTCGCTACTGCGGCCGCCCCAGGACCACGTCATCCAACCACTCAAGTCATTGAAAACCGCGCCAGTGGCCTTCCCTGAAAATGTCTGCGGCAGGGATGCCGCAGTCAAGCCTACAGGGAGGTATTCACGGCGTTTTTCAGGGAAGGCCACTGGCAGAGGGACGGTTAGATGACGGAGCCCTGGGCCGCCCCTCGCAACACGACATATTCACGTGCGGCGAGTATAGTTCTTCCTTCGCGCCATCCAACCCGGGAGAACGACAACGGTGGATACCAAGATCCTGCTCGACGAATCCGACATCCCCCGCGAGTGGTACAACGTGGTCGCGGACATGCCGAATCCGCCCGCCCCACCCCTGGGGCCGGACGGCCAACCGGTGGGACCCGAGGCCCTGGAGGCCATCTTCCCGCCCGGCGTGATCGAACAGGAGGCGAGCGCCGAGCGCTGGATCACCATCCCCGACGCCGTGCGCGAGGTCCTGCGTCTGTGGCGCCCTTCGCCCCTGTACCGTGCCCATCGGTTGGAGCAGGCCCTCGAGACCCCGGCGCGGATCTTCTACAAGAACGAGTCGGTGAGCCCGGCCGGCTCCCACAAACCCAACACCGCCGTGGCCCAGGCCTTCTACAATCGCCAGGCCGGCATCAAACGCCTCACCACCGAGACAGGGGCCGGTCAATGGGGCTGCGCCCTGTCCCTGGCCGGGCAGTTGTTCGGCCTCGACGTGCGCGTGTTCATGGTCCGGGTGAGCTACGAGCAAAAGCCCTACCGCCGTACCCTGATGCAGACCTGGGGCGGGGAGGTCTTCGCCAGCCCCACGGACCTGACCGAGTCCGGCCGCAAGATTCTCGCCCGGGATCCGGACACCCCCGGCTCTCTCGGCATCGCCATCTCCGAGGCCGCCGAAGAGGCCGCCGGGCGCGCCGACACCAACTATGCCTTGGGCTCGGTCCTCAACCACGTCCTCCTCCATCAGACCGTGATCGGCCTGGAGGCCAGGAAGCAGATGGAACGAATCGGTGCCTATCCCGACGAGGTCTATGCCCCTTGCGGCGGCGGTTCCAACTTTGGCGGCATCGCCTTCCCCTTCTTCGCCGACAAGGCCACGGGCCGCGAGGTGCGCTTGGTGGCCGTGGAACCCACCTCCTGCCCGACCCTCACCAAGGGCCTCTATACCTACGATTTCGGCGACGCCATCGGCCTTACACCCTTGCTCAAGATGTTCACCCTGGGCCACGATTTCGTCCCCCCGGGGATCCATGCCGGGGGCCTGCGCTACCACGGCGACGCCCCCCTGGTGAGCCAGTTGCACGAGGAGGGCCTAGTGGACGCCGTGGCCATTCCGCAGTTGGAGACCTTCCAGGCCGGTGTCCTCTTCGCTCGCACCGAAGGCATCGTCCCCGCCCCCGAATCCACCCACGCCATCGCCGCGGTGATACGCTCGGCACGCGAATGCGCCCGTTCCGGTGAACCCCGGACTCTGTTGTTCAACCTGTCCGGGCACGGACACTTCGACATGGCCGCCTACGAACGCTACTTTGCCGGCGATCTCAAGGACTTCGAGTATCCGGCCGAGGCCATCGAGAAATCCCTTGCCCACCTGCCCCACTTCGGCGACGGCTGATATCCGCTCCATAAAGACGATGGTCAAGAACGTCACTCTCCGCGAGGCCTGGTCGGGTGAGGCCGATTGCCTCAATTGCACCCTGCGCACATCGGTCCTGTTCGCAGGCCTGGACGAAGGGGATTTCGAGCACATACACGAACCCATCGATCAATTCGTGCTCAAGCCCGGCGCCACCCTGTATCGTACCGGAGACTCCGCTGACCACATGTACACGGTGCGCCACGGGCTGCTCAAACTGGTCCAGTTTCTGCCCGACGGCGGCCAACGCATCGTCCGTCTGGCCCGCACCACCGATGTCATCGGCCTCGAGGCCCTGGTCGAGTCCGTCTACCACCACCAGGCGACCGCCCTGCAAGAGACCGAGGTGTGCCGCTTCCCTACCGAAGTGGTACGCCGTCTGGCCCAGGAGAACCCCCACCTGCACGAAGAACTGATGCGCCGTTGGCAGCGTGCCCTGAGCCAGGCGCACGCCTGGCTCACCGAACTGTCGACCGGATCCGCCCGCCAGCGGGTGGCGCGGCTGCTGCTGCGCCTGATCAGAGAAACCGACGACAGTGAGTGCGACCTCTTCGGGCGCGAGGACATGGGCGCCATGCTCGGCATCACCACCGAGACCGCCAGCCGCACCATCGCCGACTTCAAGCGCCGCAGCCTGCTGGTGGAGACCCGTCCCAATCACTTCCTGCTGGACGTCCCCAACCTCAGGCGCATCGCCGAGGATTGAGTTGATTTCGCCCTGTGCGGGGGCTATGCTTGCGCGCTCGATTTTGTTGGGAGTCAGCGATGCGTCAACCCTTGGTAGCAGGCAACTGGAAGATGAACGGCTCGCGCCAGAGCGCAATCGAGCTGCTGAACGGGATCAAGGCGGGGATCTCCGAAGTCACCACCGCGGAGGTGGCGGTGTGCCCCCCCAGCATCTTCATCCCCCTCGCCTGGCGCACCCTCGCCGACACCCCCATCGCCTGGGGCGGACAGGATGTCTCGGTGCATGAAAGCGGCGCCTACACCGGCGAGATCGCCGGCTCCATGTTCGCCGACTACGATTGCAAGTACGTCATCGTCGGCCACTCGGAGCGACGCACCTACCACGGCGAGAGCGATACCCTGGTGGCGGAGAAGTTCGAAGCCGCCCGCAAGGCCGGCCTGATCCCCATCTTCTGCGTCGGCGAGACCCTCGAAGAACGCGAGCAGGGCATCACCGAGCAGGTGGTGGGTCGCCAGGTGGATGCAGTCATCAGCCGGGGCGGAGTCGGTCTCCTGGCCCAGGGCGTCGTCGCCTACGAACCGGTATGGGCCATCGGCACCGGGCGTACCGCCAGTCCCGAACAGGCCCAGGACGTCCATGCCTTCATCCGCGCCCGCATCGCCGCCCACGACCCGGAGGCAGCCGCCGAGGTGCGCATCCTCTATGGGGGCAGCATGAAACCCGGCAACGCCGCCGAACTCCTGGCCAAGCCGGACATAGACGGCGGCCTCATCGGCGGGGCCTCGCTGAAGGCGGCCGACTTCCTCGCCATCTGCACGGCCGCCAACGCCTGAGGCCCCCATGCAAACCATCCTGGTCGTATTCCATGTCTTTCTGGCCATCGGCATCGTCGGTCTCGTGCTGATGCAACACGGCAAGGGCGCCGACGCCGGAGCGGCCTTCGGCAGCGGCGCCTCCGCCACCGTGTTCGGCGCCCGCGGCTCCGCTTCCTTCCTCTCCCGCGCGACCGCGGTGTTGGCCGCACTGTTCTTCGCCACCAGCCTGGCGCTGGCCTACTATGCCAGCCAGGCGGGCAAACAACGCAGTCTGGTGGAGGATGTCGCCACCGCACCGGCGTCCCAGCCCCCCGCCGCGCCGATGAAGCAGGCGCCCAAGGCCGACATCAGCGACCTGCCGCCCATTGCTGCGCCCCCCAAACGGGCGGAGGGGCCACCGGTCCCGCCCGCGGGAACGGATGCAAAGAAAGGCGCCTCGGAGTAGAATGCTTGTTCGTTATTGACGCCGATGTGGTGGAATTGGTAGACACGCTGTCTTGAGGGGGCAGTGGCGCAAGCCGTGCCGGTTCGACTCCGGCCATCGGCACCATTTCATGCCTGTCACACACGGGCAGAGACGACCCGCTGATCCTTCCAGGATCAGCGGGTTTTTTCTTTTGACCCCTATCGTAAGGAGCACCTGATGGTTCAGACGGAAGACAGTCTGATCTGGATCGACCTGGAGATGACCGGGCTCGACCCTTTCCGCGATCAAATCCTCGAGATCGCCACCGTGGTCACCGATGCCCACCTGAACATTCGCGCCCAGGGACCGGCCATCGCGATCCATCAACCCGACTACATTCTCGAGGCCATGGACGAATGGAACCGCAAACAACACGGGCAGTCCGGGTTGATCGAACGTGTTCGCGCCAGTGAATACGACGAACAACGCGCAGAACGTGAGACCCTGGCCTTTCTGGAGGACTACGTCCCGGCGGGAAAGTCACCCATGTGCGGCAACAGCATCTGCCAGGACAGGCGCTTTCTGGCCCGTTGCATGCCCAAGTTGGAGGCCTATTTCCACTACCGCAATCTGGACGTGAGCACGCTCAAGGAACTCGCCCAGCGCTGGGCCCCGGGGATCGCCAAGGGATTCGAGAAGGACTCCCAGCACCTTGCCCTGAACGACATCGAGGACTCCATAGACGAGCTGCGCTATTACCGGGAATACTTCCTGAAGACGGGCCAGCGGAGCAGCGACCGGCGTTAGGCCACGCATACCTGTGCGTCCGCCGCACAGGCGTCTTCGGCAACCTCCGGTCCGTAGACGGATGTTCCTGCATCAGGCCCCGGTATCTGCTAGGCGAGGGCGTTGCTCTCGTCCCCGAACCAGGCACGGTGGCACACAAAAAACCGGGGGCGGATCACTCCGGCCCCCGGTCTCTCAACCGGACCCAGCGCCCCTGCCGGGGCGCTGAGGAGAGATCACTCGGTAACGATCTCCACCCGGCGGTTCTTGGCTCGGCCCGCACGGGTGCTGTTGTCGGCCACTGGCTGACTCTCACCCATGCCCTTGATGGTGATGTGATCCGCCGCCACGCCCTTGCGGATCAGATAGTCGGCGGTGGCCCGGGCGCGCCGCAGGGAGAGCTTCATGTTGTAGCTTTCCGGCCCGACGCTGTCGGTATGACCAATGACGGTGAGGTGCTCATCGCCGGCGCTGGCCGCGATCTTGTCGGCGATCTCGTCCAGGGCGGCCTTCATGGCGGGCTTGAGCCGGGCACTGTCGAAATCGAACTCGTCGTTGACCAGATCGATCGTGACGTTACCCATGATCTGACAGCCGTCGTGATCAACCTTGGCACCGGCGGGGGTACCCGGACACTTGTCTCTATAGTCCGGTACGCCGTCGCCGTCCGAGTCGAGCGGACAACCGATGGAATCCACCTTCACGCCCTTGGGGGTACCGGGGCACTTGTCGAGGTAGTCCGGCACGCCGTCGCCGTCGGAATCGATGGGGCAACCCACGGCATCTACTTTGACACCCTTCGGCGTACCCGGACACTTGTCCTTGTCGTCGGTGACGCCGTCACCGTCGGAGTCCACCACGTCACCGCATTCCTTCATGGGCTGGCGCAGACCGTCGGCCACCTTCCAGCACTCGCCGTAGCTGGTCTTGACCACACCGTTGGAGGCCTTGTGGGCCACATAGCCCATATCCTTCCCGGCAAAGGCGGGGGCACCGGCCCCCAGGGAGACGAGGAGCGCCGCCGGAGCGGCCACGGTCAGAAGACGGCTCAATTTGAATTTCTCATGCATTGTTTGCAATCCTTAAAAGCTAGGTTATCCGGAAGTTTGGTACGCTGGCGCCGTAGCCCCGCGAATACGCCACGGGACAGCCGGAGTCCGGGCGACCCCCACCAAATCCGATCCGAAGCCTAACATGTTTTTTTTGTCTATTGAACCGAAATGCCTCCGGCACGAAGCAAGACCAGTATGGATCTGACCCTGCCCGCAGGCCTCACCCCCGGGGATTTCATGTCGGAATACTGGCATCGCCGGCCCCTGTTCATGCCCCAGGCCCTGGCCGGGGTCGAACCCCCGTTGAGCGCCGACGAACTGGCGGGCCTGGCGTGCGAACCCGAGGTGGAGTCCCGCCTGGTGCTGGAACGTGGGGGCGCATATCCCTGGGAGGTCCGTCATGGGCCTTTCCCCGAGGACGCCTTCCGGGATCTGCCTCGGAGCCACTGGACCCTGCTGGTACAGGACGTGGACAAGCACCTGCCGGGGGCCGCCGCTCTTCTGGAACCCTTCCGTTTCGTCCCGGACTGGCGCTTCGACGACCTCATGGTGAGTTACGCCGCCGACCAGGGCTCGGTGGGGCCTCACATCGACGAATACGATGTCTTCCTGATTCAGGTCCGGGGGCAACGGCGGTGGCGCATCCACACCCGGCCGGTGGCGGACGACGCCTTCATTCCCGGGCTCGACCTGCGTCTGCTCCCGGAATTCGAGCCGGAGGAGGACTGGCTGACCCAACCCGGCGACGTCCTCTACCTGCCCCCGCGGGTGGCCCATTGGGGCGTCGCCCAAGGGGAATGCATGACCTGTTCCGTGGGCTTTCGCGCCCCCGGACTGCGCGAACTGGCCCAGAGCTGGACCGACACCCTGGTGGAACACGCCATCCCCGCGGCGCATTACCGCGACCCCCGCAGCAGCCCACCCCGGGCGGGCGCGGAGATCCCCGAGGCGGTGGTGGCCCAGTTCGAACACCTGTTCGCGCCCTTGCGCCACCAGGACCCGGACCTGCTGCGCCAATGGCTCGGGCGCTTCCTCACCGAACCCAAGGAAAACCTCCAGCTGGAACCGGCGGCCCATCCGCTGAGCGGCGCCCAGATACGCCGGGCCCTGCTCCGTGGCGGCTGTCTTTGGCGCCATCCCTACACGCGCTTCGCCTTCGTGCGCGGCAGCGGGCGCCAGGACTGGCTGTGTGTCAACGGCGAGGCCATCCCCTGCCCCCAGGGCATGCACAACTTCCTGCGCCGCATCACCGACAGGCGGCAACTGTGCCGCGAGGACCTGCGTCCCTGGCTGGACCGGCCGCCATTTCCGGACCTGCTCGCCCGGCTGCACGACCTGGGCGCCCTGGTCTGGGACGCCGGCCCACTGGAACACGAATGAGGGCCTCCCTGCCTGCCCCGCATACCGGCCCCTTCGACGCGCCCGGCCTGGAAGACCTGCGCCGGGCCGGCGACACCCTGGTACGGCGGGCCCGCCAGGAGATCGCCCTGCTCAGTCTGGACCTGGACGCCGCCCTGTACGACCGCGTCGAGTTCATCCAGGCGCTCAAGACATTCGCCCTCGCCAGCCCCCGCCGCCGCATCCGGATCCTGGTGAAGGACCCCAAGCCCGCCCTGCTTTCGGGCCATCGTCTGCCCTATCTGGCCGAACGCCTGAGTTCCCGTATCTTCATCCGGCGCCTGCCCGAGTTGGACGCGGAGATCCAGGCATGTCTGCTGCTTGCAGATCGTCATGGTTACCTTCGCCGCCCCTCGTGCCGCCTGCGTGACGGGGTGGCGGACTTCCACGCCCCCCTGGAGGTGGCCCGCCACTGGGACGAATTCGAGGAACGCTGGCAACGCTCCGTGGAAGACCCGGCCTTGAGGCGACTGCACCTATGAGACATCCAGCCATGGTCATCATCGCCCTGCTGTTCTGCCTTCCGGGGCCGGTCACGGTCGGCCTGGCCGGTCCCCTCTCCTTCAGGGTCGAGCTGTATCAGGGGACACGGCCCCCCTCCTCCGGCCTGGGCACCCGCCGTGGCACGATCCAGTCCGTGCGCATCCGGGAAGGGGCCTGGGCAGGCCTGGAGCGCATCCGCTTCCTGCCCCCCAGGGATTGGGCGGTGATGAGCGGCCCCCTGGGGGGTGTCGGGGCCATGCCCATGGACCCCGGAAGGGGTGCCCGTCGCGGGCTCTGGGTACGCCCCCGCCAACTCGGCAACGGCAGGATCGAAGTGGAACTGGAGACCTCGGGCACCTACCCGGACGACTCGGGCGCCATCCGCCTCAGGACCCGCCTGGAGCTACCGCCGGATCGCTGGACAGAGATCGCCGGCCAGGGCGCCCCGCCCGCAGACGGTGTCCACCGGACCACCCGGGCCCGCGACCGAATTCACATATGGCTCAAAGTAGCCCGCACAAGCCCTTGATTCAAGATATCTCTTTTGCGAGGATACGCCTTTACTTACTGACCACCTCCCGCCTCATCACTATGCGCAGACGTGATCTCCTCGCCGCCGGCCTCACCCTGGCCACCGCCCCCGGTCTGGTCCTTGCCGCCCGCCGCCGGGTGCTCAGACTTCACCATACCCACACCGAAGAATCCCTCGCCGTAACCTATCGCCAGGGCAGCCGCTACCACACCTGGGGGTTGAGGCGGCTCGATCACTTCCTGCGCGACTTCCGCACCGGGGAGGTGAAGGCCATGGACCCCCACCTGTTCGATATTCTGTGGGAGATACAGCAGGAGGCCGGACACCACGACGGCCGCTTCGAGGTGATCAGCGGCTACCGCTCCCCCAAGACCAACGCCGCCTTACGCAGACGCAGCAAGGGCGTGGCCAGACACAGCCAGCACCTGCTCGGCAAGGCCGTGGACGTGCGCCTGCGGGGCACCACCACCCGGCATCTGCGCGACTGCGCCCTGAAACTGGCCGAGGGCGGGGTGGGTTACTACCCGCGGTCGGACTTCGTGCATCTGGACACGGGGCGGGTACGGCACTGGTAGGTGCCACCTGAGGCGGTTGAGGCCAAGAGGTGAATCACCTGCGACGCTCAGTCTGGCCTCAATAGGGTGATCGGAAAATGCTTGGTAATACCTTGGTCACGTGAAACCAGGGTCATCCCGGCTGCGGCGGCCTGAGCGGCAATGAGGCAGATCGCCAGGACAGGATCCCAGCCGCCCCCCATGCGACGATAACGGCATAATGCCTGACCCGCGAGCCACGCCGCTTCCCACGGGATTGCGTCTCGACGAAACACGGTCCGGGGGGAGCCGTCGGAACAACGTGCGAGACAAGCCCGCGACGCCGGCCCGAATGTCCCGTCGGCCCCGAGGACATCGGGCAGGACATGGGTATACCCGTCGCACGGAAATATTTCGTTTTTCGAGGGTGTTCCTCGTGCCCCTGGACAAGGCGCGGGAGCGAGTCATCGCGTGGACTATGGCGAACAATCGCCACACCACCCAGGGGTGTGAGGGGCGGCCGCAGTAAGGTGGGTATGGATTTATATTCGTACCCCGCTTGGCCCGAGGACGCAAGACACCCTACTCTCCGGAGATCCACCGGTCCCGGGCCGCCTTGGCGCGGCTGAAGATGGCGTAGAGTTCGTCGCCGGCCTCCGCGTCCAGGGCCGAGGCCAGGCCCTCGAGTTCACCGGCGAAGCGGCGCAACATGGCCCCCAGGGCCTCGCGGTTGGCCAGACAGATGTCACGCCACATCTCGGGATTGCTGGAGGCGATGCGGGTGAAGTCACGGAAGCCGCCGGCGGCGTAGCGGAAGATCTCGTCGTTCTCGCGCATCCGCGCGAGCAGGTCCACCAGGCCGAAGGCGAGCATGTGGGGCAGATGGGAGGTGGCGGCCAGGACCTCGTCGTGATGCCCGGGCGGCATCCGGTCCACCTTGGCCCCGCACCGGCGCCACATGGCCTCGACCCGCCGCACGGCCCCGGGGTCGGTGCTCTCCAGGGGGGTGAGGATGACCTGCCGCCGGCGATAGAGTTCGGCGAAGGCGGCCTTCGCCCCGCTGTGCTCGGTACCGGCGATGGGGTGACCCGGCACCAGCCAGGGCGGTACCTGGCCGAATACGGCGCGGGCGTCGTCGATCACCGTGCCCTTGACGCTGGCCCCGTCGGTGACCACCGCCCCCTCGGCGAGGTGGCCGCGAATGGCGGCGAACACGGAACGGATCTGCCCCAGAGGGACGGCCACGAAGACCATATCCGCCCCGGCCACGGCGGTGCCCGGATCGCGGTGGTAACGATCGACGATCCCCAGATCCCGCGCGGTCTCCAGGTTGGCCAGGGTACGCCCGCAGCCCACCACCTCGCCCACCGCCCCCACGGCCTTCAGGGCCAGGGCGAGGGAACCGCCGATGAGGCCCACGCCGATGACCGCGAGGCGCTCGATCACGCCCCCAGGACCTCGCCCAGGGCCGCGAGAAAGCGCCGGTTCTCCTCCGGCAGGCCCACACTCACCCGCAGGTGCCGGGGCAGCCCATAGTTGGCCAGCGGGCGGGTGATGACCCCGCGCCGGAGCAGCGCCTGGTCCACGGGCCCCGCCGGACGGCCCAGGTCCAGGGTGATGAAGTTGCCCACCGAAGGGATATAGGCGAGGCCCAGGGCCTCCAGGCCGGCGGCGAGTTGTCCCAGGCCCTCGCGATTGAGCCCCACCGAGGTGAGCACGTGCTCCCGGTCGCCGAGGGCGGCCTCGGCCGCGGCCTGGGCCAGGGAATTCACGTTGAAGGGCTGACGCACCCGGTTGAGCCAGTCCGCCACCCGGGGATGGGCCAGGGCGTAACCCACCCGCAAGGCGGCCAGGCCATGGATCTTCGAGAAGGTACGGGTGACGATGAGATTCGGATACCGATCCAGCCACTGGCGGGCGTCCGGGTAGTCGGGCTCCTGGACGTATTCGAAGTAGGCCTCGTCCACCACCACCATCACCCGGGAGGGGAGTTCGCGGAGGAAGGCCTCCAGTTCATTCGCGCCCAGCCAGGTCCCGGTGGGATTGTTGGGATTGGCGATGAAGACCACCCCGGTGTCCTCGCCCACCCGGGCGGCCATGGCCTCCAGGTCGTGGCCATACTCCCGCGCCGGGGCGACCCGGGCGCGGGCCCCCACGGCCTGGGTGGAGATGGGGTAGACCGCGAAGGCGTATTGGGAGAACACCGCCTCCCGGCCCGGCCACAGAAAGACCCGGGCCACCAGGTCGAGACAGTCGTTGGAGCCGTTACCCAGGATCACCCGGGCCGGATCGATATCCTGATGACGGGCGATGGCCTGGCGCAAGGCGTAACCGCCGCCGTCGGGATAGCGGCCCAATTCGGCCAGATGGGCCCGTACCGCGGCGCGGGCCTCGGGCCCCGGTCCCAGGGGATTCTCGTTGGAGGCGAGCTTCACCGAGCCCTCGACCCCCAGTTCCCGCTCCAGCTCGCTGACGGGCTTGCCCGGGACATAGGGACGGAGTTCCCCCACCCCGGGGGCGATGGGCGCAAGATCGAGGGTCATCACAACACCGCCACGGGATAGGAACCCAACACCCGGAAGAAACGCGCCTCCCGGTCCAATTCGGCGAGGACCTCGGCCACCCGGGGGTCGCTGCGGTGGCCCTCGATGTCCACGAAGAAGACGTATTCCCACAGGTTCACGCGCGAGGGGCGCGACTCGATGCGGGTCATGCTGATGCCGTGTCTGGCCAGGGGCGAGAGCAGCGCATGCAGCCCCCCGGCCTCGTTGCGGCAGGCCAGCACCAGGCTGCTCTTGTCCTCGCCGCTGGGCGGGGCGTCCCGCGGACCTATGACCAGGAAGCGGGTGGTGTTCTCCGGCTCATCCTCGATGTTGCGGGCCAGCACCTCCAGGCCATAGAGGTCGGCCGCGGCCTCGCCGGCGATGGCCGCGGCATCGCCGTCCGCCTGGGCGCGCAGGGCGGCCTCGGCATTGCTTGGCAGGCTGATGCGTTCGGCCTGGGGCAGGTGCGCGTCCAGCCAGCCCCGGCACTGGGCCAGGGACTGGTAGTGGCTGTAGACGCGCCGGATCCCCTCCAGGCCGCCCCCCCGGCGCAACAGGTGGTGGTGGATACGCAGGGTGACCTCGCCGCAGATGGCCAGGGGCGAGGTCATGAAGCGATCCAGGGTGTGGCTGATGACCCCCTCGGTGGAGTTCTCCACCGGCACCACCCCGTAATGACAGGCCCCTGCCTCCACCTCGCGGAAGACGTCGGAGATGGAGCCCAGGGGCACGCTGCCGACGGCATGGCCGAAGTGCTTGAGGGCGGCGGCCTGGGTGTAGGTGCCCGCGGGCCCCAGGAAGGCGATGCGCAGGGGCTCCTCCAGGGCGAGACAGGCCGACATGATCTCGCGGAACAGGCGCGCCACCGTCTCGCCTTCCAGGGGCCCGGGGTTGCGTTCCTTGACCCGGCGCAGGATCTCGGCCTCGCGCTCGGGACGGTAGAACTCGGCCCCGGGGTCGGCGACGAGCTTGATCTCGGCCACCTCCCGGGCGGCCCGGCCACGCGCCGAGATCAGTTCCAGGAGCTGGCCGTCGATGGCGTCGATGCGCTCGCGAATGGCCTGCAGGCGCGGATCCTCGGGCATCTCAATCGCGCCGCGCACACCCCAGGCAGCGCACCGACTTGACCCCGTCGATGGCGCGGATATGGTCCAGCACGGCATCCGGCGGCGGCCGGTCCACGTCGATCAGGGTCATGGCGATGTCCCCGCGGGAACGGTTGAGCAGGTCCTGGATGTTGAGATCGACCTCCGCCAGGTGGGTGGAGATCTGTCCCACCATGTTGGGCACGTTGGCGTTGACCACCGCGATCCGGTAACCGGTCTCGCGTGGCAGATGGATCTCGGGGAAGTTGACCGAGTTGCTGATATTGCCGTTCTCCAGATACTCGCGCACCTCGTCCGCCACCATGACCGCGCAGTTGTCCTCGGCCTCCCGGGTGGAGGCGCCCAGGTGCGGCAGGGCCACCACCCGCGGGTGGTCCTTGATGCGGTTGTTGGGGAAGTCGCAGACATAGGCATACAGGCGGCCCTCGTCGAGGGCGGCACAGGCGGCCTCGTCGTCCACGATGCCGTCGCGGGCGAAGTTGAGCAGCACCGCCCCGGACTTCATCAGGCGCAGGCGCTCGGCGTCGATCATCCCCCGGGTCTTGTCGGTGAGGGGCACGTGGAAGCTGACGAAATCGGCCCGGGCCAGGAGGTCGTCCACCGACAGGGCCTGCTCCACCTGGGAGGAGAGCTGCCAGGCGCGCTTCACGGTGATGGTGGGATCATAGCCCAGCACCCTCATGCCGAGGCCGACGGCGGCATTGGCCACCCGCACGCCGATGGCCCCGAGACCGATCACCCCCAGGGTGCGACCGGGGAGTTCGAAGCCCACGAACCGCTTCTTGCCCGACTCCACCGCCTTGTGGATGGCGGCGTCGTCGCCCTCCAGGCCGCGGGCGAAGGCCCAGGCCGGGGCGATGTTGCGGGCGGCCATGAGCATCGCCGCCAGGACCAGTTCCTTGACCGCGTTGGCGTTGGCCCCCGGGGCGTTGAACACCGGGATGCCCCGCTCCGTCATCCGCTCCACGGGGATGTTGTTGACCCCCGCACCGGCGCGGCCGATGGCCTTCACCGTCTCCGGGATCTCCATGTCGTGCATCTTGTAGGAACGCACCAGGATGGCGTCCGGGTGGGCGATCTCCGAGGCCGCCTCGTAGCGCTCCCGCGGCAGGCGGTCGAGGCCGGCCACGGAGATGTTGTTCAAGGTCAGGATCTTGTAGTTCATAGGGTGGTCGTCCTTCAGCCGTGGCGGCGCTCGAATTCGGCCATGAACTGGATCAGGGCCTGGACGCCCTCCTCCGGCATGGCATTGTAGATGCTGGCGCGCATCCCACCCACCGAGCGGTGGCCCTTGAGGGTCACCAGGCCGGCATCCGCCGCCTCGGCCAGGAACACCGGGTCCAGCGCGGGGTCGGCGAGGGTGAAGGGGACATTCATGCGCGAGCGGCTGCCGGGCTCCACCGGGTTGTGGTAGAAGTCGGAGCCGTCGATGGCGGCATACAGGGCCTGGGCCTTGCGGGCGTTGATCTCGCCCACCGCACTCAGGCCGCCGAGGCCCTTGAGCCACTGGAACACCAGCCCGGCCAGATACCAGGCATAGGTGGGGGGCGTGTTGTACATGGAACCGGCCTTGGCCTGTACCTCATAGTCGAACAACGTGGGGGTGCCGGCCATGGGCTTGCCCATGAGGTCCTCGCGCACGATCACCAAGGTCAGACCGGCCGGGCCGACATTCTTCTGCGCCCCGGCATAGATCAGCCCGTAGCGGGTCACGTCCAGGGGCCGGGAGAGGATGGAGGACGACATGTCGGCCACCAGGGGCACCGCGCCGGTCTCCGGGACATAGGGGAATTCGACCCCGTGGATGGTCTCGTTGGGGGTGTAGTGCACATAGGCCGCCCCCGGCGAGAGACTCAGTTCCTCTTGGGCCGGGGCGCGGGTGAAGCCCTCTTCGGAGGTGTCGGCGACGCGATGGACACGGCAGTAGCGCTTGGCCTCGGCGATGGCCTTCTTGGACCAGGCGCCGGTATTGATGTAGTCGGCCAGATCCTTGCCGCGCAACAGGTTCATGGGCACCATGGCGAACTGGGCCGTGGCCCCGCCCTGGAGGAACAGGACCTTGTAGCGGTCCGGAATGGCCATGAGTTCGCGCAGGTCGGCCTCGGCCCGTTCGGCGATGGACAGGAAGGCCTTGCCACGATGGCTCATCTCCATCACCGACATGCCGCTGCCGCGCCAGTCCAGCATCTCTTCCTGGGCCTGTTTCAACACCGTCTCGGGGAGCGCGGCCGGACCCGCGCTGAAATTGTACACTCGACTCATTGCTTCCACTCTGGTTTGGATAAGACAAATTCGGAGGACGGGTCAGCCCCACCATGGCCCCGGCGAGGCCCGCCGGGCCCGACCCACCCGGGCCGGGATCAGGCCTCGCCCTCCAGGGTATCGATGCGCTCGATGCCGGCCAGGCGTTCACCCTCGCCCAGACGGATGAGGCGCACCCCCTGGGTGTTGCGCCCCTGTACCGGGATCCCATCCACCGAGGTGCGCACCAGGGTGCCGCCATCGGTGATGAGCATGATCTCGTCGCCCGCGCGCACCCGCACCGCCCCCACCTGCTCACCGTTGCGGGCATTGGTGACGATGGACACCACCCCCTTGCCGCCGCGCCCGCGCAGGGGAAACTCACCGATGGGGGTGCGCTTGCCGTAACCGTTGGCGGTGGCGGTGAGGATCTCTCCCTCGTCGGCCACGATCAGGGCGATCACCCGCTGCCCCGGGGCCAGTTGCATCCCGCGCACCCCGCGCGCCAGGCGACTCAGGGGGCGTACCTCGGAGCCCTTGAAGCGGATGGCCTTGCCGTCGCTGGAGAACAGCATCACCTCGCGGCTGCCGTCGGTGATGGCCACCCCCACCAGTTGGTCGTCGTCCGCCAGATCCAGGGCGATGAGCCCGCGCGCCAGGGGCCGGGAGAAATCGGTCAACGGGGTCTTCTTGACGGTGCCGCCGGCGGTGACCATGAACACGTAGCAGCCCTCGGCGTACTCGCGCACCGGCAGCACCGCATTGATCCGCTCCTCCGCCTCCAGGGGCAGGAGGTTGACCATGGCCCGGCCGAGGGCGTTGCGGCCCGCCTCGGGGAGGTCGTAGACCTTGAGCCAGTACACCTTGCCGCGGTTGGAGAAGCACAGGATGGTGTCGTGGGTGTTGGCCACGAACAGGTTCTCCACGAAGTCCTCCTCCCGGGTGCTGGCGGCGCTCTTGCCGCGCCCGCCGCGGCGCTGGGCGCGGTACTCGTCCAACGGCTGGCGTTTGACGTAACCGGCGTGGGAGAGGGTCACCACCACATCCTCGGGGGTGATGAGATCGCCCCGCTCCAGGTCCTCGCGGCTGACCACGATCTCGGTGCGGCGATCGTCGCCGAAGGCCTCGCGGATCTCCGTGAGTTCCTCGCGGATCACCTGCATCAGGCGGTCCGGATCGGAGAGGATCCGCAACAGATCGGCGATACGTTCCAGGATCTCCTCGAACTCCTGGATGATCCGTTCCTGCTCCAGGCCGGTCAGGCGGTGCAGGCGCAGATCGAGGATCGCCTGGGCCTGGGTCTCGCTCAGGCGGTAACCGGCCTCGCTCAGACCGCAGCCCGCGGCCAGGTCCTCCGGGCGGGTCTGGTCGGCGCCGGCGCGCTCCAGCATCCCCGCCACCGCCCCCGGACGCCAGGTACGCGCCACCAGACCAGCCTTGGCCTCGGCCGGACCGGGCGAGGCCTTGATCAGGGCGATCACCTCGTCGATGTTGGCCAGGGCCACCGCCAGGCCCTCCAGGACATGGGCGCGGGCGCGCGCCTTGCGCAGCTCGAACAGGCTGCGCCGGGTGACCACCTCGCGGCGGTGGCGGAGGAAGTATTGCAGCACCTGTTTGAGGTTCAGCAACTGGGGCCGCCCGTCCACCAGCACCACGGTGTTGATGCCGAACACGGTCTGCATCTGGGTGTGACGGTAGAGGTTGTTGAGCACAACCTCGCCCAGTTCGCCGCGGCGCAACTCGAACACCACCCGCAGACCGTCCTTGTCGGACTCGTCACGCATCTCGGCGATGCCCTCGATACGCTTCTCCTTCACCATCTCGGCGATGCGCTCCAGCATTCGCGCCTTGTTCACCTGATAGGGCAATTCGGTGACCACGATGACGTCGCGGCCGTGCTTGTCGTCGTGTTCGATCTCGGCGCGGGCGCGCAGGTAGATGCGGCCGCGCCCCGTGTGATAGGCCTCACGGATGCCAGCCGCCCCATTGATGATGGCGGCGGTGGGAAAATCCGGCCCCGGGCAGTAACGCATGAGGTCGTCGATGCCCATCTCCGGCTCCTCGATCAGGGCCAGGCAGGCGTCGATGGTCTCACGCAGGTTGTGGGGGGGGATATTGGTGGCCATGCCCACCGCGATCCCCGCCGAGCCATTCACCAACAGATTCGGGAAACGCGCCGGCAACACCACCGGCTCCTGTTCGCTGTTGTCGTAGTTGGGGGCGAAGTCCACCGTCTCCTTGTCGATGTCCTCCAACAACAGATGAGCGATGCGCGACATGCGCACCTCGGTGTAGCGCATGGCCGCCGGGGCGTCGCCGTCCACCGAACCGAAGTTACCCTGGCCGTCCACCAGCAGGTAGCGCATGGAGAAGGGCTGGGCCATGCGCACGATGGTGTCGTAGACCGCGGTGTCGCCGTGAGGGTGATACTTGCCGATGACGTCGCCCACCACGCGCGCCGATTTCTTGTAGGGCCGGTTCCAGTCGTTGCCGAGCTCGTGCATGGCGAAGAGGACGCGCCGATGCACCGGCTTGAGCCCGTCGCGCACGTCCGGCAGGGCACGGCCCACGATCACGCTCATGGCGTAGTCGAGGTAGGACTGGCGCATCTCGTCCTCGAGGTTGATGTCGAGGACCTCTCTGGCGAACTCGGCCATGGGGCTCCCTGCAAAACGGGACATGGGAAAAACACCCAGTCTACCACGTTTCCCCCAGGCAACTCAGGGGCCAGGCCGCCCGCCGGCGCCCCCTGGTGGACTGGGCGGGGCTGGAGATCGATGCCCCGCCCGAGGGATTCACACGGGTAACAGGGGTGGCGGGCGAGACATGGGGGACAGGCCGGGCTGGAACCGACACCCCGCTGCGGACCCCGAAGGGAACGCCGACCGCGCGATCAGGGACCGCCGTAGAGATAGCTGCACGCCGCCACCGCCGCCGCCACCCCCACCAGATCGGCGGTGAGACCCGCAGCCAGGGCATGGCGCACCCGCCGCACCTGGACCGCCCCGAAATAGACCGCGAGCACGTAGAAGGTGGTCTCGGTGGAACCCTGGAGGGTACTCACCAGATAGCCGACATAGGAGTCCGGACCGATGGCCGGGTCCTCGATGACGGCCGCCATCACCCCGTAGGCCCCCGAGCCCGAAAGGGGACGCAACAGGGCCATGGGCAGGGCCTCGGCCGGCAGGCCTACAAGGGCCGTGAAGCGCCCCAGACCACCCACGATCAGGTCCATGGCTCCGCTCGCCCGGAACATGGCCACCGCCACCAGGATCGCCACCAGATAGGGGATGATCTTCACCGCCACCTCGAAACCCGCGCGCGCGCCCTCGACGAAGACCTCGTAGACCCGCACCCCGCGGACCTGACCAAAGGCCAGCAGGGCCAACGCCAGGACCGGCACCACCCAGGGCCCCACGATCCGCCCGAAGACCACCGCCAGGGGCACCAAAGCGACCAGTCCGCCCAAGGCGAGCCAGGACACCCAGGGCCGGCAGCTCTCACCCGCCTCCGCCGGCAGGGCCTCGCCTTCTCCCGGTGCCGCGGCCCGGGTCTCCCCCGCCGCCGGCAGGGGAAAGAACCGTCCATAGGCCTTGGCCGCCAGGACCGCCGCCAGGGTCGAACAGAGGGTGGCGAACAGGGTGGTGGCGACGATCCCGGCCGGATCCTGGGAACCGGCGGCGGCGCGCAGGGCGATCACCCCCGTGGGCAGGAGGGTGACGCTGGAGGTGTTGATGGCCAGGAACAGGACCATGGCGTTGCTGGCCGTCCCCGGATGGGGATTGATCCGGTCCAGCTCCTGCATGGCACGGATCCCGAAGGGGGTGGCCGCGTTGCCCAGGCCCAGGGCGTTGGCGGAGAGGTTCATCACCATGGCCCCCATGGCCGGGTGTGCGGGCGGCACGTCAGGGAACAGGCGCACCATCAGGGGGCGCAGCAGGCGGGCGATGATGCGCAACAGGCCCCCCGCCTCGGCCACCTTCATCAGCCCCAGGAACAGGGCCATCACCCCCACCAGGCCCAGGGCCAGGGTCACCGAGGCCTTGGCCGCCTCGATCATGGCGCTGCTGAAGGCCTGCATGGGGGCCACCGCCCCGGGTGTGGCCGGGACCCAGGCGAGCTGCTGCCAGGCGGCGAAGCCGAAGGCGATGGAGATCATCCAGAAGAAGAGGGCATTCATGGATACGCGGTATAGTTGGCGTCTTTCGATTCACCCATGATCCCATGAAAGCCTCTCCCTTCGCCAAGCCACCCCGCCGCCTGATGCGCAAGGTGGGCCGCGCCCTTGCGGAATTCGCCATGATCCGCGAAGGCGACCGCATCCTCCTCGGGGTCTCCGGCGGCAAGGACTCGCTGTCCCTGCTCCAGGTCCTCGGCTGGTTGCGAGGCTATGCCCCGGTGCGGTTCGATCTGGGCATCGTCACCGTGGACCCGCAGATCGAGGGCTTCGACCCCGCCCCCCTGCGCGCCTACTACGCCGGACTGGGCCTGCCCTGGTACTACGAGTCCCAGCCCATCGCCGAGGAGGCCCGGACACGGATGCGCGGCGATTCCTTCTGCGCCTACTGCGCCCGGGTCAAGCGCGGCATCCTCTACTCGGTGTGCCGGCGTGAGGGCTTCAATGTCCTTGCCCTGGCCCAACACCTGGATGATCTGGCCGAGAGCCTGCTCATGTCCCTGTTCCACGGGGGACAGTGCCGCACCATGAAGGCCCACTACCTGAACGATGCCGGCGACCTGCGCATCATCCGCCCCCTGGTCTTCTGCCGCGAGGCCCAGACCGCCGACTTCGCCACCCGCGCCGGCCTGCCGGTGGTGCCGGACTCCTGCCCCGCCTGCTTCGCCACCCCCACCGAGCGGGCGCGCATGAAACAGCTCCTGGCCCGCGAGGAACAACACAATCCCCACCTCTTCGCCAGTCTGCTGCACGCCATGCGGCCCGTCATGCAGGAGGCGAATCCGGACGGACTGACTCCGGCGCCGTTGGCGGAAGGGGATGCATCCGCCTGATCCGCCCCGAACATCCACACCATCGACGACCCCCGGAGACATCCGCAGGGCGGCCATAGTCGCGAGATATTCACGATGAGTACCTTTTGCGCTGTACGCAGAAGGCCCGCGTCGGACTCGCCCCGGCGGTCATGACGGCCATGGCCTTGGGTCACCGGCGGCAAAGGCGGGCCGGGCAGACGGGGACCCTGGCCAGAGCGACACCGGTGACGGGGTTAGTCAGACCCCTTCGATGGACACCTTTTCTCATCGGGGCTTGGCCCTTGAGGCCCCTGTCCGCGCCAGGCCCTCTGTTATTGCGAACTCCCCACAAGAACAGCCTCGTCCGCTCTGAACTCGGCACGACCGGCCGTTTTTCTCCCCCTCGTTCGGGCCACCCCACCCCCTGCCGGAGCAGCTTTGCACCCGGCGATCGGCACAGCGCAAGCCTCTCCGCCTTCTCATTCCAACTTCGTTGGTGCAGAATCCGCGATCCACAGCCGCTCCAACCCGGAAGAAAACGTCCATGAGCTTCACCGTCACCCTCAAACCCAGCGGCCGCCAGTTCAGCGTAGAGGCGAGCGAGACCGTACTCGAAGCCGCTCTACGCCAGGGGGTCGGCATCCCCTACGGCTGCCGCAGCGGGCAGTGCGGGCAATGCGCCGCCCGGGTGTCGGCGGGAGTGGTGGACTACCCCCAGGGGGAGCCCCCGGCCCTCACCGAGCAGGCCGAAGGCATGGCCATCCTGTGCCAGGCCGTGCCCCGCTCCGACCTGCGTTGTGTGGTGGAACTGACCGAGCAGGCCGAGGCCATCGAGCCACGCACCCTTCCGTGCAAGGTGGCGGCCAAGGAACGCCTGAATCACGACGTGATGCGCCTGAAACTCAAACTCCCCGAGGGCCAGCGCCTGCAATTCCTGGCCGGCCAGTACCTGGACTTCATCCTCGCCGATGGACGCCGGCGCGCCTTCTCCATCGCCAACGCCCCCCATGACGATGCCTTCATCGAACTCCATATCCGCCATGTGGAGGGGGGCGCCTTCACCGAGCACGTATTCAACGAGATGCAGGAAGGGGAGCTGCTGCGCATCCAGGCCCCCCTGGGCCGCTTCACCCTGGACGAGGGCTCGGACCGCCCCATTCTGTTCGTGGCCGGCGGAACCGGGTTCGCCCCCATCAAGGCCATGATCGAACACGCCTTCCACGTCGGCTTCGCGCGTCCCATGCACCTCTATTGGGGCGTGCGCACCGAGGCCGACCTCTATCTACCCGACCTGCCACGCGGCTGGGCCGCCGAGCGCCCCGCCTTCGCCTATGACCCGGTGCTCTCCGAGCCGGGCCCGGACTGGAAGGGACGCCGCGGATTTGTACACCAGGCCGTACTCGCAGACCACCCGGATCTCAGCGGCCACGACGCCTATCTGGCCGGCCCCCCACCTATGATCGAGGCCGCCCGCACGGGCTTCCTCGCCGCCGGGATGCCCGGCGGGCGCATGTTCTCGGACGCCTTCGAATACGCCGCACCCAGCGACCGGAGCGGCTGAGCATTCAGTCCGTCACCGCCACCAAGGGCTCGCCACACCTCACGCACAAGTAAACCCGTTCGCCGCGCAGGACGCGGTTGTGACGGATGCTGCTGAGCAGGTGCTGCTCGCAGCCACAACGATAACGGAAACGTCTCTGCCGGCGGCGCGGTACGGTGCTCAGATCGAACCCATGGCAACGGCTGGCGTCGGCGCCGAAGAAGGCCATGACCCGCCGCCACTCCTCGCCGTGGGGGCGGACGCCAGCACCGAAGGCCTGCCAGACGATCACGTGGGCGACCTCGTGGGGAACGGTACGGGCAATGAAGGCCCCGGCGTTCTCCCGCAACAGGATCGGGTTGTAACGGATCACAAAGCCCTGCGGCCCGAGGTGCCGGGCCTGTCCGGCGGCCGTTCCGCGCAGATCGAAACGCACCTCGCACCCCGCCTCTTGCAGTCCATAGGTGTCCCGCGCCTGGCGGAGCAACACCCGGGTACGGATCCGGGCCTGGGGACGGAGGTCGGTGGATGTCATCGCGGGTGATGGGTAGTGCAGGCCGCAAGCAGTCTAGCAGAAGCCGTTCCCCACCTCTCAAGAACACGCCGTTCGGACCGCTCCTTCAAGGCACCATCCAAATCCTGTAAAGTTAAGAGACACGCGGCCGCTGCAGGCGTGCAAGGAGGGCGCGCTGCGGCCTGAGGCGTTACGTGCCCGCTTTTCGGTTGACTTGAAAACAACAGTAAACGACCCTCAAGGGCGAATTCCATGCCACAACGCGCCACCTGCCATTTCGCGCACACCTTCGAAGAGTCCCAGATCTACTCCGTCCAGGCGCTCGACTTCCTTTCCCGCTTCCAACTGCCACCGAATCCGGCCTGCTTCGCTGTGGCCTATGACTTCGAGTGCAAACGGAACCCGGCCCTGCACCACGATCTGCAACGCATACTGGCGCGCAAGCAACGCCCCGACGAGCAGCTGATCGGGGAACTGTTCGAGACCCACTTCCAGGACCTGGAAGACATGGCCGCGGAAGAGCGATTGGGGGATCTGAGGCGCCTTCTGGTGGAGGTGATGCGTGGCATCGCCCGCGCCGGCAAGGGCGCCGGCGAATACGGTCGGGTCCTGGAGACCCAGTTGCGCGACCTCCAGCACGATCCCGGTCCCGAGGACCTGCGACGCATCGCCGAGACCCTGATCCAGGCCACGGAAAGGGCCACCACCGAAAACCGCGCCCTGCAGCGCGACCTGGCCCAGGCCCGCAAGGAGAGCGACCAGCTACACCAGGAACTGCGCCGGATCCGCGAACAGGCCCTCACCGACGGCCTCACCTCGCTGCTCAACCGCCGCGCCCTGGACGTACGCCTGGAGGCCCTGGTGAAAGAGGCCCACGATAATGAGCGGCAACTCTCCGTGTTGATGCTCGACATCGATCACTTCAAGCGTTTCAACGACCAATTTGGCCATGCCATCGGCGACGAGGTGATCCGCCGGGTGGCGGTGATCCTGCGCAAACAGATCCGTGGCAACGACCTCGCCGCCCGTTACGGCGGCGAGGAGTTCGTGGTGGTCTTGCCGCAGACTGCGCTCATCGGCGCGCTCACTGTCGCCGGAAGCATCCACAAATCCATCTCCCGGCTCAGCCTGATCCGCAAGGGCAGCCAGGAACGCCTGCCCAAGGTCACCGTGTCCATGGGCGTCGCCAACCTCAAGCCCGGGGAGACCCCCAACGATCTGCTCGAACGCGCCGATCGCGCCATGTACTGGGCCAAGAACCATGGGCGCAACCGGGTGGTATCGGAGCGCCAGCTGGAAACGGACGGGGGTTGAGCCGTTCCCAGGGGTCTGCCAGACTGGCCCGGCATTTCATCCAGGAGACCCCCCATGACCGAACCCGTGATCGCGAAGAAAGGCCCCTACACCCTGGAACTCGACGCCGGCGAATACTGGTGGTGCAGTTGCGGCCGATCCAAGGATCAGCCCTTCTGCGACGGCTCCCATCAGGGGACCGGTTTCGAGCCTGTCCGCCTCCGCCTGGAACGGCCGCAGAAGGTCTGGCTGTGCGGCTGCAAGCACACCGCGACCCCACCGCACTGCGACGGTGCCCACAAGCGCTTCATCCCCGGGTTGGGCGGTAAGGACTGAGCGAGACCGCACGGATCCACCGGACGGGCCGGCCCGGCCCGTACCCATTCGCCCCAGGGTACCGGCGCACGCCCACACAATAGAGACAGAAGCCCCGAACCTCGAACACCCTCCCGATGGCGCAAGAATGTGCCACCGGCAACAGGGATTCCTGCGTGCCATCCAGGCCCGCTCCCTCGCCCATAACAGCCGTCCCGCAGTAGATCGGCCAGCCCCTTTGCCCTGGCCGGAGATCCCCCCACACCGTCCCACCCGGGCCTCCACAACACCCTACAGCCACTGACCTCGTACTGTGAGTTGGGCCCTCAATAAATTGATTTACAATGTTTTTCAGGCAGTCTACCAAGAGGGCACGACAAGATCGCCGGCCCCCTGACCCAGCAACGATGTCTGCCCGCGCGCTGCTTGACCCATGCATGGAGGCCCCCTATCATCCCATTTCTAGTGGGGGGAAGTGGGACAAAGTGGGAAATCACCCATGGTCAGCAATGATCCGCAGGACATCCGAGGGCGTCGTCGTGAAGCGCCGGGAAGCAGGGAATTCTAGGGACCACGAGGGGGCGATCCGTTGCATGTCTACGAGGGCATCACGCCATTGAGCCTGGATGCCAAGGGCCGGTTGACCCTGCCGTCGCGCTATCGCGAACGGCTGCGGGAGGACTGCGACGGCCATCTCGTGGTGACCATCGATACGGAGCGCTGCCTGCTGTTGTATCCACGCCCCAACTGGGAAGTGGTGCGCGGCCGCCTCCAATCCCTGCCCAACACCAATCCCCAGGCCCGTGCCTACCAGCGGGTCTACCTGGGCCATGCCCACGAGGTGGACATGGATGGCCAGGGCCGGGTGCTGCTTCCGGGCAGCCTGCGCACCTTCGCCCGCCTGGAGCACAAGGTGGCCCTGGTGGGCCAGGGCAACAAATTCGAGATCTGGGACGAGGACGCCTGGAACCACAAGCTGGAGGCCTGGATGGAAACCGCCGCCCTCGGAGAATTGCAGGCCGCCGACGGCAGCCCGGTGACCATCTGAGATGACAGGCACACACCTCCCCGTGCTTTTGGCAGAGGCCTTGGCCGGCTTGGCGGTGCGCGCGGACGGGATCTATCTGGACGCCACCTTTGGGCGCGGCGGCCATAGCCGGGCGATCCTGGGATGCCTGGGGCCGGAGGGCCGGCTGCTGGCCATGGACCGCGATCCGGAGGCGGTGGCCGAAGGCCGCAGGCTGGCGGCCGAAGAGCCCCGTTTCGAGATGTTGGCCGGGCCCTTCTCGATGCTGGATGAGGCCCTGAAAGAAAAGGGCCTCAGAGGTGCCGTCGATGGCATCCTCCTGGACCTGGGGGTCTCTTCCCCCCAGTTGGATGCCCCCGAGAGGGGGTTCAGTTTCTTGCACGACGGGCCCCTGGACATGCGTATGGACCCCCACAGCGGCATCAGCGCGGCCGAATGGCTGGCCGACGCCCCCGAGCGCGAGATCGAACAGGTGCTGCGCGTCTACGGTGAAGAGCGCCGGGCGCGCCGTATCGCCCGCGCCCTGGTGCAGGCGCGGGCCCGTGGCCCCATCCAGGGCACCCGCCAACTGGCGGACCTGATCGCGGCCGCGGCGCCGCGCCGGGAACCGGGCCGGCACCCGGCCACACGCAGCTTTCAGGCCATCCGCATCCACGTCAACAACGAACTCGAAGAGATCGACACCGCTTTGCACACGGCCCTGGAGGCCCTGAAGCCAGGAGGACGCCTGGCGGTGATCGCCTTCCACTCCCTGGAGGACCGTCGGGTCAAGCGCTTCATCCGCCGCGAGACACGTGGCGGCGACCTGCCCAAGGACCTGCCGGTGACCGCCGACGCCCTGACGCCGCGCCTGCGCCCCATCGCCGGGCCGATCCGTCCCGGAGCCGCGGAGGTGGCGGCCAATCCACGTGCCCGCAGCGCCCTGTTGCGGGTGGCGGAGCGCCGGCCGTGAGTACCCGTGAGCTGATCCTGCTCGGCCTGCTGGTGCCCGCGGTGCTCGGCTCGGCGATTGCCGTGGCCTATGTCAAGTATTTGAGCCGCGGCGCCTTCGCCGAACTCCAGGGCCTGCGTCAGGAGGCCGATGGCCTCGAGATCCAACGCAACCGCCTGCGTCTGGACGAGAGCGCCCTGGCCGCCTACGCGCGGGTGGAGCGCTTGGCGCGCCACCACCTACACATGCGCCTGCCCCGCCCCGGGGAGATCAGATACCTGGAGGCCAGGCCGTGAGTCGCCGGCAACGCAAGGCGCGCGCCCGTCACGCCCCGGAACCGGACTACGCCCGGCGCCAGGCCTTGGTGCTCGGGCTCCTGCTGGTGGGTTTTGCGCTGCTCCTGGGGCGCGCCTTCGAGCGCCAGGTCCTGGAACACGAGTTTCTCCTGGAACAGGGCCAGCGTCGCTACCTGCGCGACCTGCCGCTGCCCGCCCACCGCGGGCAGATCCTCGACCGCCACGGCGAGCCCCTGGCGGTGAGCACCCCCATGGACGACATCTGGGCCGATCCGCGCCACTTGCGCCCGGACCATCCCCTGATCCCCGAACTGGCCGGCCTCCTCGACCTCACCCCCGAGGCCCTGCGCCAACGTCTGCGCGAGGCCGCCGGGCGGGGCTTCGTCTACCTCCGCCACGCTGTGCGCCCCGAGATCAGTGCCCGGATCGCGGCACTGGCGCGGCGCCAGCGGATCTCCGGCTGGCTGGGACGGGAGCGTACCTACCGCCGCTTCTACCCGGCCGGGGAGGTCACCGCCCAGGTGGTGGGCCTCACCGACACCGACGAGCACGGCATCGCCGGCCTGGAAAAGAGCTATGACACCCTGCTCGCCGGCCACGCCGGACTACGGCGGGTGATCCGCGACGCCCAACACCGCATCCTCGCCGAGGTGGAACAGGTCCGCCCGGCCCGCAACGGCCGGGACCTGCGCCTGACCCTGGACCGCCGCATCCAGTTCCTGGCCTACCGGGAACTCAAGCGGACAGTCCGGGAACATCGCGCCCAGGGGGGCAGCGCCGTGGTCCTGGACGCCCGCAACGGCGACATCCTCGCCCTGGTGAACCAGCCCGCCTACAACCCCAACGACCGCCGGCACCTCACCGCCAAGGGGCTGCGCAACCGTGCGGTCACCGACCGCTTCGAACCCGGCTCCACCATGAAACCGCTGGTGATGGCCAGCGCCCTCGACGCTGGCCGGGTGCGCCCGGACACCCCCATCGACACCGATCCCGGTTACCTGAAGGTCGGCCGCAACCTGGTCCGGGACCATCGCAACTACGGCCTCCTGGACGCCACCTCGGTGCTCACCAAGTCCAGCAACGTGGGGATCACCCGGATCGCCCTGGAGTTCCCGCCCCAGGACCTGTGGCAGACGTTCCACCGCCTGGGCCTGGGCCAGGTCCCGGCCAGCGGCCTGCCTGGAGAGACCGCCGGGGTACTCCCCGCCTGGCAGGGCTGGGGCCGTTTCGAGCAGGCCACCCACGCCTTCGGTTACGGCCTCTCCCTCTCCACCCTGCAGCTGGCCCGCGCCTATACGGCGGTGGCCGGAGACGGTCGCCTGTTGCCGGTCCGTCTGGTGGCGGGGCAGGACGCCGCCGCGCCCGAACGGGTCTTCTCCGCCGCCACCGCGCGCACCCTGAGGCGCATGTTGGAGACGGTCACCGGCCCCGGCGGCACCGCCACCCGCGCCGCCATCCCCGGTTTCCGGGTGGCCGGCAAGACCGGCACGGTCAAGAAGGTAGTCAACGGCCGCTACGCCCGGCGTCGCTACCAGGCCCTGTTCGTGGGCCTGGTCCCCGCCAGCGATCCGCGCCTGGTGATGGCGGTGATGATCGACGACCCGCGGGGCAAGGCCTACTACGGCGGCCTGGTGGCCGCGCCCCTGTTCGCGCGGGTGATGGCCGGGGCCCTGCGCCTCCTGGGGGTGGCCCCGGACGCCCTCGACGACGCCGGCGGCCGCCTCGCCCGGGCGGAGGTGAGCCCGTGACGGCCGCCGCCCTGGACCGCGCCCCCTGGACCCTGCGCCGCCTGCTCCACGACCTGGTGGAGATCCCCGCGGGTGCGGACCGGGACTTCAGCGCCCTGACCCTGGACAGCCGCGAGGTGACCCCGGGCGCGCTCTTCTGCGCCCTCTCCGGGCACCGCGGCCACGGCCTGGAGTACGCCCCTCTGGCGGCGGCCCGGGGGGCCGCGGCCGTGATCTACCAACCCCATCCCGCCTGGGGACGCGGCCGCCTGGAGGCCCTGGCCGCGGAGATCCAGGTGCCGCTGATCCCGGTCCCGGGACTGGATCGCCGCCTCAGCGCCCTGGCCGGCCGCTTCTACGGCGAGCCCTCGGCGCGTCTGGAGCTGGCCGGGGTCACGGGCACCAACGGCAAGACCAGCGTGGCCTGGTATCTGGCCCAGGCCCTGGCCCCGGACTGGGGCCTGGTGGGGACCCTGGGCTACGGCCTCCCCGGGCGCCTGCGCGAGACCGCCCACACCACCCCGGACGCCATCCGCACCCAGGCGCTGCTGGCCGAACTCCTGGCAGCCGGTTGCCGCGGCGCCGCCCTAGAGGTCTCCTCCCACGCCCTGGACCAGTACCGGGTGGAGGGGTTGGTCTTCCGGTCGGCCCTGTTCACCAACCTCAGCCGCGACCACCTGGACTACCACGGCGACATGGCCGCCTATGCCGCGGTCAAGGCGCGCCTGTTCCGCCACCCCGGTCTGCAACGGGCGATAGTGAATGCCGACGACCCCGAGGGCCGGCGCCTGCTGGCCGGGCTCGATCCCGCAACCAGCGTGGCCTACGGCCTCGGCGACATTGTGCCGAGGAAGGACGGTCCCTGGCTCCGGGGGCGTCATCTCCACCTCGCGCCCGAGGGCCTGGAACTGGAGGTGACGGGCAGCTTCGGTCGAGGCCGGTTGCGTGCCCCGCTGCTGGGGCGGTTCAACGCCCTCAACCTGCTCGCGGTCCTCGGGGAACTCCTCATGGGCGGCCTGGAGCTGGACGCGGCCCTGGCCCGCCTGGCCAGGGTGCACGGCGCTCCGGGCCGGATGGAGGCCTTCCACGCCCCCGGCCGGCCGCGGGTGGTGGTCGACTATGCCCACACCCCAGACGCCCTCGCCCAGGCCCTGGCGGCCCTGCGCGCCCATGGCCCACGGCGCCTGATCTGCGTGTTCGGCGCCGGCGGCGAACGCGATCGCGGCAAGCGCCCGGAGATGGGGGCGGCCGCCGAGGGCCTGGCCGACCGCCTGCTGATCACCAACGACAACCCCCGCCGGGAGGCCCCCGAGCGCATCATCGAAGACATCCTCGGCGGCCTCTGTCATCCCGAGGCGGCGACCATCGAGCCCGAGCGCGGGCGGGCCATCGCCCAGGCCCTCGACTCGGCCCAGGCGGAGGACATCGTCCTCGTGGCCGGCAAGGGCCACGAGCGGGTGCAACACATCGGCGACCTGGAGATCCCCTTCTCCGACCGGGAACGGGTGGCCGAGCTGCTGGGGGTGGGGGCATGAAGGCGCGCCTACACGAGATCGCCCGCTGGCTGGGCGTCCCCCTCGCCGGGACGGCAGACCCCGAGGTCCGCGGGATCTCCACGGACAGCCGCCGGATCGCCCCGGGCGAGATCTTTCTGGCCCTCCGCGGGCCACGCTTCGACGGCCACGCCTTCGCCGCCGAGGCGGTGGCCAGGGGTGGCGTGGCGGTGATCGCCGACTGCCCCCTGAACCTGGACGTGCCGGTACTGCGGGTGGCCGACACCCTGACCGCCCTCGGCCGCCTGGCCGGCGTCTGGCGCACCCGCCTGGGGGCCCTGGTGGTCGCCCTCACCGGCTCGGCCGGAAAGACCGGCACCAAGGAGATGCTGGCCCGGATCCTGGGCGCCGCGGGCGAGGTCCAGGCCACCCGGGGCAACCTCAACAACGCCATCGGCCTGCCCCTGAGCCTGCTCGCCGCCGACGCCCCCCGCTGGCTGGTGCTGGAGATGGGGGCCAACCATCCCGGCGAGATCGCCGCCCTGTCGCGCATCGCCCGGCCCGACCTGGCCCTCCTCCTCAACGCCGGACGCGCCCACCTGGAGGGCTTCGGGAGCATCGCGGGGGTGGCCCGGGCCAAGGGCGAGATCGTTCAGGGCCTGGCCCGCAACGGCCTCCTGGTATTCAATGCCGACGACCCCTACGCCGACCTCTGGCGGGAGCTGGCTGGAACCCGCGAGACCCTGGGCTTCGGCCTGGGCCGTCGCGCCCAGGTCCGCGCCGAGGCCCTGGGGCCGGGCCGTTGGGACGCCCGCGGCTACCACCGGCGGCACCGGATCCACCGCCCGCAGGGCACCCTGGAGATCGAACTGCCGCTGCCCGGCCGGCACAACCTGATGAATACCCTGGCGGCGGTCGCCGCCGCCTCGGCCCTGGGGGTGGACGACCACCTCATCGCCGCCGCCCTGGCGGGGCTGCGGGCCGCCCCGGGACGGCTCGAATTCCTGCCCGGACGCGGTGGCGCCTGGATCATCGACGACAGCTACAACGCCAATCCCGAGTCCGTGGCCGCCGCCCTGGAGGTCCTGGCCGACCTCCCCGGACGCCGCTGGCTGGTCCTCGGAGACATGGCCGAGCTGGGTCCCGGGGCCCCCGCCCTGCACCACGAAGTGGGCGTCCTGGCCCGGAAACGCGGCATCCACCACCTCTGGACCACCGGCCCCCTGGCCGCCCAGGCGGCCTCCGCCTTCGGTCCCGAGGGGCGCCACTTCCCGGACGCCGAGACCCTGGCCGCGGCCCTGGAGACACAACTGGGGGAGGAGGACCGGGTCCTGGTCAAGGGCTCCCGCGCCGCCGCCATGGAGCGGGTGGTCCGGCCCCTACGGGAAGATCCGCGCCCGACACCCTCCGCCGTGGGCGGGGCATCCCCCCGCACAGACGACCGGGAGGGCTGAGGATGCTGCTCTGGCTCACCGAATGGCTGGCCCACTACCACAGTGCCTTCCACGTCTTCCAATACCTCACCCTGCGGGCGATCCTGGGAACCCTCACCGCCCTGGTGATCTCTTTCCTGGCCGGTCCGGCCATGATCCGCCGCCTGAGCTTTCACCAGATCGGCCAGACGGTGCGCGACGACGGCCCCCAGTCCCACCTCGCCAAGTCCGGCACCCCCACCATGGGGGGGGCCCTGATCCTGGTGGCCATCACCCTTGCCACGGTGCTCTGGTCGGACCTGGGCAACCGTTACATGTGGATCGCCCTGGCGGTGACCCTGGCCTTCGGCGCCATCGGCCTGGTGGACGACTACCGCAAACTCGTGCTCAGAGACCCCACCGGCCTGCCCGCGCGCTGGAAGTATTTCTGGCAGTCCCTGGTCGGGTTGGCCGCTGCGGGGATGCTCTACGCGGGCGCCCAGGACCCGGCCGGGACCGCCCTCCTGATCCCCTATCTCAAGGATGTCTCGATCCCCCTGGGCCTGGCCTTCATCCCCTTCGCCTATCTGGTGATCGTGGGCGCGAGCAATGCCGTGAACCTCACCGACGGCCTGGACGGCTTGGCCATCCTGCCCACGGTGATGGTGGCCGGGGCCCTGGGCATCTTCGCCTACGTCTCCGGTCACGCCGCCTTCTCCGAATACCTGAAGATCCCCTATCTCCCCGGCGTGGGCGAACTGGTGGTCTTCTGTGCGGCCATGGTGGGGGCCGGACTCGGCTTCCTGTGGTTCAACACCTATCCCGCCCAGGTCTTCATGGGCGACGTGGGGGCGCTGGCCCTGGGCGCGGCCCTGGGGACGGTGGCGGTGATGGTGCGCCAGGAACTGGTGCTGCTGGTCATGGGTGGGGTGTTCGTCGTGGAGACCCTGTCGGTGATCCTGCAGGTGGCCAGCTTCAAGCTCACCGGCCGCCGCATCTTCCACATGGCCCCCCTCCACCACCACTTCGAACTCAAGGGCTGGCCGGAGCCGCGGGTGATCGTGCGCTTCTGGATCATCACCGTGATCCTGGTCCTCATCGGCCTGGCGAGTCTCAAGATCCGATGAACGCCCCCACGGAACAGAGCGGCGCAGCCCTCCTCACCCCGCCCCCCCGGACCCTGATCCTGGGCCTGGGCGAGACCGGTCTGTCCTGTGCCCGCTTCCTGGCCCGCAGGGGCGTGCCCCTGGCCGTCGCCGACACCCGCGAGCGCCCCCCGGCCCTGGCCCGTCTGCAAGAGGAACTGCCGGACGTGCCGGTGTTCCTGGGCGGTTTCCCGGCGGAGGCCTTCGCCCGCGCCGAAAGGATCGTGGCGAGCCCCGGGGTGCCGCTGGCCACGCCCACGATCCAGGCGGCCCTGGCCCGCGGGACGGCGGTGATCGGGGACATCGAACTCTTCGCCCACGAGGTGCGGGCGCCGGTGGTGGCGGTCACCGGCTCCAACGGCAAGAGCACCGTCGTGACCCTGCTCGGGGAGATGGCCCGGGCGGCCGGCCGGGACGCCGCGGTGGGCGGCAACCTGGGCACACCGGCCCTGGATCTGCTCGCGCCCGAACACGAACTCTACGTCCTGGAACTCTCCAGCTTCCAGTTGGAGACCACCGCATCCCTGCGCCCCCGGGCGGCGGCGGTGCTCAACGTCTCTCCAGACCACCTGGACCGCTACCCCGACCTGGAGACCTACACACAGGCCAAGGCACGCATCTACCGGGGCGCCGGGACCGGAGTGATCAACCGCGACGATCCGCGGGTCGGGGCCATGCGCGGCCGCGCCTCGCGGGAACTGGGTTTCGGTCTCGACCGGGCCGGCCCCGACGACTTCCGCCTGGGCCGCCGCCACCACGAGGACTGGCTCTGGCGCGGCGCGACCCCCTTGCTGCCGGTGGCCCGGATGGGCCTGTCCGGCCGCCACAACCTGGCCAACGCCCTCGCCGCCCTGGCCCTGGGCGAGGCCGTGGGTCTGCCCATGCCGGCCATGCTGGAGGCCCTGCGCCGATTCCGCGGCCTCCCCCACCGCACCCAGCGGGTGGCCGAGCGCCGGGGCGTACAATGGTACGACGACTCCAAGGGGACCAATCCGGGGGCCACCATCGCCGCCCTGGAGGGGCTCCACGACGGCCGGCCGGGCACCCTCCTGATCGCCGGCGGCCTGTGCAAGGACGCCGACTTCGGCCCCCTCGCCGAGGCGGCCGCGCGCACCTGCCGGGCGGTGATCCTCATCGGCCGCGACGCCCCCGTGCTGCGCCAGGCCCTGCACGGCCGGATACCCCTGCTGCTCGGCGCCCCCACCCTGGAGGCGGCGGTGGCCCAGGCCGCCGACATCGCCCGCCCTGGCGAGCGCGTGCTGCTCTCGCCGGCCTGCGCCAGCTTCGACATGTTCAGCGGCTTCGCGCACCGCGGACGGGTGTTCGCCCAGGCCGTGGAGGGCCTCGCCCCATGAGCGCCCGCCGCACCCCGGCCCGCCGAGGCGGCCACGCCCTGGTCCTCCCGCCCCTGGACCGGGGTCTGCTGGGGGTCACCCTGGGCCTGCTCGCCTTCGGCCTCGTCATGGTGGGCTCCGCCTCGCTGGCCACCGCCGACCACGCCTTCGGCGACCCCTTCCACTATCTGTTCCGCGACCTCCTGGCCCTGGCCCTGGCCCTGCCCGCCGGGGCCCTCGCCTACGGCGTCCCGCCGCAGCGCTGGCAGCGCCACGGGACCCTGCTGCTGTTCCTGGGGATCGGCGGACTGGTGCTGGTCCTGGTGCCCGGCCTGGGCCACGGCGCCAACGGCGCGACCCGCTGGATCCGCCTGGGCCCCCTCAATCTCCAGGCCTCCGAGTTCATGAAGCTGTTCGCGGTGATCTATGTCTCCGATTACCTGGTGCGGCGCAAGGAGGAGGTCACCCACTACCTGTCCGGCTTCCTCAACCCCCTGCTGCTGGTGAGCCTGGCCTGCGCCCTGATCATGGCCCAACCCGATTTCGGCACCACCGCGGTGATCCTGGCCACGGTCCTCGGCCTGCTGTTCCTGGGGGGGGCGCCCCTGTGGCAGTTCGCCGCCCTCCTCGGCCTGACCCTGGGGGCCCTGGCGGCGCTGGTCCTCACCGCCGACTACCGCCTGCGCCGCATCACCGCCTTCGTGGACCCCTGGGAACACGTCTACGGCGCCGGCTATCAGCTCACCCAGGCCCTGATCGCCTTCGGCCGCGGCCACTGGACCGGGGTCGGCCTGGGCAACGGCATCCAGAAACAGTTCTACCTGCCGGAGGCCCATACCGACTTCATCATGGCGGTGATCGGCGAGGAATTCGGCCTCCCGGGCAGTGCCGCGGTGATCCTCGCCTTCGCCTTCATCACCTGGAAGGCCTTCGCCATCGCCCGGCGGGCGCGCGCACGGGATCAGGAGTTCAGCGCCTACCTGGCCCAGGGGATCGGCCTCTGGCTGGGCCTCCAGGGCTTCGTCAACATGGGCGTGAACATGGGCCTGCTGCCCACCAAGGGCCTGACCCTGCCGTTCCTCTCCTACGGCAGCAACAGCCTGATCATGGCCTGCATGGCGATGGGCATACTCCTGCGCATCGACCACGAGCAGCGTGTGGCGGGACCCGGGAGCGGCGGGGAGAGGGGGCCATGGGCAAGGTGATGATCATGGCGGGCGGTACCGGCGGTCACGTGATCCCGGCCCTGGCGGTGGCCGAGGTGCTGCGCCAGCGCGGCCACGAGACGGTCTGGCTGGGCACCCGCCGCGGCCTGGAGGCGCGCCTGGTGCCGGCCGCCGGCATCCCCATGGAATGGCTGCCCGTGGAGGGCCTGCGCGGGACGGGCCTGGCCCGCAAGCTGCGCGCCCCCTGGCGCCTCGGCCGCGCCCTCCTGGCCGCCCACGGCGCCCTGAGGCGCCATCGTCCGGGGGTCGTCCTGGGCATGGGCGGCTTCGCCTCCGGCCCCGGCGGAGTCATCGCCCGCCTGAGCGGCCGGCCCCTGGTGCTCCACGAGCAGAACCGCATACCCGGCCTCACCAACCGTCTCCTGGCGCCCTTCGCCACGCACCTGCTGGAGGCCTTCCCCGGCAGCTTCCCCGCCCGTCTGGGGGCGCGTGCCTGCGGCAACCCGGTGCGTCCCGGGATCGAGGCCCTGCCCCCGCCCGGCGAACGCCTGGGTGGGCGCAGCGGCCCCTTGCGCCTGCTGGTCCTGGGCGGCTCCCAGGGCGCCCGTACCCTCAACCTGACCCTGCCCCGGGCCCTGGCCCTGATCCCTGCCGCGCAGCGCCCGCAGGTCCTGCACCAGGCCGGCGAGCGCTCATGGGCGGACTGCCGCGCGGCCTATGCCGAGGCCGGGGTGAGCGCCGATCTCCGCCCCTTCATCGAGGACATGGCCGCGGCCTATGCCTGGGCCGACCTGGCGCTGGCCCGCGCCGGCGCCCTCACCCTGTCGGAGCTGGCCGCGGCCGGGCTGGGGGCGATCCTGGTGCCCTATCCCCACGCCGTGGACGACCACCAGACCCGCAACGCGGCCTGGCTGGTGGAGGCGGGGGCGGCCCGCCTGACGCCGGAGGCGACCCTGAGCCCCGAGACCCTGGCCGGGCTGCTGCGGGGGATCGACCGTGCACGCGCCCGGGCCATGGCCCGGGCGGCGCGCGCCCGGCACCGCCCCGGGGCCGCCGCGGCCATCGCCGACGCCTGCGACGAGGTGATGCGCCGATGAACGGCCTGACCCCCATGGATCCCCTGGGCCGCATCCGCCACATCCACTTCGTGGGCATCGGCGGGGCCGGCATGAGCGGCATCGCCGAACTCATGCACAATCTGGAATACCGGGTCACCGGCTCGGATCTGCGTGCCGGCGAGGTCACCCGACGGCTCGAATCCCTGGGCATCCGGGTGTATATCGGTCACCGCGCGGAGCATTGCCGGGGCGCCGATGCCCTGGTGACCTCCAGCGCCGTGGACGAGACCAACCCCGAGGTCCGGGCGGCGCGGGCGGCGCGCATCCCCGTCGTCCCGCGGGCCGAGATGCTGGCGGAACTGATGCGCTTCCGCTACGGCATCGCCGTGGCCGGCACCCACGGCAAGACCACCACCACCAGCCTGGTCGCCAGCCTCCTGGCCGAGGGCGGCCTGGACCCCACCTTCGTCATCGGCGGCCGCCTCAACAGCGCCGGGGCCAACGCCCGCCTGGGCCAGGGCCGCTACCTGGTGGCCGAGGCCGACGAGAGCGACGCCTCCTTTCTCTATCTCCTGCCGATGGTGGCGGTGGTCACCAACATCGACGCCGACCACATGGGCACCTACGGTCACGACTTCGACCGCCTGCGTGCCACCTTCCTGGAGTTCCTGCACCACCTGCCCTTCTACGGCCTGGCGGTGCTCTGTATCGACGATCCCGAGGTACGTGCCCTGCTGCCCCGGGTGACCCGCCCGGTACGCACCTACGGCCTCGCCGCCGACGCCGACATCCGCGCCACCCATCTGCGCCAGGCCGCCGGGCGCACCCGTTTCCGGGTGGAGCCCGGCCGCGGCCGGCCGGCCTTCGAGGTGGACCTGGCCCTGCCCGGGCGGCACAACGTCGCCAACGCCCTGGCCGCCGTCGCCCTGGCCCTGGAACTGGGCGTGGAGACGGCGGCCGTCCAGCGCGCCCTGGCCCGCTTCGCGGGCATCGGCCGACGCTTCCAGATCCATCCCCTGGCCCTGGCCGACGGACGCACGGCGACCCTGGTGGACGACTACGGCCACCACCCGCGGGAGATCGCCGCCACCCTGGAGGCCGCGCGCGCGGCCTGGCCCGGCCGGCGTCTGGTGCTGGTGTTCCAACCCCACCGCTACAGCCGCACCCGGGACGCCTTCGAGGACTTCGTACAGGTCCTCTCCAGCGCCGACCGGCTGATCCTGGGCGAGGTCTATGGGGCGGGCGAGACGCCTGTCCCCGGCGCCGACGGGCGGGCCCTGAGCCGCGCCATCCGCGCCCGGGGGCGGATCGAACCGGTGTTCGACGCCTCCCTCGCCGACCTGCCCGGGCTGCTCGACCCCCTGATCGAGGACGGCGATCTGGTCCTCACCCTGGGCGCCGGAGACATCGGCCGGGCGGCGGCGCGGCTGGTCGCGCGCTGGCAACCCGGAGAGACGCCATGACGCCCCGACGCACCCGCCATCTGCGCATGGGTTGCGGCGAGACGCTCAGGCCCCTGCCCCAGCGCGCCAAGGCCCCACCGCCGCCACCCCCCCGTCCGCTCCCTGGAGAACGCCCGCGATGAGCGCCGCGACCGCCCTGAGACTGCCCCCGGTGCGCGGGGAACTACGCCCCGACGAGCCCCTGGCCCGCCATACCACCTGGCGGGTGGGTGGCCCGGCGCGCTGGTTCCTGCGCCCCGCCGACCGCGCGGACCTCGCCACCCTGATGGCCGCCCTGCCCCACGACACCCCCCTCCTCTGGCTCGGCCTGGGCAGCAACCTGCTGGTGCGCGACGGTGGCTTCGCGGGGCTGGTGGTGGCCACCCGCGGTCGCCTCGACGCCATCGAGATGCACGGCCCGCGCCGTCTCTACGCCGAGGCGGGGACCCCCTGCGCCCTGGTGGCCCGTTTCGCCGCCCGCCAGGGCCTGACGGGGGCCGAATTCCTGGCCGGGATCCCCGGCACCCTGGGCGGGGCCCTGGCCATGAACGCCGGGGCCTTCGGCGGTACCATCTGGCCCCTGGTGCGGGGCGTGGAGACCCTGGACCGCCGCGGGCGCAGCCATGCGCGGACCCCCGCGGACTACGCCGTGGGCTACCGTTCGGTACAGGGCCCCGCCGGGGAATGGTTCCTGGCGGCCGAACTGGAACTCCAGCCCGGCGACGTCCGGTCCGCCCAGGGGCGCATCCGCGAACTCCTGGAACGGCGCGCCGCCACCCAACCCACCGCCGAGGCCAGTTGCGGCTCGGTGTTCCGCAACCCCCCCGGAGACCATGCCGCCCGCCTCATCGAGGCCGCCGGGCTCAAGGGCCTGCGGCAGGGCGGCGCCCAGGTCTCGCCGCGTCACGCCAACTTCATCGTCAACCGCGGCGGGGCCACGGCGGCCGACATCGAGGCCCTCATCGAGACGGTGCGCGAACGGGTGGCCAGGGCCTTCGGAATCGACTTGCAGACCGAGGTCCGGATCGTCGGGGAGGCCCGCCATGAAGGCTGAGACCTATGGCAAGGTGGCGGTATTGCTGGGCGGCCGCTCGGCCGAGCGGGAGATCTCCTTGCAGAGCGGCACGGCGGTCCTCGCCGCCCTCCGCCGCCGCGGCCTGGACGCCCACCCCTTCGATCCGGCCGAGCGCCCCTTGCCGGCCCTCCTGGAGGAGGGTTTCGCGCGCGCCTTCATCGCCCTGCACGGGCGGGGCGGCGAAGATGGCCTCCTTCAGGGCGCCCTGGAGGCACTGGGCCTGCCCTATACCGGCAGCGGCGTCCTGGGCTCGGCCCTGGGCATGGACAAGTACCGCTGCAAGCTGCTCTGGCGCGGCCTCGGCCTGCCCACCCCGGAGTGGGTGCTCCTGAGGGAGGAGGCCGACCTCGAACGGGCCGCCGCCCTCGGCTTCCCCCTCATGGTCAAGCCGGCCCACGAGGGCTCCAGCATCGGCATGGCCCGGGCCGACGACCGCACCGCCCTGGAGGCGGCCTGGCGGGCCGCGCAGTCCTACGATGGCCTGATCCTGGCCGAACGCTGGATCCAGGGCGGTGAATACACCTGCGCCCTCCTCGCTGACCGCGCCCTGCCCCTGATCCGCCTGGAGACCCCGCACGGCTTCTACGACTACGCCGCCAAGTACCAGGCCGGGGACACCCGTTATCTGTGCCCGTGCGGGCTCCCCCCGGAGCGTGAACGGGCCTTTCAGGCCCTCGCCCTGGCGGCCTTCGCCGGCGTCGGGGCCTCGGGCTGGGGGCGGGTGGACCTGCTCACCGACGCCCGCGGCGAGCCCTGGCTCCTGGAGGTGAACACGGTCCCGGGAATGACCTCCCACAGCCTGGTCCCCATGGCCGCCCGGGCCGCCGGCCTGGCCTTCGACGATCTGGTGGAGGCCATCCTGGCCGAGACCCTGGAGGAGAGACCATGAAGCCCGCGGCCTTCCTGCGCCGCAAGCGGGGCCCGATCCTGTTCCTGGCCCTGGCCGGGGGCCTGGCCTGGGGGAGCGCGCGCCTGCTCGATCCCCTGTACGTGCCGGTGAGCCGGGTGCGCGTGGAGAGCCACCTCGACCGCCTGGACACGGCGGAGGTGAAGGCGGCCCTGGACCCGCTCCTGGGCCGGGGCTTCTTCGCCCTCGACCTGGAACGGGTGCGGGCCGCCATCCAGGCCCTGCCCTGGGTGGCCGAGGTACGCCTGCGCCGAGTCTGGCCCCGGACCCTGGTGGTGAGGGTGCGCGAACGCCGGGCCTTCGCCCGCTGGGGCGATGCGGCCCTGGTCACGGCCAACGGCGAGGTCTTCCAACCCCGCCGGGCCAGCATTCCCCACGGACTGCCCCGGCTCGACGGCCCCCCCGGCAGCGCCCCGCTGGTGGTGGCCGCCTACCAGGGCCTGGCCCGGCGCCTGGCGGAGAAGGCGTTGCGACTGACGGCCCTGCAACGCAGCCCACGCGGCGCCTGGAGCGCGCGCCTCGGCGACGGCACCCGCATCGAACTGGGGGCCGAAGCACTGGAGGCCCGCCTGGAGCGCCTGTTGAATCATCTGGACGCGATCCGCGCCGGGGGCCGCCCCGCGCGGATCGACCTGCGCTACGCCGCCGGCTTCGCCGTGGCCTGGCATCCCCCTGACCCTGAAAACCACAGCCAATGACCAAGAGAACAGACAAGGACCTGGTGGTGGCGCTGGACATCGGCACCCACAAGATCGCCTGCCTGGTGGCGGAACGCCGCCCGGAAGGCGGGCTCGAGATCGTCGGTCTCGGGCGCAGCCCCTCGCGCGGCCTCAAGCGTGGGGTGGTGGTGAACATCGAGTCCACCGTCCAGTCCATCCAACGCGCGGTGGAAGAGGCCGAACTCATGGCCAACTGCGAGATCCAGTCGGTGACCGCGGGGATCGCCGGCAGCCACCTGCGCAGCCTCAACTCCCACGGCATCGTGGCCATCAAGAACCGCGAGGTGGCCCAGGACGACCTGGACCGGGTGATCGACGCCGCCCGGGCCGTGGCCATTCCCGCCGACCAGACCATCCTCCACATCCTCCCCCAGGAGTTCATCATCGACGGTCAGGACGGCATCCGCGAACCCATCGGCATGAGCGGAGTGCGCCTGGAGGCCCGGGTGCACATGGTGGTGGGCGCGGTGAGCGCCACCCAGAACGTCCGCAAGTGCATCCGCCGCTGCGGCCTGGAGGTGGACGACCTGGTGGCCAACCAGGTGGCCTCCGCCCAGGCGGTGCTGGAAGACGACGAGAAGGAACTGGGCGTCTGCCTGGTGGATATCGGCGGCGGCACCACCGACCTGGCGGTCTTCACCGGTGGCTCCATCCGCCACACCGCGGTGATCCCCATCGCCGGCGATCAGGTCACCAACGACATCGCCGTGGCCCTGCGCACCCCCCCTCAACACGCCGAAGAGATCAAGACCCGCTATGCCTGCGCCCTCACCCAGCTCGCCGGCAGCGACGAGACCATCGAGGTGCCCAGCATCGGCGAACGCCCCCCCCGCCAACTCAGCCGCCAGACCCTGGCCGAGGTGGTGCAGCCGCGTTATGCCGAACTGCTCGGCCTGATCCAATCGGAAATCAGGCGTAGCGGCTACGAAGACCTGGTGGCGGGTGGGGTGGTGCTCAGCGGCGGCAGCGCCCGTATGGAGGGCTTGGTGGACCTCGCCGAGGAGGTGTTCCACATGCCCGTGCGCCCGGGCCTGCCGGAAGGCGTCGCGGGCCTCGGCGACGAGCTGCGCGATCCCATCTACGCCACCGGGGTGGGCCTGCTGCTGTTCGCCGAAGGCCGTCACGGCGACAGCGACCGGGGGACCGGCGGCAGCGGCCTGTGGCGGCGGTTCAGGGACTGGTTCCAGGGCCATTTCTGATGCGTATTTTCCTGACAAAGTTCCTTACAGATCAGAGAGGCGCGGGCCTCTTCGACCGACAATCACGGATCGGCGTCCCCGCGGATGCCATCCCTTCCAGGCGAGACGATAACGAGCGGCAATCAGAGGAGAAAAGCCATGTTTGAATTAGCGGACACCCCCACCCAGCATGCGGTCATCAAGGTCATCGGCGTCGGCGGAGGCGGCGGCAATGCGGTCAATCACATGGTGGAGCAGGGCGTCGAAGGGGTCGAATTCATTTGCGCGAACACCGACTGTCAGGACCTCAAGCGATCCTCCTGCAAATCCACCCTGCAGATCGGTGCCGAGGTCACCAAGGGCCTGGGCGCGGGTGCCAACCCCGAGATCGGACGCAAGGCCGCCGAGGAGGACCGCGACAACCTCAAAGAGGCCCTGGAGGGCAGCGACATGGTGTTCATCACCGCCGGCATGGGCGGCGGCACCGGTACCGGCGCCGCGCCGGTGGTGGCCCAGACCGCCAAGGAGATGGGCATCCTCACCGTGGCCGTGGTCACCAAGCCCTTCCCCTTCGAGGGCCCCAAGCGCATGAAGGTGGCCCTGGACGGGATCGATGAGCTGGCCAAGCACGTGGACTCCCTCATCACCATCCCCAACGAAAAGCTGCTCGCGGTACTGGGCAAGGAGATGACCCTGCTGTCGGCCTTCGCTGCGGCCAACGATGTGCTCCTCAACGCCACGCAGGGCATCGCCGAACTCATCACCCGGCCCGGCATCATCAACGTGGACTTCGCCGACGTGCGCACGGTGATGCAGGAGATGGGCATGGCGATGATGGGTACCGGTCGCGCCAGCGGCCCGGACCGTGCCCGCGAGGCCGCCGAGGCCGCCATCAAGAGCCCCCTGCTGGAGGACATCAAGCTGGCCGGGGCACGCGGTGTCCTGGTCAACATCACCGCCGGCCCCAACCTCTCCATCGGCGAATTCGACGAAGTAGGCAACACGGTGCGCGACTTCGCCGACGAAGAGGCCACCATCGTGGTGGGTACGTCCATCGACATGGACCTGGACGAGGAATTGCATGTCACCGTTGTGGCCACCGGCCTGCCCCTGGACGCGCGCGGCCGTATGCGTGAGCCGCAGGAGCCCGAACTCACCCTGGTCTCCAGCCAGCCGGTGGAGAACGCCGCACCCAACTACCGCGAATACGAACGCCCCACGGTGACCCGCCAGGGGGGGGCGGCGGCGGCTGCTGTGGCCACCGCACCCCTTTCCGGCCAGGAGGCCGAGGCCGATTACGCCGAATTCGACGTGCCGGCCTTCTTGCGCAAACAGGTCGATTGAAGTCTCCGCTGATGCGGCAAGGGACTCCGCATCAGCTTTATTTCACCATCCATGGCTTGAAATTACGGGACGTTCCTGGTAAATATGCGGGAAATCCCTAGGTTTCGATCCTGGATCACCCAGGATACGGGGATGCGAATACCGGCGTGCCGACGATCTTGGGGCCCCCAGTTGGGTGCCGGGCCGCGGCCGGACGGGGTCCTGTGTGCAATAAGCGGGAGACCTCATGATAAGACAGCGCACGCTGAAGAACGTGATTCGCGCCACCGGCGTCGGTCTGCACAGTGGGAAGAAGGTCTATCTGGCGTTACGCCCGGCGCCGGCCGACACCGGCATCCGTTTTCGCCGGGTCGACCTGACCCCCGCGGTGGAGATCAGGGCCCATCCCGACAACGTGGGAGACACGCGCCTCTCCACGACCCTGACGCAGCAGGGAACCCGCATCTCCACGGTCGAACACCTGCTCTCGGCCTTCGCCGGGCTCGGCATAGACAACGCCTACGTGGATGTCAGCGCTGAAGAGGTGCCCATCATGGACGGGAGCGCGGCCCCCTTCGTGTTCCTGATCCAGTCGGCCGGGGTCGAGGAACAGAACGCGGCCAAGCGGTTCATTCGTATCAAGCGCCGGGTGTGCGTAGAAGACGGCTCCAAATGGGCGCGCCTCGAACCCTTCGACGGCTTCAAAGTAGGGTTCAGCATCGACTTCCCCCATCCCGCCTTCACCGAACACAGCAAGACCGCCCACATCGACTTCTCCTCCACCTCCTTCGTGAAGGAGGTGAGCCGGGCGCGCACCTTCGGTTTTCTGCGTGACATCGAGCGCTTGCGCCAGAACAACCTGGCCTTGGGCGGCAGCATGGACAACGCCGTCGTGGTGGACGACTACCGGGTGCTCAACGAGGATGGATTGCGTTACGAAGACGAGTTCGTCAAGCACAAGATCCTCGACGCCATAGGCGATCTCTACCTGCTCGGTCACACCTTGATCGGCGCCTTCACCGGCCACAAGTCGGGGCACGCCTTGAACAACCACCTCCTGCGCACTCTCCTGGCCGATCGCTCCGCCTGGGAAGAGGTCACCTTCGACCGTACGGAGCAGGCGCCGATATCCTACATGCGGCCGGTGACGGCCGGGTTCTGACAGGATATCGAAAGAGTCCTTCCCTGGACTCTTTCAACCACGAAACCGGAAAGCGTGATGCCCCGCCCCGGTTCCTTCGTTTTCGACGGCCGGCTAGGAATCGCCTTCGGGCCGGGCATGGGCCCGCAAACGACTCACCCGGGCGGCGAGGCGGGGGTCGTCGAGGATCCTGGCCAAGGCCGACAGATTCGCGAGGGCGGCCGGGCCGGGGCGGGGCAGAGGCGGCAGGGGGCGGGCCGGAGGAGCAGGGTCACCACGGGGGGTCACCTTGACCCGCACTTGGTCGATGCCTCGGATACGGCCCACCAAGGCACCGGTCTGATAGCGCAGACGGCTGGCCCAGACCGGCGACAGCGCCATCAAGGTCAGCCTCCGCCCGTGGCGCGCAACCGCGGCAAGATGGGGCGCCAGAGCGGCCGGCAACAGGGCGCGCACCTCTACCAACAGGCGCGCCTGTTCGTCCGCCTGGCTCAGCCAGCGGCCGAGTCGTCGGTTCCTGCGCAGATAGCGGCGCACCGGGAGCGGTTTCAGGGCCACAGAACGGGGTCTCCAGGGACATCAGGAATTGCCGGAAGGCACCCCGAAACATTTGGGACGCCCTGAATCCATATAGGCATGGACGTGGGAGCGGCTTCAGCGGCGATGACTCCTGCACGGAGTGGCCACGCCGAATCGCGGCGGAAGCCGTCCGCAGGAAGGCAGATTGTCGTACAGGCCATTCGTCTCTTCACTATAACAGAGGTCGATCGCATGAAACGCCCCATCAGAGTCAAGGCCCGGATGTGTTGCCATCCCCCCCGATTCCGGCCCACGCGCCTGCTGCCCACCCTTACCGCCCTGGTGTTGACGGCCGGTCTGGCGGGCTGGGGGGGCTATGAGGCGGGGCTGAGCAGCGTTCATGCCGACGGCAACCGCATCCGCCTCGCCCTGCGCGGCCTCCTCGACGCCGACCGCCGCGCCCTCGACGATGCCCGCGGTGAGGTTCAGGCGCACATCGACGCCCTCGCCCGCAAGGCGGGCGACCTGGAGGCACGGCTCTTGCGAATGGAGGCCCTGGGCAGCGATCTGGTCACCCGGGCCAAGCTGGACAGGGATGAATTCGACTTCTCCGAACCCCCGGCGCTGGGCGGCCCCGAGGACCCGGCGGGACGCTCCATCCAGGCCCCGGAACTCAATGCCGAACTCACCGCCCTGGCGCAACGCATCGCCGACCGTGAGAGCAAGCTGGATCTGCTCCAGGAACTGATGCTGGGCGACGAACTGCGCCAGCGGGGCGCCCCGTACGGCCGGCCGGTGAAGGCCGGCATCATCACCTCCGGCTACGGCTACCGCACCGATCCCTTCACGGGCAAGCGCACCTTCCACAAAGGCCTGGACTTCAGCGGCAAGCTCGGCACCGAGATCCTCGCCGCCGCGGACGGTATCGTCACCTTCGTCGGCCAGCGTTCGGGTTATGGCAACACCGTGGAGATCGCCCACGGCAACGGCTATGTGACCCGCTACGCCCACAATCGCAAGATCCTGGTACACCGGGGTGACTTCGTCCGCCAGGGACAGACCATCTCCCTCATGGGCCACAGCGGTCGCGCCACCGGCACTCACCTCCATTTCGAGGTGATCCGTGACGACAAGACCCTGGATCCGCGGCGCTTCGTGGCGTCGCGGAAGGGAAGACGCGAGACGGGCTGAGGGAGGGTCCTGCAGTCTCCTCACAGCAAGATCGCCCACACTCCCGCCAACATCAGCGCCACCGCCAGCAGGTGTCCCCTCAGGTGGCGTTCGCCGAAGCACAGGGCCCCATAGAGCACTCCGAAGACCAGGCTGGAACGTTTGACCGCGATCATGTAGGCCACTTCCACCCGCGCCAGGGCGAGGAAGTGGGTCACCACCATCAAGGCCATGAGCCCTGCCACCGCCAGCACCGCTCCCGGGCGGCGCCAGATGCGCAGCCACAGCGCCGGCTCGCGCACCCCGAAAAGCAACACCGTGCCTGTCCCCACGACCACGAAGTAGAGCACCCCGAACGCCAACGGATCCGTATACCCCATCGCCTTCTTGCTCAGGGCGGCGGTGACGCTGTAGATCAGGGCCGCGCCCAGCATGAGGCGGGCTCCCGGCTCGTGGAGGATGGCGGCGAAGGGCCGCAGCCAGGTCCGCCAATCGGCGCCTTCGGCCTCGTCGGCATTGAGCAGCCAGCCACCCACGGCCACCAGGAGTATCCCCACCACTCCCTTCCCAGTGACGGTCTCACCCAGAAACAACCAGCCGGTGAGGATCGTCAACACCGGCGTAAAGGCCAGATAGGGCAGGGTCAAGGCCAGGGGATGGTCGCGGATGGCCCTCATGTAGAGCAGCATCGCCCCGATCTCCAAGGGCGTGAGCAGGGCCAGCCATCCCCAGAAGGGGGCCGGTTGGGCGCCCGGTGGCCAGAGCGCCAGCAGGGGTGCAAGCAGCAGTCCGGCGAGGCCGAAGCGCACCAGCACCAGCTCGCGCGCGCGGTATCCCTGGAGCCAGGCCTTGGCCGCCGCATCGGAACTGGCCAGAGCGAAGGCGCACAGCAGGGTCAGCGGCAGCCAACCGCTCACTTGCGGGGCAGATTGAAACGCCGCCGCCGTTCCCACAGGGCCTTCCGGCTGATGCCCAGGCGTTGCGCCAGCTCGGTCTCGGTCATCTCATCCTCGTGGGCGAGCACGAATTGGCGAAAGTACTCCTCCAGCGACCACTCCACCTCGGGCCCAGGGCGCCGCCGCACCTCGCCGAGAGAGAGGAGATCGGCGCACAGCGGCCCGTCGTCGCCCAGGATCACGGCCCGTTCGAGGGCATTCTCCAGCTCCCGCACGTTGCCCGGCCAGGAGTAGGCGCGGATGGCGGCCTCGGCCGCGGGGCCGAGGGACACCAACGGCCGGTCCAGACGCCGACAGACCTTCTTCAGCAGAAAGCGGGCGAGGGAGAGGATGTCTTCGCCCCGCTCACGCAGGGGCGGGAGGACGATCTCCACGACCCGCAGACGGAAATAGAGGTCACTGCGAAAGCGCCCGGTCTGGACCTCGGCCTTGAGGTCGCGGTTGGTGGCCGCGAGAATGCGCACATCCACCGCCCGTGGCCGATTGGCCCCCAGGCGCTGGACCTCGCGCTCCTGCAGCATGCGCAACAGGCGGACCTGGACCGCCGCCGGCAGGTCACCCACCTCGTCCAGGAACAGGGTCCCCCCATCGGCGCTCTCCACCAGACCGGTGCGGGAACGGTCCGCGCCGGTGAAGGCGCCCTTCTCGTGCCCAAACAGCTCCGACTCGATCAGGCCCTCGGGGATACTGGCGCAATTCACCGCCACGAAGGGGCCGTCGTTGCGTCTGCTGTGGGCGTGCAAGGCCCGCGCCACCAACTCCTTGCCGGTGCCCGACTCACCCAGGATCAGGACCGTCGAGTCGGTGGGCGCGACCCGGCGAATGGCCTCACCCACACTCTGCATGGCGGGACAATCTCCCACCATACCGTCCACCGGCCAGGTTCGCGAAGACTCCTCGGCGAGCTGGCGTTCGCGCCGCTGCCGCGCCCGTTCGCGCAGGATGCGCTCCACCTGCAGGACCAGTTCGTCGTGATCGAACGGCTTGGCGATATAGTCCACGGCGCCCTGTTTCATGGCCTCCACGGCCGAACGCACGCTGGCGTAACTGGTCATGATGAGCACCGGCAGACCCGGGGCGAGGCGCAGCACCTCGGTCCCCGGGGCCCCGGGGAGGCGGAGATCGGCGATGACCAGATCACAGGCGTCGAGCACCCCGCGACTACGGGCCTGTTCCACCGAATCCACCCCCTTGGGAGAGAATCCGCGGCGCTCCAGGAGGCGCACCAAGGCGTCGCGAATCACCGCCTCGTCCTCGATGATGAGGATACGCTTCATGAACGGTCTTCCATTGCAGAAATTGCCCAAATTGCACCTTGGAGACGTGGGATGCAAGGGGCTATGAAAGGGCCCATCGATACCGATCGCAAGCGGATGAGACGACGGGACGTTTCCTATTTAAAGCGGACGGGAAATAGAGGAAAATGAAATTCCTTGCCACAGCCCGCGTGGACTTCCAGTGCCCCAATCCATTGTCTACGAACACCCTTTGCATGAACGCATCCGTACCTTTCTGCGTCTGGAGCATCTCTACCAGGGGTTCGAGTACTTCCTCGCCGGAGACGACCCCTGGGCGAGCCGCGCTACGGTCGGGATCCTGCTGGAAATGCTCGCCATCACCGCCCGCGCCGACGTCAAGAGCGATATTCTAAAAGAATTGGACCGCAATCTCGGTCTGCTCAGGCGCCTGAGCCGCCAGCCCGGAGTGGACATGACCACCCTCAGCCGGATCCTCGAGGAACTGGAGCGGACCTCCGCCGAGATCTACGACATCACAGGTCAACTGGGCCACGCCGCCCGTGAAGACGAGTTTCTCAAGGCCATTGCCCAACGTGCCAGCATCCCAGGCGGTACCTGTAGCTTCGATCTGCCCCAATATCACCAATGGTTGAGCCAACCGCATGCATCGCGCCGGCAACAGCTGGAGAAATGGACATACGACCTCAAGCCCGTCGGCGAGGCCGTCGGCCTGTTGCTGTCCCTCGTGCGCGGCAGCAGCGAACCCATGCCCACCACCGCCAAAGAGGGTTTCTTCCAGGATGCCATGGATACCCAGGCCCCGATCCAGATGTTGCGCATCGTCCTCGACGGAGGGAGTGACCTGTACCCCGAGGTGAGCGGTCACAAACATCGATTCAGCATCCGCTTTCTCCAGGCCGGGCCCGCGGGACGTCCCATCAAGACCGAGAGGGACGTGGATTTCCAGCTCACCCGTTGTGTCATCTGATGGCCAGGACGGCACGCCGGGTCAGGTGCCCTACCTGCGGCGGGGCGGTGGACTGGACCCCGGAATCCCCTTGGCGGCCTTTTTGCAGCAAGCGCTGCAAGCTCATCGACCTGGGCGCATGGTTGGCCGAAGAGCACCGCCTGTCCGCGCCGGCGGAGGAAGGCTTTGGGCATACCGGGCCTTCCGATCAGCGTGCCCCGCAACCATCGGACGACTGACGAAGAACAGGAGTCCGAGGAGACCGCATCCTTCCCCTCCGGCGGCGACCCCCCCGCCCCAGGTGTTCTGCCGGACGCCGATTAGGCAAATCACCCCCGCCCCGGATATAATATCAAACCTGTTGGAATCCGGCCCAAATCCATGCACCTCACCCTGCTCAAATGCAAGCTGCATCGTGCCTGTGTGACCCACTCGGAGTTGGACTACGAGGGCTCCTGCGCCATCGACGCCGATCTCATGGCCCGCGCCGGGCTGCGTGAATACGAGCAGATCCAGATCTACGACGTCAGCAACGGCGAACGCTTCACCACCTATGCCATTCGCGCCGAGGCCGGCTCGCGGGTGATCTCCGTCAATGGTGCCGCCGCCCACAAGGCGCGACCTGGAGACCGGGTCATCATCTGTGCCTATGCGGCCATGGAAGAGACCGAAGCGGCCCGTTTCGAACCCACCCTGGTCTATCTCGACGAGCACAACCGGGTGCAACGGATCGGCCATCACATTCCCGCCCAGGCCGCTTGAGGGCAGACGCCGCGACTCAGGAATGGAAGCCGAAACAGACCCCTCTGCTTCTGCTGCCGGTGACGCCAATGAACCGGCGATGGACCCACCGGCATATCCGGCTCACGCGCGACTCGAGGCGATCGCCAAGGAGCTGCATCGCGTGCCGCATTGGGTGGTTGCCCCGCAAGCCCGTAGATACGTGAATATTTCCGTCCTTCGGTCCGTAAACGGCACTTCCCTGTGCCACTCCCCGCTACTGCGACCCCCCCCGGTCACGGCCGCCGAAGAAGAACGCCCGCCGCAACATGGGCCGTAGTTCCTCCTCCAATACCTGGTAGCTGAAACAACGCTCGGCGACCTGATAGTTGTGCTCCACCATGGACTGACGCCGCCCGGGCCGGTTGAACAGTCCCTCCACCGCCTCCAGGGTGCCCTGGGTGAGATAGTCGTCGAAGGTGATCACCCGAAACCCACAGGGTTCGATGTCGCTGCGAAAGATGGGATAACGCTTGCAGACCACGGGCTGGCGATAGTAGACGGCCTCCAGGAAGGCGTTGCCGAAGCCCTCGTTCTCTGAAGGATAGGTCACCAGATCGGCGGCCATGTAGGCATCCTCCAGGGTGAACAGGGGCCGGCCGTCGGCCCCCGTGCCACGCCGCTCGGCAATCCAGGGCGTGGCGTAGACGAGGTCCACGCCCATGAGATCGGAGAACAGGCCGAGGAAATGGGCATAGCTCGCGCCTTCATCGCCGGCGCGGTGGGTGATGACCAGCCTCGCTCCGCGGTCCTTCAGGCGTCGGGCCAGCTCCACCGCGTGCTCGATCCCCTTGCGCGCCACCACCCGGGTGGGTTGCAGAATGAGCAGATCGCCCTCGCCTATGCCAAGGGCCCGGCGCAACTCCTGGGCATAGGCATCCGGCGGGGATGGGGGATGGCCGAAGTCCATGACGTTGGGCACCACCCGACAGTGAAGGCCGGTGCGCCGGGCAAACTCCTCGGCCGCGACCCGGTTGATGGTCACGTGTTGGATGGAACCCAGGGCCGGGGGAAAGGCATAGCGCAGATAGTCTTCCACACAACTCGACTGGAATCGCGCCCGCTCCCAGTGGAAGTCGTGATGGTGGGCGATGCAACCCAACCGGGTCTCCTGAAGGACCTGCACCAGGGCGAGCCCCAAGGGGATATGCATGGGGATGGTGAGGGCGTTCTCCACGATCACCGCGTCGGCACCCAGATCGCCGAGGGCCTCGCGCAGGTGCCCCCGCAGGCGCCGGGCCCACCGCTCGATGTCCTCGGTGAGGGCGGGAGGCCGCGGCCCTGGACGGAAGGCCCGAACGCCGATATCGGCGATCTCGTCATGTTGAAAGTGGGCGCCCTCGATCACCGCGCTGTCCGCCGCAGGCCGGTCGCATTCGCCGGCGACGTAGCGGCATTCGATCCCCAGGCCTTCCAGGACCCGGGCCCACTTGGCAATCTCCAGAGAGACCCCGTCGGTCCCCGCGATGCGCGTGGAGACGAACGCAATCCGCTTGCCTTCGAACATCTGCGCCCTTTCCGGCATCTGTTGCCCCCCTTCCTGCATATAATGAAGGTGTGATATAAAGGTTTTTTATCCAAGCCCAACGAGTCGAAGCGCCCCATGGCCGACCGCAGACTTCAAGTCTTTCACACCGTAGCCCGCCTGCTCAGTTTCACCAAGGCCGCCGAGGCCCTGCACATGACCCAGCCGGCGGTGACCTTTCAGGTCCGCCAGCTCGAAGAATACTTCAATACCCGCCTGTTCGACCGCACCCACAACCGCATCAGCCTCACCGAGGCGGGACAGCTCGTATTCGGTTACGCGGACAAGATCTTTCAGCTCTATGGGGAGATGGAGAACGACATCCGCGAACTCACCGGCGAGGTCTCCGGTGCCCTCACCCTGGGCGCCAGCACCACCATCGCCGAATACATGCTGCCCACGTTGCTGGGCCGCTTCAGGAAGCGCTATCCCGAGATCGTGATTCATCTCAAGGTATCCAATACCGAGGGCGTGGTCTCCATGGTGGAGAACAACACCATCGACCTGGGTATCGTGGAGGCCCCGGTGAGCAACAAGAACCTGGTGGTGGAGAGCTGTCGGGAGGACAGTCTGGTGGCCATAATGCCCCCGAACCACCCCCTGTCCGGAGAGGGCACCATCCACATCGCGCAGTTGCTGGAATACCCCTTCATCTGCCGCGAGGAAGGCTCCGGCACGCGCGAGGTCATCAACGAGTACATGGGGCGCATGGAGGGCTGCCAGCCCGGACTCAACATTGCCATGGAGTTGGGCAGTCCGGAGGCCGTGAAAGGCGCAGTGGAGGCAGGCATGGGGGTCTCTCTGGTATCCTCTGCTACCATTCAGAAGGAACTCAAACTGGGCACCCTGGTGGCGGTGGCGCTGGATCCACCCCTCACGCGCCCCTTCTCCTTCGTCCATCAGAAGCAGAAGTTCAGAATACGGGTCATGGAGGAACTCCTTGCCTTTGCCCACGACTATTGCGAGACCCACCCCTCGGTCGAATCCATATCCGCTTGAAGCCATGCCGCCCCCAGTCCACACAGACAGTGACAGCGAAGGCCTGATGGCCCTCTATCGACGACTCGATACGGCCGACCGCGCCACCCTCACGGCCTTTGCCGAATTCCTCGCCAGCCGCACCCGGGCGTCGTCCCCAACGCCGCCGCAGAGACCGGAGGCCCCCCGGACACACCCCCGCCCTCCCGAGGAATCCGTGGTGGCTGCCATCCGCAGGCTCTCGGACAGTTATTTCATGCTCGAACGCGATACCCTGCTGCACGACACCGCGGCCCTGATGAACGCCCACGTGCTCCAGGGCCGCCCCGCGCCGGCGGTGATCGACGACCTGGAGGCCCTGTTCGCGGAACGCTATGCCCGCTACCGCGCGCGCTTCGGGGACTGACGCCATGGATATCGTCGCGGCCTGGTTCAAGCGCTATTTTTCAGACCCTCAGGTGGTCTTCCTGGCCCTGTTCCTGGTGGTCAGCTTCGCCGTCGTGCTCACCCTGGGCGACATGCTCATGCCGGTGTTGGCGAGCGTCGTCATCGCCTATCTCCTGGAGGGCCTGGTGAAGTGGCTCGAACGTCTGGGGCTGCCCCGCCTGGCGGCGGTGATCCTGGTGTTTGGCGCCTTCCTCACCTTCGTCACCCTGATCCTGTTCGGCATCCTGCCCTTGGTCTCACGGCAGGTGACGGAATTGGTGCAACAGCTGCCGGACATGCTCGGGCGCGGCCAGAAGGCCCTGATGCAGCTGCCCGAGCGCTACCCCGAGCTGCTCACCGCCGCCCAGGTGCAGGACATCATCGGCAGTATTCGCACCGAACTCGCCAACTTCGGCCAACAGGTGTTGTCCATTTCCCTGGCCTCGGTGATGGGTATCATCACGGTCCTGGTCTACCTGGTGCTCATGCCCTTGCTGGTGTTCTTCTTTCTGAAGGACAAGGACGTCATCATCGGTTGGTTCAAGGGCATGCTGCCCCAGCACCGGCGTATCGCCACCCGGGTGTGGCAGGAAGTGGACCGCCAGCTGGCCAACTACGTGCGTGGCAAGTTCTGGGAGATCCTGGTGGTGTGGGCGGCCTGTTATGCCGCCTTCAGCGCCTTCTCGTTGCGCTACGCCATGCTCCTGGCGGTGCTGGTGGGCCTCTCGGTGATCATCCCCTACATCGGCGCCACCGTCGTCACCATCCCGGTGTTGCTCATCGCCTGGTTTCAGTTCGGCTGGACCCAGGACCTGGCCTGGCTCGCGGCCGCCTACTTCGTCATCCAGGCCCTGGACGGCAACCTCCTGGTGCCCCTGCTGTTTTCCGAAGTCGTGAATCTGCATCCGGTCGCCATCATCGTGGCGATCCTGTTCTTCGGTGGCCTCTGGGGCTTTTGGGGGGTCTTCTTCGCCATTCCCCTGGCCACCCTGGTACAGGCGGTGATCTCCGCCTGGCCACGGAGGGAGCACGAGAAGAACACCGCGGTCGCCTGACGGCAGCCGCGGCGCGGGAATCAAGACGCCTTCTTGGTGCTCATCCCAAACAGGGTGTAGGCGGGGCACCAACTCACCAGACCGGTGAGCAAGGGGATGAGGCCCACGGCGCCCCACCAGTTCTGGGCCCACCAGCCCCAACCGATCAGAGCCAGGCCCACCAGGATGCGCAGGATGCGGTCAATGCCGCCAACGTTCGTTTTCATGATCGTCTCTCCATTTCTTTGGTTGTCGGGACAAGGGTTCGTCACTCCATGAGCCGTCAGCATAGAGACATCGGGCCGACTTGTCTGTGATTAAGTCACCGAGACCCTTGCGCCAGAGGAAGAAAGGGGTCTCGATGTCCGAGACCACCCGATGCGATGCCGCGCCGGCGTGACCGCGCAGGCCCCGCCGGCGATCACGGACCTCACTCGCCCTTGCCACCCTCCATACGCAACAGGAGATCGTTGAGGCGGTGCACGAAGTCGGCCGGGTCTTCGAGCTGGCGCCCCT
>Ga0256841_1000197_pt1 | contig 66601 bp, 53 predicted proteins | sample 356308metaG_FD_185971 | JGI IMG/M metagenome (GOLD analysis project Ga0256841, IMG submission 185971) | Hydrothermal vent microbial communities from Mid Atlantic Ridge, Atlantic Ocean - 356-308 | ecosystem: Environmental > Aquatic > Marine > Hydrothermal vents | place: Atlantic Ocean: Mid... | reverse complement strand
CGGCGCTCGTAGCCGTCAACTGGCTTCTGTACATCTGGGCCGTAAACAACAACTACCTGCTGCAGGCCAGCCTGGGATACTACATCAACCCGTTGGTCAACGTGGTGCTGGGCATGCTGATTCTCAGGGAACGCCTGCGTCTCCCGCAGGCAGCGGCGGTTTTGGTGGCCGCCGGGGCTGTTTTGTATCTCACCATTTCGTACGGCCGCTTCCCCTGGATCGCACTGGCACTGGCGTTGAGCTTCGGGTTTTACGGCCTCATCCGCAAAGTGGCGCCGGTCAGCGCCCTGGTGGGGCTTACCGTGGAAACGCTGTTGCTGTCGCTGCCGGCCGGAGTCTACCTCATTCATGGATACCTCCATCAAACCGGTTTCATCTTCAGAGCGGCAACCCATCTGAACCTGCTGCTGATGGGCACTTCCCTTCTAACGGCCGTACCGCTGCTGCTGTTTACCATCGGTGCGCGGCGCATCCACCTTTCCACGCTGGGGTTGATGCAGTACATCGCGCCTTCCGGCATGTTCCTCCTGGCCGTACTTTACTATGGCGAACCGTTTGCCCGCACGCAGCTGTGGACCTTCGTTTTCATCTGGAGTGCGCTGGCCATTTACTCCACCGATGCCCTGTGGACCTACCGCCGGGCGGAAAGCGCCCGCCATGAACCTTGAACTGCGAATCGTACAAACCATCGACGACCTGATCAGGGCCCATGCGGTACGGGCCATTGTCTTCTGCTCCGGGCAGCACGTCCCCTATGCGCTCGAACACGACACCCATGACGTAAGCTGCATGCACATCCTGGGCACAATCGCGGGCGAACCGGCGGCGGCCGGACGCTTGCGTTTTGTCCATGAATATGCCAAGCTTGAGCGTATCGCGGTGCGCAGGCGTTTCCGCGGCAAAGGCTTCGGGCACCGCTTGACCGATTTTATGGTGGCAACCGCCGGCGAACTGGGTTTTTTGCACTGCCGCCTGCACGCTCAGGCACATCTGCAGGATTTTTATGCCGGCCATGGATTCCATGTTGTCGGCAGACCCTTTGCAGAAGCCGGCATGCCGCACGTCCTGATGGTCCGTCAAGCCAAGTAACCCAAGGAATATAATTACGAATCATGAATTATGAACCACGAATCAAAGAACCCCGTAAAAGCAAGTTGGTGGATAGGGAGTGCGAAGGATCGGAGCAGGGGGTCGGGTGTGTGGGGGAACTGCATTGTGGGCATGGATTCCTCCGCGCAACGCCGTAATACCCTGTCTTCGAGCGCCTAAAACCAAAGAGCCTTCAGCCCGTGAAATTGGCCCGTTCAACTCCCCAGGTCATGCGGGCAGATGAGGCCTCCGTAACCAGGATCCTCAATGGCCGCCCACAAGTACTGTACTGTGCCTGTGAACCCGATAACCCAGGAAGCCCAAGCGCAGCAAAAGGAGGGGGGAAGGAAAATGAAAAAGCTGATCAATGATGCGCAAGATGTGGTCAAAGAATCCCTGGCCGGTTTTGCAGCCGCCCACGCCGACCTGGTGCGCGTGCATTTCGACCCCGATTATGTGGTACGCGCCGACGCGCCCGTGTCGGGCAAGGTGGCCGTCATCTCGGGCGGCGGCAGCGGCCACGAGCCGCTGCACGCCGGCTTTGTGGGGGCGGGTATGCTGGATGCGGCCTGTCCGGGACAGGTGTTCACCTCGCCGACACCGGACCAGATGGAAGCGGCCACCAAAGCCGTCGACGGCGGTGCCGGTGTGTTGCACATCGTCAAGAACTACACCGGTGATGTGATGAACTTTGAAATGGCCGCCGAACTGTGCCAGGCCGAAGGCATCGACGTCGCCAGCGTCGTTATCAACGACGACGTGGCCGTGCAGGACAGCCTATACACGGCCGGCCGGCGCGGCGTGGGCACCACGGTGCTGGCCGAAAAAATCTGCGGCGCGGCCGCGGAAAAGGGTATGGACCTGAAAACCATCGCCGACCTGTGCCGCAGGGTCAACGCCAACGGCCGCTCCATGGGCATGGCGCTGACTTCCTGCACCGTGCCCGCCGCCGGCAAACCGACCTTCGACATCGGCGACGATGAGATGGAGATCGGCATCGGCATCCATGGCGAACCGGGCCGCGAGAGGAAACCGCTGGCTTCCGCGCGCGAGATCATCGCGGGTATGGCCCGGGCGGTCATCTCCGATCTGCCCTTCAAAAACGGCGACACGGTCATCGCCATGCTCAACGGCATGGGCGGCACACCGCTGATCGAACTGTACCTGGCCTACAACGAGCTGGCGGCCATCTGCAAAGCCCAGGGCATCACCATTGCCCGCCGGCTGGTAGGCAACTACATCACCTCGCTGGAGATGGCCGGCTGTTCAGTCACCCTTTTGCGGGCCGACGAACAAATGCTGGCACTCTGGGACGCACCGGTGCTCACCGCCGGTATGCGATGGGGGATTTAAAGCCATGCTGCACGCCGACGATCTGCTCGCCTGGATCGGCGAGTTGCACAGGGTGTACGTACAAAACAAAACCTATCTCACCGAGCTGGATGCGGCCATCGGCGACGCCGACCACGGCATCAACATGGACCGCGGCTTCAGCGCTGCGGCGGCCGGGCTTATGGAAAACACGCCCACGGACATCGCCGGTATTCTGAAAGCCGTGGCCATGGTGTTGATCAGAACCGTCGGCGGCGCTTCCGGGCCCCTTTACGGGACTTTCTTTCTGCGTGCCGCTGGTGCGTGCGCCGGCAAAGACACCCTTGCCGCAGCCGATGTGGCCGCGCTTTTCCGCGCCGGCCTGGAAGGCGTGGTACAGCGCGGCAGGGCCGCGCCGGGTGACAAGACCATGGTGGACGCCATGCAGCCGGCCATTGCGGCCATGCAGCAGGCCGTCGACAGCGGGGCGGACATCGAGGAAATGCTGCCGGCAGCGGCAGCGGCGGCCGAATCCGGCATGCGGCACACCGTTGGCCTGCTGGCCCGCAAGGGACGCGCCAGCTACCTGGGCGAACGCAGCATCGGCCACCAGGACCCCGGCGCCACGTCCTTTGGGCTGCTGATCCAGGCCGCCGTGGACACCTGGGTCAACCGGCGCAAGGCCTGACATCCGAAGCCCGCAGGCTGAAAAGCGCCATGATAACGATCACCCCCGATACGCCGCGAGCGACAGGAGGCATACGCATACCATGGTCGGTCTCGTACTGGTTTCCCACAGCCGGGCATTAGCGCAGGCCCTGGCGGAGCTGGTGCGCCAGGTGAGCGCTGCGCCGCTGCCCCTGTGTGCTGTGGGAGGTGCCGGGCCGCAGAAAAACGAGTTCGGCACCGACGCCGTCGAAATTTTCGAGGCCATCGATTCCATCTGCAGCGACGACGGCGTGGTGGTGCTGGCGGACCTGGGCAGCGCGGTGCTGGCGGCTGAAACCGCCGTTGAACTGCTGGACCCCCAACGGCAGGCCAGGGTCACGATCTGCGCCGGCCCGCTTGTCGAGGGCGCCCTGGCCGCCGGCGTACAGATCGGTCTGGGCAGCGACCGCCATACCGTCTGCCGCGAAGCGCAAAAGGCGCTGGCGCCCAAAACCCAGCACCTCGCGCCACCCGGCGAACCGCAGGCCGACACCGCTGCGCCGCCATCCGGGCCTTTTGCAGAACAGGACTGGCTGGAAATCTGCCTGCCCGTCGACGCGCCCCACGGCCTGCACGTACGGCCGGCCGCGCGTCTGGTGCAAACAGCCGCGGCTTTCGATGCCGAAGTGCGCGTCAAGAAATACGGCACCGCGAAGGCCCCGGTTTCCGCCTCCAGCCTCAACCGCATCGCCACCCTGGCGGTCCGCAAGGGGGAGCGCATCCTGGTTTCCACCCGCGGGCCGCAGGCCCAGGCGGCGCTTCAGGCCATCCGGGAGCTGATCCAGTCCTTTGCCCAGGACGGTACAGAAGCGGCTTGGTCACCCCCGCAGGATACGACGGCCGGCAAGGATGGACCCCTCCGTCAGGCGGTTGCGCTGTCCGAGGGCATCGCCGTGGGACCGCTTTTCCACTACCGCCCGGCCACACCGCGGGTCTCCCGCCAACCGGCGCAAAACCCCGCTCGGGAATGGAAAGCACTCCAACACGCCCTGGACATGACCGCGGCGGCCGTTCGCAGGCAACGCCGGGCACTGGCCGTGCGTGCCGGCGAGGCCGCGGCCGCCATCTTCGACGCCCACCTGCTGATCCTGCAGGATCCGGCCCTGATAGCGCCGGCGCGCCGCCGCATCCTGGAAGACGGCCTGTGCGCCGCCTGGGCCTGGCAGCAGAGCCTGCAGGAGACGCGGCAGGCCTATGCAGCCACCGGCGATCCTTATCTCCGGCAGCGTGCCGCAGATGTGACCGACGTGGGCAACCAGGTCCTGAACCACCTGCCTGGCCGGCCGCCGGCCGCACGCCTGGACCTGCCCCGGGCGGTGATCCTGGTTGCCGACCAGCTCACACCCACGGACACCGCCAGGCTCGATCCCGCACGCATACTGGGTGTGATCACCGCTGCCGGCGGACCCACCGACCACAGCGCCATCCTGGCCCGGGCGCTGGGCATCCCGGCCGTCAGCGGAGCGGATGCCGCGCTTTTCGACCTGCCCGACGGCACCCGCGTGGCCTTGGACGGAGCAGCCGGCCACGTGTGGATCGAGCCTGCACCGGCACTTTGCCGCGAGCTGGAAACCGGCCGCCGAAACTGGTTAGCGCGGCGCAAAAACCGCGCCCGGGCCGGCCGGCGGCCGGCGGTTACCCGCGACGGCCGGCGCGTGGCCGTGGCCGCCAACCTGGGAAACGCCTTCGAGGCCCGCACCGCTTTGGAAAACGGCGCCGAAGGCATCGGGCTGCTGCGCACCGAATTCTTATACCTCACCCGCAGCCGGCCGCCGTCGGTGGACGAGCAGATCGCCGGCCTGCAGGCAATCAGCCGCGCCATGGCAGGCAGACCCGTCTGCGTACGCACGCTGGACGTCGGCGGCGACAAGGCCCTGGCCTACCTGCAGACAACGCCCGAGGCCAACCCCTACCTGGGTGTGCGTGCCATCCGGTTGTGCCTGCGCCGGCGTGAACTGTTTGCACAACAGTTGAGCGCCGTACTGCAAGCGGCGGCAGAACACCCCCTGAAGCTCATGTTTCCGATGGTATCCACGGTGGAGGAAGTCGAGCAGGCCCGGGAAATGCTCACGGCGGTTCACCGGCGGCTGGTGCAGGAAAACAAAGCCCATGGCTGGCCGGTTCCCATCGGCATCATGGTCGAGACGCCGGCCGCCGCCCTGCTGGCGGCGCGCCTGGCCGTCAAGGTGGACTTCTTCAGCATCGGCACCAATGACCTGGTGCAGTACACGCTGGCCGCGGAACGCGGCCATCCGGACCTTGCGGCTTACGCGGATGCCCTGCAGCCTGCGGTTCTGAAACTGATCCGGCAAACCGTGCGGGCCGCCCACCGGTACGGCAAGCCGGTGGCGGTGTGCGGCGAACTGGCGGCCGATCCGGCGGCAATCCCCGTGCTCGTTGGCCTGGGAATTGATGAACTCAGCCTGGCGCCGGCGGCCATCGGCGCGGCCAAAGCCGTCATCCGCGGACTATCGTATGCGCAGGCCGTCAACCTGGCGCGCCGGCTGATAGCCGCCGACCGGGCCGCCGCAGCGCGCAAGCTGGCCACAACCTTTCTGGCCAAGCACGTCCGAAACGGATCAGCCGATGCAAAGTAACCTGTTTTCCCGGGCCTCGGATCTTTCCGCAGCTCGGTCACCCCGGCCGTTGACGGTACGGAAAAAATCCTGACGGGATTTTCCGGGTCGGATGGCTTAAAAACGGCGGGTGGACGCAGGAGCTGTCGGCGCTTTCGCACCGGCACCCGGCAGGAGGCCAGGCGCCCCCACCGGTCAGGTGCACCCGATACCGCTAAAATTGCCGGCGGCGGCCGTTCGGACGCTCAGGCGTTCATCACCTGGGCGATCTTTTGCGAAAGGGCCTGCATGTTGAACGGTTTCTGGATGAACCCGTTGCAGCCGCGCTGCAAAATCGCCCTGGCCTGGCTGTCCAGGCTGTACCCGGAAGAGAGCAGCACCTTCACCTCCGGATTGAGGGCTTTCAATTCGTCGTAAACTTCACCGCCGCCTTTATCCGGCATGACCATGTCCAGAATCACCAGATCGATCTCGTCTCTGGCGGCCGTGTAGCGCTCGATGGCCGTAGTGCCGCCATCGGCCGCAAGCACGCGGTAGTTCAATTTCGAGAGCATCTGACAGCCGACCTCCAGCACCGTTTCCTCGTCATCCACCAGCAGGACGGTCCCGCTGCCTTTTTCGATGGCTGCCGCGGGTTCGGGAGCCGTTGCGGTGCCATCTGCGGAAGCCGGCAGATAGACCCTGAAAACCGTGCCGCGATCGATGACCGAATCCACGTCGATGTACCCCCCGTGCCCCTTGATGATCCCGTACGCCGAAGCCAGCCCCAGTCCGGTGCCGCGGCCCATTTCCTTGGTGGTGAAAAAAGGATCGAAGATCCGCGCCACCGTATCGGCGTGCATACCGGTGCCCGTATCCTCCACTTCCAGCATCACGTAATCCCCCGGCTTGGGACGGTAGGGTTTGGGGCCTATCTCGCGGTGGTTCAGATTGGCGGTCTGAATGCTCAGGCGCCCGCCACCAGGCATGGCATCGCCGGCATTGACGAACAGGTTGAGCAAAACCAGCTCCAGCTGGCCCGCGTCACCCTTGATGGCAGACGGATGCGCATCGAGCTTGAGGTCCAGTTTGATCTGGCGGTGCGTCCGCGCGAAAGTTTCGGCCGTTTCGCGGATTAGTTCATTGAAATCGAAAGGTTCGATCTCATACTTTCCTTTGCGTGCATAGCCCAGCAGCTGGTTGGTCAGGCGGGCACCGTGATGAATCTGTTTTTCGATATTTCTCAGCTTCACGTGGTGCGGATGGGACTCCGGCGTGTCGAACAGCATCAGGGAAATATTGCCCAGGATCCCCATCATCAGGTTGTTGAAGTCATGCGCGATGCCGCCGGCCAGGGTGCCGATGGCCTCCATTTTCTGGGCCCTTAAAAGCTGCATCTCGAGGCTGCGGCGTTCGGAAATGTCGCGGATCATCACCAGTATGCCGGCGGGTGCACCCGCGTGGTCATCGAAGCGCGATGCACTGATGCTGACCTCCAGCAGTTTGCCGTCCCGGGTATAGCGCCTGGTCTCGAATCCCTGGCACCCCTTTCCGCTTTCGACCAGGTCCCGGATGACCGCCGCGGTACGTTCCTGCTCGGAATCGGGCACAAAGGGAATGCGGCGGCCCTCGAGTTCGGCCAACGACCAGCCGAAGAGACTGCAAAAGGCGGGGCTGATGTATTTTGTACGTCCCTGCATATCGTAAATGACGATGGCGTCGGCGGAACTGTTGAGCAGCGAGCGGTAGACTTCCTCGGCGCGTTTGGCCTCTTCGTAGAGCGCCTTGTATTTCGCCTGGCTCTCCATCAGGGCGGCTTCGGTGCACTTGGCTTCGGTGATGTCTTTCAGGCTGCCCTCGTAAAACAGAATGCGGCCGTCAGCGTCGCGCACGGCACGCGAGTAGTTCTCCACCCAGATGACACCGCCATCGTAGCGCCGCATGCGGATTTCGGCACGGTGAAAGTCCCTGGACTTTTCCATGTGCGCCTGCCAGCGTCCGCGCCCGTCATCATCGGCATAGACCTCGGTTGCATCGCAGGCCAAAAAGGTCTCGCGGTCCGGGTAGCCGAGCATCTGCACCAGTTTGGGATTGGCATCCACGATCCTGCCGTCCGGTGTGGTGCGATAGAGCCCCACCGGCATGCCGTCGAACAGGCTGTGATAGTGGCTTTCGCTTTTTTCCAGCTCCATCTGGGTACGGCGCAGTTCCGTAAGCTGCTCCTCCAGGCAGGTAACCATGGATTTGAGCTGCTGCTGCATATACAGAAATTCCTGCGCCAGGATGCCGATTTCATCTTTGCGCTGAAACATCGGCCCCTCCGTATCCACGGCCTCCCAATGGGCGGCTGCAAGATATTTGGCTGCTTTAGCGAGCTTCTCGATGGGCCGGATATAGGACAGCGCCGACCGGCTGCCCAGGAAATAAACGCAGGCAAAGGTGATCAGCAGCAGTACAATTGCAGCACCGGCAACCGCCGCGCCCCTGCGGTTGAAAAAGGTGCGGTAGGCGGCCGCGGTCTGCGCCACTTTATGGTGCATGGCATAAATCGGTTTGTAGAACTCATCGATATAGGTGGTGGCCGCCACCATCAGGGTTTTGCCCGCCGGCCTTGCGGGCACCGGTGTTATGGCCATGTATTTTTTGCGCCGCGAGCCGTCCGGTTCAAGCCAGTCGTAATAGCCGGCGGTTTCCCGGCCGGCAAGCGCCGGTTCGAAAACAGACCACCAGGACGGCAGTTTTGCGGCCAGCGCGTGCAGGTCGCGGTTGATGAGCTTGGCGTTGGGATGCACCCGCATGATGCCCGTGCCGGCCTCGTACAGGCAGGTGTAACCGCTTTCGCCGACCTTCTGCGTGGCAATGTCCCGAAAATCCGTTCTGGGCGCCAGTGATTCCACGGAAAGCCCCGGATGGGCCTGCAGGTAGATCGCCACCTCCCGGGCTACATCGCGCGCCTTGTTACGGATGATTTTCTCCCCCAGCAGCTGCAGCTCGTTTCCGGCCTCGCGCCCCAGTGCATGCATGGAGCGTTCCACGGGATCCATCCAGTAGTGCTTGGCCGCCACCGCCCCGACGGCCATGGATATCAGCAGCAACAAAAAGGGTATCAGGGAGATCCGCAGGTAGTTGCGGCCGAACTGTCGGGTCATGGAGTGGGGCGTCCGATGGGCTTCCTGATCGTTCATGGGCGCCTCGTATGCAAAAAAACGATCATTGGAATTAAATTCCCCGGTTGCCGGAACATCGATTGTGCGCGTCTGTGCGCGGGTTTTAGAAAATTCAAGCACGCGTTCTCTGTTTCGTTTTCGGCACATTGCGGACCGGACTTTACGCAAAAATCAAACTGGTCTGCCACAGGCGGGAAAAAAGCGGCGGGTGCGTTAAATGCGGGGGTTTGCACCGGCAGAAAGGCGGCACCGCCGGGCTTGTGCGTGACGGAAACGAAAGGCCGGAACAGGGCGCAAGCGGCCCGGGGCCTCACCAGGACAGGCCCGAGGTCCTTTCGACCCTGCGGGACAGGGCCGCGTTGAGCACTCTGCGGCGGCCGTAGACCACCACCCGCCGGCGTGCGCGGGTCACCGCCGTGTATACGGCTTCCCGGCTGAGCAGGCGGTGGTTTTCATCGGGGGGCAGCACCAGCAGCACGTCGTCGAACTCCGAGCCCTGGCTCTTGTGCACCGTCAAGGCGTAGCCGAATTCCCAGGCCGGCAGCTGGTCCGGCAGAAAACTGATAAATCCGCCGGCGCGTTTGAAATACACCCGGCACAGGCCGTCCGGATCGCGCAGGGCAAGCCCCACCTCCCCGTTGAAGAGCCCGCGGGCGTAATCGTTGCGCGTGACCATCACCACGGCACCGCTGAAGAGTTCTTCCGGCCCTGCGGACACCTGCTCGATGGCAAAGCTCAGCTCGGCAGCCAGCTGGCGGTTGGCCGCATTGCTGCCCAGCGCCCCGTGGCGCACCAACGCAAGAATGCGGCATCCGTCGACACTGCTGAACAGAGCGGACAGAAGCGCCCGGCCCGCTTCGCCATGCATCAGCTCCGCCGCTTTGCATCCGCCGGCCTGCAGAACAAGCTCCCGGAAACCCGGGCGTCCGTCGCGCGGCCGGAGATATTGCCAGTTCAGCCAGCCGGCCAGATCCCGGCGCCAGCGCCGATCCCCCGCATAGGCGACCCGGCACCAGCTGTCTGCCGGCATTTTCAGGGCCCGTTCAAAGGAAACGGGGTCTTTCGGCGGCACCTTGCCGCGGTTGACCGCAGCCGCAAGGGCGGCCAGTTGTTTTCCGGAGCGGTATACCCGCTCAAGCACCACCATGTGTTTGCGAAAACGCTGCCCGTGCGCGCCCTGCGGGGTCATGTGCGCAAAAACCGCACCGGCCTCCACTGAGGGCAGCTGATCCCGATCTCCCAGCAAAACGAGCTGCGTTTTTCCGGCATCCAGGGCCTCCAGAAAACGGTGCATCATGACCACGTCAACCATGGAGACTTCATCGATCACGACGGCTGCGGCCGGCAGTGGATTGCCGGCGTTGTACCGGAATTCGTTCGTGCCGCGCCGGTAGCCCAGGATCTTGTGCAGCGTGCGGCCCGTAAGACGCAACAGGCGGCGGTCCCGGTCGTCGGCTGCGGCGATGCTGGCGACGGCCTGCTGCAGGGCCTCGCTCATGCGCTGTGCGGCCCGACCGGTGGGTGCCCCCAGGACGATCCGCTCAGCCGGTGTGCCGCTGCGAACCAGGGCCCGCAGCAGGTTGACCATCAGCGAGGTCTTGCCCGTTCCCGGTCCTCCGGAAATAATGCTGAAACGCTGCACCAGACAGCGCTTCAACGCTTCGACCTGGCGCGCATCCTTTTCCAGCGGCGCACCTCCCGGTGTGTGCCGCAGGCAGAACGGCGCCGAAAAAAGCCCCTCCACGATGTCGTCGATCTGCCCCTGATCGGGCGCGGGCAGAGGGCTTTGGGCCAGAAAAGACGCCACACGCCGGGCCAGGCCCTGTTCGTGAACGAAGAGCCGCTGGAAGTAGAGCAGCCGGACGCGGTCGCTTTTTGCCACGACCAGGGGCAGGTACGCGTCCTGCTGTTCGGCGATAAGTGCGGCATAGCCCCCCTGGGCAAGACGGCTGCGGAAAAGGCCCGCCAGCCGCTGGGCCATCTGTGGTCCGCAGCCGGATTTCAGCCTGGCGGCGAGGTTCTGAAAGGATACGTCCAGGCACAGGGAGCCTTCGGCCAGCAGTGCAAACATCAGGGCCAGTACGGCAAACAGGGCGCTGTCGTGTCCAAGGCCCGTGAGCTGCAGCAGGTCGCGCAGCGTCAGGCAGTCAAGCAGGGACAGTTCCAGATGCGCCAACAGGCCGCTCAGGGCGTCGATGTCTTCGGCCGGCAGGCCGCTGAAAACGCCAAATTCCCGGAGCCGCACGAAAAAGGTCTTGTCCTTCATACGCCCCCCCTGCGTGCGGCGCGCCGCAGGCGCAGGTCGATCCTGCGCTCCATGTCCCCGATATCGCCAATCCGGCTGCCGGGTACGAAGTAAATCCCCTCTTCTTCCGGCATGCCGCGCAGGTACAGGTACAAAACCCCTCCCAGATCGCGCTGCGGCTGAAAGCGGCCGTGCGACATTTGCTCCAGCCAGCGGCACATGGCCACGGTGTAGATCATGTACTGCAGGTGGTAATCGGCCTGCTGCATGCTGTTTGCAAGTGCTTCAGGGCCGTAGCCCTCCTCGATGCGGTTGGATTTCCAGTCGGCGATGTAGTATTTCCCGCCCCGGCGAAACACCAGGTCGACGAACCCGCGCATAAAAAGGCCGTTGCCGTAACTGCAGCAGCCGGGAACACCGGGCGTTGCGCCCGGTCCGGCAGACACGCGATACAGGAACGCCACTTCGCGCCGGCAGGCATCCGGCCCGAGGTCGGCCAGACGGAACCCGGCGGCCACCTGGGGAATGGGGCATACCAGCGCGCCGGTGACCAGCCGGCAGACCTCGCGGGCGAAATGCGCAGGCGTGCCGTGCAGACGCATCTGCTCCTCGATAAGTGTCCGCATGCCGCTGTCTGCGAGCAGCGCGGCGGCATTGGCCACCTGTCCGCCGGTCAGATCGCCCACCTTGCCGAAATCGATGTTCTCGAAAATGGCGTGCAGCATGGAGCCGGTGTGCGCACCGCCGGGCAGGCGCCGGTCCGCAGGGTCCCCCGGCACGGCCACGGTGCCAAAGGCTTCGTCGTCTTCCCGGGTCGGCGCCTGTATGTCCTGGAACCCCCCGCCCGCCGGGGGCGCTTTCAGCGCACTGTGCAGGCGTGAAAAGGAATGCATTTGCGGCTTTTTCGAGCGATGGTCGACCGGTTCCGGGAAGGGCGGCCGCGGTATCTCCGCTTTGCCGGCCGTGCCATCCGTCTGGTCGGCGGCGCCGCGCGTTTTTCTGTTTTCAGCATCCCGCAGGGCTGCCTGCGGCGTGATCCATTGTACCGGGATGTCGCTGCCGCCGCGGTCGAAGGCATTTTCCAGGGCCCCCGCCAGCAGGCGCGGCACAGGACCGACGTAGGTTTGGCGGCCCGCGAAAGGCATGTAGGGCACGTACAGCTTGAAGCGCGCACGTGTCAGCGCCACGTAAAAAAGGCGTTGCTCCTCTTCCTGCGCCTCGAGCTGCTGCCGCGCATGCCCGCCGGCGGCGGCAAGGTCGATAACCTTGCGGATGCGCCGGCGGCCGCTGTGCACCCGGTGATAGATCGTGAAGCCCGCCGCGGGAGCCCGCCTTGTCAGCCCCCCGGCCAGGAACACCACCGGGAATTCCAGCCCCTTGCTGACGTGGATGGTCATGATCTGCACCTTGCGCGCGTCGGTGTCGATCTGGTGGATATCCGCATCTTCGCCGGCCCCGGAGGCCTGACGGCGCCAACTGTCCAGCAGGGCGCACAGTGAGCGGAAATCCAGGTTCCGGCGGCAGGCTTCGGTCTGCAGGGCCTCGAAAATCTGCTGCCGGTTGGCCTGCTGTCGATCCCAGTCCACAGCGGCCGCTTCGCGGAAGATCAGCCCCGAGTCTTCCATCAGCGACTGGAACAGCTGCGGCCAGCGCCGTTTTTCGGCCAGCGCGTTCCACGCCAGCAGCAGCCGGCGGATGGCCGAATCCGGGGCAAGCGCCTCGTAGGCGCCGACTTCATTCGGAGAAAGGCCGAAAAAAGGGGTCAACAGCGCCTTTTTGACGGCGCCGGTGTCGGCGGGGTCGGAAATGGCATCCAGCACCAGTGACAGGCCGGTGGCTTCTGGCGAAAGGAAAAGCCCCGGCTTTTTATAATAGGTGTACGGAATGCGGCGCGCGGACAGCGCCTGCTCCAGCACGGGCACGTCCGCTTTGCCGCGCACCAGAATGCAGATGTCGCCGGCGTCCAGCGGGCGCCCGCCATCCCTGGGTCCGGAAATGCGCATGCCGGCTTCGTTGAGCAGGAAATGTATCTCGGCGCCCACAAAGGCGGCCAGATCCAGGCGGGCGGCCGCAAGGCCGCTGCTGGACCGCAGATCGACCACCGTCACGCAGGACCGCCCGGAATCGTCCGCACTGAGTTTCTGAAGGCGGGCTCCTTCGGGCGCCGCCCGTGCATCGCGGTAGGCGATGTCCGTCCAGCCGGCCGCATCCGGCGCTGCGAACCAGCCGGAAAATGCGAAAAGACGGTTGCAAGACGCAACCAGGCCGGGTGCGGAGCGCCAGTTGGTCTGCAGGCTGTAGAGGCTGGCACCCCCGGCGGCCGCCAGCCGGTGCATTTCCTCACGGGCCTCCAGGTAGGCGTACACGTCGGCGCCCCGGAAACCGTAGATGGCCTGCTTGGGATCGCCGATGAGGCACAGGATGCCGTCCGCTGCACCATCGGTTGGCAAAAAGATCCTTTTGAAAATGCGCCACTGGATCGGGTCGGTGTCCTGGAACTCGTCCACGAAAGCCACCTTGTAGCGGCGGCGCAGCTGTTCGCGCAGCGCTTTTCCGCCGGGAGCCTCCAGTGCCTGGTGCACCTGCGTGAGCATGTCGTGGAAACTGATCCAGCCGTGGGTTTCCTTGATTTGCGATACTTCCGCCTGCAGGTGCCGGACGGTGTCGATTTCCAGAAAGTGCGTGGCCGCCTGCAGGTTAGCCTGCAGCGCGTTCAGCCCCGCAATGACCGCGTTCAGTTCAGGGCAGACATCGAGGTTCTGTCCCCCGCGGTTCCATTTGGCCGGCATCAGGCAGTCGACGCCCGATCTCTGTTGGGAGTGCACCTTGCGGATCCGGCCCATCAGTTCCGCCAAAGCGGCCAGATCCAGCCGGCGGCCGTCGGTCAGGGCCAGGTACTGCACCAAAGGGAGCACGATCTTGGCCAGGATGCTGTTTCTGGCGATGGCGTTGAAGTTGAGGCGCGCAAAGTTTTCGGCAAAACGCGTTCCCGCCGCCGCCCGCAGGTCGGCCACGTTTTGCTCAAGGCGCTGCAGGATGTCGCCGAAGGATCCCTGTTTTATCTCCGGCAGCAGCACATCCCCGGCCTGGGGCCGGTAGATGCCCGACGCCACGCGCAGCAGTTTGTCCACCAGTGCCGGCGCGTTGCGCGGCAGCCCCAGCAGACCGAGCATGTCCTTCAAGTGGTCGGCGTGGCGCCTGGGCCATCCGGCGCGCATCTGTTCCCTGAGTTGACTTTCAAAAAGCGCCCTGTCATTGATGCGTTCGTTGCGAAACAGGGCGCCGTTTTCGAAAGCGTAGTCCGAAAGCACGTTCTGGCAGAATCCGTGGATTGTGAAAATCTGGGCACTGTCAAAGCTGTCCAGAGCATCTTCCAGGCGACAGGCCTGCGGGCCGGCATCCAGCTGTGCCAGGCGCTGGTGCAGTTTTTCCCGGATACGCTGCTTGAGTTCGCAAGTGGCCTTCTCGGTGAAGGTCACCACCAGCAGGTTGTCGATGCTCAGGTCCTGCCTTTCGGCCAGAAAGCGCACCACCAGGTTTTCGATGGTATAGGTTTTGCCGGTTCCGGCCGACGCCTCGATGAGCATGTGCCGCGACAGGCAGATGTCGTCCGGCTTGTCCACCGGCGTATAGTCCGGCATGCTGCGGGCGGCGGTCATGCGCTCCTCCGATCTACGGTATCGAAAAAGATGCCCAGACGCGCACGGGCCGTCTCCAGTACATCGGTGCCGATGGTCGGCACGGCTTTGCGGGTGAGGTAGTCGGCATCCGCCTTTTCGAAGGCGTCCACCAGCCATTCGCGAAACCGGCGCCGGTCGCCCGGCTGCAGCTTTTGCGCAGGTGCGGTCAGCAGGTCTTCCATCCGTGCCGCCACTTCGAAGGGCATCCAGTCAACGGGTTGCAGGTCGAGCAATTCGGTGGCCCGTGCCGCCAGATAGTCGCGGGCGTCTTGCGGTGCAATGTCATAGGTAAAGATCCGCCGGCAGGTGTTGTAGACCACGTGAACACTGAAAGTGCCGCGCCCCAGCCAGCGGCGGCCGGGCTCCGCCGCCAGGCAGGCCATGTAAAAGAGCACCGCCTCGACCACGTAGCGCGTCGGCGCCTGCGACCTGCGGTTGGCGCCGGTCAGCACCAGGGTATGCCAGCCGCCTTTCTGCGAGCGCCACAGCCAGGGCTGTTCGCCGTGCAGGCGGATTCCCGCCCCCCCGGGCCTGCCGGACGGCAGGTTGCGGGCGACGGGCAGATCAAGGGCATCGAAGCGTTTGACACCGAGTCCCCCCCCACCGGACAGACGGCTGCCGGGATCGCCGATCACCGCGCCACGGTAAACACGCGCCGCCGCACGCATGTCGTCCACGAGCGCTTCGAGCAGGCCGGCGCGCTGCAGCAGCTGCGCCTTCAGGGCCCCGCGGTCCAGTTCGGCGTAAAGCGCTTCGGGCGTCATCCCCTGGCGCGCAAGATGATCGTAGTAGCCTTCGAAGAAATCCCCGGCGGATAGGCCTGCGGGGTCTGCATCCGCGCTTTCGCCCAGCGCTTTTTCAAGCCACCAGGCGAGCGGGTCGCCGAGCAGCCGGAAATCGGCCGGGAAAGGCGTTGAAACGGGCTCATCCTCGACGGCCGTGATTTCCTCCACCGCCGGCTCCGCATCGAAAAGCCCCAGGTTCCAACGCATGGCATAATCCGCCGGGTCCACCAGAAAGGCCCTGACGCGCCTCAGGGTCAGCGACCGCAGGGCATCATCGGCCGGCTCCGCTCCGGCGGCGGCTTCCAGGCGCGGGCAGAAGCGTTCAAGTTTTTCACGCACCTGCGGCGTACTGGCCAGGAGGGCCTGTTCCCAGAGGCCCTGCCGGCGGTAGGCCGCCAGGCGGTCGGCCCAGTTGAAATTGACCCCCAGGTCCCCCTTGTACCCGGTCGGGCTGTTTTTTGCCAAAACGGCATCACTGCCCTTTAACGCAATGTCGGTGACCGCGAAAGGCCGGCCCGGCGCCAAAATGTGTTTTTCCAGGTGGCGGCACAGCTGGCGAACCACCGAACCGGGCATCAGCTCACGGTCTTTCTGGAGATCCCTGGCGACGTAAGTCAGGTAGATCCGTTCGCGGGCAGCCAAAAGCGTTTCCAAGAACAGATAGCGGTCGCGCTCCGGCGGGCTCACGTCTCCGATGCGCCGCTTGGCCAGCCGCAGATCCAGCGAAATGCGCGGGGCTCTGCCCGGAAAACTCCCTTCCTCGAGCCCCAGCACGTAAATCAAGCGGAAGGGAATGGGGCGCATGGGCTGCAGCTCCGCGATCGTCACCCCTCCGGTCAGATACTCGCCTTCCCCGCCGGAGATGGCACCCAGGGTGCTTTTCACAAATTCCGTAACCACCGCGGCGTCTACGCCTCTGACAGGGCCCTCGCCGCCCAGGCGGTCGTAAAGCGCGAAGTGCCCGAAAGCCTGCATGAGCGCACGCCGTACCGCTGCCTCGCCACCGGCATTTTCGGGCACCTGCATCAGTTTGTCGCAGACACCGAAAAAGGCGTCGCGCCAGCGCAGGCCGCTCGCCCGCAGCCCTTTGAGGCGCTGCACGCCGCGGTGCAGGGTTTCGATGCATTCACAGAAAAGTTCGAGCAGACGGGAATCTCCGGCAGCGGCATCGGTGTAGGGCACCAGGTTTTTGAAATGCCGGAACTGTGCGCCGCCGGCGCCGGGCACGTCGCCGGGGTCGCTGAGCACCCGGGCCAGGCGCAGCCGCAGAAGCCCCTGTTTCCAGGTATAGCCGGAACCTGCGGGATACCCCCGCGCCCGGCGCTCGTTTTCGTCAAAGGAATGGAAAATGTTCAACCGGTCGGCCCATACGGCCCAGGTGCGGAGGTCTTCGGCGGACAGGCCCCATTTCTGCATGACACAGGGGTTTAGCAGCAGGGCGAAGACCTCACGGCGCGTGAACTTTCCGCGCACCAGTTCGAGCAGCGCCAGCAGTGCCTGCCCGTAAAAGCTCTGGGTGTCGGCACGCGTATCCACCAGGTTGTACGCCACCAGTTCCGGGTGCCGGCTGAAGATGGATTCCAGGGCCGGCTTGTAGCGCTCCATCTCCGGCACCAGCACGGCGATGTCGGTCAGCTGCAGGGATCCGTCGCGCTGAAGGTTGTACAAAATGCTGTTGTAGACGGTTTCCACTTCCCGGAAAATGCCCGGGCAGGCACCGATCTGCAAAGAGTCGTCCTGGCGGCGGCCGGCAGTCGAGCCCCGGGCGCCGCCCAGGGTCAGGATGTCCTGCTGCAGGGCCTTGAGCACGCTGTCTGGTGCCGCGTCCAGGACATAGTTTTCGGAAAAATCGTAATCCGCCAGCGCACAGAAACGGCGGATGGACTCGCGCCCGGGCTTGCCCCACGCCGCCAGCAGGCTGTGGGCCGCCGGCGCCAGCAGTTCTCCCTTTTCTTCCTCACGCGGCAGAATCCGCAGGCGCCGCATGCTTTTGCGCCGCACCCAGCGCTGCTCGGCCGGTGTGCGTACATCTTCCCAGAACTCGCGGCAGGGGTTCATCACGTAGAGGAGAATCTTAAAATAGGGCCTCAGCCGCGCAAAAATACCCAGGTGCAGCTCCGAAATCTGGGAGAAACCGAAAAAATGCACGCGCGGCAGCGGCCCGCGGACGGGCTTCGGACAGGAGGCAAACACCCGGTCCGCATATTCGGCCAGCGTCAGCGGGGGCGCAGCGCCGTTTTCGCCGCCGGCCTGTTTCAAGGTCTGCAACTGCAGGTACAGCTGCCGCTGGCAGGCTTCCAGGGGGCCGTGGACCGCCTCCCGGACCTGCCAGCGCGCCAGCATGTCGGCCCGGTGAAGCGCGTATTCGCTGAAGAGCCGTGCCAGGATTTCGCTCAACTGCCAGAGGCGGGCGGTGCCGGGACCGCCCTGCAGGTATCGCCGAAGCGGCGCCAGCCGCGCATCCTGCGCGGGCAGGTGCTGCAGCGCATACAATAGGAGGAGCTTCAGCTCGTCGATGTGCAGCGCGGCGGCCGGCCCGGCGCCGCCATCGAGCGTGTGCAGCAGGCGCCACAGCCCGCTGTCCAGAAAATCGAACTCGACATTCATGCAGACATTCCGGCGGCAGGCGATGTTCAGCTGCAGCCAGCGACCCAGGTTGAGGTTGGGGACCACCACGGGCAGTGGGCGCAGGAAATCGGCGTCGGCATGCGGATCGCAGTACAAAAGTTCCAGGAATTTGTCCGCCAGGGCTTCCAGGCGGTTGCTGAAAAAAAGCTCAATGGCCATTGGTGCTCCGGGACACACTCGGCTGCGAAGCTACTGTGCATCCGCATACCAGGATTTTCTTTCACGGCAGGTGCGGTACGCTTTCAGGATGAAGCGCGGGCCGAAGTCGGGATGGGACAGGTAGTCGCGCTGGACATTTAAAAAGTCCCGGCAGAGTTTCTGCAGCACTTTGTGCCGGGAAGCGCCATCGACGAAGTTGCGCTCGCGCACCTGCCGGTAGACGGCGTGCGCTCCCAGGATCTGCCGGCGTGCACTTTCGCCTTCCCCGTCATCCAGGCGTGCCGGAAACGGGTGGGCAACGGGGATTTCGATCCTGGCGACCATGCGCACACGCCAGCGGTCGCCGGCCACCTTGCAGGATTCGTCGTAGAGTTTCAGGTCCAGCCCGTTTTTCAGCCTCAGGCTGCGGATGGGTTGCGGTTCAGCATTCATTGGTCTAAAAAGGCCTTGAGCCGCTTGATGTGCCGCTGTTCTTCTGCAATGATGATGTCCAGGTTCGCGAGGGCTTGCGCGTCATCCACGAATTCCCGCAGCATGTTGTAAAAAAGCACGGTATCTTCTTCAAATTCCACGGCCAGTTCGATGAGCTGCTTTTTGGATACGATCTTGTCAAAATCCGCCTCGCCCAGCGAAAACGCCTGGTGCTTAAGGGAATCGGCCATCATTTGGCGGCCCATTTTCTCCAGCTGGTCGCTGACCGGCCGGCGGCGGTCGGACTTGGCCAGGTCGGCGAACCAGCGCGCATGATCGGCCTCCTCGTCGGCCAGCCATTGAAGCAGCGCCACCAGCCCGGGATCCGACACCTTTTCGAGTGCGCGGCGGTAAATTTTCTCTCCGTTTTTTTCCAGCTGCGCCGCCAACTCGCTGAGATCCCTGACGGTAAACATTCTTCCCTCCGCAATCGCATGTCCGGCCAACAGGCACCTGCCAAGTGCGGCATAATCTGTCACCGTCTGCGCAGAATGTCAAGATGCCCGCCGGGATCGGCGCAGGCTTCTCAATTGCGGGGCAACGAACGCGACGGGCTGCAGATGTTGCGCCCATCGGCCGCCACAGGCCGCCGGTGCCCCAAAAACCCTTTTTTCCGGTTGTATTCGTAAGTCAGCGTGTTAAAATCAATGCCAAATCTTGAAACCCGGATTCCGGATTTCCTTCAGGGAGGACCCATGAACACCGCGATCACCTTCGACGATGTCCTGCTGGTGCCCTCGTACAACCACTGGGAATCGCGCAAAGTGGTGGATATTTCGATGACCGACAAGTCCGGCCGCCTGTCGCTGCAGCTGCCGGTCATGACCGCCAACATGGACACCATCACCGAGGCGGACATGGTCAATTTCATCGGCAAACGCGGCGGCATCGGGGTGCTGCACCGCTTCATGAGCATCGCCGACAACGTGGCCGCTTTCAAGTCCTGCCGCTATCCCTGCTTTGTCTCCATCGGCTGTACGCCCCACGAACTGGAAAGGGCCGCGGCACTGCGCGATGCGGGAGCCGATTTTTTCTGCGTCGACGTGGCCCATGCGCACGCCCGCTATGTGGGCCGCACGCTGAAAAACATTCGCGATATGCTGGGCAAGGAAACCTGCATCATGGCCGGCAACGTGGCCACCTACGCCGGCGCCGACTACCTGGCCTCCTGCAGCGCCGATATCATCAAGGTGGGCATCGGCGGCGGGTCGGTGTGCACCACGCGCATCAAAACCGGCTTCGGCATCCCCAACCTCACGGCCGTGCGCCATTGTGCGCGGGTGGACCGCTCCATCGTGGCGGACGGCGGCATCCGCAGTGCGGGCGACATTGTCAAATCGCTGGCCTTCGGCGCCGACTTCGTAATGATCGGCGGTTTGCTGGCCGGAACCCGGCCGACTCCCGGGCCGGTGATCAGCCGGCAAGCCGCCGACGGTACGCAAAGGCAGGTGAAAACCTATCGCGGCATGGCATCACGGGAGGTCCAGGATGAATACCTGGGCGGCATGACCGACTGGAAAACCGCCGAAGGCGTCTGTACGCAGGTTCCTTACCGCGAAAATGAAGACGAAATCATCGACGATATCGTCGGCGGCCTGCGGTCGGGCCTGACTTACGGCGGCGCGGTCACCATCCGTGAGCTCCAGCGCAAGCTGGATTACATCCGCATCACGCCGGCAGGACGTATTGAAAGCCTGCCCCACGGCCGGATGTAAAAACGCAGACGGCCGCCAGCCGCGCCCGGCTGCAAGAGACAATGTACCATGGCACGGCTGCGCCGGTGGCGCCCCGGTTTCAAATCGCGGGTCGCGCTTTTTTTTGCTGTGCAGCCGGACAGGATTAAGCCGTCGAAGCCCTGAGGCGCGCGGCAGACGCTGCACAAAGCCCTTGATCGCTGCAAATTGCCTGTGCTAAGGGGAAGATGCCCTGATGCGCAGTGGTATTTCCTGTGCCGGGTGGTCGTGGTTGCGGGCTTGAAATCCGACAAACATGATTCGATAAGGGCGCAAAAAGATCTTTTTGTCAAAAACCATGCATAAGGAGGTGATTTAGGTGGAAGCCAAAGTACTCGATGCCATGAAAAAGGCCGGCAAGCCGGTCAGGCCCGGCGAGGTGGCCAAGATGATCGATGCGGACAGCAAGGAGGTCTCCAAGGTGATCAGCAAGCTGAAAAAAAGCGGCCAGGTGATCTCCCCCAAGCGCTGTTACTACTCCCTGGGGGATTAAGCTCCGCCGGCCGCACCGGCCGCATCCAAAAAAAAAGCGGGCCTCTCCGGCCGGGTGCCGGCAAAGGCCCGCTCAGTCGTTTATTTTTTTGCGGACGCTGGACTGCCAGCGGTAGAGGGTCTGCCAGACGCCGTAGTAGGCGCGTTCGCGCAGCTTGTCGTCTGCCGGAATGATGTTTTTTTTGACGCTGGCATAATCGATATCCAGGGCACAGCGCGCCAGGTAGGCCGACCACTCCTGCTTGGAGATTTTAATGCGGTAGAGGTAGTCCACGTGGGGAATCTCGAGGATCTGCGACGGGTCGCAGAAACCGCGCAGCTTTTTGGACAGCCGGCAGAGGTCCTCCCGGCAGCGGGCCCGGATCATGATCTCGTCGGCCCCGCAGAATTTGTCCCAGACCGCAGAAAAAAAGCCGTCTCTGGTAAATACCCACATGGATTTTGCACTCCTGGCTCCGCCGGTGGTGCACCCGGCGCACTGAGAGTCTAGCGCCGTATGGTCACGCGGTTCATCACCACCGGCTCGATGGGCTGATCCATGGGGCCGGTGGGCACCGCTCCGATTTTCTCAACGACGTCCATCCCCTTGACCACTTTCCCGAACACCGCGTGCCGGCCGTCGAGATGCGGCGTGGCTGCCAGCGTGATGAAAAACTGGCTGCCGTTGGTATTCGGGCCGGCATTGGCCATGGAGAGTATCCCCGGGCCGTCATGCTTCAGGTCCGCATCAAATTCATCGGCAAAACTGTAGCCCGGACCACCGGTGCCGTTTCCCAACGGGCAGCCCCCCTGGATGACGAACCCCTTGATCACGCGGTGGAAATTCAGCCCGTCGTAAAAGTTTCCCTTTCTGTCGGTGGCCTGCCGGCCTTCGGCCAGGTTCACGAAGTTCCACACCGTTTGCGGGCATTTCCCGGCGTAGAGTTCGGCTTCAAAGGTGCCCATGCTGGTGTCAAATTCGGCAGTCAGACGCTCGGCGTCTTCACGGTAATCGGATTTCTGAATCGACATGCGGTCCTCTCTTTATTTTTAAGGTTTTGCGTTGCGGCCGGCTGCCGGCATACCCGACAGGGCGGCAATTTCAGTCATCATCCGGACGACAAATGCTTCCGTCGGCGCCTTGAGGTCGCGGATGGGGCGCCCAAAGGTAATCTGCACCCGGCACCTGTGCCGTACCGCGCTGTAACGCATGCCCACGGGAACGAACGGTACCTGAGGCAGACGCGCCCGGACAAACCGGATCAGACCGCTACGGGCCGGCCCCATGCGGTTTTCAAAGTAGGTGCCCTCCGGGAAAATGACGACACCCTTCCCCTGCTCCAGCAACTGCGCCAGGGTGCGCAAATGCGCCCGGCTCTTCAGCGGGCTGCTGCGGTTAAGGGGAATGCCACCTATGGATCTGAAAAACCAGCCGCAGATCGGACAGCTGAAAAGTTCCTGTTTGGCCACATAAAAAAGCGGCCGCGGGCACGCCAGGCCCAGCAGCGGGATATCCTCCCATCGCTGATGCTTGGGCAGCAGCACCAAAGGACCTTCGCGGGGCAGGTTTTGAGCGCCGGTCACGCGCAACCCGAAAAACGGCCTCAACAGCAACCCGGCCGCAGCGCGCACCGCAGCTGCCAGCAGGCGGTTGTACCCCGCCTGACGGCCCGCATAGCGGCAGCTGCCTTCGGTCACACGGCTTGCGCGCCCCGGCGTATCCGATGTCTGAAGCACGTCCGATTTCTCTTTCTGCCGCACACCTGCCGCCGGCCATTTGCGTAACATGCACAACTCATGTATATGATCTTAACGCACCCGGCGTCAATGGAAAAGGCCCGCCGGCGGATCGGGGGGCGCCGGCCCCGGGGGGTATAGGAGGTATGCGGCCATGGCACAATGGGTACCGTTTGCAGAAGGGGAATACCTGGTGGAACGTGCATTCCTGGTGGCGCCGGACGGTTCGGCGGTCCCGGTCGACGAGACTGTAATCGAGGTTTTCGCGGACGCCCGCGGCATACGGCACCTGCGCGGCTGGGGCAACATCCGCAACGTCCTGCTGGTGGAATTGCTCGATGACCACGACGTCATCGATCTGTTGCTCGATCTGGGGCAGGAATTCAAGTACCTTCTGCCGGCCCCGGAGCTCAAGGCCGGCAAGGTCTTTTCACCGGATGTGGTCTCGACGCTGCAGTTCGCTCCGCGCACGGCCTGGAAGCAGGTGGCGCCGGACGCGTTCGAAGCGCAGGTCGCGCGTCTCACGATCCTGGAACTGTAATCACCTCTCGGGATCTACGGATACTGCCGGCGCAAAGTTTTCTTGTCGATTTTGCCAACGCTGGTCTTGGCAATGCTGTCGACAATGCGCACCTGATCCGGAACCGCATAGCCGGGGATAACCCCGTTCTCTACGTATTTTTTATAAAAGTCTTTTAGTTCTTCAGGTTGCACACTTTCCTTAAATTCTTCCTTTAAAACCACCAGCGCCAGTGGGCGCTCGCCCCATTTCTCGTCGGGCACCCCGATCACGGCGGCTTCGGCAACGGCCGCGTGCTGGCTGATGATGTCTTCCAGCGCCAGCGAAGACACCCATTCCCCGCCGGTTTTGATGACGTCTTTGACCCGGTCCGTAATCTGCAGGTAGCCCTCGGCGTCGATTTGGCCGATATCGCCGGTATGCAGCCAGCCGTTTTGCCAGAGGGCTTCCGAACGTTCGGGGTCTTTGGCGTAGCCCTGGGTCAACCAGGGGGAGCGCACCACCACCTCACCGCTGCTCTGGCCGTCATGGGGCAGCGGCCGGCCCTGTTCGTCGACGATTTCCAGATTGACGTTGGTGATCGGCAGTCCGGTCTTGCAGCGCACCGCGACCTGTTTGTCCCTATCCCACTTCAGCATGTGGGGCTTGAGGTTGGCCAGTGTCAGCACGGGGCAGGTTTCCGACATGCCGTAGCCGGTGTACAGGTTGATGCCGCGCGCAAGGCCGGCTTGGCAGAGGCCCGAAGACAGCGCCGAGCCGCCGATGATTACCTTCCAGCCGGACAGATCGACGTTTTCGGCCGCCGGACTGTTCAACAGCATGTGCATGATGGTGGGTACGCAGTGTGAAAAAGTGACCCCCTCGGCGGCGACCAGTTTCAGCAGCATGGCCGGCTCGTAGCGTCCGGGGTAGACCTGTTTGGTGCCCAGCAGCGTCATTAAATAGGGAATACCCCAGGCGTGCACATGAAACATGGGTGTGATGGGCATGTACACATCGCTGGAGTCGACGTGCGCCTGGCTGTGGTACGCACACAGCCCGGACATGATGCCGTAGGTGTGCAGCACCAGCTGGCGGTGGCTGAAATAGACGCCTTTGGGGGCCCCGGTGGTCCCGGTGGTGTAAAATGTGGTGGCCATGGCGTCTTCGTCGAAATCGGGGAATTCGAAATCGTCGGTGGCATCGGCGAGCAGGGCCTCGTACTCACCGTCCAAGGCCAGGGAGGTCTGCGGAATCCTGCTGGCATCATCCAGCAAAATGATTTTTTTAACCGTCTGGAACTGGTCCTTGACGGCTTCGAGCATGGGTAAAAACTCGGTATTGACCAGAATATAGTCGTCCTCGGCGTGGTTGATGGTGTAGACCAGCTGCTCTGCGGAAAGGCGGATGTTGACGGTGTGCAGCACGGCGCCCGTCATGGGCACGGCAAAGAAGCACTCCAGGTAGCGGTGGCTGTCCCAGTCCATGACCGCAACCGTATCGCCGGGCTGGACCCCCAGTTGCCGGAGGGCGCTGCCCAGGCGCTTGATACGCAGGCTCAGGGTCCGGTAGTCATAGCGCACAAGGTCCCGGTAGACGATTTCCTGGTCGGGCGCATAGGTCAGGGGGGTCTGCAACAGGTACTTGATCAACAGCGGATAGTTGTAGGCCGACGGGGTCTGCTGGATTTTGCGAATCGTCATGTGATGGCTCCTTAGGTGTTTGGATGAAACGGAAACATACGGCCGGGTGTCATTCCAGACGTTGGCCGCCCACCGGTGCCGGAAAACCGGAAATGCCTTCAGCGGCGACGGCGCTTGACATGCCCGCCACGCTACCCGCGGTCCAGGATTTCACGGATTTTGGCCGCCACCTCGAGGCGGTCGTAAGGCTTCTGGATAAACCCGTTGCCGCCGCGGTGCAGGATGTCCACGGACTTGTCATTCAGGCTGTAGCCGCTGGACAGAAGCACCTTGACGTCCGGATCCAGGCGTTTCAACCGGTCGTAGGTTTGACTGCCGCTCATATCCGGCATGATCATATCGAGAATCACCAGGTCGATCCGCGGGCCGCTCTTTTTGTATATTTCAAGCGCCGCACGGCCCCCTTTGCCGACCAGGACATGGTATCCCATACTCTCCAGCAATTTTTTCCCTACGTCAATGATCATTTGCTCGTCATCGACCAATAGAATGGTTTCATGGCCCTCCATCTGTCTGGCGGGCGCTTTTCCCCCGGCCGGCCGCGCGGTGATTTTACCCGCGGACGGGAGATAGATGTCGAAGGTCGTGCCATGCCCCGGTTGGCTGCTGACGGTAATGGCCCCCTTGTGGTTGCTGACGATACCGTAAACGGAAGCCAGCCCCAGTCCCGTCCCCCGGCCCATGGACTTGGAAGTGAAGAAAGGCTCGAAGATCCGCCGCCGGGTTTCTTCATCCATCCCGACGCCGCTGTCGGTCACCGACACCTTGACGTATTTGCCGGGCGCAAGGCCGTAGGGCTGCACAAAATCCGCATCCAGCGACACGTTACAAGTGGAGATATCCAGGCGCCCGCCGGCGGGCATCGCCTGCCAGGCGTTGACAAACAGGTTTAAGAGCACCTGATCGATCTGGCTGCGGTCCGCTTTGACCGCCTGCAGCGTCCCGTCAAGGTGCAGCGCGATGCGAATCTCCTTGCGCGTGCGGCCGAACATGCGCGCGCTCTGTTGGATCAGACGGTTCAGGTCCAGGCTTTCCACCTGGTATTTGCCGCCACGGGCAAACCCCAGGATCTGTTGGGTCAGGCGTGTGGCCCGGCGTATGTAGGTTTCAATGTTTTTCAGGTTTTCGTAGGCGGCGTGCCCGGCGTCGATTTCCAGCAGGCTGAGGGAAATGTTTCCCTGGATGCCCATCAGGAGGTTGTTGAAGTCGTGCGCGATCCCGCCGGCCAGTGTTCCAATGGCTTCCATCTTCTGGGATTGCTGCAGCTGCAGCTCCAGTTTGTAGCGCGCGGCTTCCTGGCGCTTGCGCTCGGTGATGTCCCGCAGCACGCTGATGACCGCCGGCCGCCCTCCGTAGGCCACCTGCACGCCGGTGGCCTCCACATCGATGACCTGCCCGTCCAGGCGTACATAGCGCTGTTCCTCGGGTGTCAGGGGCAGCCGGCTGGATTCCACCCTTGCCAGGCGTTCTTCGATACGCCGCTGATAGTCGGGATGAACGATGTCCATGACCGAGCGCCCGATCAGCTCGGCAGGTTTGCGGGCACCCAACATGCGGGCACCGGCATGGTTGATGTAGACGATCTCCAGCTTAATGTGCACCAGCACGGCGTCCGGAAAAAGTTCAATCAGGCCGCGGTTGCGCTCCTCGCTTTCACGCAGCGCAAATTCGGCGGATTTGCGCGCGGTCACGTCGATCATGCAGCCTTCATAGCAGCGACTGCCACCCTTCTTGATCTGCCGGACGTACAGCTGCCCCCATAGGGTGCGGCCGTCCCGGTGCCGCAGCTGCACCTCGGCACCGTCGATGAAGCCATCTTTTTTGAGGGTTTCCAGGTTGGCGAGCCTCTCGTCGGGTTCAATGTACAAAGAGGCGACTTCCGTTACCGCGGACATGAATTCTCCGGGAGAAGGGTAGCCGAACAGCCGGGCCATTTTAGGGTTGGCAAAAATGAAGCTGCCGTTATCGTGCACCCGGTAAATCCCCATGGCCGAGTGTTCCACGAACTCCTGCCACTGCTTCTGGGTTTCCAGCAGCGCCTGTTCGGCCTGGCTGCGGCGCATGGCAAAATAGCCCAAAAGCAGCAGGGCCAGCAACATGGGCACCAGGATCGTAAAAGTGCCCCAGGTCATGGAAAGGTAGGACCGCAGGCTGCTGTCGCTGATGATGTGAACCAGGCTGCAGGGGGCCGACCGCAGGCGCCGGGACACGACGTGGTAACCGCCGGCCGCCAGGGTCAGAGGAGCGCTGCCGTTGATGATCTGCGGGGCGAGTTTCCGGAGCGCCGGCGGCAGGCGCTCTTCAAAGGGCGTATTCACGGGCCGCGGAAGGGGCGCACCATCCGCCGAGTCCATCAGCAGCCGTCCGTTTCGGCCGATCAGGATCAACCGGCTGTCCGGCCCCCTGAAGCCGGCCACGAAGCGCGCGAGCAAGGCCAGCTTGACATCCGCGCCCAGCAGCCCCAGCAGACGTTTGCCGGCATAAACCGGCATGGCAAAAGTCACCACCGGCCCATTGCCGCTGCATCCCCTGTAAACGCCGGTCCAGTAGCCGTTGCGGGCGGCATGGCCGTACAGCTCCCGGTGGGAACGAAAAAAAACGTCAACCTTTGCTTTCAGCCGGGGGCCCGTTGCACCGGAACCGCAAAGGACCTTCAGCGGCTGATGGGGATAAATGACGGAAACATGCCGCACGGAAAAAAAATAACCAGCGGATATGACGCCGGAGTCGCTGACGGCCACCCGTAAAAGCGGCATCAGCCCGGCAACCAGATTGAGTTCGCGAATGAATTGGGGACTGCGCCCCAACGGGCGTCCGGGTCCGAAAACATTGCCGGTGGGATCGCCGAGCGTTTCTATGGCGGCCCTGCTGATTTCGAAGAAGTCGCCGCCGCGGTCGTATTGCAGCAGGTTCACCAGCCCCGGCGGTTCGTCGCGCCGCCCGGCATCCTGCCAGTAGCTGCGCGCCCAGTCCTCCATCAGCGAGACGTTTTCGCGGGCGAGAAAAAGGCAGCGGTCCAGCGCATCCACGCGCTCGATATAGGCGCTTTGAAGCGCGTGCAGGGTTCTGGCCTTTTCGTGCCGATAGGCTAAAAAAAGCAGCACCAGCGCACACATGACCACGAGCATCATCGCCAAAAACAGGGCCTGCAGGGCCCTGGAGCGCCGCATGGGGGGGTCAAAGGGCATCGCATTTCCCGGAAGCCGTGCGGGGCGCGGGCACTGCCGGGAGGACCGCACGCCTCAACGGCGGCTTATGATCAGGGCATCTATTCTGTCCATGCGAAATACAACCGGAATCGGCATCAAATTTCAAGTAAAAACTGCAGGCCGAATATTTTTGCAGCTGCCGCCGCGTGGTGGCCGGACCTGCGGCGGCGCCGGAAGGGGTTCAAAAGGGGGACGGGGATCGGCGCCGGCAAGCTTCAGGCCATGCTTTCGGCCACCAGTTCCGCGATGTCGCGGGTTTTGATGAGCTCTTCCTTTTCCAGCTCTTTCATGCCGTCTTCGATCATGGTCAGGCAGAAGGGGCACGCCACCGCTACGTGGGCCACGTTTTGGCCGGCAATCTCTTCGGCGCGTTCCAGATTGATGCGCTTGCCGATGGTCTCTTCCATCCACATTCTGCCGCCGCCGGCGCCACAGCAGAAACTTTCGCGGCCGTGCCGCGGGAGTTCCCTGGGCGCGTCCTGGCAGACGGACGCCAGGATCGAACGCGGCTGCTCGAATATTTCGTTGTAGCGCCCCAGGTAACAGGGGTCATGGTAGGCCAGAGCACCGGCAAGCGACGGCTGCAGTTCGATTCGGCCTGTTTTGACGAGTTGGGCGATGAACTCGGAATGATGAATCACTTCGTAATTTCCGCCCATTTGCGGGTATTCGTGCCGCAGTGTATTGAGGCAATGCGGGCAGGCGGTGATGATTTTTTTGACCTTGTAGCGGTTCAAAGTGGCGATGTTTTCCTGTGCCGCCATCTGAAACAGCATTTCGTTGCCCACGCGCCGGGCAAAATCGCCGGTGCACTTTTCCTCCACGCCCAGGATCGCAAAACGAACACCCGCCCGCTGCAGAATCTTCACCAGGCTGCGGGAGACCTTTTTGGCACGGTCGTCGAAGGAGCCGGCGCAGCCCACCCAGAAAAGGTAATCGACGTCGGCATCTGCGGCCATGGTTTGAACACCCAGCCCGTCGGCCCAGTCGGCACGCTTGTCATACCCGATGCCCCAGGGGTTGCCGTTGCGCTCGAGGCCCTTCAAAGCCGGGTTCAGCTCTTTGGGATAGGCCTCCGCCATCAAGGTCTGCCCCTGGCGCATGGCAATGATGCGCGGCACATGTTCGATGGTCACCGGGCAGACCTCTTCGCAGGCGCGGCAGGTGGTACAGGCCCAGAGCGTGTCTGCGGCGATGATGTCGCCGATCAGTTGTTTTTCGCTGTTCAAGGCGGACATCTGCTCTGCGAGCCCGGCAGCCTGTTCGTCGTCTCCGCAGCGGGCCCGCGCGGCCGCCAGCCCGGACCGCCGGATGATGTTGTCGGCATTGGCCAGCAGGGCATGCTTCAATTTGTCATTGAACTCATACAGGTTCAGCGGTTTGTCGGTGGTGTAGGTCGGGCAGACCTCCTTGCAGCGGCCGCACTCGGTGCAGGTGTATAGGTCCAGCCCCTGCTTCCAGTTGAGCTGATGGATGTGGTTGACGCCCAGGGATTCATCTTCCCAGGCGGCCTCGTCCTCCAGGTCCAGCAGCTGCGCCTTTTCGTGGGGGTAGCCCAGGCTCTTCAGAAAGACGTTGGGCAGTGCGGTGATCACGTGAAAATGCTTGCCCAAAGGCAGGATGTTCAAAAAGACCAGCTGGGTGCAGATGTGCAGCCAGAACATGGTGGCCAGGATGGCGGCGTTGGCGCTGGCGCCCAATCCCGAAATCAGGGCGGATGCGCCGACCGCCACCGGTGTCCAGAGGAATTCCGACCCGTACCGCGGGTGGTTGAAAAAGGGAATCGTCTTGGCGTTGTGGTAGAGGTGAACCAGGTTGTAGCGCGCGCCGTCCAGCAGCAGATCGGACACCATTAAAATGCCGATCAAGGCCAGTACCAGATAGGCTTCGAAAGTATTGTGCAGCCGCCGGGGTTTCAGCACGGCGCGCCGGAAAACCGCATACAGGACCATCAGCAGGACGATCCCCTCCATGACATCTTTCACGGCCAGGTAAAGATAGCCCGCCAGATGTCCACCGCCCAGCCACGGCAGCTGAAACCCCTCGTAAAACCCCTGTCCGTACAGCGTCAGGCTGCGGATCAGCAGCACGCAGAACCCCCAGAAGATCAAGGCATGCATGATGCCCGAGCTGCGCTCGCGGGCCCTTCCGATCAGGCGTTTCTGGCCGATGGCGAAGACAAACATATTCGCCAGGCGCTGCTTCAGGTGATTGGTCCTGTCAGCCGGCGCAAGCGCTCGCAGCAGCTGGATTTTGCGGGCCATCGTGCGCCCGAAAACGCCCAGCGCAACGGTGAGCAGAAGCGACATGGCAATGGGGTTCATATGGCTACCTCGCCGTAACGGAAGCCGGCCGCCGCCGGCCGGCAACCGGAATTTCAGAAAAAGCCGACGGCCGGGAAAACACGCGGCGGGCAGTCCGCCCCGGCCGCTGTTTTCAGCTTCTGATTTTCTTGATCTCTTGCCGCAGAATCGGCACCACTTCGAACAGGTCGCCGACGATACCGTAGTCGGCCACATTGAATATGGGGGCCTCGGGGTCTTTGTTCACCGCCAGGATCACTTTCGAGCCGTTCATGCCGGCCAGGTGCTGAATGGCACCCGAGATCCCGATGGCCATGTAAAGCGTGGGGGCCACGATTTTGCCCGTCTGGCCGACCTGCTTGTTGTGGGCCATGAAGCCGGCGTCCACCATGGCGCGCGAAGCACCGAAACCGGCATTCAGCTCTTCGGCCAGTGCTTTCACCAGCTCGACACCGTCCTGGTTCCGGGCGCCGCGCCCCACGGAAACAACGATGTCGGCGTCGGCCAGGTCGATTTCACTGCCGGCTTCGGAAACGAGCTCCTTGATCACGGCCTTCAAATCGGCCGGCGGCGGCGCGAGCCTGACGACATTCTCGCTGCCGGCAAGCTCCGGGTCCGCCGCAAAGGCACCGGCCCGCACCACGGCCACCATCCGCTCGGTATTGATCCGGACGCGCTGCAGCACCTTGTTGGTGATGGCCGGCCGGATGACTTCGATGTGCCCCTGTTCGAACATCACGTCGGTGATTTCGGTGGCGCAGGCGGCATCCAGCTGTGCGGCCACCCGCGGCGCCACGGCCTTGCTGCTTTCGGAGAAACCGAACCAGACCTGGTCGGCGTCAAACTGCCGGGCGGCATCGACCACGCAGGCGGCAAACGGGCCGGCTGAAAAAAGCGCCAGGCGCGCATCGTCGGCGATATACTGCTGATCTGCGCCGGCGCCCACCAGGTCGGGGAGCAATGATTCGATATCGCTGCCAATCGCCACCACGGCGGTCTGGGCCCCGATGGCTTTGGCCTTGGATAAAAGTTCGGCGGTGCTGCCCTTCAGCACGCCCTGCTTGATCTCTGCAACTACAAGTACTTTGGCCATGATATGCTTATCTCCGTATACATCCGGTTGGTTTTCGGTAATCACCGGCGGGGTGCGCGCCGGCTACAGCACCTTGGCCTCATTGGCCAGCAGATCCACGACCCGGGCGGTGATTTCGGCGGCATCGCCCTCGAACTTCCGCCCCCCGCTGCGCTTCTCGGTGGCCATGAACGCGACGATCTCCGATTTGGGCGCCGCGCACCCGATTTCGTCCGCGGAAGTGCCCAGGGCCGTCAGATCCATTTTTTCGATGGCCTTTTTCTTGGCCATCATCAGGCCGCGCATCTGGGGCAGCCGCGGCTCGTTGATGCTGACATCCACCGTCACCACGGCGGGCAGCTCCAGCGCGACGATTTCGGTTCCGGCATCCCCGGACCGGGATACCTTGAGATGCTTGTCGTCCAACACTTCGATGCCGATGACATTGCTGACGCACGGCAGGCCCAGGTACTCGGCCAGGATGATCCCGGTCTGACCGTTGTCCGTGTCCTGGGCCTGCTTACCGGTGATGACCAGATCGTAGTCGCCGGCTTCGAAAACCTTCTGCAGCACCCGGGCATAAATGAAGGCGTCGGCCTTTTCCAGCGCCGGGTCATCGATGTGCATGCCGCTTTCGATGCCCATGGCGTAGCAGCGGCGGATGACATCGGTGTTGTCCCCGCCGCCGATGCTGACCAGCGTCGTCTCCGCACCGCTGTCTTCCTTCAGCTGCACGGCGGTCTCCACGCCGTTTTCATCCCAGGCGTTGATCACATACTGCAGCCCGTCCTCGACGATGGCGCCGTCCTTCACGTGGATGTTCAATTCCACATCGACGACTTTTTTAACGGTTGTGAGAATTTTCAAGTTGCCCTCCTTTGCTCTTCAAACGCACCGGTCTGAATTCCCGGCATATCGTTTTGCCCCGCCAATTTCCAGAAAGGGCGTTTCCCGCTCCGTCCCTTGGCGCATCCTGTCCGCCAACTTCTCTGCTTCGTCGACCCGCGACCCATATCCGCCAACCGCCATCAGCCGGCATTCTTTTCCGCCATCTGAAGCTTCAGTCCAGGGCTTTTGCGATGCGCTGTTGGCCGCAGACCACGAGAAGCTCGGATTGGTCAAAGGCACAGGCCAGCGTCATGTTGAGCGCGCGCGCCATTTCGACGGCCAGGGAAGTCGGCCGCGATTTGCTGACCATCATCGGCAGGTGGGCGCGGGCGGCCTTTTGAACCAGCTCGTAGCTGATTCTCGAAGACATCACCAAAAGGCCGGCGCCGGGCAGTTTGCGGTTCATGAAGGCTTTGCCGATGGCCTTGTCCAGCGCATTGTGCCGGCCGACATCCTCGGCGAAGGCGATCATCTCAAGCCGGTCGTCGAATATCAGGGCCGCGTGGGACCCCTTGGTTCGCGGATAGTAGCTCTGGCTTTCGACGAGCTTGTCGGCGCAATCGAAAATGTGCTCGATTGCGATCACAAAACCATCTTCGGCCGGCGTCAATATCTGGTTCAGATCCGCGATCATCTCCTTGCCGCAGATGCCGCAGCTGGTCTGGCTGACGAAGCTTCGGCGCTCAAGAATATCGCGGATCCTGCCGGCGCGCGCCGGTTTCAGCCGGACATCGACGACATTGGCATCCAGATCCTTGCAAAAGCCGATGGTGGTGAAGTCATCGGGGGCATCGACGATCCCCTCTCCCAGGCAAAACCCCGCCGCATGGAACAGTTCTTCACCGGGCGTGCGCATCACCACGGAATAGGGCTTATCGTCGACGCGGATCAAAAGCGGCTCTTCCCCGATCAGTTCGATGGACCGGGTTTTCCGGGCGCCGCCTTTATACTGCAGCGCCTGATAGGCGCTGGTTTTCCTGCCTGCATTCAATGGTTGGTTCCTCAACTCCGCTGCACGCCCCATTTGACCGCTGCCCGCTTCAGGTGCAAAACCGGTGGGTCAGCCGGCCGGCACCTGCCGGCGCTTTCTCTTGATCTGCCTTTCCTCTTCGGGAACAGGCGGTGGAACGGAAGCGCCGGAGATCTTTTCGACGGCTTCGAAGCGATCGGGGCAGGCCGTAAAACAGGTGCCGCATTTGATGCACTTCTCCTGGTCGATGACGTGAATGCGGTTCTTGCCGCCGGAAATGGCCTCCACCGGACACCTTCGGGCGCAGATCATGCAGGCCCGGCACTTGCCCGGGTCGATGTAGTACGATACGGGTTCATCCAGCAGGCTGTCAACCTCTTCACGGCTGTAGAGCTCTTGGTAGGCTTCCTCGCTGTCTAGGTGCAGCGCCAGCTTTTCCCTTTTCATGACCTTGATGTAGGGGATCAGTTTTCTGGCCTTTTCCAGACCGGCCTTCAGATCTTGCGTGTCGATTCCCTCGCTTTGGCCCAGCGGCCCCAGCGCCTTTATTTGACGGACGAATTCATCGTTGGCATCGGCGAAAAGAATGCCGTCGGCGGCGGACATGAACCGGATCCCCAGGCGGTCCGGGTTCACCCCGGCATGCGCCATGATCCGGCGGCACAACGACACCATGTTCAGGGCGTTGTAGTTTCCGTGGGTGATGTAGTTGCATTCATTTAAGCGGCAGCCGACGATAAACACCCCGTCCATGCCGTTGGCAAAAGCCCGCAGCACGAACTCCAGGTCGACCCTGCCGGAACACATGACGCGCACCAGCCTCATTTCAGTGGTATATTGCAGTCTGGAAACTCCAGCCAGGTCAGCAGCGCCGTATCCTCACCAGTGGCACACGAAACCCAGTATTTTCGGTCTAAATTCGAGACTACCGCTCATTTAAGCTCACCTCTTTTTCAGTCATCGCGGTCTGTTTAATCAATATAAGGCTGCCGGAACTTGTTGCGAGCATTCAACACGCGGCTAAACCTCATCAACGGCTGCATCGATCTGGCTCAAAAGCTCCTCATCGGTGAAGTGCTTCAGCGAAATCGCCCCGGTGGGGCACAGGGCGTTGCACAGGCCGTCGCCTTTGCAGATCACCGGGTTGACAACAGCCTTTTCCCCCTTGCGCGTCGCACGCAATTCGATGACGCCATAGGCACAGGCCGCGACACATGCGCCGCAGGCGATGCACTTCTTCTCATCCACCTCGCAGACCGAGCCGGAGGCGATGATCTTGTCATGGGAAAGCAGCGTCAGCACCCGTCCGGCCGCACCATAAGCCTGGTTGATGACTTCCGGTATATGCTTGGGATAGTGCGCCGTACCGCACAGAAAGACGCCTTCGGTGGCAAACTCCACAGGTCTCAGCTTGACATGCGCCTCCTTGAAAAAGCTGTCTGCATCCAGCGGCACGCGGAACAGCTGCGCGATTTCCCGGCTGCCGGCGGAAGGGATCACGGCGGCGGACAAAGCCAGCACATCGGTGTCGATTTCCAGCCGCTGCCCTAAAATGGGATCGGCCACGGTGACCTGCAGAATCGATTTGCCGCGCCGGGCGATGGCTTCCACCTGCGGCGGGTCCGCGGGCTGCCAGCGGATGAACTTGACTTCCCTTTCCGCCGCCTCACGATAGTAGTCCTCGCGCAGGCCATACATGCGCATGTCGCGGAAGAGAATGCTGATGTCCATCTCCGGCCGCAAATCCTTCAGCTTCAGGGCGTTTTTCACGGCATGGCTGCAGCACACCCGGCTGCAGTAATTGCGATCCTCATTGCGGCAGCCGACACACTGGATCATCACCAGCGTGCGGGCGCGCATCAGCGCCTCTTCTTCCCTGCTGATGCGCTCCTCAAGCTCCAGCTGGGTCAGCACGCGGTCGTCCTGCCCGTAGAGGTATTCGCCGGGACGGTATTCATCGGCACCCACGGCCAGCACGACGGCGCCGTGCTTGACCTCTCTGATCCGGCCTTCGGTCTTCACCCGGGTGACGAAATTGCCGGCATAGCCGGTCGCCGCGGTGATGGTTGCCGCGTGGCTCACCTGGATCAGGGGATGCCGGTAGACCCGCTCGATGAGGTCTTGCAGGTAGGCCTGGACATCCAGCCCTTCCAGGGTGTAGTGCAGCCGGCGCGCGGTTCCGCCGAGATCGGCCTCTTTTTCGACCAAACAGACCGCGTGGCCCTGGTTGGCGATTGACAGGGCGCAGGTCATACCGGCGATACCGCCGCCCACCACCAGCGCCGCCTTGTTGACGGGCAGTTCGAATTCCTGCAACGGCTCCAGATGGCAGGCGCGCGCCACCGACATGCGGATGATGTCGCGTGCCTTTTGCGTGGCCTCGTCCTTCTGCTTGGCATGCACCCAGGAGCAGTGCTCCCGGATATTGGCCATGTCGCAGTAGTACTGGTTGATGCCCGCTTCGCGCAGCGTGTCGCGGAACAGCGGCTCCAGCGTCCGTGGGCTGCAGGCCGCCACGACCACCCGGTTGAGCCCTTTTTCCCTGGTCAGCTCCGTGATTTCATCGGCGGAATTGGTGGCGCACGAGAACAGCTGTTCCTGGGCGTAGACCACATGCGGCAGGCTGCGGACATATTCGACGACGGCCGGCACATCCACGATCCTGCCGATATTCGCCCCGCAGTGGCACACGAAAACACCGATGCGTGGTTCTTCGCCGGAAACGTCCTTCTCCGGCGGATACTGCCTTTCGGTGGTCAGTTTCCCCCTCCGGTGGTCCAGCAGTTGGGCGCACTGGGCACCGGCGCCGCTGGCACTGAAAACCGACTCGGGGATGTCGATGGGCCCCTGGAAACCGCCGCTTACGAAAATTCCGGCACGGCTGGTTTGCATGGGATTGGCGGAATCCGCCTCGCAGAACCCGTGTTCATCGAGCGTGATGCCGAACTTGTGCGCCAGCTGTCCATAATCCGCCGGAGGGTTCAATCCGACGGACAACACCACCATGTCGAATTCCTCCTCCTTCACGCCGTCGTCGGTGGCATATCTTACGGTCACGTTCCCGGTTTGGGGGTCCTCACCGGCGATGGAGACGTAGCTGCGGATGAAGCGGACGCCGGGAAGCTGTGCGGTTCGCTGGTAATAGCGTTCGAAATCCTTGCCGTGGGAGCGGATGTCGTTGTGGAATACGGTGCACTGGGCCTCGGCGTCATGCTCTTTGGCCAAAATCACCTGCTTCTGGGTGTAGGTGCAGCACACGGCCGAACAGTAGCTGTTGTCGCCGGGGGTGACCCGGCGGGAGCCGACGCACTGGATCCAGGCGATCCGGCGGGGGTGCTTTTTGTCGGATGCGCGCAGGATCCGGCCTTCGTACGGACCGGTGGAACACAGCAGGCGTTCGAAGTCCATGCTGGTAACCACGTTTTGTATCCGGCCGTAGCCGTATTCATCCCGCACCCGCGGGTCGAACGGCGCATAGCCCAGCGCCAGGATGACGGCCCCCACATTGACCGCGACGGTCTGTTCCGTCTGGCTGAAATCGATGGCCTTGTTCTTGCATACGCCTTCGCAGATCAGGCATTTCTTTTCCTTGAGAAAAAGGCAGCTCGCATCGATATAGGTGACCAGGGGGATGGCCTGCGAAAAGTAAATGTGGACCGCCTTGTTCTGCGATATTTCCTGATTGTACGGGTCCGGGTACTCGACCGGGCAGTACTCGACACAGGTCGTGCACCCGGTGCAGCGGTCTTCGATAATGTACCGGGGCTTTTTCACCAGCTGAACGGTGAAATTCCCCGCCTGGCCCGACAGGCTTTCAACTTCGGTGTACGTCAGGACCTCTATGTTCGGATGCCGGCCGACCTCGACCAGTTTGGGAGACAGAATTCACATGGAGCAGTCGTTGGTCGGGAAGGTCTTGTCCAGCTGGGCCATGTGGCCGCCGATGGCCGGCGATTGCTCCACCAGGTAAACCTTGAAACCGGCCGTGGCCAGGTCCAGGGAGGCCTGAATACCGGAAACCCCTCCCCCGACCACCAGTACGTCGCCAAAATTTCGGCTCCCAGAACTTTCGCAAAGTCCCTTGATCTGTTCTTTTTCCACTTCTCTATTCCTCAATCCGTTTTTTAAGCCGCTAGATCACTTCCCGGACGATTTCGGTAATGTCCCTGACCTCCAGGACTTCATCATACTCCAAATTCAGCCGGCTTTCCTCGAAATTGGTGATGCAATACGGACAGCAGGTCGCCAGCACCTGCGCGCCGGCTTCTCTGGCCTGTTTCAGCCTCAGATCGGAAAACCGCTCCTGTTTGGGGGTGTCCATCCAGATCCTGCCGCCGCCCCCGCCGCAGCAGAGGCTGTTTTTGCGGGCATCCGTCATCTCGATCAGCTCCAGGCCCGGTATCATCTGCAGCACCGCGCGCGGTTCGTCGTAGACGCCGTTGTGCCGGCCCAGGTAACAGGGGTCGTGATAGGCGACCCTGCCGGCATATTCGCCGGTCAGCGCGAGGCGGCCCGCCTGAACCAGTTCATATAGATATTGGGCAAAATGCACCACCTCGAAATTCACCATGAATTCGGGGTATTCGTTTTTGAAGGTGTGGTAGCAGTGCGGCGATGACACGACGATCTTCTTCACACCGTGGTCGATAAAGGTCTTGATGTTGTCTTTGGCCAGCCTTCTGAAGACCTCCTCACTGCCGGTCTTGCGGATGCTTTCGCCGCAGCAGCTTTCGGAGGCGCCCAGTATGCCGAAATCGACCCCCGCCCGGTTGAGGATGTCGACCGTGGCGACGGCCACTTTCTTCATCCTGGGGTCATAGCTGAGGTAGCATCCGACGAAATATAAGACCTCCATGCCCTCGGCAAAGGTTTTCACGGGCAGATCCTTGGCCCAGTCCGCACGTTTGCCGCGTTCTCCCTGCAGCGGGTTACCCTCGGAAATGATGCTGGCCCGCGCACTGCGGGCGGAACGCACCGAAGCCGGGAAAACTTCATATTCCGTTGCCACCCGCCGTATGGAGACTCCCAGTTGGATCTGGTCGACGCCCCGCGGGCACTGGCTGACGCAGTTGCCGCAGGTGGTGCAGCGCCAGATATCCTCGCCGTCGATCTCGGTCAGGCCGAAGGCGGCCTGGCGGATGATCTTGCGCATGCTGAAGGGCCTGACCCGGTTCCATGGGCAGACCACATCACACAATCCGCATTGAAAGCACAGTTTAAAAGGGTCTCCGCCGGCATCCTTGATTTCATCGACGACTTCTTTGAAAGGGGCTACGGTTTCCACGATATCTATCGATCCTCTTGCATGGCGCTTGAATTTTTCAGTCTTCTTTTGACATCCGGGCCACGGTGTCTATGATCTGCTTGAGCCCGTATTTTTTGGCCAGTGACTCCAGGCCGAGCTCCAGGTCCTCCTGCTCCGTCAACACGTCTTCTTCCGCGACCTCTTCCTCGCGCTCCTCGTAGATCAGGGCGTCGGCGAGGCACCAGCGCACACACAGGGGCTCCTCCTCGCCCTCGCACATGTCGCATTTCAGGGGCAGGCCGGAATCAGGTTCCTTGAACTCCACCCGTGACGGACAGGAAGCCCGGCAGAAGGCGCACTCATCGTATTCTTTGCCGTCGATGGTGTATTTGTCGCGTCCGGCACATTCGGCCACCGTGTACTCCCCCGCGTAAACGGGGATATAGATGTCCCTCAGGGGTTCATGGATCACACGGATCCGGGACCGCGCCGGGTTGTTGCTGCTGTACTTCGGCTCTGCGTGAAAGGCGGAACAGATGACCTCACATGCCCGGCAGCCATTGCATTTGTCCACATCGATGCGGATCGTTTTGATGATCTTCTTTTTCTTCTCATCCGTCACGGTTTGCACCCTCCGCTCAATTCGTCTCTTTTTGCGCCGGAGCTTCCGCCGGTGCCTCGGCGGATGCCGCATCCTCGCCGTCCGCCAGGATGCCCCTTTCCATCAAATCCGCACCCACGTAATCCAGGCCCAGCTTTGCCAGCGTCTCTCTGGTGGGGATCCCCTCTTCGTTCCAGCCCTTGAACCGGTAGTAGCTGTCCAGCAGCTTGGCCTCCAATTCGGGAAAGCGTTTCTTCCAATGGTCTTGGGGGGGCTTTTCGTCTTTGCGACGCAGGCCCCTTCTGGCATTGATAGCCCGGATCAGCGTGCGGTTCCGGCGGGTGATCTCCCACAGCTTATCTTCGTCCATCTCCATCCCCGTCGCCGCGGCGATGAATTGCGGTATATTGTGGATGTGGTAGGGGGGTTTTATGGGAAAGGAAGACAGCCCCGCACACAGCCCGACGGCGTCATCGATGTAGTGCATGGTTTCCTGCCACTCGACGATTTCACAGGTCATTTCAGGCGTCGGGTAATAGGGAAACGAATTTTCGCCGCGCAGCTCCCAGTTGACGAAAAATTCCTTGATCTTTTCATTGGGCGCCTGGATCCAGTCTTTCACGAATTCTTCGCGCTCCTCGCGCGTGGCAAAAGGCACCTGGGGCATCTGGCCCTCGATCTGGGTGATGTTGATCTTCGCACCGGTGGAATACATCAGGAAGTAGACCGGGTTGAGCATGCCCAGCTTGATGGGGATCTGCTCATGTTTCTTGATCGTGTTGCGGTCGTAGGCTTCCGCTCCGTTGCCGATTTCGCGTGCCGCCCAGTAGGTGCCCTTGGCCAGCACCTCGCCGATGCCCTCCCGCCGGACGATTTTTTCCAGCAGCCAGAAAAAACGCTCTTGGTTGTCGGCCGGAAACCCCGGCAATTCTTTGTCCGTCAGGATACCGGCCTCGTACAGTTCGACGGCGAAAGCCATGACCTGCGGTGCGGTGTACCCGTCCACGCCGTACTCCTGGGCCAGGCCGGCGATCTTGAAACCGAACTCCAGGTCGTCCGCCATGGCCCCCATGACGTAGGTGAGCTTCGAGTAGCATTTCATCATGTACTTGGAAACCCCCAGCGCCGGGTAGCTGATGATCGCCCCGCATTTCATGGGGCAGTTGTAGCAGCTGATCAGCCGCTCCACCGCCTTTTCCTGGGTCTCGCGCCACTGCCTGGCGATTTCTTTGGTCCAGAAGTCCTTTCTGCGGTGGCGCGCATTGCCCCAGGCGAAACTGGTGGTGTGCCACTTTTCGTCATGGATGGCCATCTCCTGCGGCGACCCGATCCCGGCCAGAATGGGGGGAACGCCCTTGATGGGGTTTTCCGCGCGGTGCTGGATGTATTTCAGCACTTCGTTGCAAAGCTCGAAGTACCTTTCGGGACTGGCGATGTTGACATCTTTGGTGCCGCGCACGGCGATGGCCTTCAGGCCCTTGTCCCCCATCACGGCGCCGATTCCGCCCCGGCTGGCGCTGGACCGGCCGTGTTCGATGGAAGCGTAATAGACCCGCTTTTCCCCCGCCAGGCCGATGGCCGCCACCTGGGCTTTGGGCTCTCCCAGCTCCTCGCGAATCCGTTCGGCGGTCTCCAACGTCCCCATCCCCTGCAGGTGTGCAGCGTCCCGGATCTCCACCTTGTCATCGTGGATCCACAGATAAACCAGGCCCGGCGACTTGCCGCGGAAGATCACCTTGTCATAGCCGGCGTATTTCAACTCCGGGGCCAGGAAGCCGCCCATCATCGAATACGCCAGCAGCTGCGTCTGGGGGGAAATGGTGGCAACGATGGTGCGGTTGCAGCCCGTGGCCGGCGTGCCGCACAACAGCCCGGTGCTGAAGATCAGCAGGTTTTCCGGAGAAAAGGGATCCACCTCCGGGGGAACACGGTCCCACAGGATCTTGGCGTTGGTGCCCAGCCCCCCCAGATGCATGGCGGTGTCCTTGGGGTCGGTGGCGACTTTTTCGATGTTTCCCCGGGTCAGATCGATTTCCAAATTAAACCCAGTTTCGGCGTACCTCATCTTTTACCCCTTCTCATATCTTCCCTGAAATCCCAAAGGTCTGAAAGCGGTGATTAAAAAACTTTACAGCGGATCGAAATCAGGGTAACGGTCTGGTTTCCCTTTGACAAATATCAATTTGGTTACATTTTAGCTATAATGTAACTATTAAATCCGAAGGCGCCCTCTTGTCAAGAAAAAAAACCATGCTGTCCGGCGGCGCACGACCCACCGACCCCGCCGACGGTGCTGCAGATTTCAAATGACCGGCGCGCACGCAAAACTGCCGAAAGCCCGGCACCCGGTGAGCTTCTTCGTCCCCTGTCTGGTGGATGCCTTCCATCCCGGTGTGGCCGCCGGCGTCGTGACCGTCTTCAAACGCCTGGGCATTCCTTTGGACTGTCCGCCGGGCCAGACCTGCTGCGGGCAGCCGGCCTACAACAGCGGCTACCGCCGGCAGGCCCGCAGGGCGGCGCAGCATTTCGTGCGCGTTTTCGAAAATGCGGACGCCGTGGTCTGCCCGTCGGGGTCCTGCGTGCAAATGGTGCGCCATCACTATCGGCTGCTTTTCGCCGACAGCCCCTCCTGGCTGGCGCGCAGCCGCCGCCTGGCGGAAAGGACCTTCGAACTCAGCGAATACCTGGTGGACATCCTGGGCGTAAAAGCGCTGGGCGCACGCTGCACGCTGCGCCTCACCTACCTGGACAGCTGCCACCTGCTGTACGGGCTGGGGATTTCGCGGCAGCCGCGCCAGCTGATAGACCACGTCCGGGGCACGGTGCGCGTCGAGATGCGGGATTCTCAGCGCTGCTGCGGGTTCGGCGGGGCTTTTGCCGTCAGGTACCCCGAAATTTCATCGGCCATGCTGGCCGACAAGCTGGACAACATCGCTGCAACCGGCGCCGAAGCCGTGGTGGGATGTGATATCGGCTGCCTGATGCATATCGCGGGCATGGCCCGGCGCCGCGGTCTTGCGCTGCACGTGCTGCACATCGCCCAGCTACTGGCCGCGCGCGGCCGCGGGGACCTCATCCATGGCTGAAGTGCGCCGCCGATACCGCACCATCGGCGACCCCGTGCTGCAGGGCGCCCTGGCCAATTTGCAGCACCGCCTGGGACCGGCCGCGGCGGCCGCCTATCAGGCGCTTCCCGAGGGTCCTGCCCTGCGGCAGCGCGCCCACGCCATCCGCGCCAAGGCCATCGCCGACCTGGACGTGCTGCTCGCCGAGCTGGCCGACCGCATCACGCGGCGCGGCGGGCATGTCTTCTTTGCCGCCGACGCCGCCGAAGCCGTCGCCTACTGCCTGGAAACCGCCCGGCGCCACCGGGTCAAGCTGGCCGTCAAGGGCAAGTCCATGGTCACCGAAGAAATCGGCCTCAACGCCGCCCTGACGGCGGCCGGCATCGAAACCGTGGAAACCGACCTGGGGGAGTACATCGTCCAGCTGGCCGGCGAACATCCCTCGCACATCATCGCCCCGGCCATTCACAAGACGCGGGCCGAAATCGGCCGCCTGTTCGCCGCAAAGCTGAACATCCCCCTTACCGACGATCCGCCGACGCTCACCCGGGCGGCCCGCCGGGCGCTGCGCAAAAAATTCCTGACCGCCGACATGGGGATCACCGGTGTCAACCTGGCCTGCGCCGCCACCGGCCACATCGCCCTGCTCTCCAACGAGGGCAACATCCGTATGGCCACCACGCTGCCGCGCGTGCATGTTGCCTTCATGGGCATGGAGCGCATTGCCGCGCAGCTCACCGACCACGACATCCTGCTGCGCCTGCTGGCCCGCGGCGCCGCGGCCCAGAAAATGGCCGGCTACATTTCGTATATCGGCGGCCCGCGCCAGCCGGGCCACACCGACGGTCCCGAATCCTTTCACCTGGTCATCGTGGACAACGGCCGCAGCCGCATCCTGGCCGACCGTACTTTTCGCGAAATCCTGTACTGCATCCGCTGCGCCGCCTGCCTGAACGTCTGCCCGGTCTACGCCAAGATCGGCGGGCACGCCTACGGCTCTGCTTATTCGGGACCGCTGGGCGCGGTGCTCACGCCCCTGATGAAGGGCATTCGCCGGGCAAGCGACCTGTGCCTGGGCGAAAGCCTGTGCGGCGCCTGCCGCGCGGCCTGCCCGGTGGATATCGACATCCCCCGCATGCTGCTGGCGCTGCGCAGTTGTCTGGCCGAGGGGGATCGGTACTGGCAGATTCGTCCGCTGAACCCCCTCGCAGGCCGCCTCTGCGACATCTGGTCCTGGATCGTCTCGGACCGGCGGCGCTATGATGCCGCCCTGGCCTGCGCCCGCTTCTGCCAGTTGCTGCTGCCGCGAAAAAACGGCATGCTGCACCGCCTGCCGCCGCCTTTTTCCGGCTGGACGTCGAGCCGCGACTTGGAGCCCCTGGCCCGCAGACCGTTTCTGCGCCGCTGCAGCCGGCAGCCGCGGAGGCACCGTGAAGCGCCTGAAAGCGGCGCGGACCGAAACCGGAGCTGACCCCGTGCAACGTCACCGCTTCCTCAACCGCATCCGCAGCGCCCTCAATCACCCGAACTCCGGCCGCGGCGCCCCTGCCGCCGCGCACGCGACGTCAAAGGCGGGCCCGCACCACCAAGGGGCGGCAGGCGCAAGACCCTGCGGACGTCCCGAAGAACTGCTGCAGCGGCTGCAGGAAGCCGCCGCCGAACTGAATATCCACCTGTCGCTGCATGACAGCCCGGCATCGGCCGGCCGCTGCATGGCGGCCATGATCACCCGAAAAGCGCCGCCGCGCAACGGCCGTCGCGAGGTGGCGATCTGGCGGCATCCGCTCGTTGCGCGCCTGGAGCTGCCCCAACGGCTGGCCGGCGCCGCGATCACTTGCCGCACAACGGCCGCCGCCGACCGGACGTATGCCACCCGGCGGCGCTTTTACCGCGACCTGGAAGCCGCCGCCGTGGGCGTGACTTCCGCCGACTACTGCCTGGCCGACACGGCCACGCTGGTGATGCGCAGCCGGCCGGGCCAGCCCCGCAGTGTGTCCCTGCTGCCCGACATTCACGCCGCCGTTATCGAAGCCGGACAGCTTCTTCCCGATTTCAGCCGCCTGTGCCGGCTGCTGAGTTCCGGTGCGGATGAAGGGAAACGCGGCCTGACGCACTGCATGACCCTGATCAGCGGGCCGAGCAAGACGGCGGACATCGAAGCCGTCATGGTGGAGGGCGCCCACGGCCCGCGCGCGCTTTACCTGTATGTCATCCTGGCTGCGCCAATAGATGCACCGCAGCCGGAAACTTCCGGGAAACCCCGCACGACGTCGTGAAAGGAGCATCGATGTCCACCGACACCGGCGCCATCAAGGCACATTATTTTCAGGCCGGAATGGACCGCAGGATTTTAAGCGCGCTGGAAGCCGCGCAGGCCGCACCGGAAGCTCTCAGCCGCGAGGTTCTGGCGGCCTTTGACGAATTCCACATCGGCGGCCGCGGCGCCACCCGCGAACTGGCGCAGCTGGCCGGCCTGCGGCCTTTGCAGGAGGTCCTGGACATCGGCTGCGGCATCGGCGGCCCGGCCCGCACCCTGGCGGCCGAATTCGGCTGCCGCGTGACCGGCATGGACCTGGTGTTCGGGTATTGCCGTACGGCCCGCCTGCTTTCCGGCCTTGCCGGCATGCCTTCCGGCATCGCCGTCTGCTGTGCGGACGCCGCCGCACTGCCCTTTGTCCGGCGGGCCTTCGACGCCGTCGTCACCCAGCACGTAATCATGAACGTGCGCCACAAACAGCGCCTGTTGTCTGAGATCCGCCGTGTGCTGCGCCCCGGCGGACGCTGGGCCCTGTACGAAGTCTGTGCCGGCGAGGTTTCACCGCCGCACTTTCCGCTTCCCTGGGCCGGCGGGCCGCAGATCAGTTTTCTGTCCGCACCCGAGGATTTCAGGACGATGCTCGCGCAGGCCGGTTTCGTCCCCGGAAAATGGCAGGACGTCAGTGCGGTTGCCGCCGCGCGCCTGAAAAAAGCGGCCGCCGCCAGACGGAAAAGACCGGACAGCGGCCGGGCCTCGCTCAGTCTCAGGCTGCTCATGGGCGCTGCGGCCGGTCGCAAATCGGCCAACCTGGTGCGCAGCCTGGAAGAAGGCCGGCTGCGCGTGATACGGGCGGTCATGGAAACAACACCGTCATCCTGAACGCCGGCCGCCATCAGCCAACCCGCTGCTCCCCGTGAACATGCATCCTGAATTTAGTTCTAAAGTCAGCCTTCCTTCGGGCCGATGATAAGATCAGAAGAAACACTGAGCACAATCGTCGGAAGGCTCTGGGCACTGAATGGTGCGCACCCCACAGACTCCAAAATGTTCCGTAAAAAAGCGCCGATGGTTATATGAATTCTGAATTTGTTTCGCGCAAGCACAATCGCTATGAGTTTGCCTACCCCCTGGCTTTCAAGCTTTTTTCCCAGGATTTCGGCGACAACTGGATCGAAGGCAACCTCAAAGATATCTCCATGGGCGGGGCCTGCATCCGGCTGGAGGACCATTACGGCCTCATCGACCGCAAGCAGATCGGCGGCCTGCGCATGAAGCTCAAGCTGTTCGAACCCGAGGGAGAAAAATTGATTCTGCTGGCATCCGTGCGCTGGGTCCGGCGACCCAAGTCATCCGACGGGCAGCTCGTCCTGATCGGGGTTGAATTCGAAGGGCTGCTCGACTGGCAGATGGCACGCCTCGAGCGGCTGATCCAACTGAAAGGCAAAGACCACAAGATGCTCTGGTCCCTGTGGGACAATTTCATGCAGGCAGAAAGCAGGTAGATGAACATGCAGGACCTTTTGAGAAAAAAACTATGGGCGGTGGGCGGCGGCAAGGGCGGTGTCGGCAAGAGTGTGTTTACGGCCATGCTGAGCGCCCGCCTGGCGGGGCTCGGTGCGCGGGTGGTGCTGGTGGATGCGGACCTGGGCGGCGCCAATCTGCACTTACTGTTCGGCATCCGCTATCCCCTGTACACCCTGGGCGATTTTATCAACCGCCAGGCCGAAAACCTGGAGGACGTTTTACTGCCCACTGCCATCGACAATCTGAAGCTTTTGTGCGGTGCCGACGACATCCTGGGAATCGCCAACCCCAAGTACGGCCAGAAGATCCGGCTGCTGGGGCACCTGCGGCGGCTCAACGCCGATATCATTCTGCTGGACCTGGGTGCCGGCACGTCGTTCACCACCATGGATTTTTTTCTGTATGCCGGCAACAAGATCATCGTGCTGACCCCCCAGGTCACCTCCATTCAGAATGCCTACGGCTTTATCAAGAGCTGCCTGCACCGCAAGCTGATCCGCAGCTTTTCCACCGACCCCGAAGCGCTGGAGATCATCCGGCGTGCCATCGGCGGCGAGAGCGGGGAAAAAATGGAGTTCATGACGGAACTCAAGGAGGTCTTCAAAAATCTGGACGGCCGCCGCGAACGGCTGGAGGCCTGTTTCGAGGACATGCAGGCCGGTATCGTGGTCAACATGGTGCGGGACCGCAAGGAGCAGGATGTGGGGCGCATCGTCCAGGAGGTTTCCCGAAAGTACCTGGATCTCTCACTCAAGCCCATGGGATTCGTCAACTTCGATGCCATGCTGGACCGCTCCATCAACAACATGGCCGATTTTCTCAAAAAAGGTTCGGGCAGTTCGGCCAACATGGGCATGTACGACATCGCCGCCAAGGTGCTCAAACAGTCCCGGGCACAAAAGCCGGCGGAAATCCCGCCGGACACGCAGCCCCTGTACGCCGGCATGCAGGCCTAGTCCCAAAAGGCCGCGTGCGGTGCGCAAAAAAGGCGCCGGCCGAACCGGCCAAGCCGCCTCTTTTCCCGCAAGCCGCCCCGCAGCGGCACACCATCAGAAGACAGTCCGCCCCGGGCAACCGCTCCACTGCCGCCCGTGCATTTCCTCCAACGCTTTCCAGGCACCTTCCAGTCGACAAAGGTGCACCGGCCTATATGGCGGGTGCCCGCAGTGCGGCGATAACCTGCAGGTAGTAAACCGCATCGCCCATATCCAGACGCCCGTTGGGCGTTGCATCCAGGATACCGGACAGGTCGATGCCGGCGACAGCGCTCAAGACCTGCAGAATCCGGATCAGCCGGCCGGGATTGGGCCCGGGATGACGGTTGCGGACAAAGACATCCACCGCGCTGTTCGTGTCCGGGTTCACGAGGTTTGCGGCCTCGGACTGGAAAACCACGAACCAGCCGTCGGCGCAAATGCGGCACGGCAGCCCGGCGCTTTCCCGACTTTCGGACGTCAGGGCCCCGGGGCGGGGTCACACCAGCAGATACCTGCGGCGTATTTCATCGTTGTCCCGCAGGTCTTGAATATTTCCCTGGTAGCGGATGCGGCCGTTGTCGATCACGTAGCCGCGGTCGCTTAAGGCCAGCGCCACCTTCAGGTTCTGCTCGGCCAGCAGCACGGTGAGGCCGTTTTGGCGCAGGCGCGCGATCTGCTCGGCGAGGGTGTTGACGATCAGAGGCGCCAGTCCTTCGGTGGGTTCATCCAGCAGCAGCAGCGCCGGGTTGGTCATCAGGGCGCGTGCGATGGTCAGCATCTGCTGCTCGCCGCCGGACAGGAAACCGGCACGGCGCGCATCGATCTTGCGCAGCGCGGGGAAAAAATCGTAGACCCGTGCCTTGTCCCACTTTCCTGCGTGCGCCTGTCGGCGCATGACGATTTCCAGGTTCTCGCCCACCGTCAGGTCGGCGAAAACACGGCGGTCGTCGGGCACGTAGCCGATGCCGCGGCGCGCCCGGCGATAGGGTTTTTCCGCCGTACAGTCCACGTTTTGGAACCGAATACGGCCGCTGCGCAGGCGCGCCAGGCCCATGATACTGCGCAAGGTGGTGCTCTTGCCGGCGCCGTTGCGCCCCAGCAGGCAGACGATTTCACCGGCCGACACCTCCAGCGACACATCGAACAGGATGTGGCTCAACCCGTAATAGGTGTCGATGTGTTCAACTATCAGCATACGTCGCCGCCTCCCAGGTAGGCCGCCTGTACGCGGGCGTCACAGCGCACCCGCGGCGGGGTGTCTTCCAGGATGCTGCGGCCCTGCTGCATGACCATGATGCGCTGCGAGATGGAAAACACCAGCTCCATGTCGTGCTCACAGAACAGGATCGTCAACCCCATTTCACGGTTCAGGCGCTTCATGAGTTCGAGCACCACGGCGGTTTCTTCGGGCGACATGCCGGCCGTGGGTTCATCCAGGATCAGCAGGTCCGGATCGACGCCCAGGGCAATGGCCATCTCCAGCACTTTCTGGTCTCCGTGCGAGAGCGAACCGCCGATGCGGTCGCGCTTGTCTGCGAGACCGACGCTCTCGAGGATTTCCATGGTCTGCGGCACGGCCATGCTGCAGGCGGCGGCAAAAAGCTGCCTGGTTTTTCCGAGGCGCGACAGCCGTGCGGCCTGAACATTTTCAAAAACCGTCATGCGCGCAAAGATATTGACCACCTGGAACGAGCGGCTGATGCCTTTTCTGCAGATGCGGTGTGCCGGCAGGCCGGCGATGTTTTCGCCCTTGAAGAACAACCGCCCGCTGTCTGGCGTCAGCTGGCCGGTGATCAGGTTGAACAGCGTTGTTTTCCCGGCGCCGTTGGGGCCGATGACGGCCACCATCTCGCCGGGGGCCACCTGCAGGCTGGCGTCACGCACGGCTGCAAAACCGTCAAAGCACTTCCTGAGATGCTCGATCTGCAGCATTTCAGACCTTTCCGGCCCCGGCCACGGGGTTTTCGATCGTTTTCTTTTTCCGGGCCCTTCCCAGCACGCCGTCGGGCAGGAAGTAGATCAGCAGCATCAGGATAACTCCCAGAATCAGGGTCCAGTAGTCGGTGTAGATGCCTACCCAGGTCCTGAGGACCACGATGATGGCCGCCCCCAGCATGGGCCCCCAGAAGGTGAGCCAGCCGCCCAGCAGGCACATGACCAGGATCTCCAGGGAAAGCGTCCAGAAGAGCATCTCTGGAAAGGCGCTGCCCTCGACGGTTACGAACAGGGCTCCGGCCACGCCGGCAAAGGCGCCCGCCAGCACCAGGCCGATGAGCTGGTGCTGCCGCACGTCGACGCCGATGGCGGCACTGCGCTCGGGGTTGTCCCGGATGCTCTGGAAAATGCGGCCGAAGGGGGAATTGACGATGCGGTACATCAGCGCCAGGCACAGCAGGCACACGGCCAGGACGAAGATGTAGGCGCCGCTGGTGGAAGACAGCGCCCCGGGTACGGGAATACCCTGCAGCCCGTCGTCCCCGCCGGTGAAACCGTACCAGCGGTAGACGACGACCCAGACCAGCGAGCCCAGCGAAATCTGCAGCATGCCGAAGTACAGTTTGGACAGCCGTATGCAGATCAGTCCCATCAGCAGGCTCAGCAGCGCAGCGGCGGCCGGCGCCGACACATAGGCCAGCCAGGCCGGCAGCCCGGTTTTCATCAGCATCAGGGCGAAGACATAGGCCCCGGCGCCGTAAAATACGGCGTGGTGGAACTGGTAGATCCCGCCGAAGCCCAGCACCAGGTTGAGGCTGGTGGCCAGCAGCCCGGTGACCAGGACCAGAGAGAGCAGGTAGAGGTAATAGCGCGGCAAAACCGCCGGCAGCAGGAAGAGCACGGCCAGTGCGGCAAACGCAAAACCCGCCGATTTGAAGCGCATGCCGGGGGGTGACACGATCAGGCTTCTCCTACCATATGGATTTCAGCAGCCCCTTGGGGCAAAAGACCAGCACCACGACCACGGCCATGTACGGGAAAACGATGGCGAACTGCGGCCAGATCAGGATGCCCACGGCATCGGTCAAACCGAAGATCAAAGCGCCCAGCAGGGCGCCCCAGATGTTTCCCAGGCCTCCGATGATCACGATCAGAAAGGCCTCGATGATGATGGCGTGGTCCATTCCCTGGGTGATATTCTGGGTGGGGGCCACCAGGGCGCCGCCCAGCCCCGCCAGGAAACAGCCGATCACGAAAACGGAGGCAAAGACCCAGCTGACGTTGATTCCCATGGCGCCGACCATTTCGCGGTCCACGGCGGCGGCACGCGCAATTTTGCCGATCTTGGTCCTGTTGGTCAACAGGTACAGCCCGATGGCCACCAGGGGACCGACGGCCAGCAGAAACAGGTTGTAACGCGGAAACGGCAGGCCGAAGATCAGCACGGACCCCTGCAGAAAGGGCGGCTCGGCAAAGCTGCGGTAATCAGCGCCCCAGATCATCTTGACCAGGTCTCCGAAAACCAGCATCAGGGCAAATGTGAAGAGCAAAAGCATGAGGTGCTCTCTTTCGTACAGCCGGCACAAAAGCCCCCGCTCGACGACGAAACTGAGCAGCGCCACCCCCAGCGGCGCCGCCAGCAGCGCCATCCAGAAGCCGGCACTGCCGCCGCCGCCCAGCCTCACCAGGCTGTAGGTCAGAAAAGCCCCGATCATGTACAGCGAACCGTGGGCGATATTGGGGATGCGCAGCACCCCCAGCACCAGGCTCAGGCCCGAAGCCACGATAAAGAGAATCGTGGTGCGGCTTAAGCCCACCAGAACCTGCTGGCAGAAAGCCGCCAGCGTGACATGCCCGGCAAATCCCATCGCTCCAGCCCTTTCGCGCGCACCGGCCAGGCGCTTTACCTGGCCCGGGCCTTTTTGATTTCCGCAACGGCGGGCATGACATCTTTGCCCGGCAGGGTGACGATATCGGCGGCCATGAGGTATTTCATGCCGGGGACCTTGTGCGTGACGCCCATGAACATGGGATACATCACCTGGTGGTCGAAAGCCCTCAAGGTCAGGGGGCCCACCGGGCTGTCGATGCGCATGCCTTCCAGCGCGTCGATGAACTTCTCGGTGTCGATTTTGCCGGCCTTGTTAAACCCCCGGATCATGAATTTCGCCGCCACGTAGCCGTACAGCGCACCCACGGCCGGGTTGCGGCCGTAGGCCGCCTTGAAAGATTTTACAAACGCCTTGTTGGCCGCCGTCTGCGGGTAGTAGTAGTAATAGTTCGACGTGCCGATAACGCCCTCCGGCGCCTGCAGACCCAGCGGTTTGAGCGTCGCCAGTTCGGTGGCCGTGTGCATGTAAAACGGGACGCGCCGGTTGAAGCCGGTGGCCTGGGCGGCTTTTAGAAACGGCACGCAGTCGCGCCCGCCGGTGGCCACGATGACGGCATCGGGTTTGGCGGAGAGAATGGCCGTGATGTACGGCGTAAAATCCGGTTCCCCCACCTTCCACCAGGATTGTCCCAGCAGTTTGACGCCCGGTTTGATCGTTTTCAGGTTGGACCACACACCGCCGGCGATGGCGTGCCCGTACTCGTAATCGTCCCCGGCGATCCAGTATTTCACATAGGGCCGTTTGGCAAGGCCCTCGGCACCGGCCTTGCCGGCCATGGCGGTGTTTTCGTTCATGGAAAAGACGTAGCGATGCCCCTTGGCGCCGGTGATCTTGGCGCTTTTGGCAAAGGTCACGAAAAAGGGCACCTTCTCTTTTTTGCACAAGTTGGATATGGCCAGGGCCAGTGCGCTGTTGATGGTGCCCATCATGATGTCCACGTCTTTGCGCATGATCAGCTCCTTGGCCTCGGCAAGGCCGAGGTCGACCTTGAACTTGCTGTCACGCGCAAAAAACTCGATCTTGCGCCCCAGGACGCCGCCGGCGGCGTTCACCTGGTCCACGACCAGCTTGAAGGCGTCGCGCACATCGTTGGTGTACGTGCTGGGCGGGCCGCTGTAACAGTCGACGATGCCGACTTTGATGCTGCGCGCCCAGGCCGCCGGGCTGCAAAGCAATCCGGCCATTCCCACCGCCAGACAAATGGCAATCAACGATTTCCTTTTCATGATCTTCCCTCCCCTTTGCTGGTTTCCACCACTTGGATTCCGTGCCCGACCGCTATAAATCGCAATGGATCCTTTCCCGGCGTCAGCTGCCGGGCTGTGAAACCCGCCGACTTGCTTTTACGGCACTGCGCCAATCCGCCTGATTCCCTACGCCACCTTTTTGCGAACCATAACCGCCGGCGGACTTCTGCCAACTTTTTTTTCAGCCGTTCAGGGCGACATGCCGAAAAGCAGCCATTTGAAGCGGTTCCGGATCTCCTTGGAGACCCGTCGGCCCACCCGCGCCATGAAGAGGTTTTCGGGTTTCAAGCAGACGTTGGGTTCGTTGGTCTGGTATTCCTTGAAACCGAAGGGCTCGAAAAGGCGGATGAGCAGGCGGCGGTACTGCTGGGCGCTGTAGCCGCTGCCGTCGAGGTCCCAGGTCCATGAGTAGCCCACCATGTAAACGATCATCTCTTCGCGCCGGGGGTGTTCGAGCATCATTTCCAGAAGCTGTTTGGCGACGCCGCCGGCACGCCAGTTGCGGCTGACTTCGATGGCTTTGACCTCCATCATCACCCCCGCTCCCAGCTGCGCCCAGCGCTCGTCGGGGTCCGGCTCCGCCAGCACCCCGAAGCCCACGATATGATCGGCGGCGTTTAAGGCCAGCACCACGTTGGCCCCCGGCTGGGCGGCCTTTTCCTCCAGGCTTTCCCGGCGCGTGTACAGCGACTTGAAGCGCGCGTAGGTTCCGAAACGCGGACTGAACGTATAGGCGCGAATCTGCTCCGGCGTGCAGAAGGCGCACAACCGCAGCTGGCCGTTGGGTGTCGCCCAGATTTTCCGGCGTGGCAGCTTCTCAGTCATCAAATCCGCTGGATTGAGGCGATCGTTTTCGGGGCCGAGGCCTAATAGTCACTCCAGCCGCGGTGCAGCCGTTTGATCATGATGACCAGATCATGGTAGTTCCCCGCGGGATCCTTGACGTAGTTCTGCAGGGTCGCTTCCTTGAAAAAGTCGAACTTGGTGACCGCCTCGATGGCCGGATCCTCGACGTCCACCACCAGGTCGGTGCGCAGTGCCTCCAGGCCCTTGTCCATGGAGAGCTGGATGAGGTCCAGCAGCAGCCAGGTGCCCAGCCGTTTCTGGCGGTACGCGGGCAGGACGATGATACGGAACTGGCCGATGTGCCGGGTGGCGCCGAAGGTGCGCTGGAAAAGGGTGCCGATGCCGATGATGGCGCCATGGCAGATTCCGACAATCGAAGCCGCCGTTCCGCTGTCGATGCTCTGCAGCCGTTTTTCGATGAAATGCGGGTCTGACACGTCGGAACGCAGGTACCAGCGGTCGGCCTCGGAAGTTTGTTCATAGAAGCGCCGCAGCAGTTTCTCGTCCGACTTCTCCAAAGGCCGGATGGTGGCCTCTTCACACTCCTTGAGTATGCACTCCTTGGGATATCTCAACGCAAAAACCCCCCTTGAAAGAGATGCCTTGCAGCAAGTGATCTGACTAACCGGTCTATCAGGGTATTTCAAAGCCTGTCAACCGATTCCGGCATATTCCGGTGCTCTTGGGCAGCGGCCGCAGATCCTGCCGCGGCGCACGCCGCCCCTAAAAGCAGATCGGCAGGCAGGCCGCCGTGTGGCGGTCGGCTGCCTGCCGATCGGAAAAGTCCGCGCAAGCGGACGGCCCCCGGCATCGCAAAAGCCGGAAGGCGCCGGATTATGGATCTCTGTCCACCTCGCCTTGCGGCAACACGGGCATCTATTCCTTGGGCTTGCCCATGACTTCGGCGAACATCTCCATATCCCAGGTCCGGCACTGGGCGATGTTCTGGCGGAACTTGATGAAGTCGATGGTGTCCGTGCCGGTGATCTTCTTGGTGTTGAAGGCGCCGAAGCCCAGGAAAGCCTCTCCGCCCATGTTGGCCGCCAGCCAATGGCGGTTGTAGTTCTTGGAGTAATCCCAGAAGAACTTCTTTTTGGCGCGGATGCTGTCGATGGACTTGATCAGGCAGCCCGGGAAAAGGTTGGCGAACTGCCACACGATCTTGTCCACTTCCTTGTCCAACAGCTCGAAATCGGCGTTGGGCTGGTGTTCCTTGACGAAGGCGCGCGCCTCTTTAAAGGCGCTGCCGCTCTGGTACTCGCCGTAGACGATCTCGCCGTCCTGCACGTACCGGTCGGTGATGATCATGGGGTTGCGCACCCACTGGCCGTCCACTTTGAGCACCGGCACCACCTTGCTGATCAGCCCCTTGGCCTTCATCTTGTAAGCCGACCACATCTCGCAGGAGACACAGTTCCACATGGCGTCCTCGATCCCCAGGTACCAGGGCAGGAAATCGGAGGAGCCGCCGTCCGGGGCCGATCCGTGCCGCGGTCCGGCCTGTCCGAAAATGGCCAGGTCCGAAGACACGGCGATGTCGCAGGCCATGCCGATTTCCTGGCCGCCGGCCACACGCATGCCGTTGACACGGCAGATGACCGGCTTCTTGCAGGCCATGATGGCATCCACCATGTGGTTGAAAAGCTCCATGTACTGCCCGTACTCGTCCGAGCGCAGGCTGTAGAACTCGCTGTACTCCTTGGTGTTGCCGCCGGTGCAGAAGGCATAGGGGCCCGTGCCGGTGAAAACCACCGCCACCACGCTGCGGTCCAGCGAGGCGTTTTCAAAACCGGCGATCACGCCCTTGACCATCTCGGTGGTGTAGGAGTTGTACTGCCGGGGATTGTTCAACCGGATCCAGGATACGAACAGGCCGTCCACCACCTTGCCCTTGGGGTCTGTCAGCGGCCGTTTTTCGTACACCACGCAGGGGGGCTCGCTGCCCCAGTGAACATCGGTGTGCAGCATATGGTCCTTGATCTCGTTGTCGCGGGGCATCCACTCCAGTGCCATGTGTCCTCCTTCTGGTTGTTGTTGCTTCGTGATGTTTTATCTCGGTGGCCGGGGACATCCCGGCCGAATCGATGACCCTAGAAGTCCGGCGTCAGCACGATGCGCCTGGCCGGCGAAACCTTGTGGGCTTCTGCGAAAGTCTCGGCGATACTGCTCATGGGCCGCGTCTGCACGAAATCGGCGATGTTGATCTTGCCCGCCAGCACCATGTCCAGCACCACCGGGTAATATTCCGGCAGACAGCCCCAGGTGCCGATGATCTCGGCGTCGAAGGCCATCAGGCGCCCGAAGGCGTACTCGGCCTTGGCCATGCCGAAGCCCACGATGACCAGTTTGCCGATGAAGCTCAGCAGCGACAGCCCGATTTCCTGCCCCGCCTTGGCGCCGGTAACCTCGAAGATCTTCCAGCCGTAGCCCGGCAGGCCGTTTTGCTTGCAGAGCCCCTTGAACTCCTTGGAAACCGCGCGGGCGTCCTTGTCGGTGGAATTGATCACGAAATCGGCGCCGTACTTGAGGGCGCGGTCGAGCTTTTCCTGGTTGCGCGCAATGCCCACCACCGTGTGCGCCCCCAGGGCCTTGGCCGTCTGCCCCATATACTGGCCCACACCGCCGGTAATGCCCACGACCACCACGTTGTCGCCCGGCTGCAGGTCGGCGCGCCTGGCGGCCTGGTAGGGCGTCGTGGCGGCATCGGCGACCACGGCCAGGTGCGCCAGCGGCACGTCGCCGCGGTCTTTGATTGCGCACAGATCCACGCTGGGCACCGGAATGTGGCTGGAAAAGCCGCCATAGGGCCCCAGGCTGTTGCCGGGCATCTTCTGGCCCAGGCAGCGGTTGCCGCGGCCGGTTTTGCAGAAGATGCACTGCCGGCAGGGCATCACGGCCGGGATGATGACTTCCTTGCCCACCCATTTCTCATCGCCGGCCACCACCGTACCGGCGATCTCATGGCCCAGGGTCAGGGGCGGCTTGGAAACCGTGGGCACGCCGTCGTAAAAATAGCCCAGGTCGGTGTGGCACACGCCGCAGCCGGCGACCTCGACCAGTACTTCACCGCTCTTCAGCTCGGGCACGGGCAGTTCGGCCTTTTCGATCTTGCCGGGCGTCACTTCCTTGGTTTCCCGGTTGTAGGTCGTCGGCTGAACCATCTGCCACGTGAGGATCTTGTCCGGTACTGCTGCCATTTTAACCTCCTTCACCCCTTGAAAAATTAAACTGTTGTTGCGCCATCCGCTGCCGTCGGCCCAAAAGCCGGCCGTGCAAAGCCCGCCCATTGCACTTTACAATATAGCTATAATGTAACTAAACTGGTTTTTTATGTCAATCTTTTATTTACAGCCCGGCCGGCAAGTGCGATAAAGGCGCCGCAAACGGCAGCCTGCGACCAGAGCCATGCGGGCATTAGACAGGACAACTGACATGCTGATGAGCTATAAGGGGATAAAGCCCAGGATCGGAAAGCGGGTGTACATCTCGCCCACGGCGGTCATCGAGGGCGACGTGGAGATCGGCGACGGCGCCAGCGTCTGGCACGGGGCGGTGCTGCGCGGCGACATGGCGCCGGTCCGGTTGGGCAGAAACAGCAACATCCAGGACAACTGCACCGTGCACACCGACGCCGGCAAACCGGCCATCATCGGTGAAAACGTCACCGTGGGCCACAACGCCGTGGTGCACGGCTGCATCGTGGAGGATCTGGCGCTGATCGGCATCGGCGCCGTGGTGCTCACCGGCGCCGTCATCGGCGAAGGCTGCATCGTCGCAGCCGGCGCCGTGGTCATGGAAAACACGAAATTTCCCGCCCACCAGCTGGTGGCCGGCATTCCGGCGCGCATCAAACGCCCCCTCACCGACGACCAGATGCGAAACCTGGGCAGCTCGGCGCAAAACTACATCGAACTCTCGGCAGAGCGTTTGAAAGCCGGGTGAACAGTGCGCTGAAAAGCAGCCCCGGGTTTTTACCGCCCATGGCGCCCATAGCTGAAATAGTTTGAACAGCGTGCACCGGCAAGGTTCCGCTTTGCCGCTCGCTTCGGCGGCCGGATGCTCACATCCTGCCGCTGCGCATGATCGATATCAGCAGCCAGAAGGCCATGGCGCCGGCCACCAGGAAGCCGACGATGCCGATCACGGGAATCTCGTGCCATTTGGGCGGGATGCCCGCCAGCACCACCAGTGAAGAACCGATCACCAGCGAGGCCAGTACGATGGAAAAGGCAATGCGGTTGCTGAGCCGGTCGAAAGTCGATATCAGCGGCCCCAGGCCGCGGTGCTCGAACTCGATCTTGACCTGGCCGCGCTTGACCATTTTCATGATCTCGCGCAGTTCTCCGGGGATATCCTTCAACAGAGAGACCAGCTCCATGCCCGAGTGGGCCGCGTCGCTTGCCAGGCGGTAGGGGTTGACGCGGTTCAGCTGCACGCGCCGGATGAAGGGTGCCGCCTGTCTGATGACGTCGAAATCCGGGTCCAGGGTGCGGCCCAGCCCCTCCACCGTACTCAAGGCCTTCATCATCAAAAAGAGGTCCGGCGGGATGGTCAGACGATGCTTGCTGGCGACATCCAGCAGCTGGTGCAGCAGCTTGCCGAGGTCGATTTCCTTCAGCGGCCGGTAACAGTAGCGGTCCATGAATTCGGCGGCGTCTTTTTCCAGGTCCTTGAACTCGGGCGCCTGCTCGTACTGCGTCAGCTTCAGCAGGGTGTGGGCGACCTTGGTCTCGTCCAGGTGCACCAGCGCCATTATCAGGTCGGCGAACATCTCCCGCGTCTTGAGGTCGATGCGCCCGATCATGCCGAAATCCAGGTAGCAGATGACATTGGCGGGCAGGACGAATATGTTGCCCGGATGGGGGTCGGCGTGGAAAAAACCGTAGATGAACACCTGTTTCATGATCAGATCGAACCCCCGGCGGGCGATCTTGCGGCGGTCGAGCCCGGCTTTCTCCAGACGTTCGATGTCCGAGGCCTTGATGCCGCTGACGCACTCCATGGTCAGCACGCGCCCGGTGGAGACCTGCCGGTAGACTTTGGGGATGTAAACGCGGGAGTCCTTGGCGAAATGCCGGCCGAAGCGCTCCATGTTGGCGGCCTCCAGGGTGTAGTCCAGCTCTTTTCCCAGGGTGCGCGCAAATTCCGCCACGATCTTGGTGGGCCGCTGGATCTCCCAGCCCTTGAGGTGTTTCTCCATCAGTCCGGCCAGGTGCATCATGATTTCCAGGTCGACTTCGATGGTGCGCCGGATGCCCGGGCGCTGAATCTTGACCACCACCTGCTGGCCGTCTTTGAGCCGGGCCCGGTGCACCTGGCCGATGGACGCCGCCGCCAGGGGCTTTGCCTCGAACTTCAGAAACAGTGCCTGCAAAGGCTGTTTGAATTCTGTTTCGATGATGTCCGCAACTTCGGAAAACGCAAAAGGCGGCACCTCGTCCTGGAGCTTGGGGAACTCGCGGATGAACTCCACCGGCAGCAGGTCCGGCCGTGTGGAAAGGATCTGGCCCAGCTTGATAAAGGTGGGGCCGAGCTCTTCGAGCACCATGCGGACGCGCACCGCCCGCGAAAGCTTTTCGATTTTCTCGCGGCGCTTGCGCGAGATCATCTGCCGGCCGATTTCCAGGTACTGCTCGATTTTCAGGGTGTCGACCAGGTCGCCGAAACCGTATTTGATCAGGACCATGAGAATCTGGCGGTAGCGCTGCACGTGCCGATAGGTGCGCCCGATACTGGTAATCTTCAGAAACGTCACGGTTCCCTCCGTTCTCGCCGGACTTGGGAAAGTACCCCTGTTGCGTGTTTCTTAGCATTGCGCCCGCCAAAGCACAACGCCGCAAAACAGCCCCTCACCGCACCGGTGTGCATTTTTAAAAAAGACCCCTGCCGGCATCCGGCCGCCAGCGATGCAGGCGCGCTCCGACGGCCTTAAGGGCCGGCGGCGCGCAAAAAGCGCCGCCGGTGCCCTTGGGCCGCTGCCGGGAAGCGGTGTGCGCTTCAACGCCCTGCGGGTTTGGTCCGGCTGACAAAGTTCATGACTTCCCGCCACCAGGCAAGCCCGGGGGCTGTCGGCCAGCTATTGTGCGCGGCCTCTTCGAAAATCCACAGGCGTTTTGGCGCGTGCAACCTGGAATAGAGGTTGCGCGTGGCGGCGTTGGGGATGACCGTATCGCGCCCGGCCATGACGACCGCCACGGGCCGGTTGAAATGCCGCAGGTTGGCCACGCTGTCGTAGCGGTCTTTGAGCAGCCAGTTTACCGGCAAATAGCGGTAGTGGGCCCGGGCGACGCTGACCAGTGAATCCCAGCAGGTGACCAGCACAAGCCCGTCGATCCGGGAATCGGCGGCAACACCGGCGGCAACGCCGCAGCCCAAAGATTCGCCCCACAGGTAAACGGGTCCGCCGAAGGACCGGCGCACCAGGCGCACCGTTTCGCGGGCATCGGCCACGAAGGCCTTTTCACCGGGATTCCCCTGCCGGCCGGCGTAGCCTGGGTACTCGGCCAGGATCACCCTGAAACCGAGCGGTTCCAGCGCCGCAGGATAGCAGGTTCGCTGGATGGCGGAACCGGCGTTGCCGTGAAAGACCACCACGCTGCCGCGGTACCGGTGGCCGCTGCCGGCGCTGACCAGCGCCCGGTATTCCGGGTCCGGCACATCCGGCGGCCACAGTGCAAGCCCGACCCCGGCGGCCATGCGCCTGATTTCACCGGCGCCCACGGCGTCCGGATAATAGAGCAGGCGATGCTGAAAAACATATGCCGCCAGGACCACCAGTGCGTACAACGCGGACATCACCAGAACGATGCGCATGCCAAACCTCGCGGTGCATTCCGCAGCGGCGGCCGTGCGCGGCGGGCTTGCAGTTGGCGCACAAGCTCATCGGCCGCGTGCGACGGTTTTCAGAAATAAAAATCGATCCCGGCGGTCAGCAGAAAATAGTCGATGGCGTAATCCTGGTCGGCGAAGTCCCCGAAACCGGCCACATAGCTGCCCTCCACGCCCAGCGCGACATTCTCCCCCAGCCACAGGCCGATGCCAAGGCCCAGTTCACCGCAGCCCAGCGTGTCGTCGGCGGAAAGGTCGAAGCTTGCCGGTGCCAGCGCCGTGCGGGCGCTGCCCTCCAGGTCGGCCCGCATCACCCCCAGCCCGCCGAAAAGCCGCAATTCGGCCGGACCGATGCGCAGTGGAATCAGCTTGGCGTCCACCATGACGGTCGTGACATCCAGGCTGGCATCCACATCGGCGGGGATATTGAAAACGGTCAGCGACTTGCCCGCGTCGAAGCCCGGCAAATAGTCGAAATTAAGCTCCAGCGCCAGCAGGTCCATCAGCCGGAAGCCCAGGCGGGCGTTGAATCCGTATGCATCGTCGAAATCCACGGAAAGATCCGTGTTCGCGATATCGGCGATACTGCCGTCGTCGATGCTGGCAAACGTCCGCGATCCGCCCACGCCGATGTAAAACCCGCTGCCGGCATGCGCCGCCGTTGCGCCGATTGCAATGCCGGCAACCACAACCAGCAGCATGCGCGGCAGGTCAAATTTCCGCATCCCCTCCCCCTTCTTTTCGAATTGTGAATTATGACTAAAACATGAACCCCACAAACCCAAAGAACCGTGGTACCTGCTTTTTATGCTGACGGCCCGGCATCTGTCAACCGGTGTCGGGATTCGCCCCATCCTTCCGGCGGCGGCTGGCGCCGGGGTGCGCATCTCCTCGAACCCCGGGGCGCCCGGCCACCGGTACACGAAAGCCGCGCTCCAAATAGGGTTTGACGAACATCATTGATGTACTATTTTATCAGGTATACTTCGAAGCATGGCCCGGAGGGATTTTGTCGCGCCGCCGCTTTTTTACGGGCCGGCCCGTTTCAGCCGCTAATCCCGGAGAAAATTGCATGCCAGACAAAGACAAAACGAAAGACGCGCTGCTCCGTGAGCTTGAATCTTGGAAAAAGCGCGCCGCGAAGGCGGACGCCCTGCAGCGGCGCATGCAGGCCCTGGAAAAAGACTACCAGTCCCTCAAGAACAGCTGCCGGGAGCGCACGCAGTCGCTCGAACGCGAGTGTACCTTCCGCGACGAGGCCATCGAGGCCCTGAAACTGGCCCAGGTGATCATCGACCGCAGTCCGGTGATCCTCTTCCGGCGCGAGGCCGGCGGCAACCACCGTCTGCTTTACGTGTCCGACAACATCATCCAGTTCGGCTACAGCCCGGAGGATTTTTACTCCGGCCGGATCCACTTCCGCGACATCCTGCACCCCGACGATTTCAAAAGCATGCAGGCCGATCTCAGCGATTACGCGGCAAAGGACGTGGAAAGCTACACCCAGTCCTACCGCATCCTCACCAAGCGCGGCGAGATCCGCTGGGTGGAGGACCAGACCTCGGTGGTGCGCGACGCCCAGGGCCACAAGCGCTACAACCAGGGCATCGTGGTGGACATCACCGAGCGTAAACTGGCCGAAGAAAAGCTGCGCCGCAGCGAGGAAAAGTTCCGCCGCATCGTGGAAACCACCGGCGAGGGGTTTTTGATGATGGACGACAACCTCACCATCCACTATGCCAACGAGGCCTACTGCCGCATGCTGGGGTACCGGCCGGCCGAAATCGTGGGCAAGAGCCCCTACGACCTGGCCACCGAGGAATTCCACCATTTCATGCGCGTCAACCACCAGCGCTTTCTTTCGATGGACTCCCGCAAGATGGAGGGCAGCCTGCGGGCCAAAAGCGGCCGCAGCGTGCCGGTGCTCATCCACGGCAACACCTTGCGCGACAGCCGCGGCCGCAAACTGGGCAACATCGCCTTTGTCACCGACCTGACCGAACAGAAAAAGGCGCTGGAGCTGGCCGGCCGCGTGCAGCGCAGCCTGGTGCCCAGCCACGCGCCGCAGATACCGGGCCTGGACATCGCCGGCCGCAGCGACTCCTGCGACGAGGTCGGCGGGGACTACTTTGATTTTCTCACCGGCCCGGCAAATGGTCGCAACCCGTTGAAAATCGTGGTGGGCGACATCTCCGGGCACGGCGTGGACGCCGCCTTGCTGATGACAACGGCACGCGCCTTCATCCGCAGCCGGGCCAGCCAGACACAGCGCGCGGCGCACATCGTTTCGTCCATGAACCGCGACCTGGCACTGGATTTGTCGGACAGCGGGCATTTCATGACGCTGTTTTACATCGAGGTCGATCCGGACACCGGCTCGGTGCGCTGGGTGCGCGCCGGCCACGACCCGGCCGTCGTTTACGATCCCGTCAGCGATCGCTTCGACCAGCTTTCCGGACTGGGCGGCATTCCGCTGGGCATCGACGCGTCCTTTACCTACAACGACGACACCCGGCGCCACATCGCCCCGGGAACGGTCATCGCCCTGGGCACCGACGGCATCTGGGAGGCCCGCAACCCGGACGGCGCCTTTTTCGGCAAAGAGCGTTTTCGCAGGGTCATCCGTGAAAATGCCGGCCAGCCGGCAGCGGTGATTTTGGACACGGTTTTCGAGGCGGTCAAAACCTTTTCCGAAGGGGTTCCCGCAGAAGACGACATCACGCTGGTGATCATCAAGATCGACCCCGCCGCGGCCTGACCCGCAGCCGGACCGGCTGGCAAGCCGCCAAAGTGCAGGCATATCGGGAATATTCCCAGCTTTCGCAACGCCGCCAGGCGGGATGCATCGGCGAATAAAATGTCAAGTTTTCTTGAGCGCCCTAGGTCTCTTCCTGTGCCCGGCGCCGCAGAAACGCCCACTGCGCGTCCACCTGCGCCTGGATGGTTGCGATGTCCTGAGCCGAAAGGTGCCGGAAACGCCCCTGGCCCTCCAGGTACTCCGCCACCTTGCGCCGCCCGTGGTGGTTGATGGTGTAGCGCACGCCGTCTTCGACCTCGTAGAGCGGGAACACGTTGCTCTCGACGGCCAGGCGGGCGACTTTCACCGAGGCTTCCGAGGGAATGCGCCAGCCCGTGGGGCAGCTGGCGAAAACATGGATGAAGCGCGACCCGCCCTTCAGCGCGGCGGCTTTTTTGAACTTGGCGATCATGTCGGCGGCAAAGCCGATGCTGGCCGTGGCCGCGTAGGGAATACGGTGGGCCGCCAGGATTTCGACGATGTTCTTCTTGCGCGTGCGCTTCCAGCGCCCGCCGGGCGTGGTGGTGGTGCGCATGCCAAAGGGGGTGGCCGAACTGCGCTGCACCCCGGTGTTCATGTAGGCCTCGTTGTCGTAGCACACGAAAATGCAGTCCTCGTTGCGCTCCACCGCCCCGCTCAAAGATTGCAGGCCGATGTCGAAGGTGCCGCCGTCACCGGCCCAGGACAACACCGTGGTGTCGCCGCGGCCGGTCATCTCCAGCGCGGCGCGCAGCCCGCTGGCGGCGGCGCCGGCCGTGGCAAACGCCATGTTCATGATGGGAATTTTCAGCGACGACTGCGGGTAGGGCCCCGAAATCACGCCCCAGCAGCTGGCCGGCAGCACCACCATGGTCTTTTCGCCCAGGCCCTGCAGCGCGAATTTCATGGCGATGGCGGCCCCACAGCCGGGGCAGCCCAGGTGGCCGGAGAGCATGGGGCTCTCTTTGTCGAGCGTCAGTTGCGCCATGTCTTCACCTGCTCTGCGTCCAGCCCGATCCAGATGCTCTCGTCGGGCGGCGTAGCGGTCCGGCGGGTTTGGTCGTAAATTTCCATCAGGGTCCGCGGCGTGATGTCCCGGCCGCCCAGACCGGCCACGTAGCTGAAAACCGGCGCATGCCCCTGCCGGTTGCACAGGGCGGCGCGCACCTCCTGTGCAAAAATGCCGCCGGCGCCGAAGGAGAAATTGCGGTCCACCACCGCCACCTTGGCGGCCCGGCTCAGGTGACGGCGCACGCTGTCCGCCGGAAAGGGGCGAAACATTCCGATCTTGAGCAGCCCCACCTTCTCCCCGTTGCGGCGCAGGTCGCGCACCACCTGGCGGCAGGTGCTGGTCACGGTGCCGGAGGTCACCAGCACGATCTGCGCGTCCGCGCATGCCAGTGCCTCGACGGCCTGCGGCCGCCGGCCGAAAAGCTCTTCGAATTTTGCGGCAAGCTGCGCAAACCCAGCTTCGGCGGCCTGCATGGCCAGCTGGAGGTTGTAGCGCATCTCCATGTAGCGCGCCGGCGGCACCATCTGGCCGAAGTTGAAGGCATGTTCGCAGTCCAGGCGAAAGCGCGGCGCAAAGGGCGGCAGCAGGCGGTCCACGCTGTCCTGGTCCGGCACATCCACCGGCTCGTAGGTGTGCGACAGGAAAAAGGCGTCCAGCACCACCATCACCGGCAGATTCAGCATCTCGGCCAGGCCGAAAGCCATCAGCGTGGTGTCCAGGGCATCCTGGCCGTCTTCGCAGTAGAGCTGAATCCAGCCGGTGTCGCGCTGGGACAGGCTGTCGGTCTGGTCCGTCCAGATATTCCAGCCGGGCCCCAGGGCGCGGTTGACCTCGGCCATCACGATGGGCAGGCGCGAGCCGGCGGCCCAGTGCAGCAGTTCATGCATGTAGGCCAGGCCGTGGGAGGACGTGGCCGTAAAGGCGCGCACGCCGCCCAAAGACGCCCCGATGGCGGCCGCCATGGCCGAATGCTCGCTTTCCACGCACAAAAAGCGCGCGTCCAGGCGCCCGTCGGCGCAATAGTCGGACAAAGCCTCCACGATGTGCGTCTGCGGGGTGATGGGATAGGCCGATATCACCTGGACGCGGGCCAGCCGGACCGCCTCGGACACCGCGTGGCTGCCTTCGTGCACCTGCTTCATCGGGGCTCCTCCTCCATGGTCATGGCACTGCGCGGGCACTCTGCCACGCAGATACCGCACCCCTTGCAGTAATCGTAATCGATGCGCCGCGTGCCCTTTTCAGCCACCACGGCCATTTCCGGGCAGAACAGGCGGCAGTTGTCGCAGGCGTTGCACGTGCCGCAGGCAAAGCAGCGCCGGGCCTCGGCCTGCAGCGCATCTCCGGAAAGGCCGGCTTCGATTTCGGCAAACCGCGTCCGGCGCAGCCCGGCGCCGAGTCTGGGGAGCGCGGCCCGCGCGGCGCTTTCGAAATAAGCACAGTTGAGCTCTTCAAAAGCCACAACGCGGCGTGCCGGCGGCGCTTCGATACCCTGGTAGGCGGCCATGGAAAGCGCCGGTCCGGGCCCTATCTGGCAGGCGGCCAGCTCGTCTTCGATTTTGGTGTACCCTTTGCGAAACAGCGTGTCCAGCGCCAGTGCGGCCTGCTTGCCCGAACCAATGGCGTGCGCCACGCTTTTTACCGGCGTCGCCGGATCGCCGATGAACACCAACGGCTTTTCCCTTACGCGAAATTGGCAGTGGCTGAGAACCAGGCCATCGCCGGCGGCGGCCGGTGCTTGGGCGATGCCGTGGGCCGCCGCGCCGATGGCGGCAAAAACCTGCTGCACGCGCAAACTTTCCTGGCGGCCTTTGGCAGGAATCACGCGCGCGCGTCCGCCGATGGGCCGGTCGCTGACTTCCATTTTTTGCAGCTTCAGGATGTACTGCGCCGCCGGCGCTGCGCCCGCACCGGTTTTTTCGATGGCCAGCGGTGCCGCCAGTTCCATGAGCTTGACGCCCTCTTCCAGCGCCATGGTGATTTCCGGGGCAAAAGCCGGCATGTCAGCGAGCGTGCGCCGGTATACCAGGATGGGCTTGGCCCCGCAGCGCACCAGGCCGCGCGCCACATCGATGGCCGTGTTGCCGCCGCCGATGACCGCCGCCGGGCCGTTGAAAGAAGGCCTTTTCCCACCGCGCAGGTCCTCCAAAAACTGCAGCCCGTCACGCGCGTAGTGACCGCCGGCGATATTCAAGGCAATGGGCCGATTATAGCCGCAGGCCACCAGACAGGCGTCATGGGAGGAGACAAGCTTTTGAAAAAGCGCCTCGTCCACCGCCGTGCGGCAGTGGATGGCCACGCCCAGGCGCGCGATGCGCCCAATTTCTTTTTCCACGACCGCCGGCGGCAGCCGGTAGGCCGGAATTCCCCAGCGCAGAAGCCCGCCCGGCTGCGCCCGGGATTCGAAGATCTCGCAGCGGTGGCCCAGACGTGACAGAAAATAGGCCGCCGCCAATCCGGCCGGGCCGGCGCCCACGATGGCCACGCGCCGGGCGCTCTTGGCCGGTGCCGGCGCCGGAAAACGCTGCACGTCCAGGGCCGCATCGCCGATGCCGCGCTCCAGGGCGTGCACGGCCACGGCCTCGTCCAGCCGGCCGCGGTTGCAGGCCTTTTCGCAGGGGTGAAAACAGACCCGTCCGCAAACGGCCGGAAAGGGATTTTCGAGCACCAGCTGTTCCCAGGCCTTTTTCACCAGCCCCCGGGAGACGAGCGTCTGGATGCGCGCCAGGTCCTCGCCCGCCGGACAGCTTGCGCGGCAGGGCGCGGTCTTTTGCACATAGCGCGGACGGAAAAAACGCCAGCTGCCGGTTTTGTTCTCCAGGGTATACCCGGTTGAGCAGGGGATCAGCAGCGGCAGCCGGTGGGATGGGTCAGCTTTCAGCAGCATGGGCCTCTGGTTCCCTCTTGGTCATTGCCATGGCGTTCTTTGTGAGCGTACACTTTGTGAGCGTACACCATGCATGTTGGTTTCTGATTGGAATCATGCTTCCGTGTGCAGGCGTCGGGTGTTTCG
>Ga0256841_1000196_pt1 | contig 66838 bp, 58 predicted proteins | sample 356308metaG_FD_185971 | JGI IMG/M metagenome (GOLD analysis project Ga0256841, IMG submission 185971) | Hydrothermal vent microbial communities from Mid Atlantic Ridge, Atlantic Ocean - 356-308 | ecosystem: Environmental > Aquatic > Marine > Hydrothermal vents | place: Atlantic Ocean: Mid... | reverse complement strand
TTTGTCGAGTTACAAGCTGGAGCAGGGCAGGAATGCTGTTGAGTTTGTTTCCTGGAAGTCTGCCAACAAATAATATGGCATCCTTTTTTCCCCTGAAAACAAGATTCATACCCTGACCATCAATCCAAAGGATTGGAATGGTCTGACTGAACTGCCTTCTCAGGAAATCAGACACAAGTCGTTTTTCCTCGATCTCTCTATTATAAGAATGGCCGGCTTTCCAGCTTCTCAGACCGAGATGAAAAGCAGCAAACACCAGTCCAAGAATCAGGACCAGTAAGAGGATTGCAATCTGGATTTCGACCAGTGTAAAGCCATTGGTTCTCGTGTTAACGTTTCTGGTCATTTTAGGGTGTATGCGATCTCTTTTTAAAATGGGTTTTCCAGAAGTAGTATCAAAAAGATTGAATCGTGAATTGCAATAGATAGTGATTCTGTTCTCTACAAGTTTTTGCATGAAGCCATCAGAGGATTTTTAGTCCATGCCTGCAATACGCCGTGTTTTCAGGCTGAAGTGATAGTCTTTACCAAGTGTTTTCCATTGAGTTGTAATCTCGACATTGACTAATGGATAATTTTGATGGAAACCATCATTCTCGGTTTCCTCGTATTCTGTGATTACCCGATGCCAACGAATACCATCTTCGGTGACTCCTGAACTTTCTCCCGGTTCAATCTTATCCACACCGTTCAGACGAGCAAGTTGGTTTTGGGCAACAATAATAGCCCTGTTGTAATCATTGGCCAGTGAAAGGTTGCGTGTTCCCCGCGAAAAGATTTGAAAAATTACAGTCAGGCTCAATGCGAGGACCACAAAAGCAACCAGAATTTCCAGAAGAGTAAACCCTTTTTCCCGCACTTTATTGTATCTGTGATCAGGCAACGAACTCATTGAGACTTAGGATCGCAAGTAGAATGGAGATAATGATTCCGGCGATAATGATACCGAGACCAATGATTAACACAGGCTCCAGCAAGGCCAACATCCGTTTAACGGTTTCCTGCACTTCATTATCATAGATTTCAGCCAGTTGATTCAGCATCTTTTCCAGCTCTCCCGTTTCCTCGCCGACATGAATCAATTGTAGTGCCAGACGGGGAAAGACTTGGGTTTCCGAAAGTGGCCCTGCCATACCTTTGCCTTCACGCAATTGATCTGAGACAGTTAAGAGGGCCTCGGCTATCACACGATTATTGACTGTTTCAGTAACAATATTGAGACTGGCCAGGAGTGGCACTCCATTACCAATCAATGTCCCCAGTGTTCTGCTGAACCGGGCAATCTCGATCTTTGTAATCAGATCGGATAACAAGGGTATATTCAGTAATACCCGATCAATACGTTTTTTGGTCTTCGGATTATTGAGAGCCCATTTGAAAGTGAGAAAAAGGAGGAAAAGAATCAGTAGGATCAGCCACCAGAAGTGTTGGAAAAATTCGGAAACACGGATAACGATTGTTGTTGATAAAGGCATCGCCTGTCCCATGCCGTCGAATAAATCATTAAATTGGGGAACCACATAGATCATCAAGATGGCGAGCGAAGCCATTGCAACAACTATTAGAATGGCCGGATAAATCAGTGCCGACATGATGCTTTCTTTCAGCTCTTTGCTTCGCTCCAGATAATCTGCAAGCCTTTCCAATACAGTATCGAGTGCACCCGAAACCTCGCCTGCTTTTAAGGTATTGATGTAAAGTTTATTGAAAATCCGTGGATGGGCCTTCATGGCCTCTGACAGAGAGGCGCCATTCTGGACATCGATTCTGATTTTCTCTACCACTTGCCGTCCTGGTCCCGATGGGATCAGATCTGTTAATAACTCCAGGGCATGATCAAGTGGCAACCCTGCCTTGAGCATGACAGCCAGCTTGCCTGTAATCAGTGTTACCTCTTCCTGAGAAAGTGAGCGGCGGCCTTTTACCAGCCTGTTTTTTCTGCTTGAAGAGTGGTTGATGCCAACTTGTTCAGCATAAATTGGGATATGGCCCTCATCATAGAGAAAATTTACTACAGCCTGTTTGTCACTGGCCTCCATTTCACCTTCAACAGGTTCTCCTGATGTTGTCAGTGCCTTGTAATGAAACAATGGCATCTTCTCATGCCTCCTGGGTTACACGGAGGACTTCCTCAATTGTTGTAATTCCCTGAAGGGCTTTTTTGAGTCCGTAGCCACGCATTGTTTGCATGCCATCTTCAATAGCAGCCTTTTCAAGAGCCGAACCATCGGCTTTTGACAGTATCAGTTGACGAATGGTATCCGTCATGGGTAGAAACTCCAGAATGATCGTACGACCAGAATAGCCGCTACGGTTACATTGATCGCAACCTGTAGCCTCATATACATATTGCCCTTCCCTATAACCAAGCCTGTCGAGCTGGAGCTGTTGCCTCAGTTCTGGCAGCAGGGTACGCTCCTTTCGACATTGTGGACACAGTGTTCTTACCAGTCGTTGTGCAACGATCCCGTTGAGTGTGGAGGTGAGCAGATAATCCTGCACACCCATATCAAGTAACCGCGTGATGGCGCTACCAGCATCATTGGTGTGCAGTGTGGAGAAGACCTGATGGCCTGTCAGTGCAGCCTGGACGGCTATGGAAGCGGTTTCCAGATCACGCATCTCACCAATCATGATGATATCAGGATCCTGTCGGACAACAGAGCGGAGGGCGTTGGCAAAGGTAAGATCGATCTGGGGCTTGACCTGAATCTGGGTGATGCCTTCCAGCTGATATTCAACGGGATCTTCAACCGTGATGATCTTCTTATCCGGACTGTTCAACAGTTGCAAAGCACCATACAGGGTCGTTGTCTTGCCACTACCCGTTGGCCCAGTAACAAGCAGAATGCCGTGTGGCAGGGCAATCGTTTGAAGAAACTGATCATGAACATCATCATCGAAACCAAGTGTTTTTAAATCCAGAGAAGTCTGTTCCTTGTCCAGGATTCGCAATACAACACTTTCCCCATAGAGGGAAGGAATGGTTGAGACACGCAGATCAATTTCACGACCATGTACACGTAACTGGATCCGGCCATCCTGAGGGCGTCTCCTTTCAGCGATATTCATCTTGGCCATGATCTTTACACGGGAAATGACGGCAGCAGTGGAGCGTGCCGGAGGTGATTCGACTTCCTGGAGTACACCATCAATGCGGTAACGGACTTTCAGAATGTCCCGGAAGGGTTCGATATGAATGTCAGAAGCACGTAGTTCGACAGCACGGTTTATCAGCAGATTCACCAACCTGACAACAGGTGCCTCACTGGCGAGATCTTTAAGGCGTTCAATATCATCCTGCTCCTGATCACTCGCTTCGATGATTTCATTCGAAATTTCGGAGACAGAAGACTGGTTGATATAGATCCTGTCTATCGCATTTGTTATCTGGTCAGGAGTTGAGAGCATCAGGGAGATTTTCTTTTCAATAGCCAGATCCAGGGCTTGAAGCATATACTGATCACTCGGATCAGCGACAGCCAAGGTCACCGACTCGCTGTCTTCGGCAACAGGGATTACAGTATGCTGCTTGAGAAAGTTGGCACTCAGATCCTCTACACACAGCGGAAAGTCCGGAATTTGGTCCATGCTTGCGATGGGCAATCCAGTGATTTCGGACCAGCTCGAGGTAATTGCACCTGCAGGCACCAATCCAGAAGAAATCAAAAGATCGGTCAATTTTTCCCCTTTTTGGTCTGCGATGGCCTTAATGCGAAGAAAATCGTCCTCTTTCAGAATACCTGAAGAAAGCAGAACATCGACCAGTGATTCCCAGTTTGGAGAAGATGGGCCAGAGTTGTTGGTCACAGCCTGATAATTATACATCAAATCGGATAATAAATTTTGTGAAACATATTGATTTTACAGGTAAATGATTAAAAGAACAGCCCGTTTTACCTGGAGCTATGTTCTACCTCCCTGAAGCGGTAACCTGTTGTTTCTTAAAAAGCCCTGTATAATCCCGTTTTTTCCAAATTTACCCTGCTATTCAATCTGTAATCGATACTCCATATGCAAAGTTATTGCCATGCATACTCCGTAAGGTCGAATATCTACAGGAGTAATTGACAGGATGAGCACATTTAAAGACAACGAGACACCCATAATAGTTCTGGGCATGCATCGCAGTGGAACTTCTCTGTTGGCAGGAGCGTTATACAATCTAGGTATCTTTATGGGTGAAGATCAAAATTTGATGCCCGCACAGGAAGACGTAAATGCGAAAGGGTTTTGGGAACATGAGGGTATCGTTGCCATACATGATGAAATCTATAGAGTCCTGGGCAGTCATTGGAGTCAGATCGCAGCTCTGCCTGATGGATGGGTGGATTATGAACAGATTGCTCCTTTCAGATCTGAACTCTTGAAAATTATAACTACAGAATTTTTCGGCAAAGGTCTGTGGGGCTTCAAGGACCCCCGAGTTTGTCGGCTTTTGCCCCTATGGCATTCTATTTTTGCGGAATTGGGTGTCAGACCAAAATTCATATTGCTCTCTCGCCATCCTTTTGAAGTAGCAGCCTCTCTGACAAAACGGGACAGCGACCTATCATGGGGCTATTCCCTTTTTCTATGGCTTCGTCACACCTTGGAAGCAGAGGAATATAGTAAGAGCTTCGATCGTTCCTGGTTAACATATGAAGCATTGAATCAGGATTGGCGTACTGAAATCAAGAGAGTGGGACAAGATCTGAATATAGAATGGCCGTTATCACCTGATTCTGTAGAGGTCATGTCTGAAATGCAAGAATTGATTACAGACGGTTTATGGCATAATCGCGCTGCTGAATTGATAGCGAACCATACGGATGAATGGGGATGTACGCTTGATTTGTACGATACGTTGACCGAAGCAGCCTCAGAAAATCCAGATAGCGACTCACTTGTCAAAAGAGTGGATGCAGTCAGGAGAAAGAGTAAACCCATTGCAAATCTTGTTGATGAAGCGTATCGAGCCCTTCAATCTCTATACCTCAACCAGCATGAAATACTGACAAAGTTGCAGGGAGAAAACCATTTGCTGGTGGAACAACGAGAAGATTTTGCCAGCCTGAATAAACAGCTGCAGGAAGAAAACCATTTGCTGGTGGAACAACGGGAAGATTTTGCCAGCCTGAATAAACAGCTACAGGAGGAAAACCACTTGCTGGTTGAACAGCGAGAGGCACTTGCAAACCAATGTGAGGCATTGGCTCGACAATTAAATTCTGGCCTGATTGGGTTCATTCATCGCCTTAGAAAATGAGCCTCCCCTTAGTAAGTGTCATTATACGGACTAATGCTGCCCGCCAAGGATGTCTGCAGAATGCGATCGATTCCATAATGGGGCAGACATGGAAGAATATAGAAATTGTCCTTGTCGAGAATGGCTCCAATGTATTGGAGTCGTGGCTATTGGAAAATTTTCGTCAGGATGAGACAAGGAGCATCTCATATTATCAACTCGATGGTGCTGATCGATGTATGGCGGGTAATCTTGGGCTGGCCAAGGCAAAAGGGGAGTATCTCTGTTTCTTGGATGATGATGATCTTTTCTATCCAGAGCATATAGAAATGCTGGCTGGAGCGCTTAATGAGAAAAGAGAAGTGGCAGCAGCTTACTCTCTGGCTGAGGAACAACCCAGCAAGATAATCAGCTATACACCTTTCGAAGTTAAAGAAGGGACCAAAAAGCGGTCTTTTCAACGAGAGTTCAGTCGTGGAGCCTTGTTTGTCAATAATTATCTGGCAATTCAATGTGTTCTTTTCCGGAAGAAGCTGTTTAAAAAATATGGAGGTTTCGATCGTGAATTGGAAAAACTAGAGGATTGGCATTTATGGGTAAGCTATGCAAGTCAGGATGATTTCCTATTTGTAAATAGGATCACCAGTTTATATAGGACTCCTTATGAAGTGGCTGATATCCTCAAAAGAGATCAGGAGCTTGACCAATTCTATGCACTTGCAAGAAGTAAACAAGAAGAGATTAAAACGATCCTGGACAAGAAGTTATTGAAGGAGATAATCGATGAGATTATGCGACCATCAGTTATTGCGTCCCAGGCTGGTAGGTGGTATTCCAACAGGATGATCGAACAATCAGAGACCTACAGAAATTATTGTGATGAAAACGGTATTGATTTAGCTAAAGAAGGGATCTCTTCAAGTGTTTTAAAAGCAATAGAGCTTTCAAATCAGATTATTCTGGAAAACCGGTTTCTCTGGTTCCTTCTCAGAACAGAGCATAAACTCAAGCATTCTATGAGACTGAGTTTAATCAAACGACTATGGCAGAGATAGAAAGAATGATTGATGCATTTACCAGTGCGAATATTAATTATCTGGCCAAGGCAAGAGTCCTGGCGAAGAGTCTTAAACGGTATGAACCAGAAGTTAGGATGCATCTGATGCTTTCTGACGAAATTCCTGATTGGTTGGATATTGAGGAAGAGCCATTCGATACGATTATAACGATTGATGATCTTGGTCTTGATGAAAAATGGGTGTTTCACCATTCTGTCGTAGAATTGTGTACAGCGGTCAAGCCTTACTGTTTTCGGTATCTTATCGAGAAATATAAGAGTGATAAGTTGTTTTACTTTGATCCCGATGTGGTGATTTTTTCAAAGCTGACGGGTTTGGTTGATCTGCTGGATCGTCATAGTATTCTTCTGACACCACATGTGTGCAAAGAAGATGATGATTTGCAGGCAATTATCGATAACGAAACCTCATGTATGCGTCATGGAATTTATAACCTAGGCTTTCTTGGCATAAGAAATGATGACGAGGGTAACCGGCTTGTCGACTGGTGGTCTCATCGTCTGAAGCACTTTTGTCATGACAACATACCCTTTGGAATTTTTACCGATCAACGTTGGATGGATTTCGTTCCGGCATTTTTCGACAACTACAAGATCGTCAGAGATCCAGTCTATAATGTCGCAACTTGGAATTATTCGACCCGATATCTGAGCGGCTCTATGGAGTCTGGAATCTTGGTGGATGGAGAACCCATGTGTTTTCACCATTTTTCAGGTGTGGACAATGGTGCCAGTGTGATGATGCTGGAGAAGTACGCACAGGATATGCCAACAGCCTGGGAACTTGATGAGTGGTACAAGAAAGTTTGTGATGATGAAGGACAACAAACAGTCAGCAAGCACCCGTGGTTTTATGGATATTATGATAATGGTGAGAAAGTTGAATATCAGGATCGTGTCTTATTCAGGACCGATCAAGGACTGCAGGAAGAGTTCGATCACCCATTTTCTACCACACGGCATGGAAAAAATCATGCCATCAGTTTTTATGATTGGCTGAAGAACCATAGAAGTGAAACAACTGTACCTGAGGATATACACCTCAAGCCATTCAAAGTCTGGTTAGGAGAGACCAAATCAGCTTTGCTATGGTATATCGATAAAACAACCAGATTGTCGGGGCTCTTAAAAAAAATCGCCTCAAGGATCGTTTCAACCACTGAATGGGGTATTAGTAAATTCCTTAAATGAAAATCGATTTTAGATTAGAGGATCTTTCAGAACGAAAAGGCCTCCTGATACTTTTTTTTCTGATAATCGTCACGAGCCTTTTTTTATTCAGAGATTTTATTTTTGGAAAGCAGTTGCTTATTTACAGGGATATTGGCAGCGATACCTTTTATTCCTATTATCGTTATTATTATTTTCTTATTGATCAGATCAGGCAAGGTGAGTTTTCGTTCTGGTCTTTCAAAATGGGCATCGGGACCAGTGTTCTCTCCCTTTTTCCTCTTCTGTATGAGCCTTTCTTTCCATTTTATCTTCTCTTTGGGGTCGATAAGTTATCAGTTGCCCTAACTTATGTCTTTATTTTGAAAATTGCCTTGGCTGGGTATTTTTCATACCTCTATTTTACCTACATGAAAGTAGGGGTAATCCCTGCAATTATGTGTTCACTCCTATATGCTTTCAATGGGTATATCATGTTATGGGGGCAGCACTATTACTTCAGTTCAGGAGTCGTATTCCTTCCCCTGGTTATATATGCTCTGGAAAGATTTCTTCAGGAGAGAAAGTGGGGGCTTCTTTTATTTTCAATTTCTCTGGTTTCTTTAAATATCTATTTCTTTTATCAAATAGTTATTTTCTTTGTTATTTATTATTTGTTGAGATGTTGGTTTGATCCGAATATACGTTTAAAGAAAAACGTGCTGAATACTGGAAGGCTTGCAGTTATATCTCTGTTAGGTATTGGGCTTTCTGCTGTATTTATTATGCCCGAGTACTACCTTTTACAATCCAATCCGAGGATATCAAAGGCGGGTATTCAGGCAATTTTTGACGTCACTCCTATCCTAAATACAAAGGCCTATTATTTTTCTCTTATTGCCCGATTGTTTTCAAACAATCTTGAGGGGGTCGGTTCTCAATATATCGGGTTCCTTAATTACTATGAGTCATTGCAGTTATATACAAGCATTCTTTCGATCCTGTTGATACCTCAAGCAATTTATTCACTAGATAAAAGAAAGAAACTTCTGTTAGCAACGGGCTGTTTGATCATACTTTTGTTTTTGATATTTCCATGGTTTGCAAGAGCCATGAATGGGTTTCAATATGCATCTTATCGCTGGGGATATCTTGTTATCTTTTGCGAACTGATCCTTCTGGCCTTTCTTTTAAAGACGATAATTGAAAAAAGAGCGGTCCACTATAAACTTTTAATTCTTTCTGCAGGGTTTATTGTTCTAAGTGTAGCATTCATTACCACTTATCATACGCATGAAGAAATTTACAAATATAACCTTTATCAATTAAAGCAGGTTTCTATTTTCGTACTTATCTATATTGTAGGCCTGTATCTTATTATTCGTGGGGGGGTGGTCAGACAGATTTCATTTGTGATAATTATTTCAGCTATTTCTTTCGAACTGGTTTATGAACATAGGGATACTCTTGGAAACAATACAAGGAGTACTCTTATAAAAGGTTTCGAGAATGATAGGAATGGAGAACTGAATTATGGGGTTTATCTTTTTGACGATACAAAGACAGCTATTACTTTTCTCAAGAAGGTAGACAATTCATTTTTCAGGGTGGAAAAGAACCGGTGGATTCTAAGTATGAATGATTCAGTCGTTCAAGGTTATTATGGACTTGATACATATAATTCTCTGAATAATCCATCGTATCTTGAGCTTGTCGAGAAACTGGATATTCCTCGAATTAAAGGGGCTAACCCGATCACTGTTCTTGGATGGACCTCACTGCAAAGGCCGTATCTCGCTGATCTGTTGAGTGTGAAATACTATTTGACGAAGGATCCGCTGGTGAAACCGAAGAATGTACGACTGGTCAAGAGAATCAACGATATTTATATTTTTGAGCGCTTGACTTCACTTCCCTTTGGGTTTGTATATTCGAATTATATTGATCGCGATAAATTTTTCTCCCTTCAAAATGCCAAATCAAGAGATTGCCTGTTGCTCAAGGGTTTTATTCCCAATCCACAAATGATTGAAGATAGCCTTCAAGGGTTCTCAGAGGTTTCATATGATTTATCGCCAGGGAATTGCAAACCCAAGGGTAACATGACTGCAATGAAGATAAATTTTTTCAAAGACGACCATATTATAGGTAAAATCGAACTTGCCAGAAAAGGACTGCTTTTTTTCTCTATTCCTTTTGATCCAGGTTGGCAGATTAAGGTAGATGGGAAAGATGTTGAACCTGAAAAGGTTAACCTTGGGTTTATTGGGATATCACTGGAGAAAGGTAAACACGAGATTGAGCTTAATTTTTCACCTCCCTGGATATGGAAGGGTTTCTTCATCAGCCTTTTCTCGCTCATCCTTATCCTTATTCTTACTTTTATCGATAGGAAAAAGCATGATGTTTTTTAATAAACTCATGGGCTGATCAAGTATTTATGTATTCTTGTGAGCTCTCGTCAAATCTGGTGTGAATTTTCTACCTAACTCTCCCTGGATTTATAAATAAAAAAACCAAAGCATTCTAGCGTGCGTTAAAATAGGAGATTACCTATAGAGCTGATCAGGAAGCATTGATATGACAAACGTACCCCAGATCAAAATCCCGGCCACATATATGCGTGGTGGCACGAGCAAGGGTGTATTTTTCAGTTTGAAAGATTTGCCGGGACCTGCGCAAGTTTCAGGTGTGGCTCGTGATACTCTGATGCAACGGGTTATCGGGAGCCCTGATCCTTACGGCAATCAGATCGATGGTATGGGTGGAGGCAATTCCAGTACCAGCAAAACAGTTATTCTGTCCAAAAGTAACCGGGCTGGGCATGATGTTGAATATCTTTTTGGGCAGGTGTCTGTCAACAATGCCTTTGTCGACTGGAGTGGTAATTGTGGTAACCTGACAGCTGCTGTTGGATCATTTGCCATTAGTAAAGGTCTTGTGGACGTGGATCGTATTCCGGAAAATGGTATAGCCGAGGTACGTATTTGGCAGGCTAATATCGAACAAACCATTATTGCCCATGTCCCGATCCTTAACGGTGAAGTACTAGAAACGGGTGACTTTGAATTGGATGGTGTCGCATTTCCTGCGGCAGAAATCCGGATTGAATTCATAAACCCGGTTGCTGACTCCAACGCCTTGTTTCCAACAGGTAATCTCGTCGATAAACTGGAAGTTCCTGGTATGGGAACCCTTGATGTCACCATGATCAATGCCGGTATCCCGACAGTGTTTTTGAACGCTGAAGATATCAACTACACAGGGACTGAATTACAGGAAGCGGTCAACAATGATCCAAAAGCACTGACTATGTTCGAAACCATCCGTGCCTATGGTGCATTACATATGGGTTTGATCGAAAACATTGAAGAGGTGGCCACATGGCAACACACCCCAAAAATCGCCTTTGTTTCCAAGCCAGAAGATTATACTTCTTCTAGTGGAAAACGGATCAAGGCGGCAGATATCGATTTGAATGTGAGGGCGTTGTCCATGGGCGAACTACATCATGCCATGATGGGTACTGCTGCAGTTGCCATTGGAACTGCAGCGGCCATTCCCGGTACATTGATAAATCTCGCAGCTGGTGGTGGTGAACGGAACACAGTTATTTTTGGACATCCTTCTGGAACAATGAAAGTTGGGGCCGAGGTTGAGCAAAACAAAAGTGAATGGACAGTCAATAAAGTAGTAATGAGCCGCAGTGCACGGGTTCTGATGGAAGGGTGGATTTGTGTGCCAGGGGATGTCTTCTAGAAACACTTGCAAAGTTACCTTGATACAGCATTCGAAAAGACGAAATTCAGGCCATGTAAACTAGCCTTGGTCTCCGGGCTGGTTTTGAGGTGAACAACCAAGTTCTGTTGATATTGATTTGACTGTATACTATATAAATTCTCCAGCAGAGGTGTATCCAACGGACTAAACGCCATTGAATACAACAGGTTATGATCCTCTTGACAGTGACTGGCCGCTCTGTACAATGTCCAACTCTTGAATTTCAGGCGCGTAGCTCAGCTGGTTAGAGCACCACCTTGACATGGTGGGGGTCGGTGGTTCGAATCCACTCGTGCCTACCATTTTTTATAAAAGCACCGTGTTTTGCGGTGCTTTTTTTATAACCTGAAGATGATCTCTCGTATGGATCACGATGGAGACAGAATATGCCAGTAATCACACTTCCAGACGGTAGCCAACGTCAATTTGATCACCCTGTCACTGTTCATGAAATTGCTTTATCCATCGGCGAGGGATTGGCACGGGCAACCTTGGCTGGCAAGGTCAATGACAAGCTGGTGGATGCTTCTTTTTTGATCGACGATGATGCAGAAGTTGCGATCATCACGCCCAAGGATGAGGAGGGGCTGGAGATCATCCGTCACAGTGCCGCGCATCTACTGGCGCAGGCAGTCAAAGAGTTGTTTCCTGAGGCTCAGATCACCATAGGCCCTGTTATTGAGGATGGCTTTTATTATGACATTGCCTATGAACGTTCATTCACCCCGGAGGATCTCGAGGCGATTGAAAAGAAAATGAAAGCACTCGTCAAGCAAGATATTCCTGTAGAACGAACGGTGATGGGTAGGGAGGAAGCCATAAAACTTTTCCGTGATTTGGGTGAGGAATACAAGGCCGAGATCATTGAGTCCATTCCAGAAGGGGAGGAGTTGTCTCTCTATCGGCAGGGTGATTTCATCGACCTGTGCCGCGGGCCGCATGTACCGAGTACCGGCAAGATCAAGGCTTTCAAGCTGACCAAACTGGCAGGTGCTTATTGGCGGGGAGACTCAAACAATGAAATGCTCCAGCGGATCTATGGTACCGCATGGGCCGACAAGAAAGATCTGAAAGCCTATCTGCATCGTTTGGAAGAAGCGGAGAAACGTGATCATCGCAAGCTCGCGAAACAGCTGGATCTGTTTCATATTCAACCCGAGGCTCCCGGTATGATTTTCTGGCATGACAAGGGTTGGATCATCTTCAAACAGGTGGAAAATTATATTCGAGACAAGATTCGGATACATGGTTATGAAGAGGTTCATACACCTGAGTTGGTTGATCGCAGCCTGTGGGAGAAGTCTGGTCATTGGGACAAGTTCCGGGATGACATGTTTACCACCCACTCTGAAAACCGGGATTATGCGGTCAAGCCCATGAACTGTCCCTGCCATGTGCAAATCTACAACCAGGGTATCAAAAGTTATCGTGATCTACCTTTGCGGATGGCCGAATTTGGATCTTGCCACCGTAACGAAGCTTCTGGCACATTGCATGGTCTGATGCGGTTGCGGAATTTCGTTCAGGATGATGCTCATATTTTCTGTACGGAAGATCAGATCCAATCAGAAGTATCGGGTTTTATCGACCTGCTCTATGAGGTGTACGAAGATTTCGGTTTTAAGGACATCATCATCAAGCTTTCGACTCGCCCAGAGCAGCGAGTGGGCAGCGATGAAGTCTGGGACAAGGCGGAAAAGGCACTGGAACAGGCGCTTAACGATAAAAACCTCGATTGGCAGTTACAACCTGGGGAAGGTGCATTCTATGGGCCGAAGATCGAATTTTCTTTGAAAGATTGTATAGGACGAGTTTGGCAATGCGGCACAATCCAGGTGGATTTTTCCATGCCGGGTCGTCTCGGTGCCGAATATGTGGCCGAGGATGGCAGTCGTCAGACGCCCGTAATGCTTCATCGGGCAATTCTTGGATCGCTGGAAAGATTCATCGGTATTCTTATCGAAGAACACGCGGGTGCTTTTCCAACATGGTTGGCTCCAGTACAAGTGGTCGTGATCAATATCACCGATTCTCAGGCCGAATATGCCTCAAATGTAACAGAAACCTTGAAGAAACAGGGATTTCGTATCATTTCGGACTTGAGAAATGAGAAGATCGGGCTTAAAATCCGCGAGCACACATTACAACGTGTTCCCTATATGCTGGTAACTGGCGATAGGGAAGTTGAAAATAAAACTGTGGCCGTGCGTACCCGGGAAGGTAGAGATCTCGGAGTGATGACCCTCGAGGAGTTCAGTGAGTTGCTCCAGAGGGATATTGCGACGCACGGTCGCGTTGTTTCGGAGGAATGAAATATCGCTGCTGACAAGAAGAATCGTGTAAACGATGCGATTACCGCACCAGAGGTTCGCTTAATCGGCCCGGATGGAGAACAGATAGGTATCGTTACACTGGAACAGGCCAAGGAGATCGCTGCTGAAAAACGTCAGGATCTGGTCGAGATTGTCCCCAATGCGGAACCGCCAGTTTGCCGCATTATGGACTTTGGCAAGTATAAATTTGAGCTCAATAAAAAACGTAATGCTGCCAAGAAGAAACAGAAGCAGATACAAATCAAGGAGATCAAGTTCCGCCCTGGTACAGATGTTGGTGACTACAATATCAAACTGCGGAAACTACGAAATTTCCTTGAGAATGGAGATAAGGTCAAGGTAACCATGCGCTTCCGGGGACGCGAAATGGCTCATCAGGAAATTGGCCTGGATGTGTTGAAAAGAATTGAAGAGGATCTCTCTGATTTGGGTACGGTTGAACAATATCCCAAGACAGAAGGTCGGCAAATGGTGATGGTTATCGCCCCAAGAAAGAATTAAGACTTTGGAGATTATGAGAAATGCCTAAAATCAGAACCAACCGTGGTGCAGCGAAACGTTTCAAGCGTACGGCGTCTGGCAAGATCAAGCATCGTCAGTCCTTTACCAGTCATATCCTGACAAAAAAGAGCCCGAAAAGGAAAAGACATCTGCGTAAAAACATTGTCTTGCAGTTGCCTGATCAAAAGCTTGTCGACAAATTGTTGCCTTATTCATAAGAATTTCATGACCGATCAGAACACAGAGGAATTAAGTCATGCCAAGAGTAAAGAGAGGCGTCACCGCACACGCCAAACATAAAAAGGTCATCTCCCAAGCGAAAGGATATAGGGGCCGCCGTAAAAACGTCTATCGTGTTGCAGTACAGGCTGTCACCAAGGCCGGCCAATATGCCTATCGCGATCGCCGTCAGCGCAAACGTCAGTTTCGTGCTTTATGGATTGCCCGTATCAATGCAGCAGCACGACAAAATGGATTATCTTACAGCCGTTTCATGAATGGTCTGTCCAAGGCATCCATCGATGTTGATCGAAAAGTGCTGGCTGAGCTGGCAGTCAATGATGCGGCAGCTTTTAGCCAACTTGCCGAGCAGGCTAAAAAAGCACTCGCAGCCTGATCATTCCGTGCCTTATGGGCACAGTTGGGATTGTTACCCTTGGGGAAAGGCATCTACCTTTCCCCATTTTGTTTAAAACCAGAATAAATCAAAAACAATGTACGACATTGAAGAAGTCGTTAAAGGTGCCATTCAAGCGATTGATGCAGCTGAGGACCTTGAGACACTGGATCACATCCGAGTTCAATATCTGGGCAAGAAAGGTAAACTGACCGCACTGCTGAAACAGCTCGGACAGTTACCAGCCGAGAAACGACGGGAAGCAGGTCAGACGATCAATACTGCAAAGACCAAAGTCGATGAAGCGATCCAGGCAAAAAAGGATGCGCTGGAGATGGCTGTTCTGAATCAGAAGCTGACTTCGGAGACTGTTGATATTACCCTTCCTGGAAGAGGGCAGGAAACAGGCGGATTACACCCTGTGACCAGAACGTTGGAAAGAATCAAGTCGATTTTGATCCCGGCCGGGTTTGAAGTGGCAGAAGGTCCTGAAATCGAAGATGATTTTCATAATTTCGAAGCATTGAACATCCCTTCTGATCATCCAGCTCGTGCCATGCACGATACGTTTTATATCGATGAACATACAGTGTTGCGAACACATACTTCACCTGTCCAGATCAGGACACTGGAAAATCAGCAGCCACCATTGAGGATCATTGCTCCGGGTAGAGTCTATCGTTGCGATTCTGATCTGACCCATACCCCGATGTTTCATCAGGTAGAGGGTTTGATGGTGGATGAGAATGTCAGTTTTACTGATCTGAAAGGTCTGATCCAGGATTTCCTCAGAGCATTTTTTGAAAAAGAAGATCTTCTTCTCCGTTTTCGTCCTTCTTATTTCCCCTTTACCGAGCCTTCAGCAGAGGTGGACATTCAGTGTGTCATGTGTGGGGGAGAAGGATGTAGAGTCTGTGGCAAGTCAGGCTGGCTGGAAGTACTGGGTTGTGGCATGGTGCATCCAAATGTCTTCAAGTCAGTCGGGATCGACAACGAAAAATTTACAGGTCTTGCTTTCGGCCTTGGAGTAGAGCGTCTGGCCATGTTGCGGTATGGCGTGAATGATCTCCGTTTGTTCTTTGAAAATGATCTTCGCTTCTTGAAGCAGTTCAGGTGAGCCTATGAAATTCAGTGAAAAATGGTTAAGGAAATGGGTTAATCCCCCGCTAACAACGGATGAACTGACCGATATGCTGACCATGGGCGGACTGGAAGTGGACAGTGTTGCACCTGCGGCCCCCGAATTTTCTGGTGTGGTTGTAGCTAGGATCATTTCAGCCGAACCTCATCCCGATGCCGACAGGCTTCAGGTCTGCAAAGTCAATAGGGGTGGAGAAGAAAATATTGATATTGTCTGCGGAGCTGCTAATGCCCGTACCGGTTTGGTGACGGCTCTGGCGACAGTAGGTGCCGTGCTCCCTGGAGGGATGAAGATCAAAAAGGCGAAATTGCGGGGTGTTCCTTCCTTCGGAATGCTGGCTTCTGCTGCTGAGCTGGGGCTTGAGGACAAGGCAGAAGGAATTATTGAACTGCCTGCAGATGCTCCAGTGGGGCAGGATTTGCGTGACTATCTGGGGCTTGATGATACAGTAATCGAGGTCGATCTAACCCCAAACCGGGGTGACTGTTTCAGTATTCGCGGGATTGCACGGGATGTGGGCGTCTTGTGCAACACGGATGTTCAGGAGCCTGAAATTGCAAAAGTGGATGTGGGGACGGACAGGACACTTTTGGTTCAAATCAAGGCGACTGAGGCCTGTCCTCGTTATGTAGGTCGTGTCATTACCGGGATCAACCCGAACGCTGAAACACCTATCTGGATAAAGGAAACATTACGCAGAAGTGGGTTACGACCTATCCATCCCATTGTCGATATCACTAATTTCGTGATGCTGGAACTGGGCCAGCCCATGCATGCCTTCGATTTAGATAAATTGGAAGGTGGGATCATTGTTCGTCATGCGAATGATGGAGAGAAACTCTCACTGTTAGATGGGCAGGAGATTATCATGAAGCCAGATACACTGGTGATCGCGGATCACAACCAAGCACTTGCTCTTGCCGGGATCATGGGTGGTTCAGAATCAGCCGTGTCTGAAGAGACGGTAAATATCTTCCTTGAGAGTGCTTTCTTCACCCCACGGGCATTGGCTGGTAAGGCACGAAGGTATAAGGCTCAGACTGATTCGTCTCATCGTTTTGAACGGGGTGTCGATTTCGATCTGCAGGAAAGGGCAACTGAAAGAGCGAGCGCATTGATCCTCAATATCTGTGGCGGACAGGCGGGACCGGTCAGTTTGATGGAATCTGCTGGTAATTTACCTGAAAGATCAGAAATTGTGCTTCGAAAGGAGCGTATCTCGCGTCTTCTGGGAGCCCAGTTCGATGATCAGGATATTGAAAATTACCTCTCCCGATTGGGAATGCATGTTGATTCACATGCGAGTGGATGGCGTGTCACCGCTCCTTCTCACCGTTTCGATATCGAAATCGAGGCTGATTTGATCGAAGAAATTGCCAGAGTGATGGGGTATGACAGACTGCCTGCGAGCAAGCCCGTGATTTCTATGTCGATTAAGTCACAACCAGAAGCAGAGATCGAGTTACAACGTTTACGTTCCGTCCTGATTGCGAGAGGGTATCAGGAGGCGATCACCTACAGTTTCGTTGAACAAGAGAACCAGTATGCCTTGATGCCAGATCTCGACGCAGTTCCTTTGGCGAACCCGATTTCCAGTGATATGGCCGTGATGCGTACTTCTTTATTGCCAGGCCTTCTTCAAGCATTGATCTATAATCTCAATCGTCAACACAATCGCATCAGGTTGTTCGAAACTGGTTTGATATTTTACATGGATAACAAGGGAATAGAGCAACAAAACGTCTTCGGAGGAATTGTAACAGGCCATGTTTTGCCCGAACAATGGGGAGTTAAGGGCTCGCCTGCCGATTTCTTCGATCTCAAGAATGATGTCGAGGCCCTATTGTCCCTTTCGGGTACTCCCGAGGAGTATACTTTCAGCAAGGTACAGCATGCTGCGCTACATCCAGGACAATCTGCCGTAATCCTCAGACAGGGCAAGGAGATAGGTTATCTGGGCATGGTCAGCCCTACTATTTTGAAGAAACTGGATCTTGACCAGGATATAGGATTTTTCCAGCTGGATCTCAATGAAGTTCTGAATGGTAGGGTTCCAGAATTCGAGCCAATCTCAAAATTTCCACTGGTACGTCGTGATATTAGCCTGTTGGTGGATAAAGATGTTGAAATAGCACAAATTGTTTCCAGTATTAGGGAAAATGCTCCAGAGACTCTCACAAACTTGCAGTTGTTTGATGTTTATCAGGGCGAAGGTATTGATTCGATGAAAAAAAGTGTGGCATTAGGCTTGATCTTTCAGGGAACTTCGAGCACTCTAGTAGATCATCAAATTGATGAATCAGTCAATGCGATACTAAAAAAACTAGAAAAGGGTTTAGGGGCAACGCTCAGGTAGGGGCAACGCAACGAATTGCACTGAGCTGGTTTTCAGAAGTCTATCGAGGTCACGATTCAAACTATGGCACTAACCAAAGCAGATATGGCAGAAATGCTGTTCGAGGAGCTTGGGCTCAATAAACGGGAGGCAAAGGAACTCGTCGAGATGTTCTTTGCAGAAATTCGTGCGGCATTGAGTTCAGGAGAGCAGGTCAAGTTATCCGGTTTTGGCAATTTCGATCTTCGTGACAAAAACCAGCGACCAGGAAGAAATCCTAAAACCGGTGAGGAAATCCCGATCAGTGCACGCCGTGTTGTCACATTCAAGCCCGGGCAAAAACTGAAAACCAGGGTGGAAGCATATGCTGGAAGCAACGAATAATAATGAACTTCCCGTCATACCGGGTAAAAGGTATTTTACGATCGGGGAAGTCAGTGAACTTTGTGCAGTAAAGCCGCATGTTTTGAGGTACTGGGAACAGGAATTCCCACAGTTGAGTCCTATCAAACGGCGCGGTAATCGGCGTTATTACCAAAGGCAGGATGTAATTCTGATCCGTCAGATAAGAAGTCTTCTTTATGAACATGGTTTTACCATTGGTGGTGCTAGACAACGGCTCTCCGGTGAGGAGAGTAAGGCTGATTCTGAGATGAGTCAGCAGATCGTTCGCCAGCTACGTGGTGAGCTTGAAGAGGTTCTGGATATTCTGAAACGCTGAGACGTTCGTTCGGATTGGTTTCCGTCTGATATCAAAATCCACGACAGTTTATCGGGGCGTGGCGCAGTCTGGTAGCGCACCGCAATGGGGTTGCGGTGGTCGGAGGTTCAAATCCTCTCGCCCCGACCAGTTTTTAGCCTGTATCTCTTTTCAATCCATCATACGCAGAAGGGAGTTTCTCTCTTTACTTTTCTGGAACACGCTTCTTTCCAATAAAGGTTTGTCGTTAATTGACGACAAATCATCTGATACTATGAAGATCTGAACGTGAACAAATGCTTCGATAACAATATTTTTCACTGGGTTTTCATGTCACTGAATTAGTATTTATGACTTGATTTCAAATCTTTAACCTGTGAGGAATCTCATCAATGTGTGGAATAGTAGGTGGTGTTGCCCAGCGAGATGTTGCTCCCATTTTACTGGAAGGCCTGAAACGCCTTGAATATCGAGGTTACGACTCTGCCGGAATGGCAGTAATAAGCCCTGAAGGTAATATCAAACGGATCAGGGTCTTGGGAAAAGTGGCCGGATTGGAAGAGGCGATACAGAAAGACCCTCTGCCCGGTTCGATCGGTATTGCCCATACTCGATGGGCGACACATGGCGAACCCAGTACCAGTAATGCCCATCCCCATATTTGTCGGGATAAGGTTGCGCTCGTGCACAATGGTATCATCGAAAATCACGAAGCTTTGCGTAAACAGCAGCAGAAACAGGGCTATGAGTTTACATCACAAACTGATACGGAAGTTATTGTTCATCAAGTCTATGCTCATATGGAAGAAGGCGTGGATCTTTTGGACGCTGTAAAGGCGACAATTCCTGAGCTTGAAGGGGCCTATGCTCTGGGTGTGATCAGTAACGAAGAACCCGATCGCTTGGTGGCCGCAAGGTTTGGTAGCCCACTGGTCATCGGTGTCGGAATTGGTGAGTATTTCATCGCCTCGGATGTTTTCGCTTTATTACCTGTAACGCAACGTTTTATCTTTCTCGAAGACGGTGATATCGCTGATATCCATCGTGACTCTCTGGTGATATTCGACAAAACCGGCAAACAGGTTGATCGACCTGTCTCAACTTCAGAGTTGTCTGCTGATGCGACCGACAAGGCAGGGTATCGGCATTACATGCTGAAGGAAATTTTCACTCAACCTCGGGCGATCGCAGACACTCTTGAAGGGCGGATCCTGAATGGAAGGTTGGCAGAGGGTATCTTTGGTCCTCAGGGAGACGATATCCTGGACAAAGTTAGGGCTGTCCAAATCGTTGCCTGTGGTACCAGTTATCATGCAGGGTTGGTTGCAAAATACTGGTTTGAATCGATAGCGAAGATCCCTTGCCAGATTGAGGTGGCCAGTGAGTTCAGGTATCGTGATCACGCGGTTTTACCGGACACACTGTTCGTGACCATCTCTCAATCTGGTGAAACAGCGGATACACTGGCTGCACTGAAAGTGGCCAAAAAGCTGGGTTTCGATCATTCTCTGGTTGTTTGTAATGTCCCAGAAAGTTCGCTCACCCGTGAGTCTGATCTTGTTCTCTTGACTCGAGCGGGCCCAGAGATCGGTGTCGCCTCAACAAAGGCATTTACTACCCAGTTGGTTGCATTGATGCTACTGGTGATAGGCCTTGCCCGACGTAACGGTATGAGTGAGGAGCAGGAGAAAGAGTTGATCAGACAACTGGAAAGCCTGCCCGGCAAAGTAAATGCTGCTCTGGAACTGAATGATCGGATCGAGTTGCTTGCAGAACGCTTTTCTCACAAACATCACGCACTCTATCTTGGTCGCGGTACTATGTATCCGATTTCTATGGAGGGTGCTTTGAAGATCAAAGAGATCTCCTACATCCATGCCGAAGCCTATCCTGCAGGAGAGCTGAAACATGGTCCATTGGCACTGGTGGATGAAGATATGCCCATTATTGCTGTTGCGCCCAACAATAATCTCATCGAAAAACTAAAATCAAATCTTGAAGAGGTGCGTGCACGTGGGGGAGAACTCTATGTTTTTGCCGATGTCAGTGTTGACATGAATGATTCTGAAGGGGTAACTGTACTCAATGTTGCTTCGGTTGAAGATACAATCGCGCCCGTGATTTATACCATACCATTACAGCTTTTTTCTTATCACGTTGCAGTTATTAAGGGTGCAGATGTGGATCAACCACGAAATTTGGCAAAATCGGTAACGGTGGAGTGAACGGTAAGCTAACTGTAAATGAAACGTTAATTTTCTTTGTGTTCAAGCTTTTTCACAGTTCATTCTGGTTACTGAACCATTAACTTGTATACAATGAATCATTGATTATAAAGAAAAAACTTGGACCTGTGCAAAACGTGACGAGCGATAACTCAACTACAAGGCAGCCACGCATACTCGTTGTGGATGATGACAGTGATGTACTTGCACTCTTAGCTAAATGGCTCAAGGATGAGAAATTCGATGTCGTCACGGTAAGTTCTGGTAAGGACGCGCTGGCCCAGATCGGTATCACTCGCCCTGATCTGGTTCTTACTGATTTGGTAATGGATGAAATGGATGGCATGGCACTGCTTTCTGAAATCCACCGTCAAAAGCCGTTACTCCCAGTTATTATGCTGAGCGGTCAGGCAAAGATCCCGGACGCCGTCAAAGCTACCCACTTGGGATCATCCGCTTTTCTGACCAAACCTGTTGAAAAAGATGAACTCATTGAGCAAATCCGCAAGCATCTTCATCTGTCTGGAGACAATAGCAACGGGAAAATTCCTTTCGGAGAAGATATCATCTATCGGAGTTCGGTCATGGCAGAACTTATCGAACAGAGCCGGGCTGTTGCGGATAGCGATATTACCGTTTTCATCACGGGGGAGACTGGAACGGGCAAGGAGATCCTGGCCAAAGCAATCCACGATGCAAGTCCAAGGAGGGATCGCCCATTTATCGGTGTCAATTGTGGGGCGATTCCCGAGCAATTGCTTGAGTCTGAATTATTCGGCCACGAAAAAGGTGCTTTCACCGGTGCGATGACGCAACATGACGGCCTTTTCAAGGCTGCCGATGGCGGGACTCTCTTTCTGGACGAAATTGGTGATATGCCTCTCGATCTCCAGGTAAAACTTTTAAGGGTATTGCAGGATTTTCAGGTACGCCCTGTCGGTTCTGTACGAAGTGTTCCTATCAATGTAAGGATCATTTCTGCAACCCACAACAACCTGGAACAGGCGGTCAAGGAGGGGACATTCAGAGCTGACCTGTATTATCGTCTGAAAGTCGTACCCCTATCGATCCCGGCATTGCGTGAACGACCGGAAGATATTGAATTATTACTCGATTATTATCTGGAAAGATTTTCCAGAAAACGTGGTGAGCCGAAGAAGTCGTTCTCACCAGAAGCTCTAAGTCACCTGATATCTGCACCATGGCCCGGTAATGTGAGACAATTGATCAATGTGGTTGATCTGTGTGCCACAATGAATAAAACTGATATCATTCCCTTGAGTATGGTACAGAAAGCGCTGGGTGAGGAAGAGGGTGATCTACGTACATTGAAAGATGCCAAGCACTCTTTTGAAAGGGATTATCTGATCAGTGTTCTGCAGCTTACCAAGGGACAGGTTGCAAGCTCAGCCCGGATTGCTGGCAGAAATCGGACAGAGTTTTATAAGTTACTGAATGCACATAATATAGACCCTGCCGATTTCAGAAAGCCACCAGGTAACTAACTTTTAATGAGAAAAGGGAAGGGGAAATTCTTGGACAAGATAATCGTACAATGTGATCCGGATCTCGAAGATCTGATTCCTGGCTATTTGAATAACCGTGAGAAGGATATCGTTGCCATTAGGGAGTCACTTGATTCTGGCGATTTTGAGAAAGTGCGGACGCTGGGACATAGTATGAAAGGTTCCGGTGGTGGTTACGGGTTTGATGAGGTTACAAGAATGGGTAGTAGGATTGAGAGTGCAGCTTTAGCAAAGGATGTTGAAGGTGTAGAAGAAGCCTTGCAGGAACTCGAAGATTATATCAACAGAGTAGAGGTTGTCTTTTCCTAAAAAGGAAAATCTTTTCCATATACTGATCTGTAGGGACGATTGCTGCGATAATTAAAGATAAAGAATTCGCAGAGTTTCAGCTTCCTGTCATTAAATAGTCCAACAATGATCCAACCAGAACAAAACAGTTTCCCACTGTACATTCCATGGAAAATGCAGACGCAATATTATGGGAGGGAGATTTGAAGGAATACCGCCTACCTTCCCGACGTTTCATCTATGCGGTGACAACGATTTTGGGGCTTTCTTTTACCTTGATCCTCTTTCTACTGGCTTGGTCCAATTCCATCGACAATGAGAAAAAGGAGTTCGCTTTTGAGGCGGTTTCTATAAGTTCCCAGGTAAAACGGGGAGTGACTGCTGCGGACGATGTCACATCGACCATTGCCAAGATGCTGGTTTCAGTACCTGATATGAACAAGCAATCATTCGAATCGTTGGCCCGCTTTTATATTAAACGCCATCCGTTCATTGATTCAATCTCATATCATCAATTGAAATCAGAAGACAGCAGGATCACAGAAAACGAGATCATCGCACACTTTTTATCTTGCATTTTCTCTGTTTCCAGAATTGGTGGAGTAAGTTGCCGGGATTATGATGATTATCTGGAAATCGAACAGATACGGAATGCGATTAGCGCTGCAATCGAGACTGGAGAAGTTGTACCTACCCCAACAGTAAGAGCAGGAAGTGACAAAACCGCTTACTTGTTGATCAAATCAGTGAATACGGCAGCTAAGGCAAAGGCTGATGGATTAGTATTCGTCATGATCAATCCAGTTGAACTTCTCGGCAACTCCTTACCCGGGTCGTTAGCGGTGAGATTACAGAGTGAGTCGGAGGGTCTGGTGGGCCGTCAGTTGCTCTATCGTCAGAACGGCTTCGAGGATAATGTCGATGGCTGGCTGATCACCAAACTGAGTGAAGAGGCGCTGGTTCAGTTTCCCTACTATTCTACAAAGCTGACTATCCAACGGCCTCTCTATTGGAGTGATCTCGATCAGGAACTCATTCTTATCGCCTTGTTCCTTGGAGCTGGAGTCACTCTCTTATTGATTGCACTTGCTCGGGCGAAGGAGATCCAGGCGAGAGACTTGCTGGAAAGGAACCGGGAAATCGAGCGTCAGGTGGAACAACAAACGAGGGAGCTTGCAACCACCCGTGACAAGGCTCTCGAAGCATCTCGGGTAAAATCTGAGTTTCTTGCCAGTATGAGCCATGAGATCAGGACCCCTCTGAATGCAATCATCGGCATGGCCGAATTATTGTCAGAGACCCGTTTGACTGGTGAGCAGAACCGTTATGTCGATATCTTCAGAAAGTCCGGTGAAGCGTTGTTGAGTCTGGTAAATGATATCTTGGATCTATCGAAGATTGAGGCAGGTCAGCTTGTCATCGAGGAAATCGACTTCAATCTGCATCGGCTGGTAGAGGAAGCAACTGATATCTATTCACTGAAAACTGATGAAAGAGGTATTGAACTCATTTGCCAAATTGGTGCCGATGTTCCTGTCTGGGTCAAAGGTGACCCAGGTAGGATACGCCAGATCATTCTTAATTTGCTCGGTAATGCGATCAAATTTACCGAACGAGGAGAAATTGTTATTCGGTTACAGAAGGCCTCAGCTCAGGATGATTCAACACTTCTTCATTTCAGTGTCTCGGATACAGGTATTGGTATCCCTGAATCTAAACTCGAGGCCATTTTCGGAAGCTTCAATCAGGTGGATACTTCGACCACACGAAAATACGGAGGTACCGGTCTTGGACTGACAATCTCCAAGCGTCTGGCTGAAATCATGGGGGGGGAGATGTGGGTCGAGAGCCAGCAAGGCAAAGGCAGTACCTTCTACTTTACTATCAGGGTCAAAGAAGGGGAACCCGTTGGTGAATTCCCTTCTTCACCACCTGACTTGAAAGGACGAAGAGTTCTTATCATAGATGACAATGCCACCAATCGTTTGATCCTTCGTGAAACCCTGGAATCAAGAGGTGTGGTCGTTGTCGAAGGAGAAGACGGACCCTCTGGCATAAAAGCATACAAATCGGCAGTTCAGCAAGGTAAACCTTTCGATATCATCCTTTCCGACTGTCATATGCCCGGGATGGATGGATTTGACGTTGCCAGCGCTATCAAGAAAGAAGGAGGCAATACTAAAACCGTTCTGATGCTCTCATCATCGAAATTGACTCGCGATCTAGAGAAAGCCAGACAATGTGAGATAGGAGGTTATCTCGTCAAACCGGTTAAATCCGAAGAGCTATTCAAGGCCGTATCAGGCTTTCTTGATGTGTCGCCTATCAGTGACAGTCAGTATCTTAATACTATTGAGCAAAAATCTTTTGTGGGTTGTGCCCCTATTCTACTGGTCGAAGACAATGAAGATAACCGGCTATTGATCAATGCATATTTGAAAAAGACCACCTTCGAAATAGAGGAGGCTGAAAATGGTCAGGTTGCTGTTGAAAAGTTCAAGAAGGGCCAATATAGCTTAGTGTTGATGGATGTCCAGATGCCAGTAAAGGACGGCCATACGGCCACACGGGAAATCAGGCAATGGGAGCAGGAAAATGGTCGGGAACCCACACCAATTATCGCTCTGACAGCGCATGCCGTAAAAGAAGATATGGAGAAAAGTATCGAAGCCGGTTGTAATTCCCATCTAACCAAACCGATCAAAAAAGCAACCTTGTTACAGATGATTGACAAATTCATGAGATGAAATAATGGCTAGTTTATTTATTTATTCATCAGAATGAATAGTCCAGGCAGATAATCGGCATTTAAAAACCGGAATATCTGGCAGTTTGATCTGTCGTTATTCTGCGACATGAAAGATGAGCACCATTCTATCCTGAATTTTTAAGATTTTCAGCCCGAACACATCCCAATTGTCACAACAATGTTAAATGTAACATGTTGTTATTAAAGAAATTGTCTGCTTGTTTTTTATTCTTCTGATATGCACTATGTTCCCTGTTATACACGCTGCTACAGGGAAGTGTTTTATCCGGGCAAAAGTATCTTGGAAATCGTATTCTACTTCGCAAAAGATCTAAATCTATTTGCCGATATCTTCTGTAAGCAAGGGAAAATCAGAATGAAACGTCTCTCGGGAAGCGAATTATCATAATGTACAGAATCTTCAGACACTATGTCCCCAAAACAATCGTCATGCTCATGGTAGCGGAGATTGTTATTTTTTTTGTATCTGTCTATCTGGGAGTCATTTTAAGATTTTTCGATTGGGGAACCTTTCATGTCTATCATATTGAAGGCTCATTGCAATCCATTTTTCCTCGGGCAGTTGTCTTTACGCTTGTAATGTTTGGTGTAATGACAACTATGGGCCTTTATCAGCGGGATTACCGTGAGGGTCCGAAGACCACCTTTGTCAGGATCGTAGTCAGTTTTTTTATCGGGCTATTACTGATGACGTTGATCTTCTATATGGCACCAGTTTTGACACTGGGCAGAGGGGCTTTCGGGATGGCGTTTTTTATCGCCTTCATCGGTATTATCTCCAGCCGGTTCCTCTGTTTTCATCGAACCGATATAGCATGGCAGAAAAATTTACTTGTACTGGGTACGGGCAAGACTGCACAGTTGATTTCTTTTTTGAAGCGAAAAACGGATCACCGAGGGATTAGGATTCTTGGATTTGCTGCGATTGGAAACGATGAACGGTTGATCCCGGACGAGCGAATTGTCAGCCTGGACAACAAGTCTTTGCTTGACTATGTCAAGGAAAACGATATTGATGAGATCGTCGTAGCAGTCGATGATCGCCGAAATACCTTACCAATAGACGATATCCTTCGCTGCAGAATGCACGGAATACAAGTGATTGATGTATCTACCTTCTATGAACGCCAGTTGGGGAAAATAAAACTTGATTCGCTCTACCCCAGCAATTTTATATTCTCCGATGGCTTCAGGCAGGCAGCAATCAAGTCCTCAACCAAACGTGTCTTCGATGTAATCGTGAGTTCGTCTTTATCATTCCTGACACTTCCGGTGATGGGTTTAACCGCTCTTGCAATTTTTGTTGAATCAGGCTTTAAAGGACCGATTATTTATCGTCAGATACGTGTTGGAATGAATGGAAAACCATTTGAAATACTTAAATTTCGCAGTATGCGGGTGGATGCCGAGAAGGATGGTGTTGCACAGTGGGCCAAAACCAATGACAGTAGGATTACCAAAGTGGGATCATTCATTCGCAAAACCCGCCTGGATGAATTGCCACAACTTTATAATGTTCTTCGCGGAGATATGAGTTTTGTGGGCCCGAGACCGGAACGCCCACAGTTTGTCGCAGAGCTAGCCAAGACAATTGAATATTACGAGATGAGACATCATGTAAAACCTGGTATTACTGGCTGGGCACAGATCTGCTATCCCTATGGTGCCTCAGAAGAAGATGCCAGAGAAAAATTGCAGTATGACCTCTACTACCTGAAAAATTACAGCCTGTTTCTTGATTTGACAATTATTTTACAGACTATTCAGGTGGTTCTCTGGAGCAAAGGAGGTCGTTGAGCTACCAGTTTTCAGAGGTTGATAAAGTAAAATTAAGTGTACTTAATCGAGTTAGGGTACACTAACCGGAGTATTGGTATTAAGATCAGTAAATTATAGGGTTGTATGACCATTTTAATTACTATGGACTATAGAATACTTCACTAACAGCATGATCAGTAAACGATATCCAAAGAGTTCCCGGGGGGTGCATTACCATGGGTAGGGCTGTGTGATCACAAATTTATGGAATAGTTGGTCGATTCAGATCTTGCAGTTATATGAATTGAGTCGATAGTGTCAACTTGGAATTAATATTACATTCAAGAGTTTTATAGAAAATATGCAAGAAACAATAGAGCAGTTAAAAATACTTTTTAGAAACTTCTGGGAACATAAATGGTTGGCATTGATGACAACAATTCTGTTTTCAGTGATTGGGTGGACCGCTGTGGTTATGGCACCTGACCGGTATGAAGTAACTACAAGAGTATATGTGGATTCTCGCTCAATGTTGCGACCTCTGCTCAAAGGGCTTGCTGTTGATAGTTCCGTAACGGAGTCTACTGCAGAAATCATGAAACGTATCCTGCTGGCCCGACAGAACCTTGAAAAGATCGCAAAGAAATCCGAGCTGGATGCAAATATAGAAACTCCTGAAGCATATGAAAGAATGATCAAGATTCTTTCAGAAAAAATTATGATTACAGGTGGGCGTGAGATGGATAATATCTATACCATCACCTATACCCACCGTGATCCGGTTATGGCCAAAAAGGTGGTACAGGCCTTTCTTGACATGTTTATCGAAAAAGTCACAGGTGCGAATCGACTGGATACAAACGTAACAAAGAAGTTTCTTGATGAGAAGATTGCAGACTATGAAGTTCGTCTGGCAAAGGCCGAAGAAAGGCTGAAAGAGTTCAAGAAACAATATCCAGGTGTTGTAGGAACTGATGACAAGACATATTTTACCCGACTGGAAGAGATGAAAAAACAGTTGCAGTCTGCGAGACTGGAACTCCAGGAACAACAGCACAGAAGAGCGGCCCTAGCACAACAACTGAAAACGACTCCCCGTTATACCGGTACAGGTCTGGGAAGCAGAGGAGGGAGTGTCGGACAAACCCCTATCGATCTCAAAATTCAGGAGGCGCAGGCTGAAATTGAAGGGTTATTGCTAAAGTATTCAGATCAACATCCAGATGTGAAAGCAGCAAAAAGAAGGCTTATCCAACTGAAAGCGCAAAAAGCAGCGGGTGTGACTGGTGCTGAAGGGAAAAAAGATACAAACGCAGGCGTGGCTCCCATAGCATTGGCAAATCCCTCCTACCAGACGCTTAAACTCGCATACAGCGAGGCCGATGCAATGGTTGCGGCTCTTGAAACCAGAGTTCAAGAATATAAAAAACAACTTGCAGAGCTTGAAGCCAATGCAGATACCTTACCTGATATTGAAGCAAAACTTGCCAGTCTGAACAGGGACTATCAGGTCAATAAAAGAGAATATGAGGAATTACTTAAAAGAAGGAGTGCTGCAGATATCTCTGAAGGGGTGAATAACGCGGATGAATTACAATTTGAAATTATCGAACCGCCACGTGTTCCACTTGCGCCAGTTGGTCCTAACAGAATTAAATGGATTACTGTAGTTTTCCTGATGGCATTGGGTGTTGGTGCTGGACTTGCCATTTTACTCTCAATGATGAACCCGAAAATTTATGACAAACAATCTGTGAAGAATCTGACGACCTTGCCTGTTCTTGGTACAGTTTCACACCTTGGAGGTGTTGGTATCCATCTGAAAAAAGGAATGGGCAATATCACATATTCAATCACTGCCGGTATTCTGTTACTCGTCTACGCAGCACTCGTCATGGCCTATTTATTTGATGTAGGTATAGTTCAGGATCTGGCCGGGTTTGATGTGAAACGGGTAGAAGAGCAACTCGGAGATGGTGTTTTAGATCCGATAAAGGACGCTCTTGAAGAAATATAGGATTATGAGAATAAAAGATTATGAGTATCATAGAAAAAGCAGTTGACAAGCTAACGAATGAGCCGATAACACCGAATAAAGTTGTTGAGCAAAAGGAATCAGAGACTGTTTCACCGGTTTTTGGAGAAGTTCTTGCCGAGGCCGATCGTGTCAGCGGCCACAGATTTTCAAGTGCCGATCAGAAAAATATAGGTCCATCTGCTTCTGATACTGAGGCTTCAGAAACTGTATCAATTGATCTGAAGCAATTACAGAAAGAGCACATAATTCTTTCCGAAGAAGATAATCCACGACTCCATGAGGAGCTGCGAATGATCAAACGCAGGTTACTCGTAAATGCCGCTGGATTGGGTGATTCTCCAGTTGATAAAGGGAATCTCATTATGGTGACAAGTTCAGTCCCTGATGAAGGCAAGACATTTATCGCAACAAATCTGGCCATGAGCATTGCCCGTGAAATTGACCGAACTGTTCTGTTGGTTGATGCAGATATCGCAAAGTCTGATGCAACCAAATCTTTTGGACTTGCAGGGAGACGAGGTCTGACAGATTACCTCAAAGGTGATGCCGAATTACATGAAGTATTACTCAAAACAGATATCGAAGGCTTGACTGTATTACCAACAGGAAACAAAGTGAGCAATTCAACCGAACTTATGTCCAGTAATCGTATGGCATCGATGATTGAAGAGTTTGCCAGTCGATATAAGGATCGAATAATTATTTTTGATTGTCCGCCTATCCTTGTGACGAGTGAAGCCCCAGTTCTGGCCAGCCTTGTTGGTCAGGTTGCTTTTGTCGTTCGTGCAGGTGAAACAAAAGAGGTGGAATTTATCAACGCCATAGAACGCCTTGATCATTCCAAATATGTTGGTTTGATTCTGAATCAAAGTAGTGAAGAGGCAGAATCAGGATACTATGGTTATTACCATAGGTAACTTATCAGCTCTGCCGAATGCCTTGGAAGATTCCCTGAAACAGAATTGGCAGGAAATTAAAGGATCGAAAACATAAAAGCTCATGTATCAAGAATATTACAATTTCACAGGCAAACCGTTCCAGTTAACGCCTGACCATAGATTCTTTTTTGAAAGTGATGGGCATAAGCGTGCCTTGTCCTACCTTTTGTATGGAATAAAGGCAGGAGAAGGTTTTATCGTCATTACCGGGGATGTGGGGACTGGTAAAACAACACTGCTGAATGCCCTATCTGATGAGCTTGAAAACAAGCATATTATCACAGCAAAAGTCGTCACAACCCAGGTTCAGGAAGATGATCTCTTAAGAGTAGTCGCCGCCGAGTTTGGTCTTTCTTATGATGGAGTTTCAAAGGCGGTTCTACTAAAAAACCTTGAAACATTTTTCAGACAGCTGGCACATGAAGGGAAAAGAGCTCTTTTGCTTGTTGATGAGGCACAAAACCTTCCACCACGTTCGATTGAAGAATTACGTATGTTGTCAAACTTTCAGATGGAAGGAAGAGCTCTATTACAAAGCTTTCTTCTGGGGCAGAGAGAGTTCAGGGCAACAATGAGGTTGCCACAGTTTGAACAGCTACGACAGCGTGTGATCGCTGCTTATCATCTCAAGCCTATGACCCGTGAGGAAACAGAAGGCTATATTATTCATCGCTTGAAAATGGTCGGATGGAATGGGGATCCTATTTTTACTAGATTGGCTTTTGATGCAATTCATGAACATGCTCAGGGAATTCCGAGGAAGATAAATGTCTTTTGTGATCGACTGCTCTTGTGTGCCAGTCTTGAAGAAAGTCACGAGATTAACGAAAGAATTATTGAAATGGTCAGGGGTGACCTTATTGAGGAGTCGTGGGGAACGGATGAGCTTGATCCGGTTGCTGGTAACGGCTTACAACAGATGAGAACTGACGTTTCATCTACAAACCAGAATGCTGTAACAAGTGATCCATCACTCCTGCAACAGGAACAATTACTTAGTGCAATTGGAGCAGTCATAAAAAAAGAAATTGACAGCAAACTTGCTGAATTTCGAAATATGGAAACAGAACAGACAAAGGAACATTCACCTCAGCTTGTTTCGATTGAGAAAAATGAGCATCAAACGGAAAAACTTGAAGATCCCCTGGAAAAAGAAAAAATAGTTGTCCACGGCTTTTATCCACCAACAGAATCAGGTGAAGCAAAATAGTTTTTATTCAACCGACCATGGGGTAAAAAATCTTCTCCTTTTCTTTATAGTATAGATGAATCTCCTCTTCCCAATCTTCTCCTTTCATTATTGCAGTCAGAGAGGTTCTGAATGATTCCTTGGCTACAGTTTATTTATACATAATATTTTTTTATGGAAGGAAAGAGAAAAAAATTACTTATTCTTGTTGACACTAATGTCGGAGGAAAAGGGGGGGCAGAAACTCACCTATGGAATCTTCTCTCGAACCTTGATCAGTCTCTTTTATCGATAGACGTAATTTATTTTGATGCAGATGATATTGATCAAGTTACTAACAAGAAAAACATTCCGGGAATAAACTATTATAGGATTCCGCTAAGAAAAATCCATTCATTCTCATCCATTAAATACCATTTACAGATTCTGAAACTAATGCGTAATGGCAGATATGATGTTGTTATGTCTTTTTTTGAATCCTCTGACATCATCACTGCCATCTTGGGTAGGCTTTCTGGGATAAGGAACCGAATCTCGAACAGAAGAGACACTGGTTTCAAAAACAGCAGAAAAATTGCACTCGTATATAGTCATATAAACAAATATTTCACCGAATTCGTTGCTGTTTCTAATGCTGTAAAAAAATCGCTTGTTTTACAGGGTGTAAACCCAGAAAAAATCACAGTTATTCATAATGCGGTAGATTTAAACCAATTCATAAAAAATAATGGAAGCAAAATAAGACAGGAAAACTCTATTTCTGATAATGCACTGGTTTTTGGTATGGTGGCAAATCTTAACCCGGTCAAGAATCATGCATCCGTACTGCATGCTCTCAAGAAAATCCATAAAGAAGGGTATAAGGCTCATCTCATCCTGGCAGGTGATGGCCCACTGAGAGCGGATCTTGAGAAGCTGACAGAGGAACTTGGGCTTATATCCTTTGTACATTTTCTTGGAGCCCGGGAGGATATTCCAGATATTCTGGACTCCCTCGATATATTTATATTGGCGAGTCATACGGAAGGATTATCGAATGCACTTCTAGAGGCAATGGCATCAAGAAAACCTGTAATTGCATCGCGGGTAGGCGGGAATGTTGAAGTAATCGAAGATAGGGTCAATGGTCTTCTAGTCTCAACCGATTCTCAATCGATCTCTCAGGCTATGAAAGAGTTGGTGGAGTTACCAAATCTAAGGATAGAATTAGCAGGGAATGCATACCGAAGTATTCTTGACCAATTCTCGATTGACTACATGCTTCAAAACTATATGACACTTCTTGGTGTGCCAGATCAAAGAACGTCTCCAAACGCGAATGTTGGATATGAACACCTGTGAGGAAGATAAAATGAATGACTCTGTCATAATCAAGAAAAATCACAGGCAATCTTCTTTTGATACAAGTGACGAGGGTCCGATTAAACCAAACTATTTCCTTCTTCTCATAGTTTTTTTGATACCTTTACAGAATATTTATATTGGAAAGTTACCAAGCCTTGGTGGTGGAATTAATTTTCTCAACGTATCTATATTAATCGCATTTCTGATATGGAAAACGCGGCCTGAGCTAAATATCAAAACCCAAACCTCTCTCAATAAACCGATTATCTTTTATATCTTATCGCTTTTGTTTGCACTTGTAATGCGGAAGGTGACATTGGGAGAATTAACGGGCGAACATATTGCCCATGTCAAAGATATTTTACTGGCCCCTTTCTTATTTTTTATCACTCTAAACAGCGTGCGTGATCGAAAGGGGATCATTCTTGTTATCGGAGCAACCGTTATGCCATTGCTCTATATGTTTAAGGTGTTCTTTGCACAATATCGTGATGTTTCAAGCTGGCACTATGATGATGATTTAAGAATAAGGGGTACCTTTTCATTGCTTGGGAGTAATGAACTGGCGACCTTCTATTCTGCTTACACACTTTTGCTGATGGCCATTTTTTACTTTGTGAAAAATACAAAAGTAAGAGTTGTATTAGGAGTAATGATTTTTCTCAACCTCTTCAGCCTGGTCTATAGCTATTCACGAGGTGCATACCTTGGATTTGTTGTAGGACTGTTTGCTATGTTTTGGCATATCAACAGGAAACTGGTAATCATAATGATACCTGTCATGGTCCTCTTTGGTGGGGTTATGATTAACTTTCTCCCGACCTCTGTACAGGAACGGGTCGAGTCTATATTTGTTGAGGATGAATCGCAGAGGGATGAGTCAGCTCAATCACGTCTCATTTTTTGGGGGCTTGCATTCGAACAATTTCTGCAAAATCCGATCGTTGGCAAAGGGTTTCTGACATTCGTCGAATTCAATCCATATCATCTGGATACACATAATTACTACATGAAGTTACTCGCAGAACAGGGAGTCATTGGATTTATTATCTTTCTTGTACTCTTGTGGCGATCATCAAAGGTTGGAAGAAATCTATATGATGAATCGGACGATCCTCTGTATAAGGCTCTGGGAATAGGTCTATTTGGGATCGTTGTAAGTCTTGCTTTTGGCAATATCTTTGGCGATCGTTTTACACACTATCCACTATCAGCTTATTTCTACGTATACCTTGCATTAACCCTTAGAGCCTTGATTCTGACCAGAGAGAAAAGCCCAGTCAGGGATGTGCTTATCAGGAAGATTTGATGTCGATCAAGGTTTTACACTTACGGTCAAGTTCAGGTTTTTATGGGGCTGAAAGGGTCATTTTGACACTCATGAAACGGGGGGTAGAAAACGATCTTGAGACAAAACTTGCATGTATTGAGAATTATCTTACAGGCGACCAGTCCCTGTTGAAAAATGCAGAGCAGTCTGGGATGGATGTTTTTGAAATTCCATGCCGTAGAAGGTTGGATTTCACTACAATCAGATCGTTGATTCATTATTGTAGAGAAAATGAAATAAACATCATTCACAGTCATGATTATAAAAGTCATTTCTATGGGATCATGGCAACACGTTTTGTTAATTGTAGACATGTAGCAACACAGCATGGAAAAACTTCAGGGGACGTCAAGAACAGAGTATATGAGCTGATTGAGAATACCCTTCTGAAGATGGTGGACCATGTTACGGTAGTTTCACAATCACTTTATGATGACCTATCCTGCCGGGTTGGTGAAAATGTGTCATTAATCGCAAATGGCGTTGATGAAGCAAGTTTCAATCCGACAATCAAGGGTTTTGGTAAGGAGCATTGGGGTTTTGGTCAATCAACATTCGTTTTTGGAACGGTTGCCAGGATGAGTGAGGAGAAAGGACATAGAATTTTAATTGAAGCTTTCACAAAAACTCACCTTCAGCATGGCAATACTGGACTATTATTAGTGGGAACAGGCCCACTTTTCAGTGAACTCAAAGAGTTTACAAGGGAAAAGGGAATGGAGGACTGTGTGAAGTTTGTCGGCACACAAAATGAAATTGATCGTGTTTTGAATGATTTGGACTGTTATGTTTCCCCTTCCCTGACCGAAGGGATGCCAATGAGCATTCTTGAGGCAATGGCGTCTGCATTACCTATCGTAGCAACCGATGTTGGTGCAGTTGGCTACCTATTGAGAGGTGGAGTTGGAAGATTGGCTCACCCCGATAATGTTGATAGTCTCGCGAAGGAAATGAATTATATTATTGAAAATAAAAATCAATTACAGGTTATGGGAGGAAAAGCAAGAAAAAAGGCCGAAGATGAATTTAGCGCTGGCAAACAAAGTAGGGAGTTCAGCAGAATCTATCGTCAATTACATGCGTACAATTTATGACCATAAAGCAGAGATATCGACGATTTATCAAGCGTGCACTCTCCACAACTTTGAAAAATGTTGGACTGGTTGAGAAACGCCTGAAAAAAGGTGGTGTGATCATTCTTATGTTTCACAAGATAGATGAAATACTGGATCAGCTTCCATTAACAATACCGCCGTCTGTCTTTGATCAGATTCTTACAGAGCTTGAATCCCGTTCTGAAATTGTACCTATCGAGTCAATCCTTGATGATAATGGAGCTCTTATCACAGACAAGGAAGTAAAGTTTGTGATCACATTTGATGACGGTTATAAAAATAATTATGAGAAGGCCTACCCTATTCTGAAAAAACATAATGCTCCGGCTATTATCTATTTGAGCTATGGGCATATTCAGAATGATCTAATGTTTTGGTATGAAAGGTTATCATCCGGTATTAGGCAAACCTGTAAGAAAAGGGTTAACCTTACAGATATCGGTTCAGAAAATTTTACCTTATCAACTCCTGCAGATAAGGATTTTGCTGTAATAAAACTGAACCAATGGTTAAAACTATTCAGTCTCGAAAAAAGAATGCGATTGATTGATACAATTTTGGATCGACTCGAAGTGGCCGAAACAAAATTAGAACTCAGTCCCATGTTGTCTTGGGAAATGATAAAAGAGATGCAGGGAAACCAGATTACTTTTGGCTCACATACAATAACACATCCTATTCTGTCACGAGAAGACCCTGAAATCATTGAAAAGGAAATCGTTGAATCCAGACAGCTTATCGAGGATAAAATAGGGAAACCTGTTACTGGTTTTGCCTATCCAAACGGGACGGTTCAGGATTATAATGAGTTGGCACTTAGGTATGTGAGAAAGACTTATTTTCATGCATGCACAACGGAAACCGGTATTAATCATGAAGGACAGGATCCTCACCAATTATTGAGAATCAATGTTGATCCCGGAATGTGTATGGATGAGAATGGAAAATTCCTCCCAAATCTTTTCTGGGCCAAACTCACAGAGTTGATTTAATCAACCTCAGATCTAGGTAATTGCACATCTCGAGTGTAATCCAATTATATAAAAATACATGATGGATAGAAATAATAAAAAGAAAAAAGTTGGACTCATTATTGATAATCTGGGATCCAATCTTTGGATTAATGAGATTATCAGTGAAATTGATGAATCAGGCTTTGCAAGCTGTAATGTAGTCATTACTTCCATCTGTGGTAAAGGAAATACAACTACTCCATTCAGAACGTTACTTTATGATTTTTATTGCAAGCTAGATGAGTCTCGTTGGGCTGCAACCAGTGAAGAATCTGTCAAAAGGGCAATCAATAATAAAAAAATTATTGCGGTTAATCTAACTAATCCACAAAAGGAAGAACAGCAAGAAATATTAGATTTGGGGCTCGATATCCTGATTAACCTGACGGATAAAGAGATTCCAAATGAACTTAAAAAAATTTCTAGAGCAGGAGTATGGACTCTCCAGTATTTTTTTGGTCGTAAAAAAGTAAATCTCTCACAACTTGACTTTTGGATCACGTATTTACAACCCCAGACAATTGATTGTATTTTACATTCAACTCATGGAGAAAAGGGCGATCCCTGTATATTGGATATTTATACATTCTCGCCTTGTGAATTCAACTCTATCTATTTGAACAGAATTCGTTATCAAAGAATAGGTATATTGATCCTCATTCATAACCTAAAGCAGTTTTCAAAAAACAATCTTGTCCCCAGAATTTTTAAAAAGCCTTCTTATTTATCAGAAATCTGTGTGACAGGTCCCCGGTTTCATACCCCTGGGAATATGAGAATGTTCCATTTTCTGATGAAAAGTGTTGAGAAGTCTTTAAAAGGTCGAATTTCCAACAAGCTTTTCTCTGAACAATGGTCCATGTTTTATAAGTTGGATAATGGACTCTCCCTCGACTATAAGGAGTTCAGCCGACTGCCATGCCCAAGGAATGGACTATGGGCTGATCCTTTCATTGTTTTTCATGAGGATACTTATTATCTGTTCTTTGAAGACGCGCTCTATAATCATGACAATGCAAATATCTCAGTGATGGCTATCTCAAAGGATGGCCGGATAGAAAACTCAAGACCTTGCTTGATCCGTCCGTACCATCTTTCCTATCCTTTTGTTTTCCAATGGCAGGATGATTTTTATATGATTCCCGAAACGAGGGAGAACAATACAATCGAGATTTATAAGGCTAATAAATTCCCTTATCATTGGGAATTTCATAGTATTCTCATGGACGAAGTCGAAGCAGTCGATACAACCCTTTTCTATCATAAGGGCAAATGGTGGATGTTTACCAGCCTTAAACAAAAGGAGTGGGTAAGTATCAATAACCAGGTGTCCATTTTCTATGCTGACTCTCCGCTTAGCCAGAACTGGAAGCCACATCCATTGAATCCAGTTGTTGTAGATATAACCCGGGCCCGTTCTGCAGGCAAGATCTTTAAATACGATGGAAAGCTGATCCGGCCATCTCAGGATTGCTCTGTACGTTATGGATACGGTTTGAGACTTAATGAAATTGTGACCTTGACCGAAAGCGAATATGAAGAACAGTCGATTGATCTTATCAGACCGGATTGGAAGAGAGGGCTATTGGGAACGCATACTTTAAACCACGTGAATAATCTGACCGTTATTGATGTGATTGAATGTCGGTCAAGATTCCCACTTCCCGGGATAACCAATGTAATTGCCTAGAAGGGCAACGGCTTGATTTTCAGATTCTTCCAGACCCAATAGGCATAGGTTCCGGAAAGGCCAACCAGAGTAAGGGCAGTAGACCATGCTGCACCTTCGGAACCCAGAGGGGGTATAAGGATTAGATTCAGAAAGATATTAAACAATAGGCTATAGATTACCGCTCTTGCTGCAAGAGACTCATGGCCTGTCATTGTTAAAAGTAACCCTACTGACCCCATGGCACCGCTCAGGACATAACCAGTACAAATGATTACAAGGGTTTTTTCACCAGCAAGAAAGCTCTGGCCAAAAATACCGAGAATGAAATCACTGAAGAAAACCAGTATTGCTGCACATGGAATGGTTATGGCAAGAATAGCCCGTGTCGAGAGAGTAAAAACTCTTTGCAGCTCTTCCATATCCTTGTTGCCATAGAGTGAGGCAAATTTCGAGGCAATGACGGCATTAATGACATTGATTGGGAGCAGGATCAAGTCAGCTCCACGTAATGCAACGGTATATATCCCTACATCCTCCAGCGAACTCAATAATCCAAGCATTAACGTACGTACTTCACGGTTTACGATATGAATCGCACCGAGGAAACAGAGTATCATGGCAGCCTTGAGCCAGTTCTTTCCATCGTAAACGGGTTTTGCATCAGCAAGTTCATCTGGCAAGTTCTTCAATAAGATATAAAGACCAATGAAAAACGCACCGATATAACCACCTACATTAAACGCCATCACCAGAGGCGTTGTCACTGCATCACGGAAAAAAAGGAAAGTTATACCTAGCAGGATTGTAAAGAAGACGGGGCGGACTATGTCTTCTGGTATCTGCCCCAGAGCTACTTTATGTAAACCTTGCATGGTTGCAGAACGTAATGCTGTGATAGACATGAAAGGGAGCAAAATCAGCGCTATCCAGAGTGTCTTTATGGTGATGGAATTTTCCGCCTTGTAGAAATACCATCCAATTAAGGCAGCTGAACTGGCAAGGAATAATGCAATTCCAAGGCTGAGTATGTTCGCCCATTTGAGAATGCCTTTTACCCGTCTCCAGTTTTTCTTTTCAATGTTGACTGAAGTTTCACGAATTAACAGGCGGTCTAGTCCAAAGATAGAAAAAATCCCTAAAAGATTTACCCAGGAGAGAGCATACGCGTAGGTACCATAGCCTTCAGCTTCCAGTAAACGTGCAAGCAGGATACTGGTGAGAAAAGTAAGTCCCAGTGAAACAATCTTGATAATGAATGTTCGGTAGGTTTCTAGTACAGACTTTTTCCTTAATGAGTGACCCGCCACTAATCTCAGGCTGAGTCTTAGCCGTCTGCTAACGTCTGTAACCATGTTCAGTATCTTTTTCCTTAAAAAAATCTAGATCATTGTAGAGATAAGCAGGTTGTATGCCATGACAGAGTTGGCATTAATAGATATAGTTAGCGGGTTCAATTCATTTGTATTGATAGTAGGTCATGTGAAAAAAAGCCTGAATGTCAATTTGAATTCAGGTAGTACAGATTGGCATAAATTTTTCATGTCTCACGTAAACCAAGAGAACAGGATCTAATCATGAAACTTTTCAGGGCTATTATAATTTTTACTTGTTTGGTTGTTAATGCTGGAACAGTCCTTGCAGATACTTTATTGATTGACCTTGTTGAAAAAGGCACTTCAGTGCAACGGCCTGAGCGTGGAAGCTCCATGGAACAGGTATTGGCCAACTATGGTAAACCCGAGCATAAAAGCACACCTGTTGGTAAACCACCGATTACCCGATGGGACTACCCCAAGTTTTCGGTGTATTTTGAGAATGATCATGTTATTCATTCAGTCGTCAAACGGAAATAGCTGGATTAGGGTTAACTGTAAGAACGGTGCTGTGGTCTGGATGGTGGAGCATCGTAAACTACACGTTCTTTTCCATTGAAGACGAGAAAATGTCTTCCTTTCGACCGTCCGATCAGGGTAACACCCGTTTTTTGTGCAAGTTCAAGTCCCATCTGGGTAATTCCTGATCGTGAGAGAAGTACAGAGATACCCATCTGTGCCACCTTGATAACCATCTCTGAGGTGAGTCTACCGGTTGTATAGAAAATTTTGCGATCCCCCGTCACATGATCGAGCCACATCATCCCAGCGATGGCGTCAACAGCATTATGACGGCCAACATCTTCTACAAAAGTCAGAATTTTGTCATCTTCACAGAGAGCACATCCATGTACAGCTCCCGCCGATTTGTATACATCATTGTAGTCTCGCAGATTTCGCAGAAGCTGATAGATCATGGACTGGCGGATAGAAAAAGGTGACAACCGGATATCTTCAAGATTCTCCATAATGTCGCCAAATACCGTGCCTTGGCCACACCCTGTGGTGACTGTTCTTTTCTCCAGTTTATTGTGGATATCTTGTTCCTGCTTATAGGTGGCTACAGCCACCGCGCTGGTTTCCCAGTCTACCTGGATCGCACGGATCTCTTCGAGATGCGGAACCAGCCCCTGGTTCCGTAGATACCCAAGGACCAATGCTTCTGGATGAGTTCCCAGTGTCATCAGGGTTACGATCTCCCTACGGTCGAGATAGATCGTCAGCGGACGTTCTGCAGCAATCCGGGTTTCCCTTTTTTCACCGTATTCATCCCATGCACAGGCAGTTGAGGTAGGCTCAAGGCCGGATCGTGTCATTTTGGGACGATAGAAACCTTTCTGATCGGAAGGAAGGTTTGGTTTGGAACGGTTATCCACCAGTCGCATTCATGTGTCGGAAGATAACAGGTTTGACACTGAGGTCAAACTCATGTCTTTCAGGTTTGAGCTTCATGGCATCCCTGATCGTCTGTTTTAACTTTTCGATGTTGCCCGGATGGGAGCGTACCACCTTCCTCAGATCAACCGAATGTTCGTGGCCGAGACAAAGCAGTAGACGTCCCTCAGCCGTAACCCTCACGCGGTTACAGCTGGAGCAGAAATTGTGACTGTGAGGCGAGATGAAACCGATACGAGTTTGTGTGCCCTGAACTTTTAAGTAGCGGGAAGGACCACCTGTTGTTTCTGTCGTGGGAATCAGTTCAAATGATTGATTAAGGTGTGTCTTGATTTCGTCGCTGGAAATGAAGTCTTCTTTCCGATCATGCCCGGAAACTTCACCCAAGGGCATTTCTTCAATAAAACTAATGTCCAGCCCCCGTTCAATAGCAAAGTTAACCAGATCATCAATCTCATCGTCATTCCGGTTTCTCAGAATGACTGAATTGAGTTTGATCTTTTCGAAACCGACTTCAATAGCAGCATCTATCCCTGCCAATACCTTCTCGAGTTTGCCGGTGCGGGTCAACTGCCTGAATCGGTATGATCTCAGTGTGTCGAGACTGATATTTATCCGTTTTACGCCTGCCGCCCTCAAGTCGGCAGCCAGCAAAGGTAGTTGTGATCCGTTGGTTGTAAGTACCAGTTCGTTGAGACCGGGTAACTTTCCAATTTCCTGAAATAATTGAAGAACATTTTTTCGTACCAGTGGCTCTCCACCGGTAATGCGGATCTTGGTTACCTGCAGTTCCGTGAAAGCTCGTGCGATCTGTCCCAACTCTTCCAGCGTAAGAACTTGGCTGCGTGGTACGAAAGACATATCCTCACTCATACAATAGAGGCATCTGAAATCACAGCGATCGGTGACCGAAAGACGAACATAGGTCACCGATCGTCCAAATGAATCGATAAGAGGTTTTTCAGAAGGTGCGTACATACCAATATTATACATAAGATGCAAACGTCATGCTTGACATAAACCTAAGGATTGTTCAATCTCAATACTGAAAAACACGAGGCTCTATCCATCAAATAACAATCAAAGATATGAAACTTATAAGAATAATATTCATGAGGAGTTTAACATGGCGGATCTGTTATCAAAGGAACGTATCGTTGCCAAGCCTGGCTTCAACCGCTGGTTAATCGTGCCAGCCGCATTGGGGATTCATCTCAGCATTGGTTCTGTCTATGCATGGAGTCTTTTCAATCCCGCTCTAGTCAAGCGTATCGGTGTCGTCACCAGTGCAGCAGATGATTGGTCGTTAAAGAGTGTTGTATGGATTTTTACCGTTGCTATCGTATTTCTTGGACTATCAGCCGCGATTGCCGGGAAATGGCTGGAGAAGGTTGGACCCCGCAAGGTAGGAACGGTTGCCGCATTTTGCTGGGGCGGTGGTTTTATTATAGGCGGGATCGGTATTGTAACCGGGAATCTGTGGTTATTGTATTTTGGCTATGGAATGCTCGGTGGTTGTGGTCTCGGGCTGGGGTATGTTTCTCCTGTGAGTACCTTGATCCGCTGGTTTCCCGATCGTAGAGGAATGGCGACGGGTCTTGCCATCATGGGTTTTGGTGGTGGCGCCATGTTGGCTAAGTTCTTGATCATCCCGATTATGAAGTTCTTCTACAGAGCACCGGAATACCTGGGTTCTATTGATACCGTCAATCTAGTAACGCAAGCAGGGAGGAGAATGGTTGAAATCGGGGGCAAACTTCAGGAAGTCGTTATCGTGGGCCCTAATGATGTACCCAAAATGCTGGTACCGGGGCCGGAAGGTGTTTACCTGGCAGGAACGGGAACCGTTGGAGTTGCGGAAACCTTTTTCACACTGGGTGTAGTGTATTTTATCGTTATGCTAATCGCAGCTTTTTCCTACAGAGTACCAGCAGAAGGTTGGAAGCCTGAGGGCTGGGAACCCCCAAAGGAGACTGAGTCTCATGGAATGATTACCCAACACCACGTTCATATTGATGAGGCCCTCAAAACACCCCAGTTCTATCAGCTTTGGCTGATGCTTTGTTTGAATGTAACTGCAGGCATTGGTGTGATCTCCGTCGCGAAGACGATGGTGACCGAGATTTTTGGGACAACTCTGCCAAACATTGTTGATCTGGAATTTGCCGCAACCTATGTTCTAATGCTGAGTTTCTTTAATATGGTAGGGCGCTTCTTCTGGGCCAGTATTTCGGACTATATTGGCCGCAAGATGACCTATTTCATCTTTTTCGGACTTGGTATCGTCCTCTACTCGTCCATTCCCTATATCGCACAGCAGGTGAGTGTGTCTCCAGCGGTCATGTGGCTGGTACTGTTCTACGGAGTGACTATGATCATCTTCACCATGTATGGCGGTGGTTTTGCTACCATCCCCGCTTATCTTGCCGATATCTTTGGTACCAAATACGTGGGTGGTATCCACGGACGTCTGTTGACTGCCTGGAGTACGGCCGGGGTGCTTGGCCCTCTTGCAATCACCTCATTGAGGGAAAGTTCTGTCAACAGGGCGATTCAGAATTTGATGGAAAAAATCGACCCGCCAGTTTTTGAGAAAACATTTGGTGCCGGTGTTGAACAACTCGATAAGCTCGTCGAAGCAAAAACGGTAACCATTTCCAAACTGCTGGAAATTGCTCCACCCGGCACTGTCGATCCCACTCCCAGTCTGTATAACCAGACGATGTATTTGATGGCTGGATTGCTGTTTATTGCCTTGATTACTAACGCACTGATGCGCCCAGTCCATCCAAAGCACCACATGAGTGAGGAAGAACTGAAAAAGCCAAATCACTGATCCAGGATTTTGGACATATTCACCTGCTTGAATCCGCGATTGGTCAAAGGGAATAGTCCAGAAGGGATATTTTACCGGTGGTGCATTTCTGCGAAACTGGCCGTGTTAAAAACTGTCTGATTCGGTCAATGTGAGGGATGGAAATTATGTGGAAGTTTTGGATCGGTTTGCTGGTCACACTAACGGTCTTTACAGCACCACGATTATCTACCGGAGATACTGGAGAGAAGATGCAGTCAGAGGTTGATGTTTGGTCTGCCTTCATCCGTCCAAAATACTTCAACGACAAAGAAATCAGAGAAGGGGAGTCTGTTGTAAAGCTGACCGTTCCCTACCGGGCAGAAGATGCGAGTGTGGTGCCTGTCAGCATCAACGCACAAATTCCGCAAACTCAGGAGGTCTATATAAAGACACTCTATCTCTTTGCAGACAATAATCCTGAGCCACTGGCTGGGACTTTTCATCTGACACCGGCAATGGGTCGAGCCGATCTCGCCATGCGGATCCGGATTGATCAATACACGAATGTTCGCGCTGTGGCAGAAATGAACACCGGTGAACTCTATATGGATACCAAATTTATTCGTGCCAGTGGAGGTTGTTCTCTGCCTCCCCCTTTCCTTGAATTGAAGGCCGCCAGAGAACACATAGGCGAAATGAAATTTCGTACGATCATCTCAGGTGAAACGGATGGCACACTGGGTCAATTGAGAATCCGCCATCCCAATGTTAATGGACTCCAGCTCGATCAGCGGACACGCACAATCATCCCCCCAGAATATGTGAAAAAGGTCAGCGTCAGCTACAATGAGCAGCATATAATGACAGCAGAAACAGACATCTCAATCAGCCAGGATCCAAGCTTTCGTTTCTTTTTCAGGCCCGAGCAGGGTGGTACCCTGCGGGTTGAAATGGAAGATTCAAAAGGGAGAAGATTTACCCGTACATTCGAAGTGGGAGAGTAGGACAGCTGCAAAACTTCTTGAAAACCTCTCGTAGATAAGGCAGTATCTATTCTAAACAATCGTTGCATTTTATCTGGCAATTCAATAAATAATAATATCCTTTCAGGGGGGTGCAATGAGCAGATTTCTCATCATCTTGCTCGGGTTGGTTGCTTTGGCAATCCTTGCCTTTTTCTGTGTCAACAAACACACACCTGCAATAGAAGACGATCTCGTCAATCGAACCCAGCAGGCTTTAAGCCAAGAGGGTCTGGGTTTTGCCCAGGTGGGGATCGATGGAAGAGAGGTACTCCTCACCGGGGTGGCGCCAGATGAAGCTAAAAGAGAAAAAGCTGAAGAACTGGCCCGTGGTGTTTGGGGTGTCAGAACAGTTGATAATCAGATAGCGCTTGCGGCCACACCTGAGCACGTCTCCATTGCTGAACCTGAGCCGGTGGTTGAGCCTGCTGAAGTACAATCAGAGCCTGAACCTATTCCCTATTACGAAGTTAAGGAACCTCAACCTCTGGATACGAAGCCCGCAGCAACATTCCCTGCTGCGCCTAATCCTTATACCACAGAGATCACACTGGAAGATGGCAAGATTATCCTTACAGGGTATGTCGCAGATGAGGCTTCAAGACTCTGGTTGGTCAGTAAGGCGAAAGCGATCTATGGGGATGACAGCGTTGTCGATAATCTCAAGGTTGCTTATGGTGCGCCCGAAGGCTGGCATGCAGCGGTAGAAACTGCACTGACAAACCTTGGAATACTGGAAGCAGGTAAGGCAGTACTGGGAGATAGCAGTCTTTCCATCACCGGCACTGCTTCCTGGAAACGGTATGTGGATATGGTCAAAACCAATATCCAGAATGCGATCGGCGATAATTATCAGGCCAGTTTCGATATTAAATATAACGAGCCCGAACCGGTTCCTGTCTATGAGGTCAAAGGTCCGCAACCACTCAACAGTCCTCCCGCAATGAAGATGCCAGATTCTGCACCCAGATTAGAGCCGGATGCGAACATTACCTGTCAGCAGAAATTCAATCAGTTGTTGAGTGAGAAACGTATTCAGTTTGACACCAACCAAGCTGTCATTAGGGCGGAAAGTTATCCTGTGCTAGAGCAACTGGTCAAAACTGCAAAAGAGTGCCCTGATGCGACTATCGAAGTGGCAGGTCATACGGACAGCAGAGGTTCGGTCGCCTATAACCAGCGTTTGAGTGAAGCTCGTGCCCAGGCTGTCGTGAATTATCTCCACAGTCACGGTGTGAAGAACACGTTAAAGGCGGTGGGTTATGGTGAACAAAAACCGATTGCTGATAACTCTACCAGAGAAGGGATGGCGGAAAATCGCCGTATTGAATTTAACGTTCAGGGGAATTAACCATGGGGTATCTAATAACACAAATAATTATCTGTCTCCTGCTTGCTGCTTTAATCGGTTTTCTGATCGGATGGTGGCTAAGAAAATTCTGTTGCAAGCGTGATTTGACAGCACTGGAAGAAGATTACCAACTACGACTGGCAAAAGCCGAAGCGGATCGTGACAGTTACAAAGGCAAATGTGACGAACTGACGACCAGTCTCCAGGAATGGGAAAATGAGGCAGAAGCCAGTGGTGCCATTGCGGGACATGCAGCCGGACAGACCAAAGCCGGTAGTGCCCGATCAGGCTGGCCCTATCCTGTAGAAGAAGTGGAAGGGATTGGCCCCACATATGGCAGTCGTCTGCGTGCAATCGCTATTGAAACAACCGAGGATCTGCTGGAGAAATGCTGTGAATCACGACAACAGACGGACGCTGCGAAACATGTCAAGGTAGAACCTTTTGTGGTTGGAAAATGGGTTTCCATGTGTGATCTGATGAGAATCCCGGGTGTGCGTGGCCAGTATGCAGAATTGCTCGAAGCTTCTGGCATTGCTTCGGTAGGTGAGCTGGCTAGACAGGAAGGGCCCGCACTTGCCGCCAAGATGGCCAGGGTCAATGCGGAAGAACATCGGACTCAGTCAGTCCCGGATCCGGTGACGGTTAGTGGATGGATTGAATCTGCCAAGGGATTACCAACCAAGATCAAGAGCTTGGTACCAAAATAGTAAACAATATAAAAGTAGACGTTCCAGGGCCGAATGAATCGGCCCATTTTTTGTGTATGTCAAAACGTTGGAAGAAGGTTAATTAACCTTGTCCTGTACATTGATTTCCACTTTCGCACCCTGTATGCTTCCCGCCGCAAACTATTCTGCAACAGGACTGAAATAAAGTGAGAACTCCGCTGGTAGCTGGCAACTGGAAAATGAATGGTACTCTGTCGAGTATTGTTCCGCTTGTTGAAGGCATAAAGCAGGGTCTGGAGGGTATAACATATACGGAAATTGCGGTGTGTCCTCCTTTTGTCTACCTGCAAAGGGTGGCCGAGATGATACGAGGAACATCGATCACCCTCGGAGCCCAGAATGCCTCACAGGAAGAAGAGGGTGCCTATACAGGCGAGATTTCGTGTAAAATGCTTCGGGATGTCGGCTGCCACTACGTCATCCTTGGTCATTCAGAACGACGACACTTGTTCGGAGAAACCAGCGAAGTGGTAGCCAAAAAGTTTGTTCGAGCACTAAGTTCACAACTTGTGCCCATTCTCTGCTTGGGCGAGTTGCGGGAAGAGCGCGAAACTGGCAAAACCAAGGCAGTGATTGAAGAACAGCTGAAGACTGTCCTGGATAAAACGGGTGCTGAGGGTTTCAAACAGGCAGTAATCGCCTATGAGCCTGTCTGGGCGATTGGAACCGGGCTAACAGCAACACCAGAACAGGCACAAGAAGTACATGGATTTATCCGTGATCTGGTTGCCGGTTATGAATCGGAGCGAAGGATTGCAAACCAAGTGCGCATTTTATATGGCGGCAGTGTTAACCCGAATAATGCCAAAGAGATTTTCGCAATGCAGGATATCGATGGAGGCTTGATTGGAGGCGCTGCACTTAAGGCCGGTGATTTTCTGGAAATTTGCCGTGCACCAAGTTGATAAACGGAGTGAGAAATGCAATCAATTTTATTGATATTACATGTAGTGATGGCGTTGGCGTTGATCGGATTGATCTTGATCCAGCATGGTAAAGGGGCAGATGCTGGTGCCGCTTTTGGCAGTGGTGCCTCAGCTACCGTTTTTGGTGCAACCGGGTCGGGTTCTTTTCTTACCCGTACAACTGCTATTTTGGCATTTGTGTTTTTTGCCAACAGTTTTTTTCTATCATACCTTTCCACCAAGGCAGTCGATACTGGAAGCCTGATGGAGAAGGTTCAGATAATTGAAAACCCTGCAGAAAAGGTCAGCATTAAAATAGATAACAAAACTTCTGAAGAGAAGAGCGAACTTCCGGTACCTGTAGAAGAAAAAACAGGTCAATCAGACCTCCCAGTGGTACCAGAATAAAATATAGATATTGCCGATGTGGTGGAATTGGTAGACACGCTATCTTGAGGGGGTAGTGGCGAAAGCCGTGCCGGTTCGACTCCGGCCATCGGCACCATTTCTTTAGGGGCATCTCACTGTTTCCCAACAGTGAATAGCTGTTAAATTATTATCTTGGATATGATGGTACAATAAGCTTGGTGTTGATGAATCATGCTTGAACTTTACGTACCAGTACTAATTTTCCTTGGTGTTTCAACCGCCATCGGAATCATTTCACTCGTCCTTGGTCATTTGATCAGTCCAACCCATCCTGACGAAGAAAAGAACTCACCCTATGAATGTGGCTTTGAAGCTTTCGAAGACGCGCGTATGAAATTTGATGTTCGTTACTATCTGGTGGCGATATTGTTCATCATATTTGATCTCGAAATTGCCTTTCTTTTTCCTTGGGCGACTGTGCTTGATGAATTGGGTCTCTTTGGTTTCATTGCAATGATCCTGTTTCTCGGGATCTTAGTGATCGGCTTTGTTTACGAATGGAAAAAAGGGGCACTGGAATGGGAATAGAAGGTGTTCTTGAGAAAGGCTTCGTTACGACATCTGTTGACACAGTGGTCAACTGGGCGCGTACGGGTTCTCTATGGCCTATGACATTTGGCCTTGCCTGTTGTGCGGTAGAAATGATGCAAGCTGGTGCCTCACGCTATGATCTCGATCGCTTTGGTGTTGTCTTCCGGCCAAGCCCACGGCAGTCTGATCTGATGATTGTTGCAGGGACACTCGTTAACAAAATGGCACCCGCACTGCGTAAAGTTTATGACCAGATGGCCGAGCCACGTTGGGTGATCTCGATGGGCTCCTGTGCCAATGGAGGTGGTTACTACCACTATTCCTATTCGGTAGTGCGTGGCTGTGATCGGATTGTTCCGGTCGATGTTTATGTTCCTGGTTGTCCACCAACTGCGGAAGCACTTCTGTATGGAATCATTCAGTTACAGAAAAAGATCAAGCGTACCAATACCATTGCACGATCTTCATAGGATTAAATCTTCTCATGAAACCGGTTTCTGACATCGACAAACTGCGCTCCCAACTTGAAAGCCGGTTTGGCGATCTGTCTTCTCGTTGCGAGGTTATTACAGGACAGATTGTCTTAGAGATCCCTCTAGGCCACTTGATCGAAGTTGCCACTATTTTGCGAGATGAAAATGGGTTTGAATTTGAACAGCTAATCGATCTTAGCGGTGTTGATTTTTCTACCTATGGTGAAGTGGAATGGGAGACTGTAGAGGCCACCAGTCATGGTTTCAGTCGGGGAGTTTCGGTCCGTGATTCTCTGGAGTCTAATCCGGACAAACGTTTTGCAGTAGTCTATCAGCTGTTGTCGTTGGTCAATAATCAACGTTTGCGGTTGCGCGTTTTTGCCGAAGGGGATCCACCGATCGTGCCTTCGGTGACAGGGATCTGGCGATCAGCGAACTGGTATGAAAGGGAAGCCTTCGATCTGTTCGGTATTCTGTTCGACGGTCATCCAGATCTGCGGCGGATCTTGACTGATTACGGTTTTATCGGCCATCCATTCCGTAAGGATTTCCCTCTGGAAGGGAATGTGGAAGTGCGTTATGACGAAGAGAAGGGTCGCGTCGTTTATGAACCGGTCAGTATTGAGAACCGGGTACTGGTTCCCCGTGTGATCAGGAACGATAGTCGTTATGTGAAAGAGGACAGCTGAAATGCCCGAGATCCGTAACATGACACTGAATTTTGGCCCCCAGCATCCGTCGGCACATGGAGTTCTACGCCTGATTTTGGAAATGGACGGTGAGGTCGTGGTCCGTGCCGATCCACATATTGGACTTTTGCACCGTGCTACCGAAAAACTGGCCGAGAGTAAACCCTATAACCAGAGTATCGGTTATATGGATCGTCTCGATTACGTTTCCATGATGTGTAATGAACATGCCTATGTCAATGCAATAGAGAACCTGTTGGGTATCGAGCCACCCATCCGGGCGCAATATATCCGTGTCATGTTCGATGAAATTACCCGGATTCTCAATCACCTGATGTGGCTGGGAACCCACGGCCTTGATATCGGCGCCATGAGTATGTTCCTCTATTGCTTCCGGGAGCGTGAGGATCTGATGGATTGTTATGAGGCAGTATCCGGTACCCGCATGCATGCCACGTATTACCGTCCTGGTGGTGTTTACCGGGATTTACCGGATACGATGCCGAAATACAAGGAATCCAAATGGAAGAGCAAACGCAGGGTTCAGAAACTCAATGAAAATCGCGAAGGGAGTCTGCTGGATTTTATTGATGATTTTACACAACGTTTTCCTGCCTGCGTGGATGAATACGAGACACTGCTGACGGATAACCGGATTTGGAAGCAACGAACCGTCGATATCGGTGTTGTCAGCCCGGAACAGGCCCTCCAATTGGGATTCTCCGGACCCATGTTACGTGGTTCAGGGATTGAGTGGGATCTGCGCAAGAAACAGCCTTATGAAGTTTACGACCAGCTGGATTTCGACATCCCAGTGGGGACCAATGGAGACTGCTATGATCGTTATCTGGTCCGGGTGGAAGAGATGCGACAAGCAAACCGTATCATCAAACAGTGTGTGGACTGGCTGCGGGAAAACCCGGGCCCTGTCATGCTGGATGACCACAAACTGACACCACCCGAGCGGTTGGAAATGAAAGAAGATATGGAGGCCCTAATCCATCATTTCAAATTATTTACAGAGGGTTACTGTGTACCGGAAGGCGAAGTCTATTCCGCAGTGGAACATCCCAAGGGCGAGTTCGGCATTTATCTGATCTCGGATGGCGCCAACAAACCCTATCGAGTGAAAATTCGTGCTCCCGGTTTTGCCCACCTGTCCTCGATGCATGAGATGGTAAAGGGACACATGCTGGCTGACGTGGTGGCGGTGATCGGGACACAGGATATTGTGTTTGGGGAGATCGATCGATGACAAAGGATTCTGTTTTGTCCGAACATGTACGGGAGTTGATCGATGACTGGGTTACCCGATTTCCACCTGGCCATAGACGGTCGGCTGTGATCAGTGCTCTGCGGGAAGTGCAGCATGAAAATGGAGGCTACCTTACGATTGAACTCATGGATGCTGTAGCGGATTATCTTGAGCTGCCGAAGATTGCAGTCTATGAGGTTGCCAGCTTCTATTCCATGCTGGAAACAAAGCCTGTCGGCCGGCACAGCATTTCTGTATGTACCAATATCTCCTGCATGTTGAACGGTTCAGATCGCATCGTTGACTATATTGAGAAAAAACTGGGCATCAAGACTGGGGAAAGCACTCCCGATGGACGCTTTTATCTAAAGCGGGAGGAAGAGTGCCTGGCTGCATGTTGTGGCGCACCGATGATGATGGTGGATCATGTCTATTACGAGAATCTGACACCCGAAAAGATCGATGAGATTCTGGACAGCCTGAAATGAGTGACAACATTAAACTGAATCTGACTTGTTATGAGACCCTCCAGTTCGCAGAACCTTGGTTGATGAAGAATTATGTCTTTCTTGGGGGCTATGAGGCATGGAACCGGATCCTCGATGAAAAGATTTCACCTGAAAAGATCATCGAGGAAGTGAAGGAGTCGGGGTTGCGTGGTCGTGGTGGTGCCGGTTTTCCTACAGGAGTCAAGTGGAGTTTCATGCCGCATGTCGGGGGCCAGAACTATATTGTCTGTAACTCGGATGAGAGTGAACCGGGCACCTGCAAAGATCGCGATATCCTGCGCTTTAATCCCCATGCCCTGGTAGAAGGGATGGCGATTGCAGGTTACGCCATTGGCGCAACCGTAGGGTATAACTACATGCGCGGCGAGTTTATGGATGAACCCTACAAGCGTTTCGAGAAAGCAGTCAAGGAAGCTTACAAATATGGTCTGCTTGGCAAGAACATCAAGGGCTCGGGCGTCGATTTCGATCTCTATCCTGTTCTTGGGGCAGGGGCCTATATCTGCGGTGAAGAGACCGCCCTCTTGGAATCGTTGGAAGGTAAGAAAGGCCAACCTCGCTTTAAACCCCCGTTCCCGGCAGGTTATGGGCTCTACGGTCGGCCCACAACCATAAACAATACAGAATCATTGGCTTCTGTACCTTCGATCATTCGCAAGGGTGGACAGTGGTTCGCAGATCTGGGCAAACCCAATAATGGGGGGACCAAGATCTTTTCTGTCAGCGGGCATGTGGCAAAACCAGGCAACTATGAAGTACCCATGGGCATCCCATTCAGTCGATTGCTGGAGTTGGCGGGGGGGATGCGCGAAGGTCGCAAGTTGAAAGCCGTGATTCCGGGAGGTTCATCCGTACCCGTCGTGCCCGGTGATATCATGATGGAGACGGACATGGATTATGATTCCATTTCTAAGGCCGGTTCCATGTTGGGATCGGGCGCCGTCATCGTTATGGATGATACCACTGACATGGTCAAGGTCCTGCAAAGGCTCTCCCGTTTCTACTATGCTGAGTCCTGCGGTCAATGCACTCCCTGTCGGGAGGGCACCGGGTGGCTTTACCGTATGCTGACACGCATCGTAGAAGGCAAGGGCCAGTTGGAAGACTTGAAAAAACTTGAGCACGTCGCCGGGAACATCGCCGGGCATACCATCTGTGCCTTGGGTGATGCAGCCGCGATGCCAGTTCAAGGCATGCTCAAACACTTCATGCCTGAATTCGAGTATTACATCAAACACGGCCATAGCATGGTGAAACCTGTTCGGGGGGAGGCTGCCTGATGCCGAACACACCCATCACGATTTTCGTTGACGGCAAAGCCATCCAGGCGCGAAAAGGCGCCATGCTGATCGAAGCGACCGATGCAGCCGGTATACATATCCCGCGGTTTTGTTATCACAAAAAGCTCTCTGTTGCAGCCAATTGCCGCATGTGTCTTGTCGAAGTAGAAAAGGCCAAGGGGCCGGTCCCTGCCTGTGCAACACCCGTGATGGATGGCATGAAGGTCTATACTCGTTCGAAACTTGCCCTATCCGCCCAGAAAGCCACCATGGAGTTTCTGCTGATCAATCACCCATTGGATTGTCCGATTTGTGATCAGGGAGGCGAATGTGAGCTTCAGGATATCGCGATGGGCTATGGCAGTGACGTGTCGCGTTATACCGAAGCCAAACGTGCAGTCAAGGACAAAGATATCGGCCCGCTGATCCAGACCGACATGACACGATGTATTCACTGCACACGCTGTGTCCGTTTTGGTGAAGAAGTCGCTGGCATGCGTGAACTGGGTGGTATTGGTCGCGGTGAGCACATGACCATCGGTACCTATGTTGAACGTACCGTCCAGTCAGAATTGTCGGGAAACATCATTGATCTGTGCCCCGTGGGTGCACTGACTTCCAAACCCTTCCGTTACTCGGCCCGGGCCTGGGAGTTGCGTCAATATGACAGTATTGCTCCCCATGATGCGTTGGGATCCAATATCCATCTCCATGTCTTGGGGAACACAGTCAAACGTGTCGTGCCGAAAGAAAACGAAGCCATCAACGAGGTCTGGCTCTCGGATCGTGATCGCTTCAGCTATGAAGGTCTGAACAGTCCGGAACGAATGGAAAAACCCATGATCAAAGTCAACGGGCAGTGGCAGGAAACAGACTGGCAGACGGCATTGGATTTTACAGTGCAGGGATTGAAGAAAATTCCTGGAGATCAGATCGGTGCTTTGGCCTCACCCACGTGTACCGTGGAAGAAATGTATTTGCTGCAGAAACTGATGCGCGGGATTGGTTGTCACAATATCGATCACCGACTCAGGCAGGCCGATTTCCGGGACCAGGAGGAACTACCGGAATTCCCTTGGTTGGGACAAAAAGTCGAAGAGCTGGAAGATCTGGATGCCGCCCTGATTATCGGCAGTAATATCCGTGAAGAGATACCGTTGATCAATTATCGTTTTCATAAAGCGGTGGACCATGGTGGGGAATTCTTCATTGTCAATTCGGCCGATTTCAACTTCAACTGGCAAGCCGTTGGTCGCCTGATCCAGTCACCTTCGGCAACAGAAAGGGTGCTTGCCGGAATTGTAAAAGCCCTGATTGGAGGTGAAGAAGCCGACCCGGCGGTGCATACGCTTCTGCAAGGCATCGAACCCACAAGAGAGCAACAAATCATTGCCACGAGTTTGGCCAGCGCCCAGCACTCTGGCGTGTTTCTGGGACAAATCGCCGCTTCAAACCCCAATGCCAGTAAACTTCGGGCCCTGGCTGGATTGATCGCAGAATATGCGGACTCAAAACTTGGATATTTCCCCGAAGCTGCAAACAGTTGCGGTGCTTGGTTGGCTGGGGTATTGCCTCATCGTGGGCCGGGTGGGCGTCCTTGTGAAGAGCAAGGGTTGAACGCCAGAGCGATGTTTGAGAACGGGTTGAAAGGTTATTTTCTGCTGGGCACGGAACCGGAGCTTGACAGCCTCACCTCGGTTGCCGCCGATCAGTCGCTCACTGCGGCGGATTTCGTGGTCTCCGTCTTCCCTTTCCGATCCGAAAAAATGATGGCCTATGCCGACGTGTTGCTGCCAATGGCGCTATTTGCAGAGACATCAGGGACTTTCGTCAATCTCGAGGGCACCTGGCAGAGTTTTAACGGAGCGGTAAAGCCACGTGGTGATGCACGGCCTGCCTGGAAGATCCTGCGGGTACTGGGTAATCAGTTTGAACTCGAAGGATTCGATTACACTTCTTCCGATGAAGTGTTGAAGGAAGTGCGACGACAGTGCAGGGGGATAACACCTGACAATCGGGGTAAATGGAGCTTGCCGGAGCAGATCGGGTCCGAGGAACAAGGCATTGAGCTCATGTTTGACACACCGATCTACTTTACCGATCCGTTGGTACGTCGGGCACCGGCCTTGCAGGCCATGGAAGATGTTCATGAAAGCGTATTGCATGTCCATCCTTCACTTGCAGATACACTGAAGGTCAATGACGGTGACACGATCCGTATTCGTCAGGACAACCATATGATCGAGTTGAAGAGTTGCATCGATGATCGTCTGTCGCCGACCTGTGCCCTCTGGCGCCGCGGTTATCAGCCTGAACCCGATTTCGGGATCCGTCCCGGGCAGTTTACCCTGGAGAAGGTCGAATGATGGCACCACTACAAATGTGGTTGTCAGGTTGGTTGCCTGAGCCTTTGCCCCTGATCCTGATCATCCTGATCAAGATCGTGGCTATCGTTCTCCCTGTACTCGGCTGTGTGGCCTATCTGACCTTTGCCGAACGAAAGATTATTGGTTACATACAGATGCGGATTGGTCCTAATCGGGTGGGACCACGTGGTTGGCTGCAACCTATCGCTGATGCGCTCAAGCTGCTGGCCAAGGAGATCATCCTGCCGACACGGGCCAGCAAGATACTCTACCTGATCGGGCCCATTGTCACACTCGGGCCTGCTCTTGCGGCTTGGGCCGTAATTCCGTTCGATGATCTACGGGTTCTGGCGGATATCAACGCTGGTCTGCTCTATATTCTGGCCCTCACGTCTCTGGCTGTGTACGGTATTCTCATCGCTGGCTGGTCATCGAATTCCAAATATGCCTTTTTGAGCTGTATGCGTGCTTCGGCACAGACCATCTCCTACGAGATCGCCATGGGCTTTGCACTGGTGGGGGTGCTGGTGGCGGCGGGCAGTCTCAATCTTCGTGAGATCGTGCATGCCCAGCAGGGCGGATTCCTGAACTGGTTTTGGTTACCGCTTCTGCCCCTGTTCGTGATCTATTTCATTTCCGGAGTTGCCGAGACCAACCGTGCGCCCTTCGATGTTGCTGAAGGGGAGTCCGAAATTGTTGCCGGATTCCATGTGGAGTATTCCGGCATGGCCTTCGCGTTGTTCTTTCTCGCGGAATACGCAAACATGATCCTGATTTCCACCCTGACCTCGATCATGTTTCTCGGTGGCTGGTATTCCCCCTTTCAGGGGATGGGTCCTCTGGATGAAATGACTGCCTGGGTACCGGGCATGGTCTGGCTCATCCTGAAAACGGCCTTTTTCCTGTTCTTGTTTCTGTGGTTTCGTGCAACGTTTCCACGCTATCGCTATGATCAGATCATGCGTTTGGGCTGGAAAATTTTTATACCTATCACAATCGTCTGGATTCTGGTTATTGGAGGTATGGTGGTGTTTGAAATCCCACCGTGGTTTGACGCATGAAAATCTGGCGTACGATAAAGAGTTTTTTCCTGCTTGAACTGCTCAGAGGTTTGCGGCAGACGGGCAGCCATCTGTTTGAACACAAGATCACCGTACAGTATCCCGAAGAGAAGACGCCCCAGTCGCCCCGGTTTCGTGGGTTACATGCACTGCGGCGTTATCCCAACGGTGAGGAACGTTGTATTGCCTGCAAGTTGTGTGAAGCGGTATGTCCGGCAATTGCGATTACCATCGAATCCGAGCCGCGTGAAGATGGTTCTCGCCGTACCACCCGTTATGACATTGATCTGTCGAAGTGTATCTACTGCGGCTTCTGTGAAGAGGCTTGCCCGGTGGATTCCATTGTGTTATCCCGAGTCTTCGAGTACCACGCAGAAGAACATGATGAACTGCTGATCACCAAGGAAAAACTATTGGAAATCGGTGAACGGTTGGAAGATGAACTTGCTGCTGACCGGGCGGTGGAGGCCAAGTACCGATGACAGAGACCGGAACAATGGGGCTGCCTTATGATTTGATCATTTTCTATCTGTTCGCCAGTATCGTGGTCTGTGCCAGTGGCATGGTGATCGTTGCCCGCAATCCGGTACATGCCGTTCTCTTTCTGGTGTTGACCTTTTTTGCCTGTGCGGGCCTGTGGATCCTACTTGAAGCCGAATTTCTGGCCATCACCCTGGTTTTGGTCTATGTAGGCGCGGTGATGGTGTTGTTCCTGTTCGTGATCATGATGTTAGATATCAACCTTGCGGTGATGAAGGAAGGATTTGTCCGTTATCTGGGAATTGGGACGGTGATCGCCGTTGCCATGCTGGGGTTGATGACTGCAGTGCTGGGTCCGGAGCACTTTGGCATCGATCAGGTCCCGGCACCTGCCCGACACGGCCCGGACTACAGCAATACCGAAGCGTTGGGCCGGGTGCTTTATACGGATTATGTCTATGCTTTTGAGATTGCCGCCGTGATCCTGCTGGTGGCGATTATTGCCGCAATCCTGTTGGGCCTGCGCAAGCCGCGCAATCGTAAACTTCAGGATGCAGGGACACAGGCCATGGTCCGGAAGGAGGATCGTTTGCGTATCGTGAAAATGGATGCGGAAAAGGGAGGTCATTCATGAGTACACTAAGTCTATCGCATTTTTTGATCCTGGGCGCGATCCTTTTTACGCTGAGTTTTGCCGGGATCTTTCTGAACAGGAAAAACCTGATCGTACTGCTGATGTGTATCGAATTGATGCTGCTTGCAGTGAATATCAATTTCATCGCCTTTTCCCACTTTTCCGGTGATATGGCAGGTCAGGTGTTCGTCTTTTTCATTCTCACGGTGGCTGCGGCTGAGGCCGCGATCGGGCTGGCTATTCTGGTGGTGCTTTTCCGTAACCGTGACACTATCAATGTTGCTGAACTGGATGATCTGAAAGGATGATGACCAAGGCGTTGATCATTATACTCGCCCCACTTTTGGCTTCTGTCATTGCGGGCCTGTTCGGCCACCGGATTGGTCGGGCCGGTACACACTGGGTCACGATCATAGGGGTCGCCATCAGTTTCTTGGTTTCCTTGCTGGTCTATATTGATATCCTCTGGGAGGATGCACCGGTCTTCAATGCCAATCTCTATACCTGGCTAATGACTGGGGGGATCAGTCTTCATATCGGTTTTCTGATCGATGAGTTGACCGCAACCATGATGGTGGTCGTGACCTTCGTTTCGCTGATGGTTCACATCTACACCATCGGTTATATGCATGAAGATCCCGGTTATCAGCGCTTCTTCAGTTACATCTCTCTGTTTACCTTCAGCATGCTGATGCTGGTGATGGCGAACAATTTCTTGCAACTCTTCTTTGGTTGGGAAGCTGTGGGACTGGTGTCCTATCTGCTTATCGGATTCTGGTACACGAGGGAGTCGGCGATCTTCGCCAACCTCAAAGCCTTTCTCATCAACCGAGTGGGTGATTTCGGTTTCCTGCTCAGCATTGCGGCTGTTCTCATGTATTTCGATACCCTGGATTATGCTGAGGTTTTCCATCAGGCGCCGGAGTTGGCCGGCACAACGATCACCATCTGGGGTGATGCCCAGTGGCAGTTGCTGACCGTAATCTGTATTCTGCTGTTCATTGGGGCCATGGGTAAATCGGCACAAGCCCCTTTGCATGTGTGGTTGCCCGATTCCATGGAAGGTCCGACACCGATCTCGGCCCTGATCCATGCGGCAACCATGGTCACGGCCGGTATCTTCATGGTGGCACGCATGTCGCCTTTGTTCGAACTGTCGGAGACAGCATTGAGCTTTGTAATGCTCACAGGTGCCTTCACCGCCTTCTTCATGGGGCTGCTGGGTTTGGTGCAAAACGACATCAAGCGGGTGATCGCCTATTCAACACTTTCCCAGTTGGGCTACATGACTGTGGCCCTGGGTGTCTCTGCCTATGCTGCAGGGATTTTCCATCTTGCCACCCACGCTTTTTTCAAGGCTCTGCTTTTCCTGGCGGCCGGATCGGTGATCATAGGCATGCACCATGAGCAGGATATGCGCAAGATGGGCGGGTTGTGGAAGATCATGCCTATCACCTGGATCACGTGTCTGATCGGTTCTCTGGCCCTGATTGGTTTCCCAGGCTTCTCCGGTTTCTTTTCCAAGGACATGATCATCGAAGCGGTGCACCATTCCGAACGTTATGGTGCCCATGTGGCCTACTGGGCTGTATTGTCGGGTGTGTTCGTGACGGCACTATATTCCTTCCGCTTGATCTTCATGGTTTTTCATGGCCAGGAACGTATGGATGCCCATACCCGGGCCAATTTGCATGAGTCACCACCTGTGGTGACGGTACCATTGATTTTGCTGGCGATTCCTTCTGTGACCGCAGGTGCTTTGTTCATTGAACCGATGCTGTTTGGAGATTATTTTGGCAACAGCATTGTCGTTCATCCTGAAAATAATGTTCTTGGCAGCCTGGGTGAACATTTCCACGGCTGGCTGGCGATGGTGGAGCACGGTGTCACACAACTGCCTTTCATGCTGGCCATGGCGGGTGTCTTGGTGGCCTGGCTTGGCTATGTGGCCTTCCCGGAAGCACCGCGCAATCTGGCGACCATGTTCAAACCGATCTACTGGCTGTTGACCCGTAAATATGGTTTCGACGAGATCTATCAAGCTGTATTTGCCGGTGGTGCTCGTATGATCGGTCGTTTGCTCTCGGGGTTGGGCGATCGATTGCTTATCGATGGTATGCTGGTCAATGGTTCGGCAAGGATTGTCGGTCTGGCCTCCATGATGATCAGACAGGTGCAGTCCGGTTATCTCTATCACTATGCCTTTGCAATGATTCTGGGCCTGCTGGCCTTACTGGGGATTTTTGTCCATGGCCTATGATTTTCCCATTCTTAGCCTGATCATCTGGCTGCCGATCCTGGGCGGTGCAGCATTGCTGTTCATTGGAGACTGTATCGGTGCACAAAATACCAAGTGTTATGCGCTGGTTCTTTCCTTGTTGGCCTTTTTGCTGTCGATTCCTTTGTATTTGGAATTCGATACCACCACTGCCGCCATGCAGTTCGTGGAGAAGGTGCCCTGGATCACCGCTTTCGATATCAACTACCACCTCGGTATCGATGGCATTGCGCTACCGTTGATCCTGCTGACCACCTTTACTACCATTCTTGTAGTTTTGGCGGCCTGGGAGTCGATCACGGATCGTGTCCCCCAGTACCTGGGTGCCTTCCTTATCTTGGATGGTTTGATGGTGGCGGTGTTCTGTGCACTGGACGGAATCCTTTTCTATGTATTCTGGGAAGCACAGCTGATCCCCATGTTTCTGATCATCGGTATCTGGGGCGGGCCAAACCGGGTCTATGCCACCATCAAGTTTTTTCTTTACACTTTTCTCGGGTCGGTGTTCATGTTGGTGGCCTTCCTCTATCTCTATCATCAGGCGGGTACATTCGATGTGGCGACGCTGCACCATTTACCATTGTCGATCACTGCGCAAACATGGATCTTCATTGCATTTTTCCTGGCGTTTGCCGTCAAGATCCCCATGTGGCCGGTCCACACCTGGTTACCTGATGCCCATGTGGAGGCGCCCACCGGTGGCTCGGTTATCCTGGCTGCAATCATGTTGAAGATGGGGGGGTACGGTTTTCTGCGCTACTCCTTGCCGATTACACCGGATGCAAGCCAGGCTTGGGCCGGGGTGCTTATCATCCTGTCCCTTATTGCGATCGTCTATATCGGTTTTGTCGCGCTGGTTCAGCGTGACATGAAAAAACTGATCGCCTATTCCTCGATTTCACATATGGGTTTTGCCACCCTGGGCATGTTTGTGATCTTTCAAATCATTCATCGTACCGGAGCGGCCGAGGGCGCGATCATGGCCATGGAAGGCAGTATGATGCAGATGATCTCCCACGGGTTTATCTCTGGTGCCTTGTTCCTCTGTGTGGGTGTGCTTTACGATCGCATGCACAGCCGCGAGATCAGTGCCTATGGTGGGGTGGTCAATACCATGCCCGTATTTGCTGCCTTCATGATGTTATTTGCAATGGCCAATGCCGGGCTACCGGGCACATCGGGTTTTGTCGGTGAGTTTACGGTGATTTTGAGTTCCTTCGAGGCCAGTTTCTGGATTGCATTTTTTGCTGCTTCGACCCTGATTCTCGGTGCCGCCTATACCCTGTGGATGTACAAGCGGGTGATTTTTGGTGAAATCGCCAATGACGAGGTCGCCAAGTTGCAGGACATTAATGCGAGAGAGCGGCTGATCCTCGCCAGTCTTGCAGTGATGGTTCTCCTCCTCGGGATCTGGCCAGATCCTCTGTTTACGATCATGCATGCCAGTATTGAGAATCTTGTTCAACATGTCACCCAGAGTAAGTTGATACCATGAATTATCTTATCGCCATTCCCGAGATCTTCATTTTGAGCATGGCCTGTATCATCCTGCTTGCCGATGCCTTTTTTGGTCGTGGTCGATCCGGTATGGCGTATGGGTTATCACTGGTGACCCTTCTGTTGACGTTGGGTTTTATCGTGTTTTTCTCGCCGATGATCACGGAGACTGCATTTCACGGTTTATTCGTCAGTGATCGTCTGAGTGAGTTACTCAAGCTGTTCATCGTCGGGGTCAGTTTTATGGTGCTCGTCTATTCGCGTGAATACCTGGCGGAGCGAAACCTCTTCAAAGGCGAATTTTATGTACTGGTGTTGCTGGCGGTTCTGGGGATGATGATCATGGCCTCGGCACCGAATTTTTTGAGTATGTATCTCGGTCTCGAGCTGCTTTCCCTCTCCCAGTATGCGATGGTGGCTATGCGTAGGGACTCCGGTGTATCGGCAGAAGCCGCCATGAAGTTTTTTGTTCTAGGCGCCATCGCCTCGGGTATGTTGCTCTACGGTATGTCGCTGATTTATGGCGTGACAGGAAGTCTGGATCTGTCTACGATCCATGATGTCGTTGCCTATTCGCAACCGGATAAAGTTGTACTTGTTTTCGCGCTTGTTTTCATCGTTGCAGGGATTGCCTTCAAGCTTGGTGCGGCCCCTTTTCATATGTGGGCACCTGATGTCTATGAGGGTGCGCCTACGGCCATGACCCTGTTTATCGGGACGGCGCCGAAGATCGCTGGATTCGCACTTGCGTTCAGGCTGCTGATCGATGGTCTGGAAGGGCTTGTCGCAAGCTGGCAGCAGATGCTCATTATCCTGGCGGTGTTCTCCATTGGTCTAGGGAATGTGGTGGCCATCGCCCAAACTAATATCAAGCGTATGCTTGCCTATTCCGGTATCGCCCATATGGGCTATATGGTGCTGGGACTCATTGCCGGGACAGCAGATGGTTATGCTGCCTCGCTGTTTTATACTTTGGTCTATGCGATCATGGCGGCGGGTGCTTTTGGTTTTATTCTGTTGCACAGCCGTCAGGGATTCGAATCGGACCAGCTAGATGATATGAAAGGGTTGGCGCGACTGAACCCATGGTTTGGACTGGTGATGTTGGTGCTGATGTTTTCCATGGCGGGTGTGCCACCGTTCATCGGCTTCTGGAGCAAATGGTTCGTACTCAAGGAAATCATCGCTGCCGGTTATGTCTGGCTTGCTGCCATTGCTGTCTTCTTTGCCATCGTCGGAGCCTTCGTCTACTTACGTATCATCCGTCTGATCTATTTCGACCGTGCGGAGGAGGAGGTGACTGCCGAAGCCTCTGGAGAACTAAAACTCGTTCTGAGCCTGAATGGACTGGTGGTCTTGTTACTCGGGATCATGCCAAGTTTTCTGCTTGGAGTCTGTCTCGCCGTGTTCCATTGACACTGTCTGACTATGAAACAGGGCGTGTGGTTTCTGATCACCCTGTTGCTTCTCGGCGGTCGATCCTCTTTCGCGGAATGGGTAACCGTTTATCAGGAAGATTTTGAATCTGATCAACCACTGCCCGCAGCTGAATGGTCTCAGGATACCTTCCCTGATCCCGATCGTTTTGCTGACAATGGCCGTTATTTTACCGACAGAGGTATCCGGCCACCACAAGGCTGGCGCGCTACCATCCGATTTGGTGATCAAGGTTGGTTGACGGCCGAATCCTGGACGCGGCATTCGCGTACGGAAGCGCAAACGCTATTACGTATCGTTTCCGATCCTTCGGGGAGTGGCAATCATGTCTTGCAACTCCAGTCACCCAGGCATACGGATGCCACCCTCATCCGTTCGACACATCCACTCGAGGGCAGATACCGGATCCGATTGCGTGTCGGATTTCCGAACTTTGGAAACGGTGTGTACCCCAATGGTTATGATGGAGGGGAATCTGCAAAACCCTGGCAGCCAGGAAGTGCGGTTCATGAGAATGGTTTTTATTGGTTGGCCATCGCCGATACCCTGCCACGCCCACACAACAACATCTGGTGGCATCATCACCGGAAACTGGTGATCGACTCAGACAACCATTTCCCACCCTGGATGCGGATCTGGAATGGTGAGACGCATGTTTTGAGTGGCAGGCATCCGATCATGCTCTTTGCCCTTGATGGTAACGGAAAAACCGATCCGGACACGGGCAAACCGTTCCTCAGTTTCAGCCAGTGGCAGTGGTTCCCTTCGGGAGAAATCCTGGCGCTGGATGCCTATCTGCCGGATCAATGGTACGAAGTTTCCATCGAACGAGATCAAAACCAGTTTACGATCCGGATCCTTGGCCGTTTTGTTTATGGAGGGTATCGGGACTATGAAGCAGTCATTGATGTTGGAGAGCGTTGTGTGTGGCACTATCCACGCCCTGGAGATCCGCTGAATGCCACTTGTGAATTTATTGACTCCGATCACCGCCAATGGCCCGATTATTTTTTCTTCGGTGATCCCCATATCAACTACTACGAAGGTCGGGTCTATTATGACGATATCCGACTTGAGAAGTGGAATTGATCGGTTTATTGAAGGTATTCGCAATATCGGCCATGCTGTTCATGAAGATGGACAAGCCACCATTCTCTAAGGAATCGCAGCAGCATATTTGGATCTCTGTATTGCATCGCTTCTGTTGAGACTTTTTTGAGTTGTTTAAGTGTCTTTTGGTGGTAGGAAACACTTTCATCGAGATCCGGATACTTTCTTTCTTCCAGAACCATCTCCTCGGTTTTCAAATGAAATCCGATATATTCTTCCATGATTTTCAGGGTAGGTTGCAGAGCCTCCAGTCCATAACCCAGCTGAATAAAATAGTGAAGGGAGTTGATTGTGGCGATGATGCCTCTGTGCTGATCATCAAGGATGGCGGAACCGGTTTCGTTTTCATGTTGCCACACAATATACAAGGTAGTTTCCATTCGAACCTTTTGACTCCGGAGAATATGAGTTTGTCAATCCAGTCTATTTATCAGGTCAACCAGGACACCAAAAAACCATCCTGGATAAAGCTGATCTTGTTCGCGGCAGACGGCGCCTTAGTTAATAAACCCTGCCAGTTCTGCAGCAAGAAACATGCCTTGAATACAGACAAATGGTCTCTCTGAACAATATCAAGTGGAGTAACTCGCAATTTAAGTTTTGATTCAATGCTGAGCAAGGTCTGTTAAAATTCGCCACTTTCTTCATTCTGAAAACACCGACATGCAAGAATTCATAGTTCGTTATTTCCCTGAAATATTGCTCAAAAGCCGATCCGTCCGCCAGTACTGCACGAAACGACTGATCTGGAATATCGAGCGGCTGCTCAAGGCCATTCATCCCAGTTGCCATGTGGAAAGGCGTTGGGCTGAAGCGCGGGTCACCTGCCCGAAGGAGGTTGTGGCGCAGGTCAAAGAGATACTTGCCCATACCCCCGGGATCGACAAATCCATGAGTATCGTACGCTCTCCGTGGGAGACATTGGAAGACATTGCCGAGAAAGCCGTGGAACTCTATGGAGGGATGATCCAAGGGAAAACCCTGGCGGTCCGGGTCAAGCGACCAAAAAAGAAGACCGGTTTTACCTCCCAGCAGGCGGAACGGGAAATCGGGGGGCGTTTGATGAGCCTGGGTTTGGCGAAAAAGGTCGATCTCACCCATCCCGAAATCAAGATCGAAATAGTGGTAGAAGAACAAGAAGCCTTGTTTTTTCATGAACGAATCCCCGGGCTGGGTGGTTTTCCCTTAGGCACACAGGGGCGTTGCCTGTCCATGATCTCCGGTGGATATGACTCATCTGTGGCATCGTTCAAATCCATACGACGTGGCATGGTGACCCATTTCCTTTTTTTCAATCTGGGTGGGATCGCCCACGAAAGGGCGGTCAAACAGCATGCCTACTACCTCTGGAAACGTTTCGGTGCTTCACATTCCGTCAAGTTTGTCAGCGTCCCCTTCGAAGAGGTTGTAGCTGAAATCCTCGACAAGGTGGATGACGGTTACATGGGCGTCTTCATCAAACGGGCCTTTCTCAAGGCCGCCACACCCATCGCAGCCCGGCTGAATTGCCCCGCCATCGTCACCGGAGAGGCCATTGCCCAGGTTTCAAGCCAGACCTTGGCCAACTTGCAAATCATAGACACGGCAACCGATCGGCTGGTGGTCCGTCCTCTGATCGTGGCAGACAAGCAGGAGACCATTCGGGAATGTGGGCGCATCGGTACTCGGGCCTTTGCCGATCGTATGCCGGAATACTGTGCGGTGATCTCAAGTCGTCCAACGATCGCGGCCAACGCGGAGAAGATGGCAAAGGAGGAAGAAAAATTTCCTTGGGAAGTCCTTGAGCGCGCCGTGGAACAGGCGGTCTATCTTCCGATCGAATCCATCGCAGAGGAAGCCCATGAAGTGGAAGAGGTGCCTGTTTTCGATGAGCTCGATCCAGAAACCGACATCATCATCGACATTCGTTCAGAAGAATTTCGGCAAAAAAGGCCACTCAACACCGGTTCTGTACCGGTGATCGAGATGAAGCTGACAGAAGTGCAATCCCGGTTTCCAGCCTTGCCACCGTTACCTGACAAACGCTATGCACTGGTGTGCCTACGCGGCATTACCAGCCGGGAAAAGGCTGCCACTTTACGGGAGGCCGGGTTTTCCAACGTGGGGGTCTATTTATTGGATTCAAAGTAGCCTTGCACCGCATTGAGAAAAAGCTGAACTTTTTCCTGTTCTTGCAGGGCAGACTCCTCGACGATGGGCATCGATGGGTGGTATTTGCGCAAGCCGGCGGCAAAGACACCAGACCCAATCTCTACCACGACCCGACGGCTGTCGTGCAAAGGTGTGGAATCAACGCCACAAGAGGGTGATCGCGCCTTGAGAACGGCGCCGTGTATGTCTGCGCACAAGGTGACAACTGCCTGTTCACACCATGGGATCAGCACCTCGCTAACATCCAGATCCAACTGCACTGTTCCAAGAACCGTTACTTTCTCTTGCGTTTTCACCAGTTGAACGGGAGGGCGCGGAACACCCAGGCCGGCTTCCACCTCCGGGCAGATGGGGATCAAATCAACAGCACGGCTGAGTTGTGTTATCAACGTTGGTTGATGACAATCATTGCCATCATACCGCACCTTTTCACCCAGCAGACACCGGCTAATCAAAACTCGGGGCTTCTGATACGGAGATTCAGCCACTTTTTCGAGTGAAACGGATAATGTTGCGTCGATCACGTTTGCTGGGCCTGCCCGGGGTTTTGGGCCGCATAGCCGCCTCGGCCTTGAGTTGTTCTGCCAACCTCTCCCGGTTCAACCGGCTTTGTTCGGACTCTTCGTATAGTTGGACCGCCTCGCTCGCTGATCGGCGATGTTTTGACAGCGCCTTTACTGTGATTTCATAGAGATAGGGGCCTTTTCTGATATGAAGCCGATCATTGATCTGGATCGGTTTCGAGGGTTTAGCGCGTGCCCCGTTGATGTCAATTTTCCCACCCCGTATGGCTTCCGAAGCCATGCCGCGGGTCTTAAAGAAACGCGCTGCCCACAGCCATTTGTCGATGCGCATTGTGTCGATTTCGTTATCTTTTTCCTTAGCCATGGAATCTCGTTTCCGTGCTTTGTTCCGTTTATTGTAATGCGCCGTTCCTGTGGATTAAATCCTGCTTGACGCGTCAAGAGTCAATTGCCTGTCATCACAAAACAGGGACATTCCATAACCCTTTGTTATT
>Ga0256841_1000195_pt1 | contig 67043 bp, 82 predicted proteins | sample 356308metaG_FD_185971 | JGI IMG/M metagenome (GOLD analysis project Ga0256841, IMG submission 185971) | Hydrothermal vent microbial communities from Mid Atlantic Ridge, Atlantic Ocean - 356-308 | ecosystem: Environmental > Aquatic > Marine > Hydrothermal vents | place: Atlantic Ocean: Mid... | reverse complement strand
AAAGAAGTCATTTTCCAGGCTCTGGAAACGGCCTTGGCGACGGCGACGGCGAAAAAGCACGAAGGCCGGATCGACGTGCGGGTGGCGATCGATCGCGACACCGGCGAATACCGGACCTTTCGCCGCTGGAAGGTGGTGGAGGCCGACGAATTGACCGATCCGGACAAGCAGATGACGCTGGAAGAAGCGCGCAAGATCGATCCCGACGTCCAGGTGGGTGATTACGTGGAACGACCCATGGAATCCATCGCCTTCGGCCGCATCGCCGCTCAGACCGCCAAGCAGGTCATCATCCAGAAGGTTCGCGAGGCGGAACGGCGCAAAGTAGCCGAAGCCTACAAGGACAAGGTCGGTCAGATGGTCACCGGGGTGGTGAAACGGGTCGAGCGCGGTAACGTCTGGCTCGATCTGGGGGAAAACGCCGAGGCCCTGATTCCCCGGGAGGAAACCATTCCCGGGGAATCGTTCCGGATCGGTGACCGGGTGCGGGGGTATCTGAAGGAAGTACGCGAAGACGGTCGGGGACCCCAGTTGATCGTCAGCCGCACCGCACCGGAACTGTTGATCGAACTGTTCAAGTTGGAAGTTCCGGAAATCGGCGAAGGGCTGATCGAGATCAAGGGAGCCGCCCGTGAGCCGGGGGTGCGCGCCAAGATCGCCGTACACAGCCGCGATCCCCGCATCGATCCCATCGGTGCCTGTATCGGTATGCGCGGTTCCCGGGTTCAGGCCGTTTCCAACGAGCTCAACGGCGAGCGGATCGACATCGTTCTCTGGGACGAGAACGACGCCCAGTTCGTCATCAACGCCATGGCGCCGGCCGACATCGTTTCCATCGTCGTGGACGAGGAAAATCACTCCATGGACATCGCCGTGGCCGACGAAAATCTTTCCCAGGCCATCGGCCGCGGCGGCCAGAACGTCCGCCTGGCCAGTCAGCTGACCGGTTGGGAGCTGAACGTGATGTCGGTCTCGGAGATGGAGGAAAAACACCGGGGCGAGGCGGAAAAGATCAAGCAGATGTTCATGGAAGAGCTGGACATCGACGAGGATCTGGCCGACACCCTGGTGCAGGAAGGGTTCTCCTCTCTGGAAGAATTGGCCTATGTCCCCGCCAAGGAACTGCTGGAGATCGAAACCTTCGATGAAGAATTGGTCGAGGAACTGCGCAAACGGGCCCGTGACGCCCTGCTGGTCAAAGCCATCGCTTCCGAAGAACAGGCGGAGGAACAGAAACCGGCCGAGGACCTCCTGCAGATGGAGGGCATGGACCGGGATCTGGCCTACGAGCTGGCGGCCGCCGGCGTCCGTACCGTGGAGGATCTGGCGGAGATGTCCGTGGACGAACTGAAGGAAATCGATCCCAGTCTGGATGACGAAAAGGCTTCACGGCTGATCATGAAGGCTCGCGAGCCCTGGTTTGCGGAAAGCCAGGCGGGCGACTGAGGAGGGAAAAGACGATGAGTGAAGTAACCGTAAAACAATTGGCCGAGACGGTAGGTATCCCGCTGGAGCGCCTGTTGGGGCAGCTCAGCGAGGCCGGTCTTCAGAAGACGGGAGCCGACGACATCCTCAGTGACGAGGAGAAGGTTCGGTTGCTGGCCTACTTGCGTCAACGTCACGGCAAGAGCAATGGTGAAAAAGATCTCCTCAGTCCCCGCCGGGTGACGTTGAAGCGCAAAGAAGTCAAAGAGCTGCGCCAGGGCCGTGCCGGTGGTGCCAGCAAGACCGTCAGCGTCGAGGTGCGCAAGCGCCGCACCTACGTCAGGCGCAGCGAGGTCGCCGGTCTGACGCCGGAACAGCTGGAGGCGGAGAAGGCGCGGCGGGTGTTGGAGGAAGTGCGCCGAGAAAAGGCTTTGGAAGAGGCCCGGCGCCGGGAGGAAGAAGAAGCCCGGAAGCGAGCCGAGGAAGAAGCGCGGCGTCGGGAAGAAGAGGAAGCCCGGAAGCGGGCTGAGGAGGAAGCCCGCAAGGCTGTTGAGCCGGAAGCGGCCGAGACCGGGCAGGCTCCGGCCGAGGTGGCGCCGAAAGTCGAGCAGCCGCAGCCGGTGCCCGAAGAAGCGCCCAAGCCGGCCAAGAAGGCCAAAAAGAAGGAAAAAGAGGAACGACGGGAACGGCCGGCCCGGAAGAAACTGGAGGCATCCGAGCAATTGCTGGCGGCCAAGGCCCGGAAACGGAAAAAGGCCCGGGAAGCGGAACGTGCGCCGGCGGCACCGCAGGTGCGGGAAGTGGTGATTCCCGAAACCATCACGGTTTCCGAACTGGCCCAGCGCATGGCAGTGAAGGCCAGCGAAGTGATCAAGACCCTGATGAAGATGGGGCAGATGGTCACCATCAATCAGGTCCTGGACCAGGAAACCGCCGCCATCGTGGTCGAGGAAATGGGCCACAAGGCCAAACTGCAGAGCGCCGAGGACCTGGAGCGCACCCTGATCGAACAGGCCACCGAGCCGCTTTCGGAGGAGAAGCCGCGTCCGCCGGTGGTGACGGTGATGGGACACGTGGATCACGGCAAGACCTCGCTGCTGGATTACATCCGCCGCACTCGGGTGGCGGCCAAGGAAGCCGGCGGTATCACCCAGCACATCGGCGCCTACCAGGTCAAGACCGACCATGGCAAGATCACCTTTCTCGACACGCCGGGACACGCCGCCTTCACCGCCATGCGCGCCCGCGGCGCCCAGGCGACCGACATCGTGGTCCTGGTGGTGGCCGCCGACGACGGGGTCATGCCCCAGACCAAGGAAGCCATCGACCACGCCCGTGCCGCCGGCGTGCCGATCGTGGTGGCGATCAACAAGATCGACAAGCCGGATGCCGATCCGGAGCGGGTCAAGACCGAACTGGCCGCTTTGGACGTGGTGCCGGAGGAGTGGGGCGGTGACACCCAGTGCGTTCCGGTATCGGCCAAGACCGGCCAGGGCATCGGGGATCTGTTGGAGGCGATCCTGCTCCAGGCCGAGCTGCTGGAGTTGAAGGCGCCCACCAAGGGCAGCGCCCGCGGGGTGGTGCTCGAAGCCCGCCTCGACCGGGGCCGGGGACCGGTGGCCGACGTCTTGATCCAGGCCGGCACCCTGAAGCGTGGCGATGCGGTGGTCTGCGGTGAGCAGTACGGCCGGGTGCGCGCCATGTTCGACGAGAACGGCCGCCAGGTCAAGGAGGCCGGTCCCTCGACGCCGGTGGAGATCCTCGGCCTGTCGGGAGTGCCCAACGCCGGCGACGATCTGATCGCTCTCAAGGACGAAAAGACCGCCAAACAGATCGCCGAGCTGCGGGCCGAGAAGACCAAGGCCAAACGGATGGCGGCTCAGCAGGCGGCCAAGCTGGAACAGGTGTTCGAAAAGATGGAAGAGGGCGAGGTGGTCGATCTCAACCTCGTCGTCAAGGCGGACGTCCACGGCAGCCTGGAGGCGCTGCGCGACGCCCTGGTGAAACTTTCTACCGACAAGGTGCGGGTCAACGTGGTTTCCGGGGGTGTGGGCGGCATCAACGAGGGGGACGTCAACCTGGCGCTGACCTCCAACGCCATCATCATCGGCTTCAACGTCCGCGCCGATGCCAGCGCCCGCCGGCTGGCGGAGGAACGGGGGGTGGAGATCCGCTACTACAGCGTGATCTACGACGTCATCGACGACGTCAAGAAGTCGATCAAGGGCATGCTGGCGCCGGAGATGAAGGAACGCATCGTCGGCGTGGCCGAGGTGCGTCAGGTGTTCCGCCATCCCAAGTTCGGCCAGATCGCCGGCTGTATGGTCAAGGAAGGCGTGGTGCGCCGCAACCTGCCGATCCGGGTGCTGCGCGACAACGTGGTGATCTTCGAAGGCCAATTGGAGTCGCTGCGCCGCTTCAAGGAGGACGTGGCCGAGGTCAAGGCCGGCATGGAATGCGGTATCGGTGTCAGGAACTACAACGACGTCCGCGTCGGCGATCTGATCGAGGTCTACGAGCGGGTCGAAGTGGAGGCGGAGGACTGATTCATGGCCAGAGACTACGAACGCTGCCAGCGGGTCGCTTCCCAGCTGCAGCGTGAACTGTCCGATCTGATCCGCCACGAGATCAAGGACCCGCGCCTGGGGTGGGTGACGGTGGACGACGTCGAAGTCAGCCGCGACCTGTCGGTGGCCAAGATCTACGTCTCTACCCTCGACATGGCCCAGATCGACACCGCCTTGGAGATCCTCCAGGGGGCGGCGCCGTTTCTGCGCCGGGAACTGGGCAGGCGTCTCCACATCCGCCAGATTCCCGAACTGCGTTTCTTCCGGGATACCGCCATCGAACGCGGCATGCGCATCACCCAGCTGTTGGACGAACTGAAGAAGGAAGAACCCAAGGATGAATAAACCCAGACGCAAGGGGGATGCCATCGACGGCATCCTGTTGTTGGACAAATCGCCGGGCCTGACCTCCAATCAGGCCCTGCAGAAGGCCAAAAGGCTGCTGGCGGCGCGCAAGGCCGGCCACACCGGCAGTCTCGATCCCATCGCCACCGGCCTGCTGCCGATCTGCTGCGGCGAGGCCACCAAGATCTCCCCTTTCCTGCTGGGCGGCGACAAGCGCTACCGGGTGCGGGTCCGCCTCGGCGTGGCCACCGCCACCGGCGATGCCGAGGGGGAGATCCTGGAGCGCGCTCCGGTGCCGGCGCTGGACCGGTTCGGAATCGAGCGGGTTTTGGAGCGGTTCCGCGGTGAGATCGAACAGATCCCGCCGATGTATTCGGCGCTCAAACAGCAGGGCAGGCGCCTTTACGACCTGGCGCGCCAGGGAATCGAAGTGGAACGGCCGCCGCGGCGGGTCCGCCTTTACGAGTTGCAGCTGCTCGACTTCGGTCCCGATTGGCTGGAACTGGAAGTGTTCTGCTCCAAGGGGACCTTCATCCGCACCCTGGCCGAAGACATCGCCAAGGCGCTGGGGACGCTGGGACACGTGGAACGGCTGCGCCGCACCCGGGTGGGCGATTTCGACATCGAGCGGGCGGTCACCCTGGAGCGTCTGGAAGCCATGCCCCTGGCGCAACGGCGTCAGCTGCTGCTTCCCATCGATGCCGCGGTGACTTCCTGGCCCGCCGTCCGTCTCGGTGACGAGATGACTTTCTACGTCCTGCGGGGCCAGCCGGTGCTGATCCCCAAATTGCAGGCACAGGGATGGGTGCGGCTGTATAATCGCGATGGAGCGTTCCTGGGCGTGGGTGAGGTACTCGATGATGGTCGGGTTGCCCCGCGCCGTTTGTTCAAACTGTCCAAAACGTAAGCACTTTCAAACCATCAACATAGGAGAAGTCATCATGCCGTTGACCGCTGAAGAAAAACGCCGGATCATGCAGGAGTACCAGCGCAGCGAAGGGGACACCGGTTCCCCGGAGGTGCAGGTGGCCCTGTTAACCGCCCGCATCAATCAACTGACGCCTCATTTCCAGAAGCACAAGAAAGACATCCATTCGCGCCGCGGCTTGCTGCGGCTGGTGAACCAGCGCCGCAAACTGCTGAACTACCTCAAAAACAAGGACATCGATCGTTACCGTTCCCTGATCGAACGTCTAGGACTACGCAAGTAATTCATTCTATGAAAGCGATTCGCAAGACATTCCGCTACGGCGACCGTGAGGTCGTCATGGAAACCGGGGAAATCGCCCGCCAGGCCGACGGTGCCGTCATGGTCAACATGGACGGCACCGTCGTCCTGGTGACCGCGGTGGGCAGCCGGGAAGCCGCCCCGGGCACCGATTTCTTCCCCCTGACCGTCAACTATCAGGAAAAGGCCTACGCCGCCGGCCGTATCCCCGGCGGCTTCTTCAAGCGCGAGGGGCGTCCTTCGGAGAAGGAAACCCTGACCTCGCGCCTGATCGACCGGCCGATCCGCCCCCTGTTTCCCGACGGTTTCCACCACGAGGTCCAGATCATCGCCACGGTGCTGTCCTCCAACCCCGAGGTGGACGGCGACATTCCGGCGTTGATCGGGGCGTCGGCGGCGCTGGCCCTTTCCGGTCTGCCCTTCCACGGCCCCATCGGCGCCGCCCGAGTCGGTTACCAGGGTGGCCGATACTTGCTCAATCCAACCTTGAGCCAACTGGAGGCTTCTCAACTCGATCTGGTGGTGGCCGGCACCGAAAACGCCGTCCTCATGGTAGAGTCCGAGGCCAAGGAACTGCCGGAAGACGTGATGCTCGGGGCGGTCCTGTTCGGCCACGAACAGATGCAGACGGCGATCCGGGCCATCCGGGAGCTGGCGGCGGAAGTGGGCGTCGAGCCGTGGGAATGGCGGCCGCCCGAACCCGATCCCGAACTGGAATCCCGGGTGGAATCCCACGCCAAGGACGCCTTGCTGGTGGCCTACCAGATCCGTTCCAAGAAGGAACGCTCCCTCAAGCTCAAGGAAATCCGCAAATCGGTGGTGGAGGCGCTCACCGCCGACGAACGCTTCGAGCCGGCGGCGGTGAAAGCGGCGTTGGAAACGCTGGAGAAGAAGCTGGTGCGCGACCGCATCCTTCAGGACCGGGTGCGGATCGACGGCCGCGGGCTGGAGGACATCCGTCCGATCCACATCCGCACCAGCGTGCTGCCGCGTACCCACGGCTCGGCCCTGTTCACCCGCGGCGAGACCCAGGCCCTGGTGATCGCCACCCTGGGGACCGGCCGGGACGCTCAGTTGATCGACGCCATCGAAGGGGAGTATTTCGAATCCTTCATGCTCCACTACAACTTCCCACCCTTCTGCGTCGGCGAGGTGGGTTTCGTGGGATCGCCCAAGCGCCGTGAGATCGGCCACGGCCGATTGGCCAAGCGGGCGATCCAGGCGGTGATGCCGTCGGAGGAGGAATTCCCCTACGTCATCCGGGTGGTGTCGGAGATCACCGAGTCCAACGGTTCCAGCTCCATGGCCAGCGTCTGCGGCACCAGCCTGGCGCTGATGGACGCCGGGGTGCCGATCAAGGCGCCGGTGGCCGGTATCGCCATGGGCCTGATCAAGGAAGGTGAACGGTACGCGGTGCTGTCCGACATCATGGGGGACGAGGACCATCTGGGCGACATGGACTTCAAGGTCGCCGGCACCGCTGCCGGGGTCACCGCCCTGCAGATGGACATCAAGATCGAGGGCATCACCCCCGAGATCATGGGACAGGCCCTGGAGCAGGCCAAGCGCGGCCGTTTCCACATCCTCGACAAGATGAACGCCGTATTGGCCGAGCCGCGGGCGGAGATGTCCGACTACGCCCCTCGGATCACTTCGTTCCGCATCGATCCCAGCAAGATCCGCGACGTCATCGGCAAGGGCGGGGCCACCATCCGCAGCATCACCGACGAGACCGGCGTCAGCATCGACATCAGCGACGACGGTGTGGTCAAGATCGCCTCGGTGGACAAGCAGGCCGGCCAGGAGGCCCGGCGCCGCATCGAGGAGATCGTCGCCGACGTGGAAGTGGGCAAGGTTTACGAAGGCAAGGTGGTGCGGATCATGGACTTCGGCGCCTTCGTCAACATCCTTCCCGGCCGTGACGGTCTGCTGCACATCTCCCAGATCACCGAAGGGCGGCTGGAGAACGTCCGCGACGTGCTCAAGGAAGGGGACGTGGTTCGGGTCAAGGTCCTGGAAATCGACCGCCAGGGCCGGGTACGCCTGAGCATGAAAGGGATACCCCAGCCGAAGAAGCGGTAAGGGCTCTCCCGTGCCCGGAACGTGAAAGGCGGCGGATCCCGGATCCGCCGCCTTTTTACGCCGCCGCCATGACCCGGTTGCGGCCGGCACCCTTGCTTTCGTACAAGGCCTCGTCGGCGCGGCGCAGCAGTTTGGCTTCGCCGTCACCGGGACGGGCGGTCGCTACACCGATGGAGGCGGTGACCGGATGCTGCAATTCCTTGGGGGGCGTGCGTTCCAGGGCGGTGCGGATCCGTTCCCCCAGCTGGATCGCCGCCTTGAGGTCGGTGTTGGGGGCGACGACGAGGAATTCCTCGCCGCCGAAGCGGCAGACGATGTCGCTGCCGCGGACGGTCCGGCGCATGACGCCGGCCGCGTGGGCCAGCACCCGGTCGCCGACGTCATGGCCGTAGCGGTCGTTGATGTGTTTGAAGTGGTCCAGATCCACCAGCAGCACGCTCAGGGACAGGCTGCTGCGGCGGCTTTCCAACAGTTCCTGCTCCAGACGCTTGAGGGCGTAGCGGCGGTTGGGCAGGCCGGTGAGCAGATCGGTGTTGGCGATCTGGGCTAGCTTGCGGTTCATCAGCGCCAGTTCCTGGGCCCGCTGTTCCAGTTTGGCGTGTTCCGCGTTGAGGGCCTCGGTCAGGCTGACGATGCGCTGGGCGGCGCGGATGCGGGCCAGCAATACCCGGAGCGAGACCGGTTTGGTGACGTAATCGTCGATGCCGGCGTCGAAGGCCCGGACCAGATCGTCCTCGCTCTCGCTGGCGGTGAGCATGATGAGGAACAACTGGTCGCCGATGGGGGAATCCCGCAGGGCCCGGCACAGGGTCAGCCCGTCCATGGGTTCCATGTGCCAGTCGGTGATGACCACTTGGGGCGGTTCTTTGAGGATCGTTTCCAGGGCCGATTTGCCGTCCTTGCAGGTGGCGACCCGGTGTCCGGCCTTGCCGAGTTGTTTGGCCAGACGCAGCAACAGCATGGCGTCGTCGTCGACCAGCAGGATGTCGAGCCCCGGCAGCGGCATTTCCGCCGGTTTCTTGGGGGGGGTATCGGCCCGGCGTTTGGGAAAGCGGGTGGGAATTTCGATCAACTTGCCCCAGTCGTGCCATTCCTTCTCCACCTGAACCGGAAATTCCTCCCAGTCGAGGTCCAGGTCCAGCGCGGTGATGGCGGGGTGATCGGACAGGGATGCGCGCCGGTCTTCTGGCGTCAGACACCAGTGGCCGATCACCGAAGCGGCCCGGAACAGGCGGGCCAGGCGCGCCGGGCGGTTGTCCCCCTCGATCGGTTTTTCCCGGCTGCGCGCCAGGGCGTCGATGAAGACTTCGGGCAGGTGCCAGTCCTCCAGCAGCAGGGTGGTGAGCTGTCGGTGATCGACGGCGAACCGGCTCCGTTCCAGGGTGATCAGGGCCTCGGGATCGTCCCCGGCTGCCTGGAGACATTCGCTGTACGGCTTGGGCCAGGCGGTGGCCAGGGCCAGACGGCCGATGTCCCCCAGCAGGCCGACGGTGAAGATTTCCTCCGCCGCCGCCAGGCGCATGTGGCCGACCAGCAGGGAGGCGGCTACCCCCAAGGCCAGGGAACCGGCCCAGAAACGCTGATAATCGAAACCCTCGCACTTGCCGGTGCGGTAGTGGCCCACCAGGGACAGGCCCAGCACCAGGTTGCGCACCCCGTTCATGCCGATGCGGCCGACGGCGTCCTTGACCGCGACGATGGGACGGCGCGGCGCGATGGCGGGGGAATTGACGAAGCGCAGCAGCCGGGCGCTGAGGGCGGGGTCGGCCTGGATCAGGCGGGCGAGCTCTTCGAGGTCGCTGTCTTCCTGTTCCACCAACTGCAGGACGGCGAGGGCGACGCCCGGCGGGGAGGGAAACCGGTCGGCCGCTTTCAGCTCTTCGAAGTCGAATTCAGGCGACATGGCTCCGCTGACCCTCCAGGTATTGAATGACAGCTTGGGTCAGCTCGCTCAGCCGGTCAAGGTCGGCGGCGCCGGCCTGACCGTCCCGGGCGGCTCGTTCCAGTTCCGCCGCCTGCCGTCGCAGCGCCTCGGCGCCGAAGTGCCCTGCCATGCCCTTGAGGGCGTGGGCCGCTTCGGCGACGCTGTCCTGGTCCCCGTTTTCCCAGGCCCGGTGCAGGTGGTCGAGACGCCGCGGGGCATCCTCGAGGAACAGTCCGATCATCTCGGAGAGCAGTTCCTCGTCGCCGTCGAGTTGGGACAGCGCGGCCTCGAGATCGCACGGTGGTGCGCTTGCCTCCGGGGACGGGGTTGCCGCTCCGGATGCCGGAACGGGAGGATCCCCGGTACCGAGAAAACGCTCCAGGGTCGCGATCAGCCGGGGCCGCCGCAGCGGCTTGGCCAGATAATCGTCCATTCCGGCCGCCAGGCACTTTTCCCGTTCCCCTTCACCGGCGTGGGCGGTGAGGGCGATCACCGGCAGCCGGAGGCCGCTTTCCCGCAGCCGGCGGGTGGCCTCGTAACCGTCCATCTCCGGCATCTGGCAGTCCATCAGCACCAGATCGAAGCGTTCCCGCGCCAAAGCTTCCAGGACCTGGCGGCCGTTCTCGACGATGACGGCCTCCAGGCCGAGCTTGGCCAACAGGGTGGCGATGAGTTTGGCGTTGACCGAGTTGTCCTCGGCCACCAGAAGACGTTTGCCCTGCCAGTCGGGGGTCGAGGATGGCGAGGCTTTCGCTGCCTCCGTCTTTTGCCGCGAAGCGCCGTCACCGGCCAGGGTTTCCCGCAGCAGGCGCTGCAGGGTATGCTGCCGCACCGGCTTGAGCAGGCAGTGGGCGATGCCAAGGCGACGGCGCTCCGCCTCCTGCAGGGTGGTGCCGGAGGACAGCAGCACCCGGGGGACGGCGGCCAGCTTCGGGTCGTCTCGCATCGCCTCGGCCAGGCCGGTGCCGTCCAGGTTGGGCATGTGCATGTCGAGGATGACGATGTCGAAACCAGCGTTGCGGCGCAGGATTTCGATGGCTTGAAGACCGTCCTCGGCGGTGGCCGAGGTCATGCCGAAATGCGCCAGATAGCTGGCGACGATGCGGCGGTTGGTGGCATTGTCGTCCACGATCAGGGCGCGTTTGCCGGCCAGTTCGGCGGTCGGCAGTGGCGTCCGATAAGACTGGGCCGGGGGCAGGGGCAGGATGAACCAGAAGGTGCTGCCTTGGCCTTCGGTGCTTTCCACCCCGATTGTACCGCCCATCATTTCCACCAGCCGTTTGCTGATGGTCAGGCCGAGACCGGTGCCGCCGAAGCGGCGGGTGGTGGAGGCGTCCGCCTGAGTGAAGGGCTGAAACAGTTTTTCCTGCACCTGCGGCGACATGCCGATGCCGGTGTCGCGCACCTCGAAGCGCACCCGGTCGTTCTCCCCCGGTTGCAGGGTGACGGTGACTTCGCCGGTTTCGGTGAATTTGACGGCGTTGCCGACGAGATTGGTGAGCACCTGGCGGATCCGAGTCGGGTCCCCCAGGCGCTGCGGGGCCAGTTCGGGAGCGACGAACAGGTTGAGTTCCAGGTTCTTGGCGTAGGCGCGGGGGGCCAGCAGGGCGCAGGTTTCCTCCACCGTCTCCGCCAGATCGAAGGGAATGCACTCGATCTCCAGCTTGCCGGCCTCCAACTTGGAGAAGTCGAGGATGTCGTTGAGGATTTCCAGCAGGGCCTCGGCCGAGGAGGCGCAGGTGTTCACCAGCTCGCGCTGTTCGGCGTTCAAGGGCGTGTCGCGCAGCAGGTTGAGCATTCCCATCACCCCGTTCATGGGCGTGCGGATCTCGTGGCTCATGTTGGCCAGGAAGGCGCTTTTGGCTTCCGCCAGCGCCAGGGCCTTTTCCTTGGCCTCCGCCAGGGCTTGGCGGGCCTGTTCCTGCAGCAGGGCCAGGGCCAGCATTTCCCCCACCTGGCGCAGCATCGCCAGGCGCGCCGGATTCCTTTCCGGGTGAGGATCGGTGTAGAGAAACAGGATGCCCAGGATCTGATCCTCGTGTACCAGGGGAACGATGTAATGGCCGTGGGGCGTCATGCCCTCGAAGCGGTGCTCGTGGCGCGGATCGCAGAAACAGTCGTCGGAGATCAGCAGCTCGCCGGACAGGGCGGCGCGGCCGCACAGGCAGGCACCGAGGGGAATGCACGCTTCCCGGCGGCGGAATTCTTCACAAAATTCGCCGTGGAGCACGAACATCTCCAGTCTTGCCCCCTGCTTGCGGAATATGCCCCCGCGGCGTTGCAGATCCAACTGGGGCAGATCGAACAGGACTTCCAGCACCCGGTGGATGCGTTCGGTCAGGGGGCCGGCGCCGGCCAGAATCTCGGCGATCTTCAGGCGGGCCTCGGTGTCGGCCCGCTCCATGGCCTGTTCTTTCTCCCGCTGGATCTGTTCGCTGACGTCGCGCTGAATCTGGACGTAGCCCCCGATTTTCCCATCCGGCCCGGTGATGGGGGTGACGTTGAGCTCGGCCCAGTAGTCGCTGCCGTTCCTGCGCCGTTGGCGTAGCCTTCCCGACCAGGAGCGTCCCGCCGCCAGCTCCCGGTTCATGGCGGCGATCAAGTCCTGGTCGGCTTCCGGGCTGTCGAGCAGCACCGGCGTCATTCCTTCCAGTTCTTCCCTGGGGTAACCGCTGTGGCGGCACAGGGCCGGATTGGCGTAAGTGATCCGGCCTTCGGCGTCGGTGATGAGGACCATTTCGCTGCAGGCGTCGAGGGCAGTGCGCAGTCGGGTTTCTCTCATCGGCCTGATCCCCGTTTGGTTTTTTCAACACAAGCATAGTCCAGTTTCATTCCGCCCATAGGCTGACGATGGGGTCCAGTCCGGCGAAGCGGTCCACCACGTAGCGGCGGGCGCTGTCCCCGAGGCCGACGAGAGCGATCACCGAAGCGGTGGCGATGGTCATGGCCAGCAGGATGAATCCCGTCCGCAGCGGGTAGGCGGTCAGGGCGCGGAAGGTGAAGCCCAGGCGGTCGGAAAGCTGCATCACGGTGTCCCCGGCGTTGACCGGTAGTCGCGCAGGATGGTCCCGTCGCGCATTTCGATGCACCACGGTGCCCGCCGCCCCAATTCCAGGTCGTGGGTGACCAGAATCAGGGTCAGGCCCTGGCGGTTGAGCGCCTCGAGCACCTCGATGACCTCCCGACCGCTCGTCCGGTCGAGATTGCCGGTGGGTTCGTCGGCCAGGACGACGGCCGGTTCCATGGCCACGGCCCGGGCGATGGCCATTCCCGGCCGCTTTCGATCTCGTCGATGGGCGCCGAAACGTAAAAACAGCCCGAGGCGATGAGGTCGATCGCCGGTGGCGTCGCCACGCCCGGCGGCGACGGGGTCAGGTATTCGCCGATTTCACCATGGATCTCGGCCACGATCCCGCGCCAGCCGGGCCTGACGAACGGCAGCGCTGGCCCGGGCGGCACGGCACCGCTGGCGCTGGATCCGGGCCTGCGAGTCGGCCTGCTCCACGGCTTCCGCCGCCTTGGCCGATTACCACTGGGCGGCGGCCAGTTGCAGGTTGGCCTGGAGGTCCCGATTCCAGAGACGCAGCAGCGATTGTCCGGCTTCGACCCGGTCCCCTTCGTGGACGTACAGTTCGGCGATCTGGCCCCCGAGATTGGGGGACAGCCGGCTGCGGCGGCAGGCCTTGACGCTGCCGACCCGGGTATTGGCGACGGTCTCTTCCACCGTACCGAAGGCGGCCCGGTAAACCCGCACCGGGACCGGTTGCGGACGGTGACGGTACCAGAGGAGCAGCAGGAAGGCCAGCAGGCCGAGAACCGGGATGGCGAAACGAAGCGACCTTGTCGGCATGGCTTCATGGTAATCTAAGGTCGATCGGATTGCGATGGCGCGGGAGGCCGTATGTGGTGTTGCTTCCATGCCCGGGCCGCCGCCGGCGTCTTTTCCCGGTTGGCGCGCTGGTATCGCTGGCGTTACCGCTGGCTGGGTCTGGAACGCTCCCAGCGGCACTTGGTCGCCGGTCTCGCCGGGATCGGTTACCGCGGTGCCAGTCTGCTCGAAATCGGTTGCGGCGTCGGCTGGTTGCACCAGTGGTTGCTGCGCCACGGGGCGGGGACCGCCGTCGGTGTGGACCTTTCCCCGGAGATGGTGGCTCAGGCCCACCGGCTGGCCCGGCAGCAGGGGCTGGCGCAGCGGGTGCGTTATCAGGTCGGGGATTTTCTCGACCTGGCCCCGGCGATCGAGCCGGCCGACATCGTCATTCTCGACAAAGTGATCTGCTGCTATCCGGACGCCGAGGCCCTGTTGGCCAAGGCCGCCGCCAAGAGCCGGCGGGCGTTGGCCCTGGTCTATCCCAGGACCCATCCTTTCAGCCGCGCGCTTCACGCCCTGTTCAACGCTTGCCTGGCCGGGATCGGCAGCGATTTCCGCACCTGGCTGCACGATCCGGCGGATGTGGCGCGCTGGCTGTCGGAATGCGGGATGGGCTTGGCGTATCGCGCCTTCACCGGGCTGTGGCGGGTGGAAATCTTTACCCGGATCAAAACCGCCGCCGCGGAGCGGGGTAGAATGGCTTCATGATCGAACCGGTCGAACTGGCGCATTTCTTCCTGTTTTTCTTCACCGCGGCGGCGGTGATCGTGGCCGCGCTGGGTTACGCCCTGCTTTACGCCTTCGCCCGTCTGTACCGCCGGCGCGGTCTGTTGCGGGGAGCCTGGCTGGCTTACGGGGTGCTGGCGGCGGCAGTGCTGACTCTGGGGTGGTTGGCGAATCTGACCGGGTACTGGCAGGTGCTGGTGGGGCTGCTGCTGGTCGGTTACGGGGTGGCGCCGGTCTTGATCTGGCGCCTGTGTGTGGCGACCCATGAAGGGGAGGGGAGAACATGAACACGGCATCGACGCCCTGGTGGGCTTCTACCGGATTCTGGAAGAAGACCGCCATCTGGGTGACGGCGGCATCATTCTTGCTGTTGATCGGCCTGACCTTCGACACCATGGCCAAGATGGTGGCCGGCAGCGCCCGGGTGCCGGATTATACCGTGATCAACCGGCACATCGATTACCGTTACGACGACCAAAAGCGCCGTTTCATGCCGGTGATCGGGGGTGAGGCGCCGCTGTTCGGCAAAGTGTTGTCGACCGAGGAGGCCGAGCGGCTGGTGACCCTGGGCAAGAAGACCATCCAGGCCAAGAACTGCATGAACTGCCACACCCTGCTGGGCAACGGCGCCTATTACGCCCCGGACCTGACCAAGGCCTGGCTCGATCCGGCCTGGGGCCCGGAAAGCGCCCGGCCGTTGCTGATGAAGCTGTTTCTGATGGATCCGGAGGGCAACGCCCGTACCTACGGCACCGGGCGCAAGATGCCCGACCTGGGAATCACGGAAAAAGAAGCCGAGGGCATCATCGCCTTCCTCAAGTGGATGTCGGCCATCGATACCAACGGCTTTCCCTACAATTTCCGAACCGCGGAGGGTGGATAAATGGTCAGAACCTTGGACGGCGCTCATCTCAACGGCGGCCAGAAGCTGGCGGTCAAGTATTTCAACGTCGCGGTCATCCTGTTCTTCGCCCAGTTGGCGTTCGGCCTGCTGGCGGCGGCCCAGTATCTGCACCCGGATTTCCTCCGCGGCGTCCTCGACTTCAACGTCAACCGCATGGTCCACATCAACGCCATGATCGTGTGGATGCTGTACGGCTTCATCGGTTCGGTCTACTGGTTCCTGGAGGAAGAGAGCGGCCGGACGATCGTCGGTCTCCGCCTGGGCCATCTCGCCTTCTGGCTGTTGACCTTGGCGGTGACCGTGGTGGTGGCGGTCTATCTGCTGGTGCAGACCGGCCCCGGTGACGATTTCACCCGCTGGTTCGTCAACGAGGGGCGCGAGTATATCGAGGCGCCGCGCTGGGCCGACATCGGCATCGTGGTGGTGATGGGGGTCTTCTTCTACAACGTCGCTGCCACCTTCACGAAGGGAAGATGGTCCGGCATCGCTGGCGTCCTGACCCTGGACCTGGTGGCCCTGGCCGGGCTGTATCTGGCGGGGATGTTCTACGTCACCAACATCAGCGTCGATCAGTACTGGTGGTGGTGGGTGGTGCACCTGTGGGTGGAGGCCACCTGGGAGGTACTGGTGGGCTGCATCATGGCCTGGGCCCTGATGCACCTGCTCGGGGTGCGGCGCCGGATCGTGGAAACCTGGCTCTACATCGAGGTGGCCCTGATGTTCGGCTCCGGCATCCTGGGGCTGGGCCATCATTACTTCTGGATCGGAGCGCCGGAATATTGGCTCGCCATCGGCGGTTTCTTCTCCGCCCTGGAACCGATCCCTCTGGTGGCGATGGTGGTCCATTCCATCTACGACGCCGGGGTCCATCGTCTGAAGAACCGCAATCATCCGGCCCTGGCCTGGGTCATCGCCCACGCCTTCGGCAACTTTCTCGGCGCCGGAGTCTGGGGTTTCATGCACACCCTGCCGCAGATCAATCTATTCACCCACGGCACCCAGTGGACGCCGTCCCACGGCCATCTGGCCTTTTTCGGCGCCTACGCCACCATCAACATCGCCTTCTTCTACCTGGCGGTGCAGCAGTGGCGCGGCAACGTCTGGATGGGGGCCGGCCTGGCCGGCGGCTGGCGTTGGAAATGGGCCCTGGGGCTGCTCAGCGTCGGGGTGCTGGGGATGACCGTCGCTCTGTTGATCGCCGGTTACGAGCAGTCCTTCATTGAACGGGCCCAGGGTGGTTCCACCTGGAGTGCCTACTTCGCCGCCCAGACCCATCCCTGGTTCGTGGAATCCATGGCCTGGCGCATGGCGTTCGGCTGGGTGACTTTGGCCGGTTTCGTCCTGTTGGTGTGGGATCTTCTGACCATCGGCAGGCACGAGACCCGGACGGCGGAAACCCTGGAGGAGGAACCGGCGCTGGTGCATGGCTGAGCTGGTTGCCGACTGGATTTTGACCGCTCATGCCCGCTTCGAGATGGCGCGACGGGGGATTGCCGAGTCGCTCGTGCGCCGGATTTTGGCCGCACCGGAGCAGCGGGAAACCGTCAGACCGGGGCGGGATATTTTCCAATCTCGGGTGAAAATGGAGGGCAAGCGCTATCTGGTGCGGGTAATTGTGGATGTGGACCGGAATCCTGCCGAAGTGGTGACGGTCTATCGGACCAGCAAGGTAAACAAATATTGGAGACACGATGAAAGTGACCTATGATCCCCGCACCGACTCCCTGTCGATCCTCCTCAAAGAAGGATGCCAGGTGGCGGAGAGCGAGGAGGACAGACCCGGGGTGATCCTGGATTATGACGAAACCGGGCAACTGATCGCCATCGAAATCCTCGATGCTTCCAAGCGGGTGTCCGATGCTCGAAAGATCGAGTATCAGTTGATGGATTGATCGGCTGTATGGCCAGCCTTTGGGGTTGAGATAGGAGGCCGATCGGTGGCTGACAAAACCTCCATCGGCACCATCGCCGAAGTCCACGGTCCGGTGGTGGTGATCGACTGCGAGCGTCTGCCGCCGTTGCGCCAGGCGCTGTGCACCGCCCTCGATCACGAGACCTACGTTTTCGAGGTTCATCAGCATCTGGACGAACGCCGGGTCCGTGCCGTCACCCTGCACCGCACTACCGGCCTGAGCCGGGGGATGACGGTCTACGACACCGGCGCCCCGTTGCACGTGCCGGTCAGTCCGGACTGTCTCGGCCGTCTCCTCAACGTTTTCGGTGAACCCCTCGACGGCGGTCCGCCCCTGCAGGCCGAGCACTACCGCAACGTGCACGTCCGTCCTGCCGCCCTGAGCGAGGCGGTGGGGGTGAGCGGGATTCTGGAGACCGGCATCAAGGTGATCGACCTGCTCTGTCCCTTCGTCCGCGGCGGCAAGACGGGGCTGTTCGGCGGCGCCGGGGTGGGCAAGACGGTGCTGATCATGGAGTTCATGCACGCGGTCATCTCCCTGTACCAGGGGATGTCGGTGTTCGCCGGGGTGGGGGAGCGCATCCGGGAGGGCCACGAGCTGTGGAAGGAACTGCAGGCCGCCGGGGTGATGGAAAAGTCGCTGTTGGTGTTCGGCCAGATGGACGAATCCCCGGGGGTGCGATTCCGGGTGGGACTCACCGCCCTGACCTATGCCGAATACCTGCGCGACCGCTTCCACAGCGAAGTGCTGTTCCTGGTGGACAACATCTTCCGTTTCGTCCAGGCGGGCAGCGAGGTCTCCAGCCTGCTCGGGCGGCTGCCGGCCACCGTCGGTTACCAGCCAACCCTGGCCACCGAGGTGGCGGAGATCGAAGAGCGCATCATTTCCACCCGCCGGGGGGCGGTGACCTCGGTGCAGGCGGTGTACGTGCCCGCCGACGACATGACCGACCCGGCGGTCAGCACCATCCTCAGCCATCTGGACACCACCGTGATCCTGTCGCGGGCCATCGCCGCCCAGGGGTTGTATCCGGCGGTCGATCCCCTGCATTCCAGCAGCAAGCTGATGGACCGCCATTTTCTCGGCGACCGCCATTACACCGTGGCCGAGGCGGTGCGCGAGCACCTGGCGCGTTATGCCGAACTCCAGGACGTCATCGCCATGTTGGGGTTGGAGGAACTGTCGCCGGAAGACCGTCGGATCGTTCACCGCGCCCGCCGCCTGCAGCGTTATCTGACCCAGCCGTTCCATGTCACCGCCCACTATACCGCCATCCCCGGAGTGTCGGTACCGCTGGAGCAGACCCTCAGGGACTGCGAGGATTTTCTGGCCGGCAAGTACGACGAGTTGCCCGAGGAGGCCTGTTACATGAAAGGGGCGATGAGCGAATGAACGGTTTCACCCTGCAGCTGCAGGACGCCACCCGCACCGAGACCGTCGCCGGCGTCACCGCCTTCCAGGGTCGAGACGCCAGCGGCAGTTTCACCCTCTGGCCCGGCCACGTTCGCATGATGACGGTGCTGGAATTCGGTCTGGCACGCTTCCGCAGCGACGGGGCCTGGGAATATCTGGCCCTGCCAGGGGCGGTGCTGTATTTTGTCTCCGACACCCTGTACCTCAGCACCCGCCGCTATGTCCGCGATTCCCGTCTGGAACGGGTCGCCGAGGTGCTGGAGCGGCAATTGGCGGAGGAGGAGCGTTCCTTGGGCGAAATCCGCCAGAGCCTGCGCAGGATGGAGGAGGAAATGTTCAAACGCCTCTGGCAACTGGGGCGGCGTCGTGCCTAGGGAAAGGCGTCCGGATCTGGCCCGCTGGCCCGAGATCGTCCGCCGCCAGGTGCGGAACCTCCGCCGCGCCGCCGAGGAGGAGCACCGGTTGCTGGCCCAGTTGGCCTATTTGGGAACCGCCGGGCTGGTGCTGGTGTTGCCGCCGGTGGCCGGGGCCTATCTGGGGCGTTGGATCGACAGCCTGATGCCGGGCTATTCGATCCAGTGGACCCTGAGCCTGATCCTGGTGGGATTGGCCATCGGCATCGTCAACGTCTGGCTGCTGTTTCGCGGGGAGTGAGATGGAAGGGGAGATCTTCCCGCAGGTGCTCTGGACCCTCGGTCCGCTGAAGATCACCGACACCCTGGCGACTTCGGTGGCCTTGACTCTGGTTCTGTGGTTGACCGGTTGGTGGCTGACCCGCCACCTGCGCCTGCATCCGGGGCCGGTTCAGACCGCGGTGGAAGGTGCGGTGCTGGCGATGGAAAATGCGGTGCGCGATCTGGTGCCCCGCCATGTGGACCGGATCGCGCCCTTCATCATGGGATTATGGTGGTTCCTGCTGACTGCCAATCTCATCGGCCTGATTCCGGGACTGCAGTCGCCCACCCGCGACCTGTCCATCACTTCGGCCCTGGCCCTGCTGGTGTTTCTGTCGGTGCATTGGTTCGGCATCCGCATCCAAGGGCTGAAAGCTTATCTGCGCCATTACCTGCAGCCTTTTCCGTTCCTGCTCCCTTTTCATCTGGTGAGCGAGATCACCCGCACCGTGGCCCTGGCGGTGCGCCTGTTCGGCAACATGATGAGTCTGGATCTGGTGGCCCTGATCGTGCTGATGCTGGCCGGATTTCTGGTGCCGGTGCCGGTGCTGATGCTCCACGTGGTGGAAGCGCTGGTACAGGCCTATATCTTCGGCATGCTGGCATTGGTGTATATTGCCGGGGGCATTCAGGCCCACGAAGTCAAAGCGAGAGGAGAAACCCGATGACACACGACATCAGCTGGATCGTCCTGGGTTCCACGGTGGCGGCGGCCCTCGGCATCGGCATCGGCGTGTTGGGTCCCGGAATCGGCATGGGGCGGGCCATCGCCCAGGCCCTCGACGCCCTGGCGCGCCAGCCGGAGGCGGAGCGTATCCTGATGCGCACTCTCTTCATCGGCCTGGCGATGATCGAGTCCCTGGCCATCTACTGTCTGGTGATCATCCTCATCATCCTGTTCCGCAATCCGTTGTTGGCTTACGTGCTGCAGGGCGGCTGATGGGCATCGAGTGGACCACCTTCGTCCTGGAAATCGTCAATTTCCTGGTTCTGGTCTGGCTGCTCAAGCGCTTCCTTTACCGTCCGGTCAAATCCATGATCGAGCGTCGCCGTCAGGAAGTCGAGGCCCAGCTGGCCGAGGCCGAACAGGCCCGGCGGGAGGCCGAGGCCGTGAAACAGCGTTACCAAAACCGCCTGGCGGCGTGGGAAACGGAGAAAAAGCAGGCCTGGGAGCGGCTGCGCCAGGAACTGGAGGCCGAACGCCAACGGTGGCTGCAGTCCCTGAGCCAGGAACTGGAGGAAGAAAGACGCAAGGCCGAGGCGGTGTGGCAGCAGGAAAGACGGGAGTGGCAGCGCCACGCCGAAGAACAGGTCCTGAACCTGGGGGCTGCCTTCGTCGCTCGCCTGCTCGAACGCCTGGCGGACGAACATCTGCATCATCGCCTGGTGGATTTGTTGGTGACGGATCTGGAAAAGCTGCCCGGTTCCGAACAGGAACGCATTCGCACCGCCATCACCGGCGCCGGCCGAATCCGGGGGGTGAGCGCCTATCCCTTGACCGACGAGGAACGGCGGAAACTCGATCAAGTCCTCTCCTGGGTCTTGCAAACCCCGGTCGGCATCGATTTTACCGTCGATCCGGACCTGCTGGCCGGCATCCGCATCGATCTGGGATCGTACGTGATCCGCGCCAATCTGCACGACGAACTGCAATTTTTCGCCCATGGTCAAGCCCTCTGAGCCCCGTTTGCTGGAGGAACTGCGACAGCACCTGATGCGCTACCGGATGCAGCCGCGCGTGCAAGAACAGGGGCGGGTGCTGTCCGTGGGGGACGGCATCGCCTGGATCGAGGGGCTGCCCTCGGCGGCGATGGACGATCTCCTCGATTTCGAAGACGGCAGCACCGGGGTGGTCTTCGCCCTCGGCCGGCGGCGCCTGGGGGCGATCCTGCTGGAAGAGACTGAGCGCCTGACCGCCGGTACCGTGGTTCACCGCAGCGGCCGCCTCCTCAGCATCCCGGTCGGTGACGCGCTGATCGGGCGGGTGGTGGATCCGCTGGGCAATCCTCTCGACGGGCTGGAGCCGCCCGCCTGTACCCGGCGCCGTTCCCTGGATACCCCGTCGCCGCCGATCGTCGAGCGTGATTTCGTCCGGCAACCGCTTTACACCGGCTGCAAGATCGTCGACACCATGATTCCCATCGGCCGCGGCCAGCGTCAGCTCATCATCGGTGACGAGGGTACCGGACGCAGTTCGCTGGCCGTCGATACCGTGATCCACCAGAAGGGGCAGGGGGTCCTGTGCGTCTATGTCCTCATCGGCCAGAAGCGTTCCGCCGTGGTCTCCACCATCGAGACGCTGAGAAGGTACGGTGCCATGGACTACACCACGGTGGTGGTGGGGGAGGCCTTCGCCCTGCCGGGGCTGAAATACCTGGCTCCCATGGCCGGTTGCGCCATCGCCGAATACTGGACGCGCCGCGGCCGCGACACTCTGGTCGTCTATGACGATCTCAGCACCCACGCCTACACTTACCGGGAGCTGTCGCTGCTGCTGCGCCGCCCGCCGGGACGGGAAGCCTATCCCGGCGACATCTTCTATCTGCACTCCCGCCTGCTGGAGCGTTCGACCCGGCTGTCCGCCGATCAGGGCGGCGGCAGCATGACGGCGCTTCCCATCGTCGAAACCCAGCAGGGTGAAATCGCCGCCTACATCCCCACCAACCTGATATCGATCACCGACGGCCAGATCTATCTCGACACCCATCTGTTCGCCGCCGGCTTCCGGCCTGCCATCGACATCGGCCGCTCGGTGTCGCGCATCGGCGGCAAGGCCCAGCATCCGCGCATCAAGGAGGAAGCCGGGCGCATGAAGCTGGACTATCTGCAGTTCCTGGAACTGGAGGTGTTCACCCGCTTCGGTGCCAAGCTGGAGGAGACCATGGCCAAGAAACTGCGCCGGGGACGGGTGCTGCGCGAGATTCTCAAGCAGGAGCGTCTCCATCCCCTCCCCATCGAATTCCAGCTCGCCTGGCTGATCGCCTTCAACGAAGGGTGGTTCGACGACCTGCCACCGGCCGAAGTACCGGCCAGACTGGCCCGCCTCGAGGCCGGGGTGAAGGCATCGGGGCTGGGGCTGGACGACCGCCGCGACGTCTGGCTGCAGCACATAAAGCGGTGGCTGACATGAGCAGGCGCCGCGAAGTGGAAACCCACCTCCACACGCTGGCGGAAATCCGCGCCATCATGGCGGCGATGAAGAATCTTTCCTACATGGAAACCCGCAAGCTGGCCCGTTTCATCGATGCCCAGCGGCGGGCGGTGGCCACCATCGAGCGGGCGGCGGCGGATTTTCTCCAGGGTTATCCCGATCTGGCTCCGGGACCGATGGGGGAGGGGACGGTACTGCTGCTCCTGGTGGGTTCGGAACGCGGTTTTTGCGGCGATTACAACGAACGATTGCTGGCCCATCTGGAAACCCATTGCCGCACGATGGCTTGTCGCCCCCGTCTGCTGGTCGTCGGCGCTAGACTGGCCGAACGGCTGGAGGACGACGAACGGGTGCTCCAGGCACTGCCCGGCGCCGAGGTGGCCGAGGAAGTGCCCAGGCGCTTGCACCAGGTGATCGAAGCCCTGGACGAATGGGAGGGCCGTCTCGGTCCGGTTCGGGTCACCGCCCTGTACCATCAGACCCATGCCCTCGAGACCACCCCGCTGTTGCCGCCGTTTCAGGACCTGCCGCCCCCGCCACCGGAAATCCAGGGAGCACCGTTCCTGTACCTGGAGCCTCAGGATTTCCTCGCCGAACTGACCGACCAGTATCTGTTCGCCGTGCTCCATGCCCTGTTCTACAGCGCCCTGCTGGCCGAACATCAGCGCCGGATCCAGCATCTGGAGGGGGCCCTGCAGCGTCTCGACGACGAATGCGGCCGGCTCAGAATCCACCGTGACGCCTTGCGTCAGGAGGAGATCACCGAAGAGATCGAGCAGATCCTTCTCAGCGCCCAGGCCATGGGCGAGGAGACGACGGATACCTGATGCATCCTTGGAAACGATCTCACATCAAGGCCGAGAAGGGTAGCACCTCGACCCATTCCCCCGCTTCCACGGGACCGCGGTCGTGTTCCAAGACGATGAAGCAGTCGCCCCGGCTCATGGAGCTGAGGATGCCGGAACCCTGTTTGCCGGTGGTGCGAACCTGCCACCGGCCGGCCTCGTCCCGCTCCAGGATGCCGCGCTGGAATTCGGTGCGTCCCGGTTTCTTGCGCAGCTTTTCCAGGGCGCGGGCCGGGAAGGTTGGCAACAGGGGCGGGCGGCGAACGCCGGCGCGCTTGAACAGGGCGGGAAGGACGAACTGATAGAAGGTCACCAGCACCGCCACCGGATTGCCCGGCAGGCCGAAGAACAGGCAGTCGCCGATGCGACCGAAGGCCAGGGGACGGCCGGGTTTGATGGCCACCTTCCAGAATTCGACGCTCCCCAGTTGCGCCAGCGCCTCCTTGGTATAATCGGCGCTGCCGACCGAGACGCCGCCCGAACAGAGAATAACGTCGCACCGTCGTGCCATCTCCTGAAAGGTTCGTTTCAGGGTGGCGGGGTCGTCCGGGGCGATGCCATGATCGACGAGTTCAGCAACCAGTCGGGCCGTCACGGCGCCGCGCAGGGAGAACCGATTGCTGTCATAGATTTTACCGGTTTGGTGGAAGCTCCCCGGAGGCAGGATTTCGTCGCCGCTGGACAGGAGTCCCACCCGCAGACGGCGGGTCACGCTCACCTCCACGACGCCCAGGGAAGCGAGCAGGCCGAGATCCGGGGGCAGGAGGTATTTCCCCGCCGTCAGCACGGTCTCCCCGCGGTGGATGTCCTCACCGGCGTGGCGCACGTTCTCCCCCCGCCGGTGGTGCGCCCCGATTTGGATGAGGCCGTCTTTTTCCAGGACCTGTTCCTGCATCAGGACGGTATCGGCGCCTTCGGGCAAAGGAGCGCCGGTCATGATACGGACCGCCTGTCCGGCCCCCAGGGGCGAGGGAAACGGCCTGCCGGCCAGGGCCGTGCCGATGATTTGCAACCGTGCCGTTCCTTCTCGGGGCAGATCGCTGCCCCGGACGGCGAAGCCATCGACCGCTGCGTTGGTGTGGGCCGGCACGTCGAGGGGGGAGACGACCGCCTCGGCCAGGGCGCGGTGCAGCGCCGCAGCCACGGGAACCGTGTCCGCGCCCGTGACCGCTTCGGTGGCCTCGAGGATGCTCCGCTGCGCGACGGCGACCGGAATGGTGTCTACCGCACACAAATCCCTGTGCTGGCTGGCATGCTTGGTTATCATAGGCCGTAGTGAACGCTCTCGTTTGTCAGAATTTTTTACAAGGCAGGCTGAGCGGTGGTTGCATTCTCGGCGCCTGTCATCCAACCCTATGTTATCGAATAACAATCACCGATAGGCGCGTTTTTTGCTGACAGGTCACAGATGGATGGCGATACATGAGCGACCAGACCACTTCCGTGATGACGACTGAAAAAAACGAAAAAAACATCGAAAGGCGCTATCGGGTGCGGCGCCAGTCCAATGGCGTCCATCGCCATTCGCGGCGCCGTTCTCTACGCACTATCTACATTTTGAGCACACTGGTTTTGGTATTGTTCCTGTTGCTGCTCGTCGTTTCGATCCGTTTGAGTCTTTATGCCAAGGAAGTGCATGATCTGACCGTCCTGCAGCACAAGCAGGAACTGGAGCTGGAATCGCTGCGCCCCAAGGTGGCCAGTCTGGAAGCGGAGATCGCCGAGTTGGTCCAGGGACGGTTGCCGGGTCTGAAACCCTTGCAGTTCGACAAGGTGATTCCCATCAAGAAGAAATATGTACGCAACATCATTTTTACCTTGATCGGGACCGAAGACGATCATCGCTACGAATACAAGCTGACCCTGAAGAACGATGGTCTGACCGGGGTGCATCCCATCGTTCGGGTGATCTTCTTCGATCATCTGGGAATACAACTGGGGGATTCCACCATCGGGGTGGACAAGGACAACGTGCCCACCCTCGATATTCTGGAGCGCGGCGAGGTGCGTTCCTACACCAAAGTGGTCCAGCTTCCCGACGGCAAGCAGCCCCGCTATTTCAAGGTCGAGGTCGATCTGCCGGAATATCAGAAGATAAAGGAGTGACCCGGGCTTGAAAAAAATTCTGCCGTCCCCATCTTCCCCGGCAAAGCGATCAACCGATACGGAGGAAGATGGCAATGTTCGGCAGTTTGGCAAGTCTGGAAGACGATCTGCTGCGTCAGTTCGACCAATTGGCCCGGGAAGTGGAAAGCCTGTTCGCTCCCCTCAGGAGCGTCCGTGACATTCGTGCCGCGGGGCGGGGAGCCTTTCCGGCGGTCAACGTCGGGGTGACGCCGGAAGCGGTGGAAGTCTACGTTTTCGTTCCCGGGATCGATCCCAACGCCCTGGAGGTTTCGCTCCAGGACAATCTCCTGGTCATCGCCGGGGAGCGCAAGCTGGACTACCTGGAGCGGGAGGACGTGAATTTCTACCTGCGGGAACGCCATGCTGGCGAGTTTCGCCGCGCGATCAGTCTGCCGGAAGACATCGATCCCGAACGGGTCGAGGCGACTTATCGAAACGGTATTCTGCGAATTCGCGTCCACAAGCAGGAAGCGGTCAAACCGCGGCATATCGAAGTCAAAACCGGATAAGGAGCGAGAGATGGCAGAAACCACGGCAATTTCCCAAACCCAGGAAACGGTTCCGGCTCCACGGCGGGAAATCACCCTGATTCCGCCGGTGGATGTGTTCGAGGACGAGAACGGCCTGAATCTCCATGCGGACCTGCCCGGCGTCGCCCCCGATCAGCTCGACGTCCGGGTCGACCGGAATACTCTGACCATCGAAGGCAAGGCGGTGATCGAAACGCCAGAAGGGATGGAGGCCCTGTATGCCGAAGTCCGTTCACCCCACTATCGCCGTTCCTTCACCTTGAGTTCCGAACTGGAGCCGGAGAAGATCGAGGCCAGGCTGAAGGATGGGGTGTTGCAGCTTTACATTCCCAAGCGGGAAAGCGCCCGGCCTCGGAAAATTCAGATCAAGGTCGCCTGACGGCGGAGAAACCGGGGGATTCGGCGCTCCAGCCAATACTCGATCCCCCGGTCGCCGGCGGCGATGAAACCCACATGACCGCCCCGGTAGGTGATTTCCAGCCGAACCGCCGGGGCGGTTTCCTCTGGAGAGGGAATCACGTCCGGATACATGAACGGATCGTCCCGGGACTGGATCAGAAGCGTGGGCGTTCGAATGTGTCCCAAGAACCGGCGTGAACTGCAGCGCCGGTAATAATCCTCTGCGTCCCGGAACGGATATAATTTGGCGATCACCCGGTCGTCGTATTCCCGAAAGGAGCGTATCCGGCTCAGGTCGCCGAGCGCCTTCAGTTTGTCCGCCTCGTCCGCCAGTCCCAGCTCTTCCAGATGGCGGATCTTGGTGGCCATGTAAGTCTTCAACTCGCTCAGCAGACGATTGCGATAGAGCCGGGCGAAACCCCGGTCCATGGCATCGGCGCAGCGGCTGAGAACCAGGGGAACCGAGACCGCACAGGCGGCGAACAGTTCCAAGTCGTCGCCCCGTTCGCCGAGCCATTTCAAGAGCACGTTCCCGCCCAGGGAATAGCCGACCGCGGCGATGGGGGTCCGGGGTTCCAGCCGGCGCAGGTGGCGGTAGACCCAGTCCAGATCCCCCGTTTCGCCCGAGTGGTAACACCGGGCGGTTCGATTCGGCTGTCGGCCGCAGCCCCTGAAATTCAGGGCGACGCTGCGCCACCCCTGCCTCAGCAAGGCCCATTGCAGTCCCAAGACGTAGTGAGAGCGGTTGCTGCCCGCCAGTCCGTGGAGGATCAATACCAGCGGCCCCCGGTGACCGCACCAGTCCAGTTCCAGAAAATCCCCGTCCGGTGTGGTCAGGCGTTCACAACGGCGTGGGGGAAGGGCGATACGCCGTGTCAGTGTCGGCCACAGCGTCTGCAGATGGGGATTGCTGAGCCAGCGGGGAGGACGGAAGTCCGATGGAATCCGTATGCCCATGGTGGTACGGCTCGACACTTATCCGTATGTTTTTCCGGTTCCCGGGCCAAGTCTGCAGGCCCGGCGTGGCCTTCCCTAGCCGCTGGCAAACCCGTTATAATGGCCCTCCATCGATCGACGGCGGGGCATAGCGCAGTCTGGTAGCGCGCCTGCTTTGGGAGCAGGATGTCGGGGGTTCGAATCCCTCTGCCCCGACCATTTTTTGCGCCCGTAGCTCAACCGGATAGAGCATCGGCCTTCTAAGCCGAGGGTTGCAGGTTCGATTCCTGCCGGGCGTGCCATGTATTTCAATAACTTGCCTCATTTTCGGGTTCTCCCAAGATCGTTGACGTGACGTACAACGTGACGATCCTCCCCAAATGTAAAACGCCAAATGATTTGCAACAACTCGTCACATGGTTTGCGACGGGGTTAGGGTGCGTTAACCGCTTCTTTGCAGCGCTGTAACGCCACGTCGAAATACTGCCCTACCGTCTCGCAGCCGACAAACCTTCTCCCGGTTTTCAACGCCGCCACGCCGGTTGTGCCGCTGCCCATGAATGGGTCGAATATCGTCCCGCCGGGTGGGCAGATTTCCACCAAATCTTCCATCAGCCTTTCGGGCTTTTCGGTGATGTGGCGCTTGCCGTTGGTGCGGGTTGTGTGACTGAGCACGCCAGGGAGATATACCGGCGGGTCGCGGTCGGGGAGTTTGCCCTTGGTGGCCCAGAGCAGGTATTCGGCCTGCATGCGGAAGCCGTTTTTGTAGGGTCTTGATGCATTACCCTTGTTCCAGACGGCGATACCACGGAACGTGAATGGGGACTCCAAAATCAGGCCATGCAAGGCGGCCAGGTTGCGCCAGTCGATGAACGTCACGAGGATGCCACGATCCTTGAGCACGCTCCAGGCGGCATCCAGGAATTCGGTCATCAGCCGTTGCCACTGTTGGGGTAGGAGACTGTCGCCGTCAATGTCGGGCATCTGATCAGCGTATTTGGCGCCGGTACTGACGTACTTGGCCTTGCTGGGCCGTTTGAGCTCGCTGGCGGCGAAGCCGCCGGAGCCGTAGGGCGGGTCGGTGATGACGGCGTCTATGGCCGGTTCGATCAGCCGGGTGGCATCTCTGAAATCGCCGTGGAAGAGACGCGCGCGGCCATCGATCGATTCCATCCGTATCGCCTGCGGCAGGCGCTGGCCGCATTGCGAGCAGTTGGTTGGTTGGTTGGTGTCATGACAATCCATCGTACTCCTTTGGTCAAACGATGCTGGTAATCAGGCCGTCGGTGACGGTGACAGTCTTGCCGTCGGCGGTGGTGAAGGTGCCGGAGGCGCCGGTGATGCCCAGGTTGGCGCGGGCGGTCGCGGCATCGGAAGCGCCGGTGCCGCCGTCGGCGATGGCGATGGGGGCGGACAGGCCAGACACGGTGCCGCCGCTGACCGATCCGGCGGTGACGTCGATGGGGACGGCGCTGACCTCCGCCGAGATGGCCAGGCCGTCGTCGCCCCAGACGTCGTAGGCGGCCGCCTTGACGTAGTAGGTCTGCCCCGGTGTCAGGCCGGTGATTGTGACGACGTTGGCGGGCCCGTCGTGGATCTGGTTGGCGGCGGATGGGGTGAAGCCGGCGGCGGTGTCGAGCCAGACACGGTAACCGGCCAGATCCGGCTCGGGTACGGGCGATACGGTGATGCGCAACGATCCGGGGCCCGGCGCCAGGCCGACGGTCACTGGACCGGCCTGATCGTTGTGGCACTGAACCTCGGTCGCCGTGAGCGATTCGTTTCCGGCCGCGTCCACCGCCCACAGACGCACGGTCAGATCACGCCAGGGACCGCCGTCGGCCTTGGCGTCACCGGCGCTGTACAGCAGCGCCGCCCTGGGGACGGTGCCGGAGCGGCGCAGGGTCAGGGTGGCGGTATCCAATATCTCGTAGCGGTAGTGATCCGCCCCGGGGGCCGGGTCCCAGCCCAGATACAGATAACGATCGACAAACGTCAGCATCGCCTCACCACAGGATATAGGGAGGACTGACGGGCGTCACCGCCGCCGGCCCGGCATCGTAATCGGACGGCGGAATCACGAACGCCTCCGAATCCATTCGCGCTCCATTCAGATACGGCACGATGCGCACCCCGGCGCTCTTGTCCATGCCGCTGACGAAGAAGGTAAAGTGCGGCTCCTCGAGCACCGCCACCGTGGTCCAGCGCCCGTCGAGAACCGCCTTAATTTGCAGGTCGAACTGGTCGTAGCCGCCGGCGTCGAACTCGACGGTCCAGAGGCCATGCTTGAACAGATTCGGATGGAACGTCAGGCGGCCGCCTCGCAGATACCGGTCGGACGGCGGCGGGCTCACCTCCGTGACCGGATCGACGCTCGACGGATTCTCAGGGTCGTAGGCCGGTGACGCCGGATCCCAGGGTGGATCGCCCTCCTGATAGAGCTGGGCCTCCTCGACCACCGCCGTCACCTCGACCGCGTCCGGTCCGCGCTCGACGATCCGGCTCACCCGGGCTGCCACCGCGCCGCGCCCCAGCGGGTCGAACAGATAATGGGTGCGCTGGGGATGCTGATCGCCGGTGACGGTGCGATAGGTGCCCGCCGGCAACGGATCGACCAGGTTCACCTGGTAATCGGTGTCGCCCGGGGTCACCTTCAGCGGCCCGACGGGGGAGCCGTCCGGCTGGCGCAGGTAGAGGTCGGCCTGGGGCTGGCCGTAGAAATTGACCGGATTGGAAAGGATCAGGGAACTGCCGTAGATAGCGTACAGTTCCCCGAAATGGATGAAGCCGTACACGTCGTGGCCGACCAGGATGCGGTCGAGCGGCTGCAGCGCCCGCCCCTCCAGGCCGGTCGTGAACGTGATGAGCTTGCGGCGGTAGCGGCGGGTGCGCAGCCAGTACATCCCCTCCCGCCACGCCTGCAACTTGTCGGTGACACCGAACAGCTTGAGGCGTTTCGGTTTCGTGCGGCTTCCCAGATCGCAGACCACCTCCTTGACCCGCCAGTCCGCCGCGTCCAGGTATTCGACGATGTAATGGTCCGGCTCGTCCGGCCGCCGCGGCAACCGCTTCAACTGCCACGACCGGCGGCGCATGTTGAGCGGCGTGAACATCGCGGAATAGCCGGTTTGGGCCTCGTCGCGCACCAGGCGCAGGAGGCCGAACTGGACGAACGCGCTGCAGCGGCCGGCGCGGGCGATGTGGTCGATGGCCTCCATCGCCGATAGTGGATTGTCGAAGCGCCCGTCGAAGTGGTCGCCCCGTGCCGCCAGGGTGACGTCCAGGGCCTGGAGGGCCGGCAGATCCAGCATCGCGTCCGAACCGGTGACGGTGCGCACGACCTCGGCCACGGCCCAGGGGATCGACCGGGTCGCCTGCGGCGCGCTCCACGATCCGTTCCAGACCGGCAACTTGCGGGTGGCGACGCACGCGACCTTGCCGATGCGGCGGCCGGTCGATTTAACGACCAGCAGCGTGACGTCGCCGTAACCATCCAACGGCGCCTGACCGACGACGCGCACACCGGTCAACTCAGCCCGGTCCCGGACCCTGGGATCGGTGCTTTGGGCGGCGGTGCGGGCGATGCGGAACTCCCACGACCCGGCCGGGGTGGTCAGGTCGATGCGGGCGTCGCGGCGGGCGACGAGAACGGCGGTGAGGGTGTGGGCGCCCGCCAGCACCTGCCAGGGATCGGCCGACCCGGCGGCGCGGTACTGGATCTGAAATCCGACCGTCACCGGCTGATAATCGCCGTTGGCGTCGATCTGATACAAGCCGTCGGGAAAGCGCAGCCAGAAGGTGACGGCGGTCGTGGCGCGTCCCGGGGCGCCCGGTGCGACGGCGGCGGTGAACGCCGTGGTCAGGGTAACCGGCGTGAAAGCGGCCCGGTTGTCGGCGACATACGACGGCCACTGCGGCGCCAGGGCCGGGTCCGAGGCGTGAGCGACGGTCACGCTGACGTCGCCCAGGGTGGCGGCGTCGACCTCGTCGATCAGCACCCGCTCGACCTGATAATGGCCGCGGCCGATGCAGTACAGCCGCGAAACCGTCTCCCCGTCGCGCCGCTCCCGGGCCGCCAGATCCGGAAAGATCTTCAGGCGGCCGAAGTGCTCCGGAATCACCTTGCCGACGCGCGGCCGGTTCGGTTCGGCCGCTTGAACCGGCTGGTCGTAGGTCGGGCTCGGCTCCGGCGCGGTCAGCGGCGTGGGCGGCTTGGGTTCATAATGCACATCAGGCAAATGATGATGGCCTGGCAAGTAGAACACACCCAGCCACCCCATTTCACCGTCGGACGTGACGAACGTCGGCGTCCCCCCATACTCCGGGTTCGGGTCATAACGACCTGGCGGCAACGGCCAGCGCAGCCCGTCGTCGGTCAGAGTCCCTGACACATAACTCATCTCACAGCTCCGGAAACCGATAGGTGGTGTAGTCGAGTCGTGGAAAACGCTCGTTGACGAGATTCGGGAATACCGCCAGCACCCGGCTGGTCTCCACCGATTCGGTCAAATCGACCACGTGCAGATCCAGGTCCATGGCGAATGTTAGGTTCTGGGCTCCGCGGATGTACTGGCGATAGGTCAGGGTCACCGGCTGGTCGGCGTCGAGGGCGCTGTCGACAGCGTCCGGAACAGCCCGGTCGGCGTTGCCGAGGATCACCTCCAGATGCCCACCGGCGGCGGCCTCGATGGGCGGCAGGGTGAACTCGAAGGCGTAGGGCAGAAATTCCAGCGCCCCGACGGTCAGTTTTTCGTAGCCGCGCACCAGGCGCACCGGCACGGTCCAGGCCGGCGAGGCCAGCTCGATGGTGTCGAGCAGGACGACGTCCGCATCGCCCGAGGCCCAGACCGACTTCAACGCCGGGGAAACCGCCATTTACAACCCCTCCAGCGCCGCGACGGCCGCATCCCGGGCCACCAGGGCGGCAGGGCCGTCGGCGGCGGCCCCGATGGCGACGACGCCTTTGCGCCGCTCGGCCTCGATCTGCGCTGCCTTGGTTTCCCACAGGGCGGCGGTGTTCAGGATGAAATCGGTCGCCTGCTGGGGATCGGTCCAGCCGTGGGCCAGCATCTCCGCCCCGACCAGGCCGTAAGGGCCGACCGGGCTGTAGTTAGTGCCGTCGTCCTGGGGGTAGCCGGCCGCCTTGCACGCCTTGGCCTGTTGCAACTTGAGCTGATAGGTCGCCTCCTGCCCCGGGGAGGCAGTGATGAATTTCAGCCGGGCTCTGCCGGCGGCCTCGTTGACGGCGGCGGTCGCCTCCTGTTTCAAGAGAGCCAGATCCCGGGCCACGGCAGGGATCGTGACAGTCTTGGCGGTCGTGTCCACCACCGGGGAGCCCGCCTCGTGGGCCTCGTCCAGGGGCTCGCGGATCACCGGATACCAGTTCAGCGCTGCCATCTGCTCGGGCAGCAGCTTGTCGAACCCGGCGATGACCACCCCCTGCGGAGAGGTCCAACGGGGTGGCGGCGGGTTGCGGAACTCGATGACGGACAGGGTTTCGGGGTCGATGAGTGCGATTTCAGTCATGGCCTTCCTCCTTGTCGAATCGGGTCAGGTCCACGGCCCACCAGCCAGCGAACGGGCCGCACTCGATCTGGGTCGCAAAGGGAATCCGGTGGCGGCCGGTGCGTTCTGCCACCAGCCAGCGCATCTTGAACCGGGCCCGCAGCAGGCGGTAGAACTCGACGACTTCTTTGGGTCGGACGCGGCCGTGCAGACCGTCGAGAACCGCGATGTCCCGGTGAAACGCCATGGTGCCGAACGTCCGGTACGGCGGCCGGTCCGTCGGGTCGCCGTCGATCCAACGCAGCCGGACTCCTGCCGGTTCAAGCCATATCACCTTCCGTTACCTCCCAATTGATGCAAGCGTATTCGTGCAACCAGGCGTCGTCTTGCAGCGTGCGGCGGATGCGCCGCTTCGTCTCGTCGTCCAGCTCGGCCTTCGGATGTTCGCCCGCGTTGCGATGGGGCACACGGATGTCGAGACCCAACCGACGGGATAACACCGGCGCCGCTTCGCCCAGGCGCTCGAACGGGATCAGCAGGTCCATCGCCGGGCACCCGTCGTAGCCGACGAACATCGAGGTCTGGTTCCGGCAGGTCAGATCAGTGAACCGGAACCGTAGGGGTGATTCCCACCATCCCAGGAAGTCCATGTCCGGATACGTGAAGGCGTGCCAACTCAAGGCCCAATCGACCGGCTCGCGGATCACCCCGAACTTGAACAGCCGCACACCGGCGGCCCGCGCGCGGGACAGCACGTCCGCCTGGCGCGATTGCGTCTCCAGCCAGGTCTGGTGCCGGGCCGATGGAGGCTGGTCCGTGTGCAAGTCGGCGAACGGCAACAGCGCCTCGCGTAGGGACGACGACCCGGCCTTGGGGTTCTCGATGAAGACGAAGCGGTGGCGCAGGGACAGGATCATAGCGGGATGGCGTACTTGTCGATGAAGTGGTTGGTGACGGCGGAAATCTCGGTGTCCGCCAAGGTTCTGCGCCACAAAACCGCCTCCAACACATACCCGTACCGTTTGAGCTGCCCACTAACGACAGCGTAAGAGCACACGATAGCGGGAAACCGGTTGGCACCTTCCCCGCTGTTTGCGGGCATAGCATCCTTCGGGCTGAGGTTGAGCGCCTGAACGGTCCCGTTCAGGTGTGCGGAGCAAAACCCGTGTCTGAACGGGATGTTCAACACGGCGACCCGCAGGATTGGGTTTGGGAAACTGACGGGGTTTTTGGTAGAAAAGGCGGCGGATGTCGGTTTCATTCGGATTCCGTCCGAATACAAGACGGCTGCGCCTCTGAACCAATTGGCCTGCGAAGAACCGGCTATATCCCCGGAATAAGGGTTTTCGACCGACACCCCCCAACCAAACGCCATCGACTGCGACGGGGACTCCAGCCCGTAAACGATAGCCAGGGCATGATCGACGCCTGCCCAGTCGTCGAACAGCCAGTAACCACTAGGGCCATACGCCCCGTAAGCTGGATGCCCGCTGGACCCGAGCCCGTCAGTCCTGATTGCCGGGAACCCGTTGACTTGCGTCATGACCGCGCACCTATACGAACGGGAATACGATTCTATGGAGGGATCGTGATACGAAGGGATGGCATGTCTGGGCTTACTGAAATAATCGGTGCCAACGGGGTCTGGAAGCGCGTCCGGCTTGAGCCAGAAGGCGATGTGATCGGTCGGAATGCCGGTTGCCGACACCACGTTGGACACCGGCCAATCCTGGGTATCGACGGCCTGAGCGGCATCGACCGCCTCGAACCGTACCGCCGCCTTCCACAACGTGGCGCTGGCCCGGGCCAGCCGGGGCGGCTCGCGGAATCTGGCCGCCATGCCGGTCAGGCCAAGGCCGTCGATCCAGGTGGCGGTGAACCACCACAGCCCGTCGCGCAGCTCGAAGCGATAGAAGTGATCGAAGGCGGCCTTCTGGTCAGGCGTCAGCCAAATCTCCCCGTCCACGTGCCAGGGGGCGGAAAGAGAGCGGCGGATGCGCCGGATGGACCCGTTGTCCATTTCCAGGGCCGTGCGCACGTCCGGACGCGAGACGCGGAGGCTGTCGGAGGCAGGAGAAGGCAGGGTATCCGGCCAGGGAGCGCTCATGACGCCACCACCTCGACAGCACTCACAGTCTTGGGCTGATTCGTAGCCATCAGCCGAACCTTCGTGAACGCGGTGTACGTGGTATCGGCAATCAGGGGAGTGATGGCTATATTGCTGACGGGATACCTGCGTAGCTGCCCATCATGGATTCCACCCGTGTACCTGAACTCGCGCCACCCGATCCCCTGCACCCCTGCATCGGTCACCCGCAGCATAGGTACAGAAACGCGGCCCCCGTATGGGGTGGACGCATTGTAGTGCAACTGAGCGGCAACGCCCGAATCGTAACGGAACAGCCATACTCCCAAGGTATGGAATATACGGAATTCGTACCCGTTCCCGGCGTCGTCAAAGAGACCTAGAGAAAAGTAAGAATAGTCACTGCCGCTCACCCACGCGAACGCATCGAAAACGGTAATCGGCGACGCGGTAAAGCCAAGCGGCTTGCTGATCCGGGTTCCGGCCGGCAACGTAAGCGTCCCGGCCGCCGCATCGTGCGTCGGCGCGCCGCCGGCCTCCAGCGTCCAGCCCTGGTAGGTGCTGAAATCGTCGTAGAATCGATAGACCTTGCCATCGAACGGCGATATGGGACCGGACTGCACGGCCGGATCGTGATGGGGCGACGGCAGGCCGGCGTCGTCGGCGAACCCGGCGTCGCGGATCTCCAGTTCCACCTGGCAGCGCCACATGCCCTGCCCCGCCGCATCGAAGGCCGGCGGGCGGACGAATCGCGCCTGATGGTTGGGGTAGCCGGCCAGGGCGAGCCAGTCGGCGGTGAACCAGAGCGCGCCGAAGCACAGATCGATGGCGAAGAAGGTCGCCAGCGCCTGGCGCTGGGCGTCGTCAAGCACGATGCGGCCGGTCAGCGTGTCCCACGGACTCGTCATGCGCCGGCGACGGTGGCGCAGGCCGAACCGGCCCGGATCGATCGCCAGGGCGCTGCCCAGGCGCACCTCGACGTCCTTCCCCGGTCCCGGCAGGCCGGCGGGCCAGGCGGCGGTCACGAGAACGCCCCCAGGTCGTAGGGCGACCGGGCCCGGGCCAGACCGCGCCCTTCCGCCAGGCGGCGGCCGATGCGGTCCTCGATCTGTTCGGCCAGCAGATCAATGTCGATGCGGGTGCCGGCGGCGGTGGCGGTTTCCCGGGTTTCGACGGCGACTCCGGCGTGGTTGTGGACGTGCACCTCGACCCGGGTGCGGCCGGCCGGGGCCAGCATCCGGGCCTGCTGCGGCGTCAGGATCAGCTCGCCCTTCTGGAGGATGGCCGGCACCTCGTCCGGTTTCAGGCCGGCGACGCCGCCGGAATGATAACGCGGCAGCCCGGCGGCGGAGAAATAGATGGGACGAATGGGCGGGGTTGGACGGATTGGAGCGACCGGCGCGGGCGGACGGTCGGATTCCGGCGCCGGCGTCTCCGCCCCGGACACAGGCGTTTCCGGTTGCGGCAGCGTTGTGGCGAAATCGCCCGCCTGCTGCAACAATGCATCCAGGGTCGCCGCCCAGGCGTCCAGATAGTCGGCGGCGGCGCGCCGGCCGACGGCGGTCATATCGTCGTGCAGCGCCCGCCAGCGGTCGGCGCGGCGGCGCAGATGGTCGTCATAGCGGCGCTCGCTGTCATCCAGGCGTTTCCGTTCGTCCCGGGTCTCCCGCCGCCGCCGGTCGATCAGGCTGCCGCGGCGCAGGTCCTCCAGCTTTTTCAGATACGCCAGATAGTCCTTTTCGGCCTTCTTCAGCCGTTCTTTGTCCGGCGCGTCGTCGAGCCGCACCACCGACCCGTCCGGGCGCTCAATGAACGTCGGCCGGTGGGGCCGGATCACCGGCGCCGGCGTTGGGGGCGTGGGCGTGGGCGGCGGCTTCGGAGACGGCGGCGGCCTCACCGGCGCCCCCGGCCGGATCACCGGCGCCGGGCTTGTTGGGGCGGCAGGCGCGGTTGGGTCGATCTTGGGCAACTCGATCTTCGGCAGCTCGATCTTCGGTAATTCGATTTTTGGCAGCTTGATCTCACCCAGACTGTCTTGCAGCGCTTTTTTGATGTCGGGAAACTTGGCGATCAGCGCATCGAGCTGCGTCTGCAGATTGGCGCGGATCTTGTCGGCGATATCGGACGGGTATTTTTTCGCGGCCCGGTCGATCTCCTGTTGCAGCTTCTTCGCCCGGTCCAGGGCGTCGTTGTATTCCAGCAGCCGTTCGATTTCGGCGCTGGTCAGGCTCACCTCCCCGACGGTCTTGCCCCCGGAAATGACCGATACCGGCAGCGGTTTGTGCAGGTATTGCTGCAACAGGTCCCAGCCGGGACCGCCCGGCCAGAGACCGCCTTGCATCGGGCGATCGTTCAGCGCATTGAACTGGTTCAACCACCGCAAAATCGCCTGTTCGCCGCCGAACATCAGCTGGCTTGGGTCGGTCGCCAGTTGCGTCCCGTCCGGCAGGCGGAACGAACCGGAGATCACCTGACCGATCGGGTTGGCCTTGGCCAACCACTGATATACGCTATCGGAGAACACCGGATTACCGGTATTCTGTTGCCCGGCAACCGACTGCAAGCCGGTCTGCACGGCGGCGACCGCCTGTCCCACGTTCACCTGCACCTGGGCGAAGGCGTTTTCCGCCGTCTGGGCGATGGAGACCAGCGCTTGACCGGCCCCCTCGGCGGCGCGGGCGAACGCCTGCTGGACGTTGTCGGCCGCCTGCCGGGCGGCGTCGGACACCCCCTGGCCGGCCTGGACCGCCGCCTCGACCTCGGCCCTGGCGGTTTCCTCGGCTGCCTGGCGGCGGATGCCGGCGGCCTGTTCGGCGGCCTGGGCCTGGCGGTCGAGCTGCTGCAGGTATTGCTGCAGGGCGTTTTGGCGGATCTGGGCCAGGTTGGCGGCGTGGCGCTGTTCCAGTTCCTCCACCTGGCGGCGGTATTCGGCCTCGCTCACCAGCCCCTGGTCCAGGGCCAGCTTCAACGCCTGCAGGCGCGTCTGATACGCCTGTTCCGCCTGGGCGATGAGACCGGCCAGGTACTGCTGGTAGGCGGCCTGATCCGCCTGGCGGTATTGGGCGTGGATCGCGGCGAGGCGCTGCTGGTGCTCGGCTTCCAGGGCCTCGAGGCGGCGCTGGTGCTCGGCGGCGCTCAGCTCTTCGCGTCGGTAGGCGGCCTCGATCAGGGCCAGGCGCTGGGCGTAGCGTTCGTTCTCCTTGCGGAGGGCGGCGCCCTGCCGCTCGATTTGCGCCAGGCGCTTCTGGTGGGCCCGGGCCGCCTGCTCGGCCTGGCTGTGATAGGTTTTCTGGTCGATCAGGCCGGCGTCGTAAAACGCCTTCAGATTGGCCAGCCGGGTGCGGTAGGCGGCGTTTTCCCGCTCGACCAATCCGGCGGTCTGCTGGAGGGCGTCCCGGTTCTGCTGCAGGGCCAGGGCGACGGCGCGGTAGGCGGCCGCCTGGCTCGAGGTCAGGTCGATGCCGGTCCGGCGCAGGTCGTTGTCGGTCTGCTGCAAAACCTGCAGCGCCCGGAGCGGCTCCTGCCCCGCCAGGGCGGCGTCCCGTAGGCGCTCGAGGGCCACGGCCTGGCGCCGCAGGCCAGCCTCGAATTCGGCCAGCTTGGCAGTATCCACCTGGGGCAGCAGATCGGAGGCGGCGGCGGTGGCCGAGGCGGACCGCACCCGGTCTTCGATGCGGGCCACCTGTTCGCCCGCCCGGCCGGCGGCGACCGAGGCGGCGTCCGTGGCGCCGGTCAGCTGGCGGAAGGCGGCGTTGGCGTCGTCGATGTCCTGGGCCAGTCCCTTGAAATTGACCTCGGCGGCGGCCCGGAACGATTCGACCAGATTCCCCAGGGTGTCGGACAGCCCCAGGGTCAGGGTGTCGAGCAGATCCAGCACCCCGCCGATCACCATGCTGGCGGTGCCGGCGATGCCGCGGATCGCCCCGGTGACCGCGTTGGCGGTGAACACCACCGCCGCCAGAGCCTCGTCCATGTAGTCGGCCGCCGAGGCGATGGCCTCGGCCACCTGGCGGCTGACCCCCGAGGCGCTGTCCATCCGGCCGATGAGCTGGAGCCAGCGGTTTTCCACCTGTTGCAGCGCCCCGCCGATGGTGAGCGGCATTTCGGAAAACGCCCGTTGCACCGAATCGCGCGATTTTTGCAGCGCGCCGACCACCACCTCGGCGGTCAATTTGCCCGCGTTGGCCAGCTCGCGCAGCTTGCCGATGGGCACGCCCAGGCCGTCGGCGATGGCCCGCATGATGCCGGGAGCCCCCTCCATCACCGAATTGAACTCGTCGCCGCGCAGGGCGCCGGCGGCCAGGGCCTGGGACAGTTGCAGCAGGGCCCCGGACGACTCGGCGGCGGTCGCCCCGGAGGTGGCCAGGGCCTGGTTGATGGTCTCGACCACCCGCAGCGCCTCGCCGGTGGAGCCGGTGATCCGTTTCAGCGCCGGCCCCATGCGGGCGTAGAGATCGGCGGTGGCCTCGAGGGGGGCGCGGGTGCGCTGGGCGATCCGGAACAGCTCGTCCTGGACCTGATTGAACTCGGCCTGTGAATCGGTGACCAGGCGGATACGGGCGGCCAGGTTGGCGGCGGAATCGGCGGTCGCGCTCAGCTGCCCGACCAATCCCCGGGCGAACTGGATCGAGGCGAATCCGATCAGCAGCCGCTTGACCGAATCGATCGACCGGGCCAGACGCTCGACCCCGGCGCCGGCCCGCCTCATGCCGCCGGCGACCCGGCCGCCGGCGCGCTCGCCGCTTTGGCCAAGGTCACGGAGCTTACCTTGGGCGTCGACGACCTGGGCTTTCAGCCCCTGGTCGGTGGCCGTCAGCCGCAGCCGCAATTCCATTTCAGCCATGCGCCAGCACCTCCCGCTCGCAGATTCTCAAACCCTCGAACAGTTCCCGGTCCACGGCGATCCCGGCCATCCTGAGCCCCGCCTCGACCGCGGCGTAGTCCAACGCCACGATCCGACCCCTACCGTCCCGGCGCCACTGACCGGCCACGAGCACGAAGGCTTCCAGGATTCTGACGTTCCGGGGCCACAAGGCGAAGGTGGCCCGGCGGCGCAGCTCGGCCAGGACCGACTCGGGCGCCCCCAGGGCGCGGGCGTCTTCGATCAGCTCGTCGCCGCGGCCGCCCGCGATCAGGTGGCGGACGGCCTGCCTCAGTTTCCCTCGGCGGCCTGTTGCAGCCCCTGCCAGTACGCCTTGAGAATCGCCTGACGGGCGATGGCGTATCGGCACAGGGCGGCGATCTGCGCCGGACCGCACGGCGCGGGGCTGCCGTCGTCGTCCTCCACCCCATCCCAACTTTTCAGCACCGCCTGAATGAACGGGGTGTCGCCGCGCTCGGCCAGTTTCGCCAGACTGTCGTCGTCGAGAACCCGGAATTCGCACTCGATCTCCGATCCGGCGATCTTGACCGGGTGCTTGAAGGTCAGATCCTGAAGCGAGGCGATTTTGAAGCCCATTCATCCCCCCCTTAAATCAGCCTGATCGTCAGCTCGTCGTCACCGGCGTCGGTGGGCACGAAGGCCAGCCCCATCTCCAGGGTGGCGATGCCGTCGGCCTCGCCGTACTTGGGCTGGAGCGCCTGAACCCGTGGAGCCTCGAAGAGGACGATGTTGCCGGCGGTCTGCCCCTGCTGGATGGCGAACGCCCCGGCGGTGTTGGCCAGGGTGTCGGCCCAGAAATCCTTGGTGGCCACGCTGGGGGCCTCGATGGTGAGCTGGCCGGAGGTCTTGCGGTCGGTGATGAGCACTTCCTGGGTGGTGAGGGTCTGGTGATAGACCACATCGTTGGCCAGGTCGATTTCCACCGAAATGGGAATCCCGGCATAACCCTGGAAGCTGAAGCCGGAGGTCTTGCCGGGCCCGGCCGGCTCGGGCGTCTGGAAGGCGGAGAAATTCGGGGTGACCGCCGGGGTGGCCGTCGGCCCGTTGTACAGGCCGGTGAACTCGAACTGGAAGTGGGGGATCTGGTTGACCCCCAGGTTCACCTTCACCGTGCCCCGGGCCCCGGTGATCTTGTGGAGCTGGCCGTCCAGGTTGAAATACAGCGTCAGGGACTCGAAGCCGGACGAGACCGGCTCGTAGCGCACGTGCTCGCTGCCGGCGGTGGCGGTGTCCACCGTCTCGGCGAACCCGCAGCCGCGCATCAGCTTGCCCCAGGCCGGGGCGGTGATCGATGCGCCCGAGGTGCCGGAGCCGGCCACTTCCACCTGGAAATCGACCTTGACGTGCTCGCCCACGTGGATCTCCAGGTCGCGACCCAGGTAGGGGCGGATGTTGTTCCGCTGCACCGTTTGGGCCTCCAGGGGCGAGAGGTTGAGTTCCGAGACCAGCACCGCGTCGGCCCCGGCGGGGGCGGCGTCGGTGCCGTAGGTGGCCTCGATCTTGGCCAGCAGGATCTTCTTTCTCGCCAGCAGGGCCATCACTTGCCTCCGTCAGTTTTGGGGTTGGATTGCGATCGGGGCTTGGCCTGATCCGGCACCGGCCTGGTGCGTTCGATCAGCTTAGGTTTCTGCCCCTTCTTCTCGATGCGGTAACTGCCGCCTTGTCGCATGGGTCGCTCCTAGTTGTGGGTGACGTCTTCGAGCACCTGGACGAACCCGGCCGCCACCGTGACCACGGTGCCGTCGGCCAGGGTCAGCTCCAGGTCGAACTTGTGCGCGCCCGGTGGGAACTGGGCGGTGACCGCCGCCGGCAGGGTCACGGTGACGGTGCCGGCGGCCGGATCGACGGCGATCGAACCGACCGCCGCGGCGTCCGCCAGCAGGTTGCGGTAGCGGTCGCGGATCTGCATCCGGGCCGTCGCTCCCGCCAGATCCGGGGTCGATCCGGCGCGTGACCAGGTGTATTTCAGGGTGTCGCCCCGGTACAGGGAAAGAGTGGCGATATCGGTCATGGGGTTTGCTCCATCCAGGTGTAGGTGGTGAACAGGTCGCCCCACCACAGGATCTGATCGTCGAATCCCAGCCGGCCGCCGGCGGCCAGCTCGACGGGCGTCTCCGCCCCCGGCGGCGTCCAGCCGATCAGGGCGGCGAACACGGCGCGGCGCAGGGCCAAAAGATCGGCGTCGGCGGCCTCGCCCCGGGCGTCGGCGACGTTCTCGACCGCCAGTACAACGCTGACGCGGCAACGCAGCCGCTGCCGCACCGGACCCTGCAGGCGCTCGTTGGGGGCGGCCTGCTCGTCCTCGCGCAGCACCCAGGCCGCCGGCGGCGCCACGGCGTCTTCGGCGGCCGCCGCCAGATCCGCCGCCCCGGCGACCCGGCCCGCCAGGGCCGGCACCCGCATCGACAGACGCTCGATCCAGTGGGCCAGGTCGATCACAGCAGCCGCCTCAACCCGTCCCGAGTCAGATCCCGGGCGTCGCCGGCGGCGACCACCCGCGCCGGAGCGCCGCCCGAAGGCGGCGGGTCGGCAGCCAGCCGGACCCGGCCCGCCGCCACCTTGTCCAGCCAGGCCAGGGCGGCCTCGTAGTCGGCACGCATCCGGTCGGTGGCCCGGTCGCGGAACAGGTGATAGACCGCCAGATCGATCAGGCGGCCGCGGGTCTCGGCGTCCACCCGGGTCAGCGGCAGGGCGTAGCGCCCCCGGCAGGCGGCCTCCAGGGCCGCCTCGGCCCGGTCGATGGCGGCCAGCAGCACCGACGGGTCCGGGCGGCCGTCGCCGTCGCGGTCGGTACGCTGCAGCAGCCGCCGCTCCCCCAGGGCGGCCACCAGATCCGCCGCCGCCAGATACTCAGCCATCGACCGCCGTCACCGTCAGCAATGGATCGGCCTCGATGGCGGCCAACTGGTCGCCGTCGAGCGCCACCTCCACCGGGGCCGGGCCGAAGGGGCCGAGCCCGGCGCGGTAGCGCCGGGGGACGGCGGCGGCCACCCGGTAGCGGCGCGCGGTCGGCGCGGCTTCCGGTTTGGCTTCCGGTTTGGCTTCCGGTTGGGTCTTGCGTTTCGTCGCCATGTCAGCCTCCTCAGATCAGCCAGGGCGAGACGAGCACGTCCACCACGTCGCGGTTGATGTTGGTCACCCCGGCGCCGCCGTCGACGATCAGCTCGGATTTCACCACCTTGAGGGCGTCCACCCGCAGCTGCGGCGGCACCACCAGCAGGTTGGGCTTGATGCCCAGCGGCCGGCCGCCGTCGGCGGTGAACTGGCACATGGCGTCGTAGGCGGCGTTGAAATTGGCCGCGGTCAAGGGCGCCTTGCTCATGTAGGCCATCTGCCAGAAGCCGAAGCCGACGTTGTGGCGCGCCCGCACCCCGTAGCGGTATTCGTCGGCCATGAACACCTGCTCGTCGTCCATCTTGGTCATGGCGGTGAACTCGGGGGCCAGGCGGCGCTGGAAGATGATCGGCTTGATCGCCCGCGAGGTGTCCAGCAGGAACCAGGCCGGCCCCGGGGTGGCGCCGCCGGAATCGTAGTTGCTCACCAGGGTCGCGGTGCCGGTGCCGTCGGCGTTGGGATAGACCGGGTGATCGACGTCGAAGAAGAACTGGCCGTCGTAGCACAGGGTGGCGTCGCCGGCCTTGAGCAGCCCGAAGACCAGCTCGTCCGGGTGGGCCGCGGTGGCCCGCCCCATCTCCCGGAACATGGGGGCGTAGATGCCGAGGTTGTCGTCCTCGATGTCGGTGCGCTTGACCCCGACGGTCGACTCCCACAGCTTGTTGACGATCTCGTAACCGTGGGCGGCCATGTCCTTGACCACGCGGGCGCCGACCCATTCGCGGAACCCGGGCCACTGACCGAGCCAGCCGTAGGTGTTGGATTTGCTGGACGAGGGCACCTCGGAGGCGATCCGGTTCCACTGGGTCTCGGCCATGCCGAGGCCGTCCTGGAATTCCTTGCGGAACCCGGTCATCAACGAGGAAAGCAGGGCGGGGGTGACGATGGCCATGGGCTTACTCCTTCAGTTTCAAGAATTCATCCTCGGGGATGCCGAGCTGGGCGCAGACGTAGCGTTCCTCGGCGCACAAGGCCCGTTCCTGTTCGGGCGGCCGGCTGCCAGCCTGGTCGTTTCGGTCGACGACGGCCGGCGCCGCCTCGACGAATCGGCGGAAGCGTTCCAGCCCGCCATCCAGGCGGCACTGGGCCTTGTGATAGTCCACCGTGGCCGGGGTGATCTTGCCGGCCTCGAGGGCCTTGGCGATCTCGGCCTCGATCTCGGCCTCCAGGCGCTGCCGCTCCATTTCCGCCAACTTCGCCTCGGCCTCCTTTGCCCGGTTGAGGGCGGCGTCGTAATCGGCCCGGGGCACGTACTGCTCCAGATTGGGGGTTTGGGCGGCGTTCAATGCGGTATCCAGGCGCGCTTTCAGCGCCGTCACCGCATCCAGCACCGCTTTGTCGTCGGCCGTCTCGGGCAGGCCCAAGGCGGCCAGAAGCGCTTTCTGCATGGCGTGCTCCTGTCGTTGGTTCAAGGCGGGAACGTGGAGATTGGGCCGGTTGGTCAGCCCGACCGAGGTCAGGGCCGCCACCCGGCGGGAATCGGGATCGAACAGGAAGGCGGGGCTGTAGTAGCGGTAGGCTTTGGCCTTTATCTGTTCCAGCGCCGCCTCGGTCCATTCCGCCCGCCCCCAGACCTCGCCGCCGCGGACCTCCATGGCGGTGATCCAGCCGGCGGCCGGGGCCGGATCGCCGGCCGGGGCCTTGATCTCGGTGGCGTGCTCCCAGTCGATGGGCAGCGGCTGGCCGCCGGCTTCGAAGGCGGCGACGACTTCATCGGGCCGGTCGTTGACCCAGAAGCGACCGTCACGCCCCTCGAAGCGGCCCGCCGGCACCAGCAACAGCCACTCGGGCGGGCCGTCCCCCGCCGGCAGGGCGCGGCACAGGGCAGGGATGGGGGTACTGCTTTCGTTCATGCCGCCAGATTAAAGGCGGCAGGCGGGCGGACGAAGGGGGATGGGATTCAGTCAAGAAAAGGCGGCCGGAGCGGATGCCCCGGCCGTACTCCGGTCAGGCCCGCACCAGGAATGCCCAACACTTATAACCGTAGTCATGGGCGTCGAGCAACCGGTTGGAGTTTTTCACCCGGCGGAAGCGGGTAAAAACCCAACGGTAGCCCGGTGGGGCCTTTTTCAGCCTCTTTTGCACATATCTCACCTCCTTCCGGGAGGAGATTTTGGCTCTTGGCAGGGGCGTCCGTTTCGCCTATGATTGCATTGCAAACTTTAGCAATCTGCCTGCCAAGTGTGGGGTCCTCCCGGCGCACCCCACTTGGAAGCAAGGTGACATTGAGCGGCCACTCGGTGTCACCTTTTCCTTACCAATCCGTCACGTTCAAATATCCGCCATTGGTATTCAGCAGCTTGCGCTGATACGCCAAATTTCAGTTTCGCCTCCGAAGCATTCCTACACACGGAAATATGGTTGGCAGAAATCAGCAATTCGCCGGCGAAAGCGTTGGCTTGCCATTCGCTGCTCCGGTACGCTGCGACTTTTTCCGCTGGAATTGCGCGAGCCAAGCCCAGGCCGGCGTGCAAAACATAATGTCCAAGTTCGTGAGCCATCGTCATTCTGTCGCGGCCTATCCCGCGCTTTGCCCCTAGATACACATCCTCCCGGATTTGGATCAGATTCCGATCAGGGTAGGTCATGCCATGGACGTCGCCCATGGTTTCCATAGGCAAGACATCAAGAACGAATTCATCGTTTGCAGCTGGCAGCACCACATCGAGAAATTCGACGATGGGAAAGTACGGATCATCCCGCCCCGTCAGATCACACCAGATCATCCGAACGCTCTTAGCTGCCTCACGGATCCGGTATCTGCTGAGGGGCGGGGCTAGAACGACACTGTCGGACACTACGAAAGCCCTCCCTTTTGTTCCAACAAGTTGCGCAATTTTCGTTTGGTTTCCTCATTCAGTTCGCTGAATTTCCTGGCAAAGCCAACAACCAGTTCGCGGTTTTGGTCGCTAAGATTTTCCATGTTGATGGTGACTTCCTTACGGGAAATCCACGCCAATCGTTCCAGCTCTTTGGCCTCCTCATTTGAGAGTTCGAAATGGGCCACGATCCTCCGCAACAAATCCTCCGGCACGTGCTTCCTGCCCGTCTCGATGGCCGACCAAAAAGCAACTGAAACCCCAACCGCGTTCGCAGCGTCGAACTGCGTTTCCCCGCGACTTATCCGAAGTTTGCGAACCGCCTTGCCAAACGGGCTGAGCTTCATTGCTGCACCTCCAATTCTGTATCTCCACTAGAGTCTTCACCTAACCGTACGCTTTATCGATAACCCATCCTCAACCCTAATTGTACCATTACTGGAGAAAAATTCAACCTGATCTGGTTTATTTTTCTTGCGGCGCCAGTAGAGACTTTAGAGCGGCTTTACGCTGCCTGGAAACCGGGCTTCAAGGCCCCTTCAAGCCGCCCCTTCGGGGACGGTTTTTCGTGCCCGCCAAAATCAGACTGGGGAAATGAGGGGTGACGATTCAGACCCTGTCCAATCCGTCTTAAAATGCTATTGTTATAACGGATTAACAGGGTATTAACCATCATGACGAATCTCGTCGCCATCGACTGCGCCGGCCTGCCGTTCGAGCGCATGGCCCGGTTCGTCCAGACCTTCGCCCGGGCGGTCTACACCGGCAAAGGCACCAAGGGGGCGTTTGCCGAAGCGCTGGGGGTGTCGGAACTGACCGGCCTGGAATTGATGCTGGGCGTGGAGCCGAATTGGCTGACCCGGCCCCGGCGACTGTTGGCCGAGGCGGCCTGGAAACACGCGGGCGGCCTGCCGATGCACGCCGACGTCACCCACATTTGGACCGATGCGCCCAACTGGCATTATCTCAATCCCAACGCTTCCGATTATCCGCTGGAGGAAAGCATCTTGGACCTGGACTGGCTGCGGGCCATCGGTTTGCGACCTGGCGTGTGGGAGAAGGAGGTGTTCTTCGCCGCCGGGCTGTTCGGCAACGTCGCCAAGGGCCAATACAGCGGTGAAACCAACTTCCGTTGGTTCATGGCCCTGGCGGCGAAGGGCTTTCCCGACCCGAACCAATTCTTCCGTCCGAGACCCAAGGATGAACATCAAAGTTAAACAGGGGTTAAACAACCATGAAGACGCGAAAGGAATGCCACATGACTCTAGGTAGCGGGATTGGTGAAAACGGCGCTGAAATCGCCTCAGAATCGCTCATAAGAAAACGCTGAAATCAGCGCCCATGAATCGCGCCTTCCAGATGCTCGGCGAGGATGTCGAGGATGGCGGTCCGGTTCTCGTCAGAGACACCCAAAAACGGCCGGGCGGGGATGTCGCCCCAGGGGATGGGGCGGCCCTTCCGTGTCTTGCCGAACTGGCCCTTTTTGGCCCCGAACTGGTGGGTGGCGCCATATTCGGCACCGGTGCCGACGACCACCGTGTCCGGCCCTTCCAGTTGGTAGCGGATCTTTCTCAACAGACCGGTCTCGCCGATCAGGGGTTTGGCGTGGCCCTTTCGGGCGATTGTCCTGGCCGACAGCGGTTCCCAGGGAGCGCCATTTGGGTCTTTGCCCTCGGCGAAACGCTGACGGGTGGCACGGGCGAGATACTCGCCGATGTCCTCGAGGGCGGGGGTGAGGTCGTCTGCGGCCTCCTGGAGGCGGCGCAGGGCCTGTTGAATCTGGCGGTCGTCGATGTGGATGCGGATCACGGAACGTCTCCGTCGCCTATCGGTCTATAATGTTTGCAAGGCGCTGCGGCAAAGTCTCCCGGCATCCGCTGAGGGCAGACCTGGGGCCCAAAGGTTCCGTCGGTGGTCAGGGGAGCCCACCGCGCAGTGCCCACGGGGCGGTCCAGGTGTCGCCCCATTTTTTATTTGCGTCGCCGCAAAATCCGCTGGATTTCTCGGTCACGCTCCGCTTCCTGCCGGGACAGGCGACGGTAGCTGGTCACGAACAATCCCTTCCCGCTCTTGGTGGCTTTGACCACCAGCACGTAACCACCACTGTCGTTGCCGTCGATAACCTGGATGTAAACCAGACTTTGGGTGCCGGTTTTTGGATTCTTCTCGACCTGCTTGTAATCTGGCCCATCGATCACCCGCTGAGCCAGGAGGTATTCTTCCGGCGTCAGCTCCGGGTGCTCGCGTTTCTGCTTGGCCGCCGTCTCCGGCGACAGGTCGGCCACCGTCGTCTGCGCCCCGATGCGCCCGGCATCCTCGTCGGGCAGCCGGACCAGGGGCCAGTTGCCTTGCGGGTTGTCGAGCCAGGCGGCGAACGCCTCTGTCCCCAGCCAATCCTGAATGACAGCGATAGCGGGCCGCGGCGGCAACCGGTCGAGCTTGTCCCGCAGCGCCCGCACCGTATCGACCACCGTCGCCCCAGGCATATAGTCCCAGCCCTTGTCGATGCCCACCGGCGCCCCGGTCTTGGGGTCGGTCTTGAGCCACTCGGGGTCGATCGGTTTGTCCGGGTCGCCGCCGAGCCTTCTGGCGCCGCGTTCCGAGCGGGCGCCGGAGAGGTAGCATTGGCAGCCCCAGCCGTTGGGCGGGTAATGGGTTTTCCAGAAGTCGTGACTTGCCGGCAGGCTCAGCCCGTCCCAAGCCTGGTGCAAGGGCCTTGGATGGCGCACCGAGTCGTCGTGGTGGTAGATCCAGTATTTGAATCCGCCCTCTTTCAGTTGCGCCAGCCGCCCGGCGTTGTAACTGGTGAGCAGGTTGGTCTGGTAGATCACCCGGGTACGCCAGGCCCGGCCCTTTTTGGTATCGGCGCCGGTGTAGCCGGTCCAGCCGTGCCTGGCGACGATCTCGAAGAAATTTTCCCGGAACCACTGGATGGATTTGCCGTCGGCGACGGCCCGATCGACAGCCTGGGCCAGGTCGGCCAAAAGGTCCGCCTTCATCGCCCCGGCGACCATGAAACTTTTGTCGTGGGCGGACTTCTGGATGTCGTCCCACCTTCGCGTGGGAATCAGATTGCCCAGCTTGCCGCGGAAGAAGGCGATCTGCTCGGTGAAGGGCAGGCGGGCGTTTTCGATGCTGGCCCCGTCGGGGCTGACCTCAATTCTCGCCATCGAGGAGCCCCGAGCCCTTGGCCAGATCGTAGCGGCCGGCCAGGTGGGACGCGGTCATCGCCTGCCCAATGGCCTCGACCAAACCGCCAGAATCCAGATCCCCGTAGGCGGCCAGGAGCATTTCCTTGAACTGTTCCAGGTCGCCGGCCTGGTCGAGCATGACGCGGATCCGGTCGAGCATTCGGGCGATTTCGGCGTCGGCCTGGCCTGCCAGGGTGTCGGCCATGACGGCGGCCGGGTGGGCGGCCGCCGCACTCTGCCGGTTGGCGGCGCGCTGGAGGGCCGGGGCGGCGGGTTGGCCCAGCAGGTCGGCGCCGTCCTCCGGGTCCGGGAAGCCGAGCCGGTCGCGCACCACCGACGCCTGGATGCCCAGGTTCCCCAACGGCACCAGTTTGGCCAGGGCGTCGGCCAGGGCGGTGATGTCCTCCGGCTCGCGCACCGGCAGGGTCAGGCGCGGATAAACCGGCTGGGGGCCGAAGTTGAGATCGACGAACGGAATCACCAGGTCGCGCTGCAGGGTGGCGGCCAGCTGGCGGGCGTCGGCCTCCAGGATGTCGGCGCGCACCTCGTCGTGGACCTTGGCCTGGGCGTAGGATGAACCGGAATCGGCGGTCATGGTCTGGCCCAGCACCGCCTTGGAGATCTGGCGGTCGAGCCATTCGGCCAGGCGCAGGAACAGCTCGTGGCCGCCGGCTCCCTGCCCGGCCTCCTGGAATTCGATGCGCATCGAGTCCGGCAGGACGGCGGCGGCGTCGTGCCCCAGGTTGGCCACCGCCCGCACCAGGGTCTCGATGTCGGCCTCGCTGGCCCCGGGCCCGTAGCGCCCCAGACGCAGGGGCATGCCGAACACCTCGGCGAAGGCCATCCAGTCGGCCACGGTGTAGGACTTGCACATCAAGGCGGCCGAGGCCAGCCGGGCCAGCCCGCCGCGGATCGGCAGGCCCGACTTGAGCCTGGGGACGTGGACGGCGAACTTGTAGGGCGGCAGCGGCAGGCCGTCCGGGGACCGTTCGTCGAGCAGGCGCAGGGTGCGGCCGTCGACCGGGTCGAACCGGAACCACCGGGGATCGCGCCAGTGGTATTCTGCCGGAACCCAGCGCCTGCCGGTGGTCCAGACGATCTCGCACACGGCGAATCCCTTGCCCAGGGCGTCGAGCAGGTCGGCGCACAGCTCGACGAAACCTGGATCGGCCGTCAGCTCGCGCACCGCGTCGGCGATCTCGATATCGCGGGCGGCGTCGGTGGCAGCCTCCACCACCGGCGCCAGTCCCAGCACGGCCCGCTTGCGCACCCCCAGCACCGCGGCGTAATGGGGGTCGCGCTCCTCCATCTCCTCGGCCAGGGTCAGATAGTCGTGCAGGTCGCCGGCGTCGGCCCCGCGCAGTATCCGCGCCAGACGCGCCGGGGTCAGGCCCGCGGCCACGGTGGCGGCGTTCCATGCCTGGCGGATGCCGGTCAGGCCGGGGCCGGCGATTTCGCGTTTGAGATCCTGCTGGCGCAGCCCTCTGGGCATGGTCGTTTTGATCGGCGGCATTACAGTCCTCCCTTGAATCCGGCGGTCACGCGCACGGGGCGCGGCGTCGGGTCGTCGTCCGGCGCGCGGCGGAGCCGGACCGGCACATAGCCGAAGCGCTCGTGACCGGTGGCGGCGGCGGAAACCGCCAGCGCCAGGGCCCAAAAGCGGTCGGCGTGGCCGGCCGGGCCGCGCTCGGCCACCAGGCGCGGGGCACCGGTGGCGCCGGGCACCCGCTGAACCGCGTGCAGATCGGTGCGCAGATCCTGGGACGGCGGAATCGCCAGGCGGCGGTCCTCCATCGCTTCCTTGAGACAGGTGGCCAGATCGAGCTTGCGGGAGGCGGTGAGCAGCACGCCCTCGATGCGGTATTGGCCGTGGCGGCGCCTGGCTTCCTCGACCGGCATCTCCCCCATGCCGGTCTGGTCCATGGCGCAACGCACCACGCGGTAGTCACGCATCACCCGGTCGAGGGCCGCCAATTGCTCGGCGAACGGAGCGCCGCGCATCTCGACGAGCTCCCGGCACCACAGGCGGCCGCCGGTGTCCTCCAGGACCGCGATGACGGTCAGGTCGCCGCGGGCGGCGATGTCCATGCCGACGTAACACGGGCCGCCGCCGTAGCGCACCGGGTCGCCCGCGTTCGGTTCCTCGCAGGCGTCGATCAGATCGTAGGGGAGCCAGGCGGACGCCTCGTCGATGAACTCGCAGCAGAACTCCTGCCGCCAGGCGACCGGATCGCCGATGCCGCGCCGAAGCTCCTCGATGTCGCGGTCGAGGCCGTCGGCCACCGCATCGTAGATGGTGACCACGTGGCGCGAGAACGGCGAATCCGGATCGGTCATGATTTCGTAGAACTTGTCCCCCTTGCCGTTTGGCGTCGAGATCACCCGCAGCTTCAGATCGCGGCGAGAGATCACCGGGAACAGGGCGGTCCAGATGGCGCGGTTGTCCTGATGATGGGCGAATTCGTCCAGGATCAGGTTGTCGCTCATGCCGCGGGCGGTGGCGGGCTTGGAAGCGACGGCACGGATATAGGAGCCGCCCGGCAGCCGGACCAGGTGCGCCAGCTCGTCGGCCTCCAGCGGCACGTCGAGGCTTTCGAAGGCGGCTTGAAAGGCGCGTAGATGCAGTTTCACGCCGTTTTCCATCGCATCTAGCGCCCGGTCGCGCGATACCGAGAGAATGGTCCAGCGGCGCTGCTTTCCGGCGGCCTCGGCCTCGAGGACGTCGATGACCGCCTCCAGGGTGGTGGTAAAGGTTTTGCCGGTCTGACGCGACCACATGCCCGCCTTGAACCGGCTGGCGTCTTTGAGGTAGCTGCGCTGGTACGGCAGCAGGACCGGGTCAGGCGCCATAGAGGGCCTCGCGCACCTTTTTGATCGTCTCGGCGTCCAGGCCGGGCTTGTTTTCCAGCGCCGCCAACTCTTCGGCGGCGCGTCGGCGCTCGGCTTCCCGGATCTCCGCCTCCCGCTCGGCGTTCAGGCTGGCGGCTTTCTCCAGCTTTTCGATGGTCACCGACAGCCCCCGCAGCATCTGGACCAGCTCCGGCAGCTCGTCCGGGTCGATCTCGCCGTCGTGCAGTTTCAAACCGGCCTCGAAGGCCAGCCCGTGGATCATGTTGATGATGAGCTGGCCCAATCTCCCTTGGGGAATACGGCCGAACTTGGCCAGCCACATCTCCGCCACCTGGTTGCGCTCGTGCATCTTCTGCAGCACGGCTCTCATGCGCTGGGCGTAGCGGTTGACGGCGGATTTGGACAGGCGCCACTCGATGTCGTGGCGTTCGAGCGCCTGGTTGATCTCTTCGGTGACCTGGAGCTGGGTCATGCGGGGATCGGCCAGCAGCGCCTCCAGTTGCCGGCGGATGTCGGGGGGCAGTTTGTCCACGGTGCTCTTGCGTCCCATCAGGCCGGGCCCGGGCTTTCGACACCAGGCACTTTCGTGCGCCCCATGGCCACGTCCACCCCGCGGGCGGTGATGCGGGCGCAGAGAATGCCGCAGGCGTCGTCGGTTTCCAACAAGCCCATTTCCTGCAGCCAGCTCAATTCCGCCCGCAGCAAATCGAGCGAGGCCGGCAGGCCCGCCAGGTCCAGCAGGCGCTGGAGCACGTGGAGGTTATGTTTGCGGTCCGGTTCCTCGGCCAGGATGCGCAACAGGGCATGACGGCGGAATCGCGTTTCCAGATCGGTCATGGTTTCTCCCATTGGCGGCGGATCAGTTCCTTGAGCATGTCATGGAAGGTTTCCTGCTTGCCCTTGATTTCGGACAGCAGCGACTGGGTCTGGCGGAACGCCTGCCACAGCTCTGCCAGGTGGTCGTGGTTGACCTCGCTCTCCCTGGCCTGCTCCAGGGCGGCGAGGCGCTGGCCGTGACCGTCGAGACGGGCGTCGATGTCGTCGGCCATCTTGCGCAGGCGGTCCTCGGTGACCCGGCGTCGGCCCTGGAGATGGACGTAGAGCCACACCGCGCCGGTGCCGACCATGTTGACGGCGGTCAGGATCAGTTGGATCTGCTCCAGGGTCACGCGCCCTCCCTGCCGTAATGACGGCCGCCGAAGGCCCGCACCGCCGCCCACACGACCCAGGCGGCCAATCTGGGCGAACCCTCGGACAGACAGGCGCGGTAGAGGATTTTGTCAGCCTGGGCGCGAGTGCCGATGCCCTCGCTATAGAGCCAGTCGTGGAGGACGGCGGGACGCACCAGCCAGTGTTCGTCGTTGTCGATCCAGCGACGGAACCGTTTGGGTACGCTGGCGAAATCCGTCTCGAACCGGCAGGGGACGACGATCGTCAGACAGGGATTGTCCGGGTCCTGGGCGATCAGCGGCCGTATCAGCCGCCGCCTACCGGATTCGGGCAGGAATTCGGTCACCAGTCGAGTGAGAAACCGCATGTCAGCCCCCGCTGCGCGAGACCTGGAAGCAATGAATCTCGATGCGGTGCGGAAAGATCCGGGCGGCGATCCGCTCGCGGTTGGCCAGCCGGGCCGTCTCCGGGAGGCGGCAATACAGGCTGACGCCCTCGGCGAACACGGCATCGACGGCCTTCTTGGCCACCAGGGCCTGCTGGCAACCGGTCAGGGAAATCAGGGCGATCAGGGGGATCAATCGTTTCATGAGGCACCTTATGGGCAGTTTTCGATGAATTCGGCAAGACGCTTCATCCAGCCGCGGGCGAACACCGCCTGGGCGTGGTCGCGGGCGATGATCCAGCCGTAGAATCTGGCCCGCGTGGCCAGCACCTTGCGGTACAGCAGGTGGCCGTCTGCGGCGTTGACCGCCTTCAGGGTCACCGGCCCCACGATGCCGTCCACCGGCACACCCGCGGCCTCCTGCAGCCACTCGGCCGCCCGCCGGACGCCGTGGTGGACACCGCAATCGACCACCAGGGTGCGCAGGGGGGCGTGCTCGATCATGTGGAAGCCGGGGCGGGTGATGTAGAGGACGCGGTAGATGCGCCGGGCCTCGGCTTCGGTCAGCGCCTCCACGTCCGACGGGGACACCGGATCGCCCCGGCGCCAGCGGCTCAACGTGGCCTGGGTGATGCCGTACTTGGTCGGCCCGCCGCGGTCGGCCGGGTGGTTGACGTAGCCGCCCTCGCGGCGGATGATTTGATCGATGATGAAATCGGCGTCCATGCCGCCAGCCTAAAGGCGGCGGAAGAGGGGATGAAGGGGGATGGGGTTCAGTGGAGTGTATACACCCTATAACCCATCCAGGGCGGGCATCTTCTTTTAACCAAACCAAGGAGGAAAATAATGGATTTGATCGATCAGATTCAATCGCTTGCGGCTAAAATCCAGAAACAGTTACCGGCTATAGAAACGGAAGAGGCGACAAAAACGGCATTCATCCTACCATTCATCCAGTTGCTTGGATACGACATCTTCAATCCGATGGAGGTCATTCCGGAATTTAACGCCGATGTAGGCATCAAAAAGGGTGAAAAGGTCGATTATGCCATTACACAAGACGGTGAACCGATAATGTTGATCGAGTGCAAAAGTTGCAAAACCAACCTAGATGAAATACATGCTTCCCAGCTTTATCGATACTTCAGTGTCACCAGAGCTCGGATCGGCATTCTGACAAACGGTGTCACCTACAGGTTTTTCACTGATCTAGATGAACCCAACAAGATGGATGAGCGCCCATTTCTGGAATTCAACATTCTGGAGGTAGACGAGACCCTGATCCCTGAGATCAAAAAATTCACCAAATCCGGATTTGACTTGGAATCTGCGGTAAATGCTGCTAGCGACCTGAAGTACACCAGAGAGATAAAGCGGGTTCTGGCAAAAGAAGTCTCATCGCCTTCAGACGAGTTCATTCGGTTTTTGGTAAAGCGGGTGTATACCAAGCCCATTACTCAGGCGGTCAAGGAGCAGTTCTCCACGATCGTACAGAGAGCTGTCAACCAGTTCATCAACGAGAAAATCAATGAGCGTCTTAAGTCCGCCTTGGTCGCAACGGATCCCATCGAAGCAAGCTCGGATCACAGCGAGGAAAACGACAACGAACAAGATGAAATTGTAACGACTGAGGAAGAGCTGGAAGGCTTCTATATCGTCCGAGCTATCCTGCGCGAGTCCATCGACCCGGCTCGCGTGGCGATGCGGGATCGAAAATCTTACTGTGGCATTTTGCTGGACGACAACAATCGCAAGCCCATTTGCCGACTGCATTTCAACCGCGCCCAGAAATACCTGGGAACCTTCGAGCCAGACGGCGACGACAGAAAGGAAACCAGGCACCCGATTGCGGATCTGAGCGAGATATACAAATTCGCCGATCAGATCAAGGGCATCGTGGCATATTACGATGGGAAAACCACCCCCGAAGGGGCGGCTTGAAACTGGGCTGAAGCCCGGTTTTCAGGCGGTGTAACGCAGGCTGTGGCGCTGGCGAGCGTTTACTGCCTACAACACTTGCCAGCGCCGGTCTTAATTAGAAAAAGCTCAAATATGGCTGGGTGCATGCGCCGCCTCCCGGCCTCCCAATCCTGCCATGAGCGCTGTGCCGCATACACCAACGCTGCCGCTTCTGCCTGAGTAAGGCCTGCCGCCAATCGTGCGGCACGAATGGCATTTGGGGCAGGATTTGCGGCCGGCCCCTTTCGGGACCGGCTGCGGTTTGGGTGGTTGGTCACGCCGTGCTCCATGAAAACGGCTCCTTTTCCTCAATGTCCCAGGCATACCCGACCTGCTCGACGATTGCCGAGCCGTCGTTGAACAGGTAGCGGATATAACCGCCGTGGGGCACGCTGGCGACTGGACATGGGATCAGATCGTTGCTGTCAGGTTGTCGGTAAGCCGCCTCAATTGCGGCGCCGGCGGCCTTTGCTAGATCAGTCAAGCCGATCTCGTCAACAAAATCGCCTGCCTCGACGGCCACGAAGTTCTGGCCGTCGTCGCCGAGGATGTGGGCAATGCGCTCGGCAATGGTGCTGTCGCTGCCTAGCTCCTGCTCGGCGTCATCTAGCAGACGCTCAATGATCTGACGCCGCGCCTCCTCGGCGGCGGCCTGGAAGTCGAACTTCGCCCCGGCGACCCGGGCCTGAAGGTGGGCCTCAGCTTCCCGCAGCCACTGGCTGCAGTCATCGCCTAGGTTCTCCGTGGCGTAACTGGCGGCGACAGACTCCGGTTTGCCCGAATCCCCGGCCAAGGCGCGACCGGCCGCAAGGGAGTTTTGGAAACAATTTTTCAGATTATTTCCATAAATCGAATACCTCAACCTGCCCCCCATCGCCATCCGTCCGCCCGCGCCGGGTCTTGCGGATGATCTCCCACACCCAGCGCTCGCTCATCTGACAGTCCCGGGCGATGACCCTGGGGGATTCGCCGGCCTGGTAGCGGGCCAGGATCTCGGCGTTTCTGGCGGCGACCAGGGCGCGCTGGCACAGGGGGATGTAGAGTTTGGTGTGGCCGTACATCTGCACCAGCTTCCTGGCGGCCTCGGGGCCGACCAGGGCGCACAAGGGCATGTCGGCGCTGAAACGGGCCGGGACGTGGAGCTCGAGGCCGCCGTAACGCTCGACCAGCGCCATGGCGGCGGTCGGGCCGACGAGTTCCACGACCTGGCGGAATCCCGGCGGAATCAGAGACAGATCGATCATCGCTTGCCGACGCTCCGTTTCATCCGTTCCAGGTGCTCGGCGATGGATTCCCCCCCTCCCTGGCCCTCCCCCCGCCGGGGGGAGGGTTGGGTGGGGGGCGCCACCGGGCGGTGACTTGGGTGCATTGGCTTTTGCGCGGCGGCCTGTCTGCCGGCGCGCCGGGCGGCCTCGGTCCAGACCACTTTGGTGAGATAGCCGTGGCCCTCGAGGGGGAGGGTCAGTTGCCCGGCCTCGGCGGCGGCCAGCACTTTCTCCAGCCCTTCCCGCCACAGTTCCAGCGGGGCGGCGTGAGACTGGCCGCCGCTCGTGACCTGGCCGGCCTCGATCAGGGCGACCAGCTCGCGCAGGAGGCGGGCCAGCTTGCGCCAGGCGATGCGCTTTTTGCCGGGGGCGTGGAGGGACAGGTACGGCACCACCAGGCGGGCCAACGGGGCCGGCAGGGACAGGGCGGCGGCCAGGGCCTGGCGGGCTTCGCCGTCCTGGAGGGCGTGGGCCAGATCGAACTTGGCGCCGCAGGTGGGGCAGACGCCTTCAATCGGCACGGCACTCCCTCCGATTCCGGTCGTACTCCAACGCCGCGATGATCTTGCGCAGCTCCTCCACCGAGCAGAACTCCAGCCGGTCCTTCTTGGCGATCCGTTTGCACAGGGCAATCGCGTACCCCCAGGGGCGCCCCGCTTCGGCCAATAGCGCCTCGATCTTGCCGATCTGAGGCTGAATATCGGCGTTGTGGGGGCGGCCGGGATATTGCCGGCGGCCGCCGGCCAGTCTCGCCAGGTGGCGGATCACCTTGGCGCGGCCGTCCGGCGTCAGATCGCGGGCGGAATCGCCCCCGCCGATTTCCCGGAGCATGTGCCGGTAGGTGTCGTCGTCCAGCCCGAGTTCTTTCTTCAGGCAGTGGATACGGGCCAGCTGGCGGCGGTAGGCGTCCATCAGGCCACCTCCACGTTGCGCACCCGGTAGGCCGGTCCAGGCGTCACCAGCGCCCGGCGGCGCTTTTTCGGCAGCCGGCGCTCCAGCATCTCGGCGAATTTCGCCAGCGAGCGGTTTTCCGGCCAGCCGCAGCGGTCGGCGATCTCGCCGCAGGTCAGGTCGGTTTCGGTGGCCAGTTTCACGGCCTGTTCCCAGTCGATCATTGCGTGTTTTCCTCTCCGCTCTTTCCGGGCCGCCCTCCTCGAGGACGGTCTGGGAAGAGGCCCCGTGACGTGGGGCGGACGGCGGGATCATCCGAGGAGGTCCAGACTCCCGCTGCCGGTGTTTTGCGCCACCGCCGGCTGGGCGGGCCCATTGCGGGCCGGTGGGGATGTCAGGTCATCACGGCGTTGGCCACGGCGACGATGGCGACGGTCCAGCCGAGCAGGGCGGCGGCCCGATGCAAACGGCAGCGCCGGCGCAGGGCTTCCGCCTCTCGGTCGAGGCGATCGACCGCCTGCTGCAACGTCAGGCAATCCTCCGTCAGCACGTCGTGATCCTCGCGCAGGCCGTTGTGATCGGCCTCGATCGAGTCGATCAGCTTGCGGACGCGGTCGAAGTCGGTCATCGCAGAGCCTCCTCGAGGGGCTTGGCGGGGACGAACTTGACCGCCTTTTTCGCCGGAATCTCGATGACCTCGCCGGTCCGGGGATTGCGGCCGACTCTGGCGGCACGCTCGACAAGCTTGAGTTTGCCCAGGCCATGTAAGGCGAATTCCCCGTCACGGCGCAGGCTGTGAGCGGCGGCACCTGGCAGCGCCCTCAGTACCGCGTCGATCTGGTCAAGGGTCAGCGCCTCGCCGGCGGTGTTTCGGATGTATCGGATCAGTTCGAACTTGGTCATGTCGCTCTCCTCTATTTCGCGGGTCGGTAGGAAACGGTCACGCTGCGCTCGATCGAAAGCGCCTGGGCCACGGCCTGGCCGAGCGGGTTGTCGCCGTCGGTGGCCAGCCGCACCAGTTTGGGCAGGGGGCGGTGGCTGACGCGGATGTCCACCAGGTCCTCGAACCTGGGCCCCAGGATCTGCTCCAGGGCGGCGGCGTCGGTGACCTTGACGGTCTGACGCTCGGCCACCGTCACCCGGCACACCCCGGCGATCTCCAGCGCCGTGCCCGGCTCGATGGCCTGGGCCAACTTTTCGTTGCAGGCGGCCAGCTCGTCCTTGAGCCGGTCCAGTTCCTTCTTCACTTCCCAGGCGTCCAGGGCCAGCTTCACCAGCCGGGCCGGGGCTCGGGTTTCGGTGCGGCCGGCGATCAGGCGGCCGGCGGGTTTGGGTTTGAGTTCAGTCACGCTCATAGGTTTTCTCCCGGTTGACGATCAACAGACACATGATGCCGATACCCAGGACGACGCCGAGCTGGATACCGAGGGCGAAGGCGACGATGGCGCTCATACGAACCTCCTCTCTTCCCATTCGATCTGGCAGCCGTGCAGCAGGCAGGCGTAGCGGTAGATCACGCCGGCCCCATCGGCGCGGCGCTGGAACCAGACGCCGCCGAGCCGGGCGCACTTGCGCTGGTGGGCGATCTCGATGCGGGGGCGGCGGCCGTCGAGCCGCACGCTGAGCACGTCGAACCCCTTCTTGTACAGTCTGCGGATGCAGTGGTTGGCTTTATGGAAGTTCTGCTTGCACATGGGCTATACTCCTCTTGCTTCTTAGGCACTCCGCGCCTCGGCGGCCACCCGGGCGCGGGTTTCTGAAAGAGCGGCTTCCCACAGGGCGAGATCGATATGGTCCCGCAGGAGGCCGCCCATCCCTTTCTCGTCGCCCCGGCGGTAGCAGCTCACCAGGGCCTCGAGATCGTCTTCGTCCAGCCGGATCAGCAGGACCATGAGCCGCTGGACGTCCAGATTGCGTTGCTTGTCCCGGAAGCGTTCCTGGGCCAACCAGAGGGTTTCGTGGTCGATGCTCATGATTCACCTCCTTTCAGTTGTGAGTGTGGACAGCCCGCGCGACAGGCGCGGTACAGCTTGACCCGTTGGGGGTTGGTGGCGGCGAAGGGCTGGCGCTGGTAGGCCAGGCAGCGGTTGGCCGGCAGCTCACCGAGCACCGGACACGGCACCGTGCGGCCCATGAACGCCCCTTTCACCGCGGTTTCAACGGCGCCCAAATCGCCCTTGTAGGTGCCTTTGAGCACCTGGGACACCACCGCCGGGGAGTAGCCGATGAGCTCGGCGACGCGGCGCTGGCTGGTGCGTTGGCATTCGGCGCGCAGCACCTCAATCCAGTCCATGATTGTCCTCCTTCTGCCAGACGACTTTGCCCAGGTTGGGGTCGTAGAGCCGCTTGACCCGCTGGATCGCCGGGGGCTTGGGGCCTGTGTTCCTCCTGGGGTTGAAGCGGTAGCGGGCGGGCAGGCCGGGGCCGCCGGCGCGCGCGAGGATCAGGTAACCCGCCTTGTGGAGATAGGCGCAGTATTCCTTGGCCTCGGCCAGGGAGACGGGGGTCTGTTCGGTGCTGGCGGCCGCGGCCAGCTCCCGGGCGTCGAACTCGCTCAGAATCTTGATGGTGCGCCACAACGCCTCCCGCCCCCGGCCTTGGGTCACCGGGGTGCCGTCCTTGCGCACCCGGGGCGCTTCGACGCCCACGTCCTTGGCCAGCCGGTAGCGGACCTGACGGCCGTCGCGGCCGCAGCGCTGCAGGTAGCCGGCGTTCTCCAACCCTTTGAGGTAGTCGCGGATCAGATCCTTGGAGATGCTGGCTCCGATCGGCATCTCGCCCCACAGATCGCCGGCGGTGAACGTCTTGAGATCGCGGATCGCCGCCCAGATGCGCTCCCTGGGGGTGATGCCGCCGGGGTTTTGGTCGATGGGCCGTCCAGCCATCAGACCCTCCTTTTCGGCGCGTCGCCGGTGTAGATGGGCCGATCGCCCCAGGTCTTCAGGTCCACCTTGTCGAGCCCCAGGGAAATCCCCAGGGTTTCGGCCTGGTAGAGGTTGACGCACACCCGACGGGTGCAGCCGCGGGTGGCCTGGACGAACAGTTCCAGCAGGTCGTCGGCCACCTGGACCTTGTGGCAGTAGATCCGGGCCAACTGGCGGGCATCGTTGAGGTCTGCGGGCTGGGCCGGTTGCCAGGCGAGCATGCGGTTGTGGAAGCGCTCCCAGCGGCGGAGTTTCGCCGGCAGCATTTCCTCGCCGATCATCAGGATCGGGGCGTTACTGCCTTCGTAGATGTCGCGGATGATCTCGACCGCCTTCTTCTCGACGATGTGGTCCATCTCGTCGATGATGAGCGGGCGCTGGGACAGCACCAGCTGCTCGGCGATCTGGTCGGTCATCTCGTACAACGTGCCGGTCTGGGGCAGACCCATCTCGTTGAGGATCGCCCCCAGAAGGGCCTTCTTGGTCCAGGAGCTTTTGCACTCGACGTAGTAGGCACGGTGCTTGTTGGCGCAGTAGGCGGCCGAGAACGATTTGCCCCAGCCCGACGGGCCATAGAAACAGACCATGCCGGGCAGGTGGGCGGGGCGCTCGATGGCCCGTTCCAGCAGCACCGCGCACAGGCGCACGTTGCGCAGCATGGCGGTGCCCGATTGCGGCATCGAATCGAAATTGATGACGTTTGCATTCTCGTTCATAATGTCGTCTCCTTCGTCTTTGTGGTTTGATTCCCGTCTATTCGGCCTCGGCCACGCCGGGGCCGAAATCCTCGTAAAGCCGTTTCATCGCCTTGTAGTCAGGGCTGTTCCGGTACGCCTCCCAGCCCCGCCGTTCCTGCTCGCTCACCCGTTCGCCCCGTTCGATGCGCCGGCCGATGCGCACCCAGTATTCGTACCGTTCGCCGGGATCGTCGCTCATGGAAACCACCCGGGCCGGGGCGGTGGTTTCCGCGCGGGCGGCCTGGCCGGCCTGTTCCAGCGCCGGGGTGGTGTGCGTTTCGGCCGGTTTCGGCAGCACGGTGACGTTCTCTCCCTGTTCGATGGCGTGGCGGAGGACCACCTCGGCCAGGTTTTCCTTGATCTCGCGCTTGAAGGCGCTGTATTCCCGGCTCTGCCGCTTCGTGAACGCCTTCTGCTCGGCGTGGGCGGCGGCGGCGATCTCGGCGCGGGAGATGCCGGTCAGCTCCGGGGCCTTCGCCTTGCAAAGGAACTCGCCGTCCAGGCTGTAGACGTACAGGGTGCCGGCGTCGTCCGGGTCCAGGCGCAAGGAGACGGTCTCGCCGATGCGCGGGGCCAGCTCCGGGGCGATGTAGTCGTAGTGCTCGTAGCGGATGCCCTTTTTCCCGATGGTTCGGGTGCCGGCCGGTTCCATCAGCAGGCAATCGAGGGCCCGTTCGTCTTCGATGCGGCGGATGGGGCCGGTGTAGCTGGCGGCCACGTCCCAGGGGCTGCGGCCGTCGAGGCCCTGGTGGGGGCTGCGGCCGTAGACGTATTCGCACCAGTCGTCGAGAATCTTCTGCAGATCCTTGGCTTCCAGCTCGGCCTCGATGACTTCGTCCGGATTCATGACGCGTTCGGCAAATGATTTCCTGGCTTCGATGCGCTTTCGATCGGACACGTTGTGGCCGATGAAGCCGGGCAGAAGATCCAGGATGCCGTGGCTCATCGTGCGCATGTGGCGCTCGATGGTGCCCTTCTGCTCCGAGGCGAAGGGCAGGCAGAGGATCTGCTCGATGTCCAGGTCGCGCAGGAGCCCCGCGAAGCGTTCGGAAACGTATTCCATCCCGTTGTCGGTGCGCACCGCCTCCGGCACGCCCCAGGCCAGCACCGCATCCCGGAAGGCCAGGCACACCGCCTCGGCCTTGGAGGTCTTGGAAACCCGGAACTTGAGCCGGCGGGAATACAGGTCGATGACGCCGACCACCACGTGGCGGCCGTCTTTGAGCATCCAGTCGGCGGGGGTGGAGTCCATCTCCCAAAGCTGATTCAGGCGTTCGATGTGTTCGTGGTGGCTGCCGAAGGCCGCCATACGCACGTTCTTCCACCGATCCGGGTGGGTCAGGAACTCCCATATTTGGGCGTTTTCCTGCTGCCAGCGCTTCATGTAGCGCTCGATGGACTTGACGCTGGCCAGATCCAGCTCGGGGTGGCGGATGGCGATGTACTGTTTGAGCTTGGCCGGGGTGATGTGAGGCTGGTCGAGCATCGCCCCGATCACCAGCCGCTTGAGAGGCTCGTGGCGTTCGATGATGGATTGCCCCTTGCGGTTGCCGTAGCCGTCGGTCAATCCCCACAGGCCCTGCTCGTCGAACCGCTTGCGCCAGCGGTAGATCGTGGCCGCGTCCAGGCTGGAGACGCCGTGGCGCTGGGGCAGCCATAGCCGGTGGGGCTCTGGAATGGTGACCTCGCCGGAAATCAGCGCCTGGCAGAACAACTCCACCCCGCGCCGCCCCGGCATCCCGGCCTGCTGCTGGAAAGCGTCGCAGGCTTGCAGGACCCACTGCCGCGCCTTGGCCCGCAGGCGCTTGGGGTGGCCGGAAGGCAGCGCGTTGAACTGGGCCAGACCTTGTTCCTTGCGCCGGCGGCGGGCCTCGAGGGCGGCCTCCCTGGTTTCCTCCACCGCCACCGGCTGGGGCAGGCATTGCAGGGCCAGATGGGTGCGGGTGGTTTCGGGGAGGCTTTGAATGTGGTATTCACGCCCTTTGCCTTTGGGGCGCTTGCGGGAGCGCCAGTTTTCACGTTTGGCGGCCTTCAACACGCCACGCTCCGTCCCAGGCATCCCCGGCAACCCGGCCAGTTCGCGGGCCGTGAACCATTCCTTCATGCCCGGCCCTCCGGTAATTGGCGGGAACCCGTCCCTCGGCTATCCTGGGGCTGCCACACACAACCAGAACCGACAGGAGGGTTCCCATGAAACTGAATCGCAGACTGCAAAGACAGACGTTGGAACGCTTGCGCGAGGCATATCCGGAGCGGCTGGAGATCCGTGAAATGGAGGCGATCCGGGCGCTCGACCCAGAGCAATTCACCGCCAACTTGTATTACCTCCAGGAGCACGGCCTGATCGAATCCAGCATTCGGGAAAATCTGATGATGCCGGTCGAGGCGCTCGATGCACGAATCACCGCCAGGGGCCTGGATTTCCTCGAGGACGACGGCGGCCTGGACGCCATCCTGCGCACCGTCACCGTTCGCTTCGAGGCCGACTCTCTGCGTGATGTCTTCGAGCGTCATTTGGATGCCTCCAACCTGGACCAGTCGGTCAAAAGCACTCTTCGTCAGAAGCTGCGCTCTCTGCCGGCCGAAGCCCTGCAGCAAGTCGTTCTAAAAATGCTTGACTCAGGATTGGCCCAAGCCCCGGGCGCACTTCAGCAGCTCGGTACACTCCTGGGCCAATTCGTTTGAAGCGGATCTGAAATGCCGGCCGGTTGAGCCGTTCGTTGGCGATCGTCAGCCAAAAGGATTCTTCCTCGCGCTCTGGCAGTTCGACGACCAACTCCGCCAGGCCGATTTCCGGGTAGCGGACGATTTGCAACCGTCCAAAGTCGTTTTCGTGCGTCATTCCAATTCCCCCATCAGCTTCTTCAACTCTCTAATCTTCTGCGCCGCCTCGTCCTTGATCCGTTCCAGCTTGCCCAGTTCGGCCGCCAGCACTTCCTTGCCCACCATCAGCCGCCCGCCCCGTTTCTCCGCCAGCCAGGCCGACAGGGCATGGGTCTCGCAGGCCGCCTCCAGCACCGGAACCAGATAGAAGGGAATGTTGTGATGGTCCCGGCTTTCCGCCGCCCAGGCGTCGATCATGAACTTGGAAACCTCCTTGCCCGTCAGTCGGCTCATCCGGGCGGCGATCTCGTAGCGGTCGCAGCCGGCTTCCTTCAATACCTTGGCCACTAGGTGGGCCACCTCGCGGTTGTAGTCCATGCTGGCCGGCGCCGGCGCCGGAGCGGCCGGGATCTGGAACAGGTCCAAGGTGGCGTCGTCACGGCGGCGGGTCATGTCTAGGCGGCCTCTGTCTTTTTCCGTTGCCCTGCAACGGTTTCCTTGTTACCGTTGAACTTGGCGGACTTCCCGTAACGTTCCGGCCATAGCGCCTCCGGCGGCAGGTCCAGTTGGGCGGCGATGATGCGCTCCCATTTCGGATAGGGCTTGCGCAGCGCCAGGATGGCGCAGTGCCGACTCGCGCCGTAGGCCCGGCCGAGCTTGGACAGAGTCCAGCCCCGCAGCCGGAGCTGGTATTTGATCCACTCCCGGCGAACGACCGGATCGGTGGGGATGTCCGTGATGTTTATCTTCGTCATGGTGATAAACATACTCATATATGAGAGACAAGTCAAGCATAAATGCTAGTTCCGATTCTTTCATATCAGATAGATATGGACCATGTATGCAAATAATTGATTTATAAGGCAAAGAATGGAATCAGAACTGAAAGATGAAAAACGGAACCAAGTTCCGATTCTGACTTCAGGAATCGGAACTCGCATAAACGAGATAGCAGATCGAGTTGGCGGGAAAAGGGAGCTTGCCACAAGGATTGGCATTTCTGAGGCACAGCTCTATCGGATAATTTCTGGTGAAAGCCAGGCGAAAATAGAAACGATTGCGATGATCGCAAAAGTGGCAGGCGTCTCGATTGATTGGCTCGCCACCGGCGAAGGCCCCATGCGCCCAGGCGAGCAGGCTGGGCCCGAATTCAACGAAGACGAATTCGCCCTGGTGCCGCTGTTCGATGTGGAGGTCAGCGCCGGCTATGGCGCCGTTGTGGATGAGGAACGCATCATCGGCAAGCTGGCGTTCCGCAAGGACTGGCTGGCCGAGGAAGGACTGCTGGGGCGCCATCTCACCGTCGTCACCGCCCGCGGCGACTCGATGATGCCCACCATTTGGGAAGGCGATGTGCTCCTGGTCGATACCTGGATCACGCCCGACGGCCGCCGCCTCCAGCCATCAAGACTGGCCGACGGCATCTATATAATAAGGATGGACGGCGAACTGATCGTAAAGCGTCTTCAAAACGACTTCCAAGGCGGCGTGTTCATCCGCAGCGACAACCCCGCCTACAAGGAAATCCACGTCCCAGGCGAGCGGATCAAGGATTTGCAGGTCGTTGGTAAGGTGGTGTGGTTTGGGAGGAGGGTTTGATATAGGGTATGCCTTATCGAAGCCGCTGAGCGCCGCGAATCGTCAGATTCGCAGCGCGAAGTGGCAACCATTCGGCGTCGCAAACCATGTGTCCAACGCGCAATTTTCGCCCAAATCCATCTGTCCATCGAAAATTGCGCGCCATACATAACCATTGTCAAAAATCCAACCAAATCAATACATTCCCAAAAAAATCCGCCTACGCCCATAAATTCCCATAATCTCAAACCATCTGTCCCTCCACACCAAAATCGCCATCCAGGCGCTGCACCGCTGACCGGACATTTTCGGGGGCCAGATGGGCATAGCGCTCGGTCATCTGGATCGAGCGATGCCCGAGCAGATCCCGCACCTCGGCCAGCGGTACGCCGGCAGTCACCAGCCAGGCGGCGCAGGTGTGCCGCAGGTCGTGGATCCTGAAATCCTCGATGCCGGCGCGTTTGCAGGCGGTCTCGAACGATTTCTTGACACTGGCGATGCGCCGGCCGGTCTGGTCGCAGAACACCCACGGGCTGTCCTGGCAATGGCGGGCCCGCCAGTTCAGGCGGGAGAGTAGGGCGGTCTTGGCGCCGGCGTTGATGGGGATCGTCCGCCGCCGGGCCGTTTTGGTATGCTCGGCTTCCAGCCAGATCAGTCCATTGCTCAGGTCAACCCGGCGCCATTCCAGCCCCAGGATTTCCCCTGAACGCATCCCGGTGTTCAGCGCCAGGATGATGAAATCGGCCAGATGCGGGGCTTTCTCCGACTGCCTAGCCGCCTCGACAAGCGCCGCCGCCTCGGCCTTCGTCAGCCATCTGAGCCTGCCTTCCGGCTCCCGTTGCCGGCATCCCTGCGCCGGGTTGTGGATGTCCCAGCCCCATTCCCGGCGGGCGTAGTTGATGGCCGACGACAGCAGGCCCACCTCTTTGTTGATGGTGCTGGCCGCCGCCCCTTCCTTACGCCGCTGTGTGATGTAAGCCCGCACGTCGTGGGTCAGGATGTCGCGCAGCTTGCGCCCGGAAAACGCCGGGTACAGGTGTCGGCAGCTGGTCAGATCCCGTCCGTGAGAGCGTTTGCTGTCCTGGGTGGCGTCCAGATAGGCGAGCATCAGTTCGTCGAACGTCCAGTCCTGTTGCTGTTCCCGTTTCCAGGCGGTTTCGGCTTCGAGCTTCCATTTGGCCAGGACCTTGGCCGCTTCCCTCTTGTCCCTTTGGCCAGTCGAGCGCCTAATTCTGCGGCCGCTGACGTCGGTGTAGCTGGCCCACCAGTATGGCGAATCGCCTCTCCGGTAGAGTCCATCGCGGTCTTTTCGTGGCATTGCGTATCCTCCTCTTGTCGGCAATGCCCCGCGTGCACGCGGTTATTGTTGACGATCACGGCGTTGTTCGCCACCCATTCCTCGATGGCAGCCACCGGAATCCGGACCAGGCGGCCGATGCGAACCACTGGAATTTCACCGCTCCGGACCAGGCGCTCCATGGTGAGCTTGGAGACCTCCAGCATTTCGGCGGCGGTGGCGTAGGTGACGGCGATGGGGTGCAACTCGGTCATGTCAGAATGGAATGTCGTTATCCTTGTCCTTCCAGGTCTTACGATCGTTCGATAGCGCCCCGCCCGCAGGCGGGGCAGGTCGGTTTACGGAGTTCTCATGATGATGAGGGTCTGGTCGCCCAGTTGCTCCTCGATGGTCTGGTGGACGTCGATGATGGCGGCCCGGAATGCTTTGTCGGGACGCATGAGCTTGTACCAGAGCTTGAGGATGCCGTCGTGGATGCGGTAGCGGAACTTGGCTTCCAGTTCGTAG